>Ga0310696_10000805_pt1 | contig 46664 bp, 37 predicted proteins | sample AusTroGonzalo_MG_4_FD_203885 | JGI IMG/M metagenome (GOLD analysis project Ga0310696, IMG submission 203885) | Bovine rumen microbial communities from tropical cattle in Woodstock, Queensland, Australia - Gonzalo_02 (v2) (version 2) | ecosystem: Host-associated > Mammals > Digestive system >... | reverse complement strand
TAATAAAATCAATGCGTTACCGTTTTTTTTTTTTTTGAATTTTTGAGTCAGAAAAATTGCTATTTTGTGTAACTAAATATATGATTATTTGTTTTTTTTTTTGATGGAGGGTATCATGAAAAAATCACTTTTATTGGTTGCTGTTTCGGCGGTTTTCATGTTTTTGAGCTGCGGAGGCAGCGACAACGGTTCGGAAAACGAAAACGGTTTCGAAGCTGTCGATGTAGGCGAATGCCGTCAGGCAGAACCGGCTATTTCTTTTAGGGACAGAATTTATACGGAAAAAGAAGATTACTATTCCTGCAACGAGTATGTCGAAGTTACTGAAACAAAAGACAAAACCATTAAATTCAACTGGTTTGGCGAGATGCACTGCGGTTATGACTGGGAATACGGCTACAAAGTCGCTGGAATTGAGGAAAATGTTCTCAAAGTCAACATTCTGGAGCGTGATACCGATCTTGATTTGGCAGCAGGATGTGATGATTGCTGTTATCTTATGCCGATAGAATACACGGTTTCAACCGCAGAAGAAATAGAATCAATCAAAGCAATCGAAATCAATTACGAAGGCAAAAATCACAAAGCTTCTTTCGAAATAAAGTAACAGCTACAGCTGCTTTTGTAGCGCGGTGGAATCTACTTTGCGTCGGGGCGGTTTACTTTCTGGTGATAATCTTCAGGTTTGTACTGATATTCAAGGTTGAAGCAGGCGAAGCAGAAATCTTCGAATTTGTGGAGGATCTTGCCGAAATCGGCGATTTCGATGTGTTTCAGCGAGTCTGCGCCGAGATATTCGCAGATCTCGTCGTGGCTTTTGACTGCCGCGATAAGTTCGTTTCTCGTCGGAGTGTCGATGCCGTAGTAGCAGCTTCCGATGACTTTCGGAGAACCGATCCTGATGTGGATCTCTTTTGCGCCGGCATTTCTCAGCATACGCGTGATTTTGCGGAGAGTGGTGCCGCGAACGATCGAATCATCTACGAGAACGACTTTTTTGCCTTCAAAGAAGTCGGGAAGGGGATTGAATTTGTGGCGGACACCTTCGTCGCGCTGTTTCTGGTCGGGTTTCGTGAAAGTCCTGCCGACGTAGTGGTTTCTGAGGAGTCCCATGTCGAAAGAGAGTTTCGCGCTCTGGGCGTAACCCAAAGCGACGAAGTTCGACGAGTCTGGAACTGCCATAACGACCGTATCGTCGCCGAATCCCATGTCTTTATCGTAATCCGCAAGCTGTGCGCCGATTTTTTTGCGGACATCGTAAACTTTTTCACCGAAAACTTTGGTGTCAGGACGCGAGAAATAGATAAGTTCGAATACGCAGTGCTGCGTTTTTCCGGCGTTTACCGCGACTGTTACCATCGGTTTTCCTTTTTCGAGCCTGATGATCTCGCCGGGGCGCATTTCTCTTATCATTCTTGCTCCGACAATGCCGAATGCGCAGCTTTCAGAAGCGAGAACAATGCCTTCTGACGGGATTTCACCGTTTAAATCAGCTTCGTCGTCGAGAGTTCCGATAACGTAAGGTCTGTATCCGTGCGGATCGCGGAATCCGAACATTTTGTCGCGGTAGATCAAAATCGACGAGAAAGCGCCTTTGAGCTGTTTCTGCGCCTCGATTATAGAATCTTCGATCGAAAGTTTCTTGTGAAGAAGATAAAAGGCGATGAGTCTGCCGATAAGCTCGCCGTCGTTGTCGCTTTTGAAGGTGAAACCGTAGTCGTTCTCAAGCCATGTGCGGAGTTCGTAGTAGTTGATGATGTCGCCGTTGCTGCAGATCGCGAGATGCGGCCCTTCCGGAAGCTCGATAACATGCGGCTGGCTGTTGGTTTCGTCGCTTTTCCCGGCAGTCGGATAGCGGACGTGACCGATGGCGATGTTTCCGCTGTATTTCTTGAGTATCTCTTCCGTCAGAACGTTTTTGACAAGTCCCATTCCTTTGTAGCAGAAGATGTTTCCGCGATCGTTTCTTGCCGCGAGTCCGCAACTTTCCTGACCTCTGTGCTGAATTGAAAAAAGGAGTTCGGCAACAAGGGTTTCACTGTCTGAAACATTGAAAATACCGGCTATTCCGCACACGTTAACCTCCAAAAAAAAGAAAAAACGCGCGACTCTACATTTAAAAAGTTTTTTTTGCAAGATGCGGGAACAATAAAATGAATTTTTGTTTTTTTCGGTGTTTTAGGTACAATATTCAGTTTTTTGTTATGTTACTTTTTATTTATTTTATACGGAGGTCCCAATGAAAAAATTTATGTCGGCAGCACTCCTTCTGATGCTGCTTTTGTTTGCTGCGTGCAGCGATGGAAAAAAGTCGGAAAATGTAACCGACGGTGATGAAATTACTGACGATACTGATACATCTGATACGGGTGATACAGAAAAACCTGATGGTGATACCGGAGATACCGGTGATACTGGTGACACCGGCGATACCGGAGATACGGGTGATACAGGTGATACCGGCGATACCGGAGATACTGGCGATACTGGTGATACTGTTCCTGACGGCGATACTGATACCGAAACTCCGACATGCGAAGTCACAAAGGGAAACGATGCGAAACTTATCAGAGGCAACATCCTTGCTGGCGATAAAATATTTGAAGACGGCGAAGTGCTGATTGGAACTGACGGTTTTATTGTATGCGCCGGCGAGAGCTGTTCGGGTGAAGAATCGGCGAACGGCGCTACTGTCATCGACTGCCCCGGTGCAACGGTAAGCCCTGCATTGATAAACGGTCACGACCATTTGGGTTATGTCAATAATACTCCTGGAAAATGGGGCGAGGAAAGATTTGATCACCGCCACGACTGGAGAAAAAACTTGAACGGTCACTCGAACCAGAATGTTTCCGGCGGTGCTTCCGTGGAACAGAAACAGTGGGCAGAACTTAGACAGCTCATGGCGGGAACGCTTTCAATTGCCGGAAGCGGCGGTTCGAAAGGATTCTTGAGAAACATCGACAGAAATTTCAAGGAAACTTTCGGATTTAATGACGAGATTGATGTACATTATCAGACTTTCCCTCTTGGTGACAGCAGCGGAAAACTGGTGGAGGAAGGCTGCGGCGAATACAGCATAGACAAGGAAAGCGTGCTTGCTGCCGACTGTTATCTGCCGCATGTTTCGGAAGGTATAACCAAAGCGGCGAGAAATGAAATGCTCTGCATGACCGGCAGACAGGATGGCGGAAGAGATCTCGCGAAAGAAAACTCTGCGTTTGTCCACTCGATAGGAATCATTGCGGACGACGGAAAGGAACTTGCCGACAGTAAAACTGCGATAATCTGGTCTGTAAGAACAAATATTTCGCTTTATGGCAACACCGCTCCTGTCACGATGCTCAAAAATCAGGGTGTTCTCATCGGTCTCGGCACAGACTGGATCGCAAGCGGTTCGATGAATATGCTGCGTGAACTTGCGTGCGTTGACTACCTTAACAAAAACCACTTCAACAATACTTTTTCTGACAAGGAAATCTGGAAAATGGCGACAGTCAACAACGCTGTTGCACTCAGAATCATTGATGTGACTGGCGCAATCCGCCCCGGACTTGTCGGCGATATAGTTGTTTTTGACGCTAAAAATGCGGAGAACCCCTACAGAGCCGTTATTGAAGGACGCGCAAATAAAGTCGCTCTCGTGCTTAGAGGCGGTAAGGTGCTCTACGGTGACGAGAATATTGTAACCGCGCTTGATTCGAAAAACGGATGCGAGAAAATTCCGGTCTGCGGTGTTGACAAAAAAGTCTGCGTAAAGGACGAAATCGGAATGAGCCTTGCAGATTTCCAGAACAAAAACAGCTCGCAGTATAAACTTTTTTACTGCGGAACTCCGGACGACGAGCCGACTTGCGTTCCTCAGCGCACAAGAAGCGAGGATGAGTCGCGTCCTTACTCCGGTCCGAAAGACGGTGACAAAGACGGTGACGGAATTGCGGACGACAACGACAACTGCCCCGACATTTTCAACCCGATCAGACCTGTTGACAACGGCAAACAGGCTGATTCTGACGGCGACGGAGTAGGCGACGCGTGCGATCCGTGTCCGCTTGACAAAAACAAAACCGACTGCCTTGTTCCTGATGCAGCTGACAAGGACGGTGACGGAATTCCTGACGGCGAAGACAACTGCCCGTTCAAATCCAACTCAGGGCAGGAAGATTCAGACAAAAACGGTATTGGTGATGCCTGCGAAAAGATTGCCGAAGAAGTAACGATTTATGAAGTCAAGCAGAAAACTGCGGGTGAAGGCTCGTATGTCAAAGTCGAGGGAATCGTAACCGCTTACAATTCATCGAAAAAGAATTTCTTCATGCAGGTCGATCCGGCTGACCATGACAGCACTTTGAAAGAAAAGTTCAGCGGACTTTACATCTATCAGTCGCCTACAGTTGTAAAGGCCGGCGACAAAGTTAAGGTTACGGGAACGATACAATATTTTAAAGACAGCGGAAATTCTGAAATCATCGAGATTTCAAAGGTTAAAAATGTCGAGATCGTATCGGCAGAGAATACTCTTCCTCCTTTTGTTACGGTCGAGCCGGCAAAAGTCAAGAACGGCGGGGAGCTTAAGGACGCATACAACGGCGTTCTCGTCAAAGTCGAAAACGTAAAAGTCACCGAAGAAGCCGACTCCTACAATGTGTTCACTGTTGCTGACGGACTCAAGGTTGACGACGACTTCTATTCATACACAAATCCGGCTGTAGGGACACATTTCTCGATACTTAGCGGCGTTTTGGGCGACACTTTCGGCTACTCGAAAATTTTTCCGAGATCCGCAGATGATTTCGTAATCTATGACTGCACCGTTTCGGGCTGCGAAAACGAGTGGGAAGAATGCAATGCAACTCTCGGATGCGTCGTAAAAGAAGACCGCTGCAATTCCAAGGCAGAATGTCCGGGAATCGACAAAGTCTGCGACACAACGACGCACACCTGTATCGACGGTGACCCATGCGAAGATGTTACATGCGAAGACTACGAGGAATGCAAGGCTGAAACAGGAACATGCGCGTTGCTGGACGGAAAATGTGCAAGCAATTCCGACTGCACAGCAGGATATCAATGCAACCTTTCTGCACATGAATGCGAAGAAATCACTTCAGTTATCCCGAACGGTGGATTTGAGAGCTGGACTGACGGAATGCCTGATGACTGGAAGGGCAGTAAAACAACAATCGCCAAAACAAGAACTTCACAGGAAACAACAACTGTTCATTCTGGAAGCTCGGCATTAAAACTTGTAGGAACAAGCGGTAGCAATTCAATATTTTCCACAAAAGCGTTTACTATTGAAGCGGGAAATTACACCTGTGAATATTTTGCTATCGGAACTACAAAAGTGGCCACCAGAACTTATGACGGCAGCGCTTATGGTGATATGTCAGATTATGAAGAACTTTCTGCTTCTTCCTGGAAAAAACTGACATACACTTTTTCTGCCGCAGCTTTAACAGAAAACTTTGAGTTTCTTATTTATATTCCCAAATCAGACGGTGCTTATGCTATTATTGACGACCTTATCTGCACGAAAGACTAGTCTGCTAACCGTTTTCTCAAAATAAATTCAAGCAAAATCCACTTTAAAAAGTTTTTTAACACCACTTGATAGTGTAAAATTTTTTTACATTGTTTTTGGTAAAAAAGTTAATTAAATCAAATACTTGTGTTGGCATATTTTTTGCTTATTCTTGCCGATTTTTTGTTGATTTAACTTGGGAAAAAAGATGAAAGGAAACGCTTACTACGGTAGAACCGAAAGAAATTTCGCATCGAATTTTATAGAGGATCTTGAGCCTTATTCTCCGATTTCAAGCCGCGATAAGATTGTCTCCGGGCTTGCAAACTGCGATCTTCCGCCGCTCAAACTCGACTGGAACGAATCGACGCTTCCTCCCTCAGTTGCCGTTAAAAACGCTATAATTCAGGCTTTGGCCTGCAACGATAATCTGCTTAACTGGTATCCCGAGCTTTCGAGCAAGGAGCTCAGGCGCAAACTTGCCCAGTATTCAGGCCGCGCAATGGAAGAAATCCTTGTCACAAACGGAAGCGATGACGCGCTCGACCTTATCTGCAAGGTTTTCCTTGATCCGAAAGACGAGGTTGTTGTTCCTTTTCCGACTTATACCCACTTTCTGACCTACATCCACACACGCGGCGCAGTCATCAAAAAGGTCGAAACTCCAGATCCGTTCAAGCCGGATATCGCTTCTGTTCTTGAAAACGTAACTCCGTCAACAAAGATGATTTATGTGGTCAATCCGAACAACCCGACCGGTGTTCTGCTTTCAAAACAGCAGATTGCGACGCTCTGTTCAATTGCGAGCCACTGCATCGTGATTGTTGATGAAGCTTACTACGAATTCGCAGGCGAAACGGTCCTTGACCTTATCGACACTTATCCTAACCTGATTGTAACGAGAACTTTCTCGAAAGCATGGGCTCTTGCAGGACTCAGAGTAGGGTATCTTCTCACGAACCTTTCGCTTATCGCGCAACTTTCGAAAGTCTTCAACCCGAAAAGTGTCAGTGTTCTGGCTCAGGTTGCGGCAACGGCTGCCCTTGATGACAAGCAGTATATGGAAAAATATGTCACCGACGTCAAAAACAGCAAACTCGCGATGCTCGATTTCTTCCGCAAACACGGAATCACCGCTTTTGACAGCCGCGCAAACTACATCATGGTTCAGCATCCGCACCTTCCGAAACTTCTTGAGGAGATGGAAAAAGAAAACATTTTTGTCCGCGACAGAAGCTCATTCAAAATGCTTCCCGGTTTCTTCAGAGTAACTCTTGGCGACCATCTACAGACCGAAGACTTCCTTGCCAGAATGGATAGAGTCCTCGACAGAGTATGAAAACATTTCCAAAACACCTTACAGTTTAAATTTCACCAATAAGATTTTATAAAAATATTTGTATATTATAGATACTTGAGTAATATTCCGCGTCTGATTGTGAAGGTGGATCATGGCTTCTGGAATTTTTAACAAGAATCTGCTTCTTATAGTTTCGGGCGGTATTGCGGCCTATAAATCGGTTTATCTTCTTCGCTCCCTTACTAAGCTCGGTGCTTCGGTCCAGGTCGTAGGAACCGCAAACTCATTGAATTTTATAGGAAAATCGACTTGGGAAGCTCTTTCGGGAAAGACTCCGCTCTTTGATTCTTTCGAAACTTTTGATTCTTCAAAAATCACACACATCACACTTGCTCAGGATGTTGATGCTGTGATTGTTGCTCCAGCTACGGCGAATATTATCGCGAAAGCAGCGTGCGGAATAGCGGACGATCTTGCTTCGACGATCCTTTCGGCGGCGACGGCTCCGGTTCTTTTTGCTCCGGCGATGAATACGGCGATGTTCGAAAATCCTGCGAATCTTGAGAACATCGAGAGGCTGAAAAAGCGCGCAAATGTTTATTTCGCAGATCCTGAAAACGGTTGCCTTGCCTGCGGAACGAGCGGAAAAGGGAGAATGACAGAGCCAGAAGAGATAATTTTCAAACTTGAAGAGATTTTCTATCCCGTAAAACACAGCGGCATCAAGTGGCTTGTCACCGGCGGCGCGACGCGGGAATACCTCGATCCGGTGCGTTTTGTCACGAACGGTTCTTCGGGAAAAACCGGTTTTGCTGTTTCGGAAGCGGCTTTGAAATCAGGCGGAGATGTCACTTTTGTAGGTGTGAATGCCGAGCCGAAATTCAATCCGGGATATTCTGTGATAAAGACTGTGACTGCGGCAGAAACCGCCGAAGTTGTAGAAAAAAACGTGAGAGATGCCGATATTTTCGTAATGAGCGCGGCTATTGCAGATTATTCGCCGGAAAAGAGTGCGCAGAAAATCAAAAAAGGCGAAAACTCGGTAACTGCCGAATTTTTCAGGACAAGAGACATTCTTGCCGAATCGGTGAAGTGGACTAAACCGGGCGCTGTCAGGATAGGTTTTGCTGCTGAAACAGAAAATCTTGAAGAAAACGCGCGGAAAAAACTTCTGAAGAAAAATCTCGATTTTGTCGTGGCAAATCAGGTCACATCTGATTTTAATCCGTTCGGTGCCGACACGAACACGGTAAAAATCGTTTTTGCAGACCACGTTGAAGAATTTACAAACATAGAAAAATCGCAACTTGCTGATATTATTGTTAAAAATGCCTTAAATTTTTATGAGGTAAAGCACAATGACCGAAAAAACAAGTGACAGAAATCTGACTTCGACTCAGGAAGATTACCTCGAGGCGATTCTTGAACTCACCGAAAAAAGAGTTGTAGCGAGAAACATGGAGCTTTCAAGCAAGCTCGGTGTCCGCCGCGCGACAGTTACGAGAGCCCTCAAACTTCTGACTCAGAAAGGGCTTGTCAACCACGAAATGAACGGATATGTAACTTTGACGGACGAAGGAAAGGCTATTGCTCAGGATATTCTCGCAAGACACGAACTTTTCAGGCATTTTTTCCGTGACATTCTCAATCTCGAAGAGGATGAAGCAGACGAGATAGCATGCAAGATCGAACACACTGTTTCGGGACATGCGCTGGATAAGTTCAGGCTCTTTATAAAACGTGCGGACGAATGTGAAGGCAAGTGCCCGAATTCGTTGAAATTAAAAAGAGAAGAGGGTTGCAAATAATGGAAAAGGAATTTTTGCCAGGAGAAACTGTCGTTTTGGCCGGCAAAATCTCACCGCACCTTTTTTTGATAAAGCACGGCAGTGTTAAACTTGAAGGAAACGGTGAAAGTTTCTTTCTTTCCGAGGATGATTTTTTCGGCGAAGAGGGATGTTTCTTTGGAAAGCCATCCCTTTTTAATGCTACGGCAAGAGAGGAAACCCAGCTGCAACTTATGGATAGAACCGAAGCAGAGGAATTCTTTGCCGACAACGCGAAAGCCGCGTTCACTCTCTTTATAAAAAATTCGGCAAGAGCCAATGAAAAAGAGGAGCCTTTTAATGCTATGAGTTCCATGCATATCAAACTTGTTGCCGGCATTTTGCCTTATGTTATAGAAAAAAGCGGAACAGAACCGGTTTACGAAGCCGGAATAGATCTTGAAACACTTGCAGCACAAATTGAAATTCCGACTGATAACTTGCTTGATTTGTTGAACTTTTCAAAAGTATTCGGCTATGTCGCATTTGCCGACGGAAAGATTCTTACCTGTGGAAAGGATAAGCTTGCGGCGCTTTTCAAAAAATATAACTGCGAGAAGATTTTTGCCGGAGTAAAAGGTGAAAAGGGGACCGGCACGGTATCGTTTTTGAATGTGGTAAACAACAAGACAAATATATAAACTTTGAAAGGGTGGTTACAATGAAAATCGTATGTCCTCACTGCAATACGAACTATCAGATAGACGATTCGAGAGTGCCTGAAAAGGGACTTCCGGTAAAATGTTCTGTCTGTGGAAACAAATTCAGAGTCTTCAGAGAACAGGAAAACGAAGAGAAGCCTGAGCCTCCGAAAGAGGAAGAAGTTCAGGAAAATAATAACGCTTCTTCAGATATGGATTCTCTGTTTGATTCAATGCCTGCAAACAACAATAAGGCTGCGAATGATCTTGACGCTCTGTTGAACGGCGATTTTAAGGAAAATCCTGCTGAAGAACCGCAAAATGAAGAACAACCTGAGGAAAACGGCGGAATAGAAATGACATCATACCACGATGAGATATCAGGTTCGGCACCTTCTTCAGATGCGGAAAGTGTTTCTTTCGGTGGTGGAAGCAACTCAAATCTTGATTTAGCTTCCGACCGTTTTGACGAAGGTGATGACCTTTTTGCGGATGAACCTGAAAAAGCAAATGAAGCAGAAGCAAATAAGGAAGAAGACCTCTTCTCGGACAATCCTGAAAAGAACAGTTCGGCAGCTTCTGATTTGGATGATCTTTTTTCAGATCAACCGGTGAATAATGCAACTGGAAGCAATCAGAAAAAAGAGGCTGACGATCTTTTCGGAGATGATGGCGGCGATGATCTTTTCAGCGATATTTCCGATAGTAAAGGCGGAAGTTCGAGCGGTGATTCTGATGATTTCCTGAAAGAGCTGTTCGGAGATGCTCCTGCTGCTCCAAAAGAACAGGGTGAGCAGAAAGTTTACTTCAGAAACAAGCAGACAGGCAAAGTTGTTGGTCCTGTCAATGAATCGCAGATAACAGATCTTATGATAAACGGCGAAATCACGGAAGAAGATGACATCAGCTACGACGGTGTAACGTGGAACAGCAGCGATGCTCCTTCTCATGAAGCTCAGTCCGCTACGAAACTCGGTCTTGATTCTTCGGAAGATTCTATAGATTCTCTCCTTTTTGAAGAGGGAACTGCAATCAACAAGGAAAGTAGCATAAACATATCGGAAGAGATCAATCTGGATGAGGATGTCAGCAAAGTCGAGCATGTTTATATTCCAGATGAATTCAATGATACTTCAGCTGGCAATCTTACGGCTGCTAAACCGAGGAGAGAGAGAAAACGCGGCGGCAGTTCGGTTATGTTCTACGTTGCGACTTCTGTTGCTACACTCGCTATTCTTGCAATAGTTGCAGGCGGGGCTTACTATTTCTACACTAAACGCAACAATTCGGCTGACATTCTTGATAACATAAGCGAGCAGATCGCTGTCAATACAGGAACTTTGGCAGATGTCAGAGAGGCTCTCGACAAGGATACGCCTGAGGATTATATTAACAGTATCGGTATTCTGAAACAGTATATAAAGCCTGATGATTCGGCTCCGAGCGCAGTTGGTCTTGACGGTCAGGTTAAGATGAATCTTCTTGTCTCATACAACAGGAAAGTTGAGTCCTCAGCGTCTGTAAATGACAAAGTCGATGCTGCAATGAAAAAGGCACAGGGAAATATTGATCTCGTCAAGGCGAAAGCTCTTTGTCTTTACGAACAGAAGCAGTATGATGCTGCGGCCGAACTTCTTCAGCCGTTTACTGATAAAAACGATCAGGAAGTTTTCTACATTCTTGGTCTTATTGCAACAGGAAAGCAGGATCTTGTAAACGCCGAGAATTTCTTCAATACAGGCTTCATTCAGGGCGGTGGCAAAAGTGTCAAAATCATGTATGCTCTTGCAAATATGAAGTATCAGAACGGCGACACTCAGTCGGCAATGGCTTTCATCAACAGAATAATTTCGGAATCTCCGAACTATATCAAGGCATATCTTCTTAAGTCGAAGATTCTTATGAACAGCGAAAACAAACTTGCCGAAGCGGAAAAGTTCCTCAAAGGGATAGACAGCAACATAATCTCTAAGGCTGAAGATTTCCAGAAAGCTGAATATTATCAGATGCTTGCAAATATAGCTACAAGACAGGGAGCATTCAAGGACGCTATAAAATATTATGAAAAAGCGGTCGAAATCAACCAGACAGACACAGAAGCCATAACGAGAATTGCTGATTTCTACGTTCAGATTTCCGATTCAACCAAAGCTATGGAATACTATGACATGGCTCTGAAAATTGATCCGAAACACTCCGCGTCGATAATAGGAAAAACAGAAATCTACGTTCTTCTTGGTCAGAAAGAGAAAATATATCTCGAACTTGCAAAACTTGACCTTTCAACTCTGACAAATCCGCAACTTCTGGCAAGAGTTGCAAAAATCTATTCAAATATCGGCGACAAAGCTAAGGCAATTGAGTTCTACGACCTCGCAATAAAATCCGATCCGTCGTATGTCGAGCCGTATATTGCCAAGGCTCATATTCTTCTGGTCGATTTCAACAAAGTCAAAGATCTTGAGCAGATTCTTGTTGTTCTTGAAAAACTCGGAAAAGACAGATATCCGTATCACTTGGTAAAAGCTATAATCGATCATAAAAATGCTGATTACAAGAGTGCAGCCGAGCATTTCAAAATTGCTGAAGAAAAGAACTCCGCCGGAGACGAAAGGGTTTACTTCTTCTACGGCGAATTCCTTAAAGACCAGCGTAAATATGCCGAAGCGAGTAAAATGCTTGCAAGAGCGCATAAAATAGATCCTGGAAATTATGATTATATGCACTCCTATATTGACAGTCTCGAAAAGGAGAAAAAGTGGCAGCCAATCATATCAATGCTTGAGCAGAAGACTTTTGTCGAAAAGAGAATGTATAAAAGTTATGTTTCGCTTGCCAATTCTTATTTTCATGTCAAGTCGTATGAAAAGGCGCTCAACATCATAAATAAAGCGCTTGAACTCGATTCACAGAGATCGTCTGTATACTATCTCAAAGCAAAAATACTTTATGCTATGGAGCGTTATCCTGAAGCTGAAAAAGAGATTGACACGGCTGTAGTTCTCGATATGAAGAATTTTGACAACTATATGCTTTATTCGAAGATTCTGTCAAAACGCGGTGACTACAAAGGCGCTGTCGAGAAGATCGAGGCGGCAGAAAAGATTGATCCGTCGGATCAGGAACTTCTTCTGATGAAAGGTGTCGTCTACAAAAATCTTGATGATTACAGAAACGCGCTCAAGTATTTCAACAGAGTTACCGACAATTCTCTTAAAAAAGAGGCATATCTTGAGATAGGAGAAAGTTATCTTCAGCTTGGTAACCGCAACAAAGCTCTTGATTATCTCAAGAAAGCAGAAAAATCTGCCAGTCGCGGAGCTGCCAAGCTTCTTGCAGGTATATTTTATGAATCAGGTGACACCAACAAGGCTATAACTTACTATAAAAAAGTTCTTGCCAGCGACAAAAAAGATGTCGATTCGATGAGCAAACTTGGCTATATTTATAAGGAAAAAGGAGATCTTCCTACAGCTCTCCGTTATTTCCAGCGCGCTCTCAAGCATGTCAGCGATCACAACGAAAAAAGCATGATTCAGGATGAGGTTTACTATATCAAGCAGAATATGCCTCAGGCTCCGGCTGCAACTTCAGGTGCGAAACCTAAAGCTGCGAAAGACAGTGATTCGGAAGAGGCGATAGAGGAAGCTGAAGAGCTTTATGAAGACGGAATGTATGTTATTGACGAAGATCCTGAAGAGGCAAAAAGACTTTTCCAGGAAGTTATGAAAACAGTCTCCAAGAACAACGAATTTTACAAAAAGGCTCAGAAAGCACTCAATAAAATCAACGCCGAAGAGAGTAAAAAACAGAAAGAAGAGCAGAAAGAGGATGAGGAAGAATAATGGCTAAGACTGCAATTTATCCCGGCAGTTTCGATCCTTTCACCCTCGGTCACCTTGATATTGTCAACCGCGCCAAAACGATTTTTGACAAAATCTATATAGCGATAGGGGAAAACGGAAGTAAAAAGAACCTTTTCACTGCGAAAGAGCGCAAAGAGCAGATAGAGGAGATTTTTAAGGACGATCCTGCAATAACAGTTATAATTTTTAACGATCTTCTTGTCGATTTCGCGCGTCAGGTCAACGTTTTCACCGTGATACGCGGTCTGCGTGCTGTTTCCGATTTTGAATATGAATTCCTTATGGCTTCGACGAACAGGGCGATGGAGCCGAAAGTCGAATCGGTTTTTTTCATGACTTCCGACAAATATTCGTTTCTGTCGTCAAGTATCGTCAAGGAAGTTGCTTCGAAAAACGGCTCGTATCTTTCACATTTTGTTACTCCTAATGTCGAAAAGGCTTTGCGCGAGAAATTCAGGCTGATGTAGTTGCTTTTTATCGGAGTCGTAGATGTACAACGAAAAGAAACATAATAATATTACGGTCTTAGTTTTTGCTGTAGTGGTTTTGGTGCTTGGTCTTCTTGTCGTTTTCTACAAAGCGGGCGGCGGTGAAACATCAGAACAAAAAACCGTGGAAGAGAAACCCGCAGAACAAACGAAAACCGATGAAAAACCCGTAGAACAACCAACCGTACAGACGTTTCATGAAACGTCTCTACAGGAAACGTCACCACAAAAAACGTCCCCGCAAAATGACGATCCTCACCGCAAAGCAGCCGAGATGCGTGAAAATGAGGAAACCGCCGGAGATGCCATACCGGAATCAAGTCCAGCGCCGCAGAAAGAAGGTGACGATATCGAATCCAGTGAGATTACGGGCGGAGTCGATGTCGAGGTCGTCAAGGACAAAGATTCGACAGCTGATGCCGAAGGCTTCCTGCACGGCAAGATCCTTCCGAAAAAGGGAATAGAAGAGGCTTTGCTCAAGGTCCCCGGACTCCAGCTGAAACATGCGATGGAAATAAGCAATGCGATCAGATACGACGTCGATCTCACGCAGATAAAGGCAGGAGAAGACTTCAAAGTGAAGTTCGACAAAGAAGGCAATGTCGAAGAATTCGTCTACTATCCCGATATCGTGACTTTCCATATTCTGAAGCGCGATCCAAACGAAAAAAAGTTGAAATATACCGCGAAACTTCTTCCGACTGAGCGCAGATTCAGGATAATCGAAGGGAAGATAGACTCGACTCTCAACGAATCGCTTGTCAAAAGGGACGATGTTACACGCAATATCCGCGCCGTCACGGTCGGGATCCTTGAGTGCATCGTAAGTTTCAGCACCGATGCGAGAAAAGGCGACGAATACAGGATTTTAGTCGAAGACAGATACTATCACGGCGAAATGGTGCCGGGTTCAAAAGTCCTTTACGCTTCCTACCGCGGCAGACAGGCGGGTTTCAGCGAGGCTTTCAGATATGAGGACGAAGATCCGAAATCTGCTTTCAACGCCCACTACACCGACAAGGGAAAAGCTCTTATCCCGAGTGCGATGAGACTTCCGCTCGATACGATACGCGTTACGAGCCCCTTCGGCATGAGGCGCCATCCGATAACCGGAAGAATGGTTACGCACCACGGTGTTGACTATGGTGCGCCGGTCGGAACTCCTGTTTATGCGGTCGCTCCTGGCAAAGTCATCGAAGTCAAGCAGACTCCCCTCGGCGGCAAACAGATCACGATAAACCATGCTGATAATACCAAGACTTACTATCTTCATCTGAACAGCTTCAATGTTAAAGTCGGAACAGTGGTTTCGGCGCGTCAGAGGATAGCTTCGGTCGGAAACACCGGAAGAAGCACCGGTCCGCATCTTCATTTAGGCATCAAAGATCCGAAGGGAAACTGGCTCAATCCGCAGAAAGTAAAGATGATCGCGACTCCGCAGCTTGACAACAAGCGTATGCCGCGCTTCAAAAAACAGATGGATGAGATTCTTAAACTTCTCGACAACACCGCCCAATATCAGGAGTGGATGAGAAAATACGACGAAGGGCCGCAGCCGGGCGACTTTTATCAGCAGTATAAAGAATAATCGTTCAAATATCGTTAATAAAATCAATCTGTTGCCAACTTTTCCTAAGTGAAGGAAAATTTTTTCAATAAAAAATGAATTTTGTGGTACTAAATATATGTAAAGTTTGTTTTTTTAAGGAGGAAAAGATGAAAAGATTTTTGATTTTGTCAGCTGCGCTTTTCTCGATGTTTTTAGTTGCAAGCTGCGGCTCTGAAAGCAACAATGAGCCCGCAGACGGAAACGAAGATGATTTTAAAGCGGTCGATGTCGGTGAATGCCGTTTCGATGAGCCTCCGCTTTCTTTCAAAGACAGGATCTATACCGAGCAAAAAGATGAATTTTCCTGCAAAGAGTATGTCGAAGTTACTGAAAAAGCAGAAAAAACCATTAAATTCAACTGGTTCGGCGAAATGCGCTGCGGCATTGACTGGGAATACGGCTATAAAATTGAAGGAATTGAAAACAATGTTCTCAAAGTCAGCATTTTAGAGCGTGACACAGACCTTGATCTTGCCGCTGACTGCGACAGCTGCTGTTATCTTATGCCGATAGAATACACCGCTTCAAGTGCCGAAGAAATCGAATCGATTAAAACAATCGAAATCAACTACGAAGGCAAAAACCACAAAGCTGCTTTCCCGATCGACGAAGAAACGCCCGAAGCACCTGACGAAGAAGCTCCGCTTCAGTGCGAAGACAGCGAAGGAAGGCTTTACAATGAAGGTGATGTTATTTCTGACAAGTGCTTGTCTGCGATGTGCAGGGACGGCGGCTGGGCGGAGGATGCCACAACTTGTTACGGTTGCTGGGGAAAAGAAATCGGTGATAAAATGGAATGGAAATGTGCCGACGGAATTACGGAAGTCGACTGGTGCGAATGCGTCGAAGAAGAAAATCACGGCTCGGAATGGAAATGTGCCGACAGAGTTGATCTCAACTGTCCGAAAGAATAAGAGAAAGAAATCATTTCTTGTAAATCTGCTGCTTCCCTAAATTAGACCAAGATACTGTCTGGCTCTCGATAGATCAGATGGCTGAACTTTTTCAAAGGGATAAATCAACAATTTCACGGCACATAAAAAATGTGTTTGATGAGCATGAGCTTGACAGAAATCGAACTGTTGCAAATTTTGCAACAGTTCAAAATGAAGGTGGACGTTTAGTTGAGCGAAATATTGATTACTACAATTTAGATGTAATTATTTCAGTGGGTTACCGTGTTAAATCGCTTCGCGGAACACAGTTCAGAATATGGGCTTTAAAAGTTCTGAAAGACTATCTTCTTAAAGGTTATTCCGTGAACCAAAGGATTGAACGGCTGGAAAACCGGATGAGCAAAACGGAAGAAAAAATCGATTTTTTTTGTCCGCACAGCTTTGCCGCCTGCCGAGGGGATTTTCTTCAACGGACAGATTTTTGACGCCTATACATTTGTGTGCGACCTGATCCGCAGTGCGAAAAAACAGATAATATTATTCGATAATTACATTGATGACAGCGTTCTGAAAATGCTCGACAAACATGGGGAGTGCGTTGATGTCCGCATTCTGACCAAAAGCATTTCTTCGCAGCTGCAGCTTGATATTGAGAAACACAATTCCCAATATTCCCCGATTAAATTAGAGGTTTTTACAAATTCCCACGACCGCTTTCTCTGTATTGATGATACGGTGTATCACATCGGAGCTTCGCTCAAGGATTTGGGCAAAAAGTGGTTCGCTTTCAGCAAAATGGAAATAGATACTGAGAGTTTGATGAAAAAATTATGACTTTGATTTTGGAATCTTACTTCATTTGGTTTTGTTCCGTGGAAATTGCTTCGTAGAACTGAAATGAAGCTTAATGAGCTATTTTAAGACGCAGCGGACATAGCCGATATAAGGATATTCAGCACCCTTTTCATCAATTTCGGCTTTAGAGAAGAACACATACCATGCTTTTTTTTCACCTTCTGGATGAGTATAATCTTTGCCGATAAAGGTAGATGAAGACCAAATGAGGTCATAACTAAAGTAACCAAGTTTACTGTATTTGCCGGATTTATCTTTCGAACATTTACAATCTGATGATGAGTAACATTCGGACTTTGATAAACAACCGTTTTTTTCACTTACTTTACAGGCACCGCCTGGTTCCGTGTTGGGGCAGTTTTGTATAAGAGTTCTAAGTTCATCAATACTCGGCAAATGCCAGCCTGTTAAACCGTTTTCTTCAAGTGAGTTGCAATACTTGCGAGCTTCATCCCAATAAAATGCCTCACCTGAATTTGGTGATTCGTCTATTCCAACAGAGGACCAAGTGAGTCCTGTATCAGGATCTTTATACGGGTTGCATTTTCCGGTTGATGTGTTGCAACCGGCCCTGCATTCTTCAAATTTGTATAAATAATAAGGGTCGTTGCCAGCACAGTAATAGGAATATTCTGTGCCGTCAGTCTGATCTGTTTTGCACTTGAAAGTCCTGTTTTTATCACATTCTTCCTTTTCCTCAACAACAGGATCATTTTTACCTGTATCGGTATCTGAATCCGAATCATTACTTAAAGTGCTATCATCTATAGATTCGTAATCAGTTTCATCATCTTCATCAGCCCCGCATGAAATCACGGCAAACATAAAAAGTAGTGCGATCAAAAAGAGTTTTTTCATAATCTTCCTCCTATAAAATCTTTATGGCAATTGTTTTAAACATTACAACCTCAAAAAAACCGCAATATTTTAGGGAAAAATCAAATGGAAGGCAAGATTTTGCAGGATATCTGCGCTGTGACAACAATTTTTGACTTAAAACCGGCTTTGAATAGACTTTTGCGTTCGTTTCTTTAACAACAGATTTTTTGGAGGAAATCATGTCAAAGGTTGCAGAAGCAGTTGCAAAATTCAAAAAAGTTTCGATCGATTACGATCATTCGGGTCTCACGGATGACGTTAAAAACGCGCTTCCTTACCTTAAAAAGGCGATGGACGGCATCACGAGGATCTTTCTCCGCCAGCAGAGCGAAGGTCTTCCAGATGTTTATGACGAGGTTATGGCTGGAAATGACGAGGAAAAGAAGGATTTTTTCAAACTTTTCATGGGTCCGTGGGGACAGCTTGAAAACTACAAGTCGCTTTTCCCGGAATACAACGACAGGCCGCGCACATGCGCTTTCTACCCGGTAGATATCACGAAAGAAGAGTGGGAAAAGGCTCTTTCGGAAATGAGCGAAGAGGAGAAGGAGCTTATGATGGACAACTATTCGGTCGTTGTCCGCGAAAACGGCAAACTCAAGGCTATTCCTTACCATGTTTACTATGCTGAAGAGCTCGCTGACATATTCGACAATATGGAAGCTGCTGCAAATGCTGTGGAAAATCAGGAACTTAAAGAATATTTGCTTGCAAGAGCCGAAGGTCTTGTAACGGGCAACTACCGTGATTCCGACGCAACATGGGTCCGCATGAAAAATGTTCCGATCGACCCTGTTATCGGCCCGTTCGAAGTCTATGCAGACGATTTTATGGGGATCAAGGCGACTTACGAAGCTTTCCTCATGGTCGTTGACCACGAAAAAGGTGCGAGACTTCACGAAATCGAGCAGAATCTTAACAAAATTTCGGAGATTTTCCCGCTTCCGGCTGAGTCTAAAGCAGCTGTCGGCGGCATGGCTCCGATGATCGTCGTTCACCAGATCTACACCGGCGGCGAAGCGGCTCAGGGCATCATGGCAAGCGCATTCAACCTTCCGAACGACGCATGGGTTCGCGGAAATGTCGGCTGGAAACAGATCATGATCTACAACATAATGAAGGCTAAGTTCGACACCTGCACCGTAAAAATCGCGGAAGAAGTTTCGCACGGCAAGATCCACGCCGATTTCGATCCTTACTTCTACTTTGTTCTTATGCACGAAGTCAGCCACGGCCTTGGCCCGGCATACAGAAAGGACGGAACACCGGTCGCAAAGGCGATAGGCAAGAACTACACCGCTGTCGAAGAGGCGAAAGCCGACACCGGAAGCCTTTACTCGCTTCTTAAATGCGGCGGAAAATACGGAATTCCTGGATTCGACAAAGAGAGGATCCTCAACAGCTTCTTCGCAGGTCTTTTCCGCTCGATGAGATTCGGCGTTCACGAAGCTCACGGCGCAGCAAACGTCGTTGAATACAACTGGCTGAAAGAGAAGGGCGTCATCAAAGTCCTCCCGAACGGCGATTTCGAAACCGATTCGACCAATTTGGTAGAAGCAGCGGAATCGCTTCTTTACGAGCTTTGCAGGATCGAAGCGGAAGCTACTCCGGAAGAGGCTGAAGCATTCCTCAAGAAGTACGCAGAACCCGGAAAAGACATCCTCGACGCACTCGACAAACTTGTAGAGATCCCGATCGACATCAGAGTCGAATACAAACTTTAATCTGAGAACTATTCTTTAATAGATCTGAATACTTAAAATCCAATTTAATATCCGTACATTTTTATTGTTTGTACTAATTTTTTCTTGTCGGATTTCAACCACTGACACCCGATAAATTGACATCACGCGCTGTTGTGATAATCTCTTCCGTTGTTTGAGTTTTTTTTAGAAGGAGGATTTCATGAACATTAATTTCGCTTTCAGAGGATTTGAAGAAAACAGTGACGGTCTCAAGGATTATGTAACCAAAAAACTTGCAAAGATCGAGAAATTCGTTTCGGCGAACGCTGCTGTTGAAGTTATTTTTCAAAAAGACAAAAATCTGAAAATGACAGAAATCAAGCTGAACAACAACGGTGAGGACTTTCTCGCGAGTGATTCTGACGACAAAGAATTTCAGACTTCGATAGATCTCTGCATTGACAAACTGGTAAAACAGATGGCGAGATCAAAAGACAAAAAAGTAGATTCAAGAAGATCTTAAGGGGCGCGCGGGCGGGTAGCTCAGCTGGATAGAGCGTTGGCCTCCGGAGCCAAAGGTCGTGGGTTCGAATCCCGTCTCGCTCGCCATTTGCTTGGCATGAGAAAATATTCTGCTTTTATTTTAGTTTTATCTTTTCTTTTTTACTCTAATTTGTATGCCGATGTTTTTTTGAGCACTTACGAAGAGATAAAATCGGCTCACGACCTTGTTGGAAACACTTGGAACAATGAAAAGGTTCCGCGTATTTTCGTGAAAAAGATTCCTGAAGAGATTAAAAAATTAGAAGGTGTTGAACGCAGACAGTTTTTTATCAAACTGCTTCTGCCACTGGTTCTGCTCGAGAACGAAAAGATTTCAGCTGAACATGACATGATAGTTCCTGTCGCGGCAAAAAAAACGTGGAGTGCCGAAGATATCAAACTTATCAGCGAAATAGCTGAGAAGTACAATATAATTGACGAAGGTCAGGATATTTCAGCCATCTCTGAAGAGGAAAAGGAGAAGATTCGTTACTTTCTTGACCACAAGATAAGGCCTGTGCCTCCGGCAATTGCAATCGGTCAGGCTGCGCTTGAATCAGGCTGGGGAACGAGCCGCTTTGTTTTTGAGGGAAACAACCTTTTCGGTCATGTTTCTCCAGATCCGACAAAAGGGATAAAGCCGAAAAACTGGAGTGGAAACCAGCGTCACATAAGGATTTTCGATTCGCTTCAAGACTCTATTTCGGCATATATGCTGAATCTTAACCGTAACCGTGCTTACAACAAATTTCGCTGGTACAGGCGCACTCATCCGAATAACCTTTCAAAAATGGCGGAAGGCTTTGACAAATATGCACTCATCAAAGAGGCTTATGTCGGTAGACTTCAGAGCGTGATGTTCAAATTCGGTGTTCACAGAATCAATAACGCAAAACTCGATTCGGGTGACAGCGCGAATGTTATCGAAAAGGTTTCTCAACCTTCCATCAATTAAAATTCAAAACAGATGAATTTCCGACGGAGATCCTGAAATGACGCAAGACGATTTTTTACAACAGCTTTACCAAAGGCGAGGAGGAATAAAGTTAGGTCTGGGGCGCGTTGCTGATGCATTTCCCGTTATTTTTGAAAAAAAGATTCCTGTTTATCATGTTGCGGGAACAAACGGCAAAGGAACTGCGGTCTATGCACTTGACCACATCCTGCGTTCGAACGGTCTGAAAACAGGCAGATTTATTTCGCCGCATCTTTTAAAATACAACGAACGAATCTCTATTGACGGGCTTGATATAACAGACATCGAAGTCCGTGAAATTTACGACTATCTTGAAAAAAAGATAGATAATTTTGATGAGTTGTCTTTTTTTGAAGTTACTTTTCTTCTCGCTTGGAAATATTTCGAAATTTCTGGCTGTGAACGTGCTGTTTTTGAGGTCGGGCTGGGCGGAAGACTCGATGCAACCAATGTGATAGAAGGTCCAAAAACCGATATCATCACTTCGATAGGGCTTGACCACACTCATATTTTGGGTGATACGCTTGAAAAGATAGCTCTTGAAAAGCTTGGGATAGTCAAAAAAGGGGACAAAGTTCTTATCGGACGCAGTGCTGACGAGGCTTTTGACAAGTGGATGTCCGAAGTCGCTTTTTCAAAAGGTGCGGAAACAGTGTTAGATGACAGTTTGACAGAGGATATCTATTATCCTTCTTTCTGCATGAGTCCCGAACAGAAAAAGAACATTTGCCTTGCTGTGAAAGCGGCTATTCTTTCTGAGAACAAAGGTATTGCAATCCCGGATTTCGGTGGAATGAAGCTTCCCGCAAGGTTTGAATTTATAGAACCCGATATAGTGATTGATATTGCTCATAATCCGCCTGCAATGGAATCACTTGCAAAAACGGTGTCGGAGCAGATCGGCAAAGTCGTTGTGCTATATGGCGCAATGAAAGATAAAGATGTGACAAAAGTTTTGGATATTATTGGCAAAATAAGCGATTCGATATACGTCGTAAATCTGGAGGCCGACAACGACCGAGGAGCGAAAGTAAGTGACATTCTTGAAAGGGCAGGTGCTACTGTAGCAGAGAGTATAAAGTATGCCGAAACCGATGAAAAAACTATTGAAGCGGCACTTGCTTTTGCCCGTCAAAACGGAAAAAAACTCCTTGTTACCGGAAGTTTTCACACAGTCGAAAAATTTATGAATTATAGAAAAAAATCGTGATGCATGTGTTTGTTTGATTTAATGCTACGACATATCTGAATTTATCTGTTATTTCTGTATATGCAAATTTAAATTTGACAAATTCATTTTAATAATTATTGTAAATCCTGTAGTTTGATTTTTTTAGGTGAGACTATGTTTAAACTTTATTTTATTTTGTCTTTAGTTGTGGTTCTGTCGTGTTCGGGAGGCGGAGTTCAGGATTATTCTCTTCCTGAAGAGTGCGGAGGAAAGTGCTTTCAGGCGCATGATACCAGTTCGTTTCACGATGCTATTCTAAATTCGGGAGCCGCTTTTTCAAATTGTGTATGCCTCGGCAGCGGCACTTTTGAAGGTTCTGTTTTGATCGCCAAACCACTAAGGCTTATAGGCAGGAAAGACGGAACTTCTTATTTGAAAAGTCTTGCGGTATCAGATACTCACGATGTTTTACTGCGTGATTTTTCTTTTAAAAATGTTTCGAGTGATTCCTCGGCGCTATATATTTCAGGAAGTTCAGTCGAAATCGAAAATCTCTCTTTTTCCGGAATAAGTGCATCTTCGGTTTTCGGTGGAAGAGGGATTGTGATTTCAGGCAAAGAGTCGGAAGTTTTTATTAAAAATTCGATAATCAAAAAGACCGACGGAACAGGTATTCTGATAAATGGAGTCCACAAAGTTTCCCTAGAGAATGTTTCTGTTTCAAAGTGCGGTTTTGCCGCTCTCTGGGCACAGAATAAAAGTGAAGAAAAGGGAGTTTTGTTTATTTCCGGCGGAACTTTTTCAGATAACGGCGCTGTGGCGGTCGAAATTCTTGGGAACACCGCGCTTAAAGTTTCGGGAACCTCAGTTGAAAATGTGGTTAAAAGAGATGTTATGCTTGAAAGCGTCGGTGACGGTATTGTTGTGAAAACCTCTTTTCTTGAGGAAGAAGGGGCTGTAATTATCGAAAACAGCTTAATCAGCGGTTTTGCGCGAGCCGGAATAATTCTTGACGGTGTGGAGGGAACTCATACTTCAGGTGCTGTATTCAATAATATTTCTGTAGTTTCGGATAGTGGAAGTTTTGGTCTTGTCGTACAGAATGCCGTCGAAGACGAAACGTTGAGAGAAGGGATTAGCCGAAACGATTTTTCTTCAGCCGATATAAAACGAGCTGAAAATCTTTTTATAATTGATACTTTTTTTGAATTGCCATGATGAGATTTATTTTTGTTGTTGGCGCTTTTATTTTGCTGTCATGCGGAAGTTCTTCGAATAAGGCTGAAGATTTTGTGCCGGATGAAGATTCGCCTGAGGAAGTCGTAAATTGTTCGGAAAATAGTGCTGTATATCAAAAACCTTCTTTGCCGGAAAAGCCTGAAATTCCAGAAATAAAAAAATACGGAGGAACTTTAGACTGTATTTCTCTGCCCGAACCTGAAAACGGAGAATTGATTTTGGGTAGCGGGTGTTTCGAAGGGTGCATCAAAACTGATCAGCATCTTCATATTTCGGGAAATGGTGCGGAAAACAGTCTCATCGTGTGCAGTGATGAAGAAAAAGAGGCTGTTGTAGAGGTTCTTCCAGATACAGAATTAGTTTTGGAAAATATCTCTCTTTCAGGGGGAGTGCGCTGCATTCTTGCGGCTAAAGGAAGCACAACAAGAATCGAAAAATGTGTTCTTTCGCACTGTAAAAAAGGAGGGATAAATATCTGTCCTGATGAAACGGGCTGTAGGGCAGATCTTTCTGTCACAGACAGTTTTATCGGTGATATCGACGAAGCGCCCTCCGGGATAAGTTACGGAATTTCTTTCGCTAACGGCTCTTTGAAAGTTTCAGGAAGCGAGATTTCAGGGGTCAATTCTTTCGGAATAGCGGTCTGGGGAGAAGAGGGGAACTTAAATAAAGTTGAAATAGAAAATTCGGTAATTACAAGTGTTTTAGGCGGGCTTCGCAGCTATGAAGGGCATGGTTTCTATGCTGAAAATTCTGCCGATATAGTGATAAAAAAAAGTTCTATTTCGGATACAGCCACTTCGTTTATTCTGCTTTCTTCCGATAACGATGAAGTAAAGTTGCAACTTGTTGATTTTAATGCTGAAAACATGCTAGAAACAGGCGAAGAGCAGGGTGGAATAGTGCTCGACGGCAATGTTAATGCCTGTTTTAACAAAGTCGCATTGGAAAACAGTAGGGGAAACGGGGTATTTTCACGCGGAGCGGTACTGTATGCCGAAGATCTGAGTGTTAAATCAGTTTTTTCTGACGGGCTTGGTGAAAACGGCTTTGCTCTACAGCTTGTTGATGGAAGTGAAAGTTTCATAAGGCGTCTTTCTGTAAATTCTGCTGAAAAAGCGGGGATTCTGCTTGACGGTTCATGTAGCGCCGATATTGAAGATTTTGAAATAATTTCCACAAAGTCAGATAGTTATCTTGATGAATTCGGAGTCGGGGCAGCTATTCAGAACGGTGCTTCGGTATCAATGAAAAGCGGTGTATTTTCAGACAACAGAGAAACAGGAATTCTTGCTGTAAGCAGTGAAGTTTCTTTGAAAAATGTAGAGATAAAAAACACTCTTCCGCGAAAATGCACAGAGAGTAGTTCTTGTGTTTTTGCACCTACTACCGATTTTGGCCACGGAATATCACTTTATTCATCATCTCTTCTAAGATTTGATTCGATGACACTTTTAAACAACAACAACGGCTTGAACATCGCCGGTTCCGATGTCAGAGGTTTTGGTTCGAAAAAGATTTTTTTCGGTAATAATACAACGGCGGTAAACGCATGGAATGTTAATGATTTCAATATACTGGAAGAAAATCTCTCTAATTCTTCCTTTTGCGGAAACGGTTCTGTTTTTACTAGCGATTCTCAGCCTGTCAGGGAAGGTCTTTAAAAAGATTCCGTTTTTTGCGGTTTTTTCTTTAATTTAATTGTAATATAAGCTTAAGTGAGTAAAATTTATAGATTTTGGAGGTGAAATGAGCCGCTTTTTTTGTATTTTTGTAATAGCTGTGATGCTTTTGTCCGTGTCATGCGGCAAATTGAATGAAGATCCGATAGTCTATGTTTTTAAAGGTGATGTCGTTTCTGTTTCCGATTTTAAACTTAAATACAATCTCTGGCTGCGGCAGAACAATATGCCGGATACTGAAGAGATACGGAAAAATTATCTTTTCAGAGAGCTTTCCGAAAAGTTCCTATACGAAATGGGAAGGAGTGAGGGAGTTGACGATATTCCTGAAATCAAGAATAAAATCGAAGATTTCAAGAGAAAGACTATTGTTGAATACATGAGCAAGAAGACCAAGCGCGAGGTCTATGCGATAGATGACGAAGCTTTGAGGCAGTATTATATTGAAAATAAAGACAAGTTTATGCGTGACAAGCTTTACCGTCTTTATGCTGTAAGAGTAACGAATAAAAAAAATGCCGAAGATATTGCCCAGCAGCTTCGTAACGGAGCAAACATAAGGATACTTTCAGCAAGCCTTTCCAACGACGAAATTCTTGCAAGAAACAACGGCGAATGGGGGCTTTTCAGCGCCGATGTGATGGGAGAATCGTGGAAAGACGATGTGCTGGCAAGTTTTCCAGGTGAAATACTGGGACCTTATCTTGACAGCGAGAACTTTTATACAATAATCGAGATTGCCGGTTTTGCCTATAAGAGACATTTGAGTTTCAATCTGGCTTATCCGCTGATTGTTGAAGAAATGATTGCGAAATACGGCACTGAAAAGTGGGACGGGTACCGTGATAAAATGATGACTGAATACGGCGCAAAGATAAATGTCGAAAATCTAAGGTGGTAATAATAATGCCTTTGACTTCTAAAGATTTGGAACAGAAACTTGTTGAACTTGACCAGAAATCAAAGATTTTCTTTGAGTCGCTTGCTATAAATTCTAAAAGAGAACGTCTCAACGAGTTGAAAAAACAGCTCGATTTGCCTGAGATTTGGTCTGATACTACTAAAATGGCGGCTCTGAACAAGGAAAAACGAGTACTCGAGAGCAATCTTGAGCTTTTTTCCAAGCTGGAATCCGATATAGAGGAGCTTGCTCTCGCGAAAGAGCTTTTTGACGAAGATCCTTCGATTGAAGCTGAAGCAGAGGTGATGCTTGAGAAAATCGATGAACTTGTAGAAAAGATCGAATTCCAGAAAATGCTCGGCGGAAAAACAGACCTTATGAATGCTATTGTCAGCATAAACGCCGGCGCCGGCGGAAGAGAGTCGCAGGACTGGGCTGTAATGCTTTCGAGAATGTATGCAAGATGGTGCGAGCGCAAAGGTTACGGGCTTGAGGTAATTGATAAAAATACAGGTGATGACGCAACGGCGATAAAAAATATCACTTTTATCGCTGAAGGTGATTACGCCTACGGCTATCTCAAGGCTGAAATCGGAGTCCACAGGCTTGTCAGGATAAGCCCGTTTGATGCCAATAAACGCCGTCATACCTCGTTCGCAAGCGTTTTTGTCACACCGGAAATCGACGATTCGATTGAAATAGAGATCGACGAGAAAGATTTGAAAATCGACACATACCGTTCAGGCGGTGCCGGCGGACAGCATGTAAACAAGACCGATTCTGCGATAAGGATAACCCATATTCCGACCGGCATCGTTGTCCAGTGCCAGAACGACAGAAGCCAGCACAAGAACAAGGCTACTGCGATGAAAATCCTGAAATCACGTCTTTACGAATTTGAACTTCAGAAAAAACAGGAAGAGTCTTCCGAAATCGAGAAACAGAAAACGGGAATTGACTTCGGAAGCCAGATAAGAAGTTATGTCCTCCATCCCTACAAAATGGTGAAGGATCACAGAACCGATTTTGAAACAGGAAACGCCGACGCTGTGCTTGACGGCGAACAGATTTTAGATAAATTCATGGAAGATTATTTACTTAAAGAAGGGGAAACTAATGAAAATCATTAACAAAATTTCTTTTCTGCTCTCGGTTGTGCTCTTTGTTACACTGCTTACTTCGTGTTCGGAATTCATGCTTATTCCGATATCGGTAGACTATCCTTTCGAAGAAAACAACGATGCGAGTCCTTCGACTTACAAAATCAATATCACCGAAGGTCTCAGCGGTGTTGAAAAAATCTTCAACAGCGAGGTTCTGCTCGTAACGAACACGCTTTTCAAAGAACTTAACATCCCTGGAGCCGAAGTTGAAGAATTCCCGCGGTTTGTAACGGAAGATATTCTTGATCTTGTTGCCGGAAAGGTTGTAAGAAAGGAGATTGGTTACAAAGTTCCTATGGTAGAAGAGTTGCAGCATGAAACGATGAAATTTTCCATCTGCGATTTTGAGGCGTCTGATTTCAACGACAAGGACGAAACATCAAACACCTATATGGCGATTGCCAATATTTCGAGTTTCTGCGCTTTGTCCGAAGCTGAAAGGGAATCGGAAATTGAAAGATGCAAGACTAATGCTGACGAAACCTGTCTTCACCTTGCTGTTCACCAGGAAAACGAATCAATGAAGATCAAGATGGCTGAGCAGAAAGATCTTAAAAAATACAAGAAATATCTCAACAAAATCTACTCGGCAACTTTGAACGAACTTACCTTCACAATCAAAAATCCGCTGAACCAGACCATGGGAAACAATGCGTTCAGAATGAGAGCTGAACTCTACGCCCAGTCGATAGACCCGTTCAGACAGAACGGTGAACCCTGCGGGGACGGAGACGAACTCAAGTCATGTGTCTACAAAGGCGTTGATGAAAACGGAAATCCGGAAGATTATTTCACTGCAACAATAAATGATGAATCTGCTACAGACGGTACTGTTTCTGAAAAGAAAAAATATCTTATCGGTGTTTTTGAAACTGATGACAATACCTATTCTGCAGATCAGATTATGCATCTGGTTTATACTTATGAAGGTAAAGATACTCTTCAGCACGCCATTAAGCACCTTGATTTCCAGCTCGGAATAAAAAGCTACTATGTTTTCTATCCGCAGGCTGCAAAGCCGGAAGGAACGATGGAAGCAAGCATCAAAGCAAAACTGCTTTTCAATGTAGAGCCTCTTAACTAGATCTGGCTGGAGCTTTTCCTTATGAACAATTATATTGTCTGGAATATTGATCCGGTGATAGCTCTTATCGGTCCTCTGCAGCTCAGATATTACGGTATTTTGTTTGCGACGGCGATTCTTATTGGTTTTTATCTTGCCCGCAGGATTTACAGAAAATACGGTTTCCCCGACAAGCTCGCTGACGATCTTCTGATTTGGGGTGTTGTCGCGACTGTAATAGGTGCAAGGCTCGTTCACTGCTTTTTTTACGAGCCGACTTATTATCTGAATAATCCGCTTGAAATTCTTAAGGTTTACAAAGGCGGTATTGCAAGCCACGGCGCAACGATAGGGCTTATTGTTGCGGTTATATTCATATCCAGAAAATACAAACTTTCGTTTACCGATTTGGCAGACGGTGTTGTTTTCCCGGGAATAATGGGGGCGACATTCGTTCGTTTGGGGAACTTTTTCAACAGCGAGATAGTCGGCAAAATAACGACTGTTCCGTGGGGATTCAAGTTTCTTAGAAACCCTGATGATATGAAATTCGCGATAAACGCAGCAACAGGACACTGCGATATTTCCAAGATGGAATGTCTGGTCAACTATTGGCCGGTGCGTCATCCTTCGCAGCTTTACGAGGCTTTCGGAGCTTTCGTGATTCTGATAATCATGCTTGTTGTATCGTGTGTCCGCAAAGACCACAGAAAGTCAGGGCTTTACACCGCACTTTTCCTGATTCTTTACTTCTCTTTCCGTTTCTGTATTGAGTTTATCAAGGAATATCAGGTGTTTGAGGAAGGTCTGACAATGGGGCAGTATCTTAGTATTCCGTTCATAATTTTCGGATTTGCGGTTCTTTATTATTTCCACAAAAAACAGCCTAGACCCGAGGCAAAGGCAGATGAAAAACCGAAAAAATCAAAGAAATAGTCTTCTTTTTTTCACTAAAATTGCGGTTTTTACCGTGCTTGTTTTGCTGTTCTCCGATCTTTGCGCGAAACCTTTTATTCTGAAAAGTGTCGACGGCTCGTGGCTTCCGATGATTGCGCAGTCGTGGGTGGCCAAAAACGGCGGAGTTCTTGTAAAGATTGCTGACGGTATAAAGCCGAACGAGCTAAGAAAGGAAATGCTGCTCAAAATGCCTGATCTCAGTATCGAGATTCTGGGAAAAGAACTGTTTTTTCCGACAACTACTCCGGACAGCCTTTTTGAAGTTCTTAAAAATATAGATCTGGATGTTTCTGATGCTGTTATGAAACATCCGGCTACTGCCGAAAATTCGGAAATGTTCGTGAAGAAAAGCGCGGACAGCGTGACTTCAAAGGATGAGTATACCGAGGCTGTGGTCGAAAATGTCGTTTTTGATGAAAAAAACGAGAAGATAATTCTCACAGTCAGGATTCAACAGCGTGCTAAGACAGGAATGTTTCCGAAACTTTACGGAGTATACAGGATTGAACATGCCTACAAAATGAAGAACGATATTATTGACCCTGCCGATGTGAAAAATATGGCTTATCTTCCGCTTATTACGGTGAAAAAAGGAAGCAAGATAACTTTTATTCCGGAAAAACTCGATTCAAGGATTTTGACGATAGGGCCGGATTTTAAAATCAAATAGTTGTTGTAATAATTTTCAGAGGTAAAAAAGAATGAAAGCTGCATTAATAGGTTTGCCGTTTTCAGGAAAGAGTACTGTTTTTCAGGCTTTGACCGGAATCGAGAGCGGTAAAAAAGAGGAAACAGTGGGAACAATAAAGGTTCCTGACGAAAGAATTGATAAATTGGCAGAGATTTACAACCCGAAAAAGAAAACTTACAGTGAGTTTGTTCTAAGCGACTATACAGTTCCTCCGTCAAAAGAGAGCGCGCTTCCGGCAAAGGTCAAAAATCTGATCCAGAAGTCGGATCTCTTGATTATGACGCTCAGGAATTTCGATTCGCTTATGACTTCCGATCCTGCCAATGCTGCTGCAGAATACAAAAAAATCAAGGAAGATATGATACTTACAGATTTCGTGGTCATAGAAAAAAGACTCGAACGCGAAATGAAGGAAAAGAAGAATCCGCCTGAACTCAAAATTCTCCAGAGACTGCGTGATATCTTTGAAAACGGTGATTTCCCGCCCCCCGGTACCATTTCGCCCGAAGAAGCCGAACTTATTGCAAACTACAACTTCCTTTCACTGAAGAAGACAATCGTTCTTGTTAACCAACCAGAAGGATGCAGCGAAATTCCGGCAGATCTTGCGAAACAGCTTGATACCGACGGGATATCGTGTTTCTGTGTCAGCGCGCCGCTCGAGGTCGAGCTTTCCGAACTATCGCCTGAAGAACAGGCTGAGTTTTTGAAAGATTACGGACTTTCTGAAAGTGCTTCTGTCAGATTTATAAAGAGCGCATACTCTGCACTCGGTTTGATTTCATTCCTCACTGCGGGAAGCGATGAAGTCCGTGCATGGCCAATCAAAGACGGCACTCCGGCACTTTATGCGGCAGGAAAAATCCATTCCGACATTCAGCGCGGTTTTATCCGTGCCGAAGTTGTTCACTTTGACGATTTCATCAAGTACGGAAGCGAGGCTGAATGCAAAAAAGCTGCGGCTTACAGGCTTGAAGGTAAAGAATATGTCGTTAAAGACGGCGATATAATCAATTTCAGATTTAATGTTTAGGGAGAAACCTATGGCTCTTCTGCATATATCGACTGTCGGTGACAAAGTTCTGCGCGAAAAGGCGAAGGAAGTTACCGAATTCAACGATGAAATAAAAGAACTTGCCAAAAATATGGCAGACACTATGCGCGCGGCTGACGGTCTCGGTATCGCAGGGCCGCAGGTGGGCGTGCCGCTTCGAATATTTGTTATAGATTTCGGCTATCTTGACTTTGTCAAAGCCGAGGATAATGGCGAAAAACCGAAAAGCGCTGAATTCCGTCCGATTGCCTTCATAAACCCTGAAATTACGGAAAAAGAAGGGAAGATAGTTTACGGCGAAGGATGTCTCAGTGTTCCGCGCTACAACGCCGATGTCGAGCGTGCAGAGAAAATCGTCTGCAAATATTTCGATATTGACGGAAAGGAGCAGGAAATCAAGGCATCAGGGCTTACTGCAGTAGCTATCCAGCATGAAAACGACCACTTGGACGGAGTTTTGTTTATCGACAAAATAAGTTCTTTGAAGCGCGGTATTGCGCTCAAAAAAGTCAAAAAATTTTTGGGAGCTGTGCGTGAAAACGGCTCTAAGACCGAAACCGCTCTCTATGGAAAGGAATAAGAGGTTCTTTTGAAAAATTTCTACAAAAAATTCATAGGTTTTTCGGCAAGACATACTTGGTTTATGGTCGCGCTTTTACTTTTCGTAATGGCGGGAGAAATATTCTATCTCAAGCACAATTTAAAAATTGATACCGATCTGCGTGCGCTTTTTAAAGGTCAGAACGAGACTGTCATCGAACTCGAAAAGATGGAGAATATTGTCGGCACTTATTCTACGGTTCTCGTTGTCGCAAAATCATCGGACAGGGAAAAGAATATCGAAGCTCTGCGTCAGATAAAGGCGAAAATCGACGGTAATCCGCTTGTCAGATTTATCGAATTTGACCGTGATGTTGATTATCTGGAAAAGAATGCTCTTCTTTTCGTCAGTGTTGAAGAACTTCAGAAAATAAAGGACGAGATCAACGGAGAGATCGCGAAAGCTGTCAAAAGAGAACTGAATTTTGACGGAAATTTCGAAGAAACGGACAAAAATTCAGAAAAATCAGATGAAAATGGCGAAGAATCTTCAGATCTTACCTCAAAAATGGATGAAGTTCTGAAAAGGGCAGAGGATTACCGCGTCAAATATAAAATGGACAAGTTTTTTGAAGCCGAAAAGGGAACTTTCGTGGCGATGAAAGTGCGTCCTGCAGGCGGAGAAACCAATGTCTCAGACAGTAAAAAAATAGTTGATCTTCTTGAAAAGGCGATAGCCGAGGTGCACCCTGAAAATCTCGGTGTCGAAGTTGAAGCTGGCGGCAATTTCCGCAATAAACTGCGCGAAATGACGGCAATTTACAATGATGTTTTTTCGACTTTGGCAATATGCATTATTCTGTTGTCGCTTACGATTATCTTCTATTTCAGATCGCTCAAAGCCTTGTTTATTGTCTTTTTTCCGCTTTCTGTCGGAGTTCTGAGCGCGATTTCGGCGATGCAGTTCTTTGTAGGCGGATTCAACATTATATCGGCGTTCTCGTTCACGATCCTGTATGGTCTGGGGATAGATTTCTCGATACATCTCCTCGGGCGTTTCAGTGAGCAGACGGAGAAGACCGGCGATACAGAAGAGGCTTTGAAACTTTCTCTGCCGAATACGATGCCTTCGATTTTTTCAGGCGCGATAACTACTGTCGCGGCGTTTTTCTCGCTGATCATGATCGACTTCAAGGGCTTTTCGGACTTCGGTCTGGCTGCGGCTCTCGGCGTTTCGACATCTTTCCTTGCGATAATGATATTTTTTCCGGCTGTCGTTTTTCTGTTTGACAGAATTGGAAAACTCAGAATAAAAGCGCGTACGACCGATTTTCTTGCTTCGGTTTTTGTCCGTTTTTCAAAGAAGCCGGCTCTTGTCACCGCGATTTTCCTTGCGGTAACGGTTCTTGCGGCGGTTTCGGTCAAATTCGGTTCGATAGAATACAATTTTGACAATCTTAGTTTCCCGGGAAAATACGCCGACACGATAACGAACCACTATGTCGCGGCTCAGAAAAAGGAGAAGACTGACGCTCTTTCGACAGGTCTTCCTTCATTTATAGTTACGAATTCGGCGGAAGAAACAGAGGATGTGACAAGGATTCTTGCAAAGATGAAAAAGGAAAAATCGACTTCCATCGAACTCAAGGATTTCATTTCGATATACACTTTCCTTCCTGAAGAACAGGAGGAAAAAATCAAGATAATAAAAAGCATCAAAAGGCTTATTGAAAGGAAAATAAATCTTTTCAGCGATGCAGAAATAGAGAAATTCAATAAAGAATTCAAGCCTTATCTCGAAGTTGACTCTGTTATGGAAAAAGAAAAGCTACCTGACTGGATAACTGATAAACTTTCTCTCAAGGACGGTTCTTCTGACAGGTTCATAATGGTTGCGCTTGGCGGAAACAAGTCGAATGTTGAAGATGTTATGCGAATAAAGAACGAATTCGGTACGATTCATGGAAATATCAACGATTACAAACTTTTGGGTTCTTATATGCTCCTTGGTGAAATCGAAAAAGTTATAGACATCCATGTTCCTCTCGCCATTGTTTTTGCCTTCTGCTCGGTATTTATTGTACTTCTTCTGCTTTACCGCTCGTTTGTCAACGCTTTTGTCGTCTTTCTCCCTCTTGCCGCTGGCATTCTCTGGATGATTCTCGTCGCGGTTTGCTTCGGAATAAAGTTCAATGTTTTCAATATGATAATTATTCCGACAGTTATAGGTACCGGTATTGATTCGGCGATACATATCTACTACCGTTATCGTTCCTCATCAGGTTCCATGATTGAAAATCTCAAAAATACAGGCGGATCAGTTTTCTACTCGTCTCTTACGACTCTTGTCGGTTTCGGCAGTGTTGCTCTTGCCAAACACAAAGGCCTGCAATCAATCGGAATCATGGCTTCAATCGGAATAGTTATGGTTACTCTGGTCAATCTCGTTTTTTTTCCCGTCATCATCAAGTGGATAGAAGATCTCAGAAAGAAAAAAGCGTAATTTTTGGCTTATAATGGTCAATCGATAAACCATAGTCGGAATAATAACTGAAGTTTAGACAAAAAATTTAAGCTGCTTGAATAAAAGTTAAAATGATATAACTAGCTGTTTTCCTTGAGACTTTCCATGTATTCTTTGCCGCGCATCGCGTGACGGAGAGCGGCTGAAAGAACGGTTTTTCTGAGTCTGAGCGAATTGGGGGTAACTTCTACGAGTTCGTCTTCGTTGATGAAGTGTATCGCTCTTTCCAAAGTCATCGGTTTTATCGGAGTGAGCGTTACGGCATCATCTTTTCCTGCTGCACGCATGTTGGTGAGTTTTTTTGCTTTGCACGGGTTGACGTCGATATCGAGGTCTTTCGAGTGCTCACCGATGATCATTCCTTCATAAACAGGCATTCCGGGTGTGATAAAGAGTTCGCCGCGCGGCTCGAGGTTGAAAAGGGCATATGCAATTGCTTCGCCCTGTCTGTCGGAAACGATAGAACCTGTGAAGCGGACAGGGAAGTTGCCGCGGTATTCCTCATATCCTTCGAAAAGTGTGTTGAGGGTTCCGGTTCCTTTTGTGTCGGTAAGGAATTGATCTCTATATCCGATAAGTCCGCGTGAAGGAACGGTAAATTCCATGAAAGCGCGTTCGTTAGCAGAGTTGACGAGGTTTATCATTCTTCCTTTTCTTGCCGAAAGTTTTTCGGTTACGATACCGGTGAACATTTCGTGACATTCGATGTAGACATGCTCGATGGGTTCATATTTTTTGCCATCGATTTCTTTGTAAATAACGGTCGGTCTGCCGACGCAGAGCTCAAAACCTTCACGTCTCATCTGCTCGACGATGATTGCCATCTGGAGTTCGCCGCGCCCTTTGACGATGACGTAATCGTTCGTTTCTGGCTCTTCCAGCCTGATTGAAACGTTCATCAGAGTCTCTTTGTGGAGTCTCTCTTTGATCTTGCGGAGCTGAACGTATTTTCCGTCTTTTCCGGCAAGAGGGCCGTTGTTTATCGTGAAAACCATGCTGACTGTCGGCTCGTCGACTTTGATCCTCGGAAGGGCGACGGGCTGATCGATAGTTGCGACCGTGTCACCGATGTGGACGTCTTCGATTCCGGCAAGAATAACGATGTCACCTGGTTCTACGATTTCCGCATCGACAAGTTTTACACCCTGGTAAAGCTGGAGTTTCGAAACTTTAAGGCGTGCCTGCTCGTTGCCTTCCTTGATGCAGACAAGCGATTCGTTGCAGTGGACGCTGCCGTTTACGACTTTTCCGATCGCGAGTCTGCCCAAATAATCGTTGTAGCTCAGATCTGTGACAAGCATCTGGAAAGGCTGTTCCGGATCGTAGAGCGGACCTTTCGTGAATTCGATTATCTTATCCATGAGGATATGAAGGTTTTCGCCTTTTTCCTCAAGTGTTTCCTGAGCGATCCCGTCACGGCCTATCGCATAGAGAACAGGGAAGTCAAGCTGTTCGTCGTCAGCACCCAAGTCTATGAAAAGATTGCCGATTTCGTTCAGAACTTCCTGGGGACGTGCATCTTTTCTGTCGATTTTATTGATGACTACCATGATCTGGAGTTTCGCTTCGAGAGCCTTGCGCAGAACGAATCTCGTCTGCGGAAGCGGACCTTCCGACGCATCGACAAGGAGTATCGCGCTGTCCGCCATGAAAAGCGCGCGCTCGACTTCGCCGCCGAAATCGGCGTGTCCTGGAGTGTCGATGATGTTTATTTTGACGCCTTTCCAGACTACCGAGCAGTTTTTCGCCGCGATCGTGATGCCGCGTTCGCGCTCGAGATCCATGTTGTCCATGATCCTGTCGTTTACGATTTCGCCTTCGCGGAAGACGCCGCTCTGCTTGAACATTGCGTCTACAAGTGTCGTTTTGCCGTGGTCAACGTGAGCGATTATCGCCACGTTCCTGATTTTGTCATTTCTTACTAAATTACCCATCTGATTCCTTCTAAAAAAAGACCATCTTAAAAAACGCGCGTAATTTAATTAGAGATTTTCCAATTTCAAGAAAAAATCTCGATTCAAGCGTAAAATCAAACGCTTTTTTCTGAAAAATACTTTTTTTCCTGCTTTCGGATTGATTGTTTGAGCTAGTCTTCAAAAAAACGACACTTGAAATTACGGTAAAAATCGTTAAAATACTCCGTTTTTTTTGTTTGGTGGTGTGAAATGAAAAAGTGTTTTTGTTTTTTTGCTTTAATATTGATGCTGACTGCGTGTTCTGACGGCAATAAAAATGTCGAAAGCAAGTGGCGTGTGCTTAACGAAGAAACCTATGAACCTAAAATAGACGAAAGTCAGCTTTACACTTCGCTTGATGAACTTGAAAAGCTGATAGTTGCCCCTGTTTCCTATTTCCGCGACAAAAACGGGATATATTCTTTTTCCCAAAGTATGGATTACGGGACAGTTTCCGTTATCAAAACAAATGATGAAGAAGGAAATGAGAAAAGTTCCGAGAGAAAACTTGAACTACATGAGTCTTCAAAATACAAAAGTGACAAATCAGGAAACTTTTCAATCAGTTATCAGAATAATAAAAACGAAGGCTGGGACGTGATTTGGCGCGACAATTTCTTTTACCGCAAACAGTTCGGCGGAGAATTCACAAAAACTTTCAGCATGGGCGAACATATTTCTCTAAGGGACAACATTTTCGGCGCGATTCCTTCTATTTATCTAATGCTGCGCGACCACGCTTCGATAGAATCTGAAAAAGCGTGGAAAATCGGTTCTTTCAAAGGCCATCTTGTAACGATAGTTTTCAGCGATAAAAAAACGGATCGTGCGGCGCTTCCGGAAAAGAAGTATCTCCAGAATCTTCAAGGCACAGAAGAGATGCGTGATGACTCTTTGATTGCTGGTCTGGCAGGAAAAAAGAAAGAAAATATCAAAGGAAAAATGACTGTTTTTGTCTCTCTTGAAGAGGCTGTTGCCGAAATGAAAATAGAAGATCTCTCATTCAGGTTCACCGACGAAGATGTTACCTTCAGCATCAAAGGAACGCGTAATCTTTCGACAGATTTTTCAGAAACGATTCCTGAACCTGAATATAACGAAGAATACCACAGAAGAACGCTTGAGTCGTCCGTAAACATAATGAAAAAGAAAGTAGAAAAAAAGGAAGAAAAACATGACGAAGAATGAAAAATTAGAGACGGTTATCCGTACGCTTTCTGATAAAAAAGGCGTTAACATCATGGTTTTTGATGTTGAAAAAAAGTCGGGATATACCGATTTTATGGTTTTTGTAACGGGGACCAGCACCCAGCACAATACGACTATGGCCGATTCGCTTTTCCGCGAGCTCAAAAACGCAGGATTCGCGAAACCGCTGGTCGAAGGTGAGACGAGTGCGAAATGGATCCTTGTCGATGCGGGAAGCGTCGTCATCAACATCATGCTTGAAGAACTGCGCGACTACTATTCTCTGGAAGACATCTGGAGCGGCTGCGCGAAAGTTGATATAAGTTCTTATCTTCAATAATGAAAATCACTTTAATCGTTGTAGGAAAACTCAAAAGTCAGTTCAAGGAGATCGATGATTTTTTCCAGAAAAGGATAAAAATCTATTCTCCGCTTGAAATAATAGAGCTGAAAGAACGCAACGATCTTGTACTTGAAACTGAAAGCATAATAAAATCAATACCTTCAAATTCGTTTGTAGTCGCTTTGCGTGAAAACGGAAAAGGGCTCGACTCGCTTGCTTTTGCAAAACTTTTAAGCGAAAAATCGGTCTCTCACGGCTCGATCTGCTTTGTGATAGGCGGTGCTTACGGCTTCGGCGACATAAACGAAAACCTCACACTTTCGATTGCGCCGTGGACTCTTCCGCACCAGCTTGCGCGTATAAACCTTCTTGAGCAGATCTACCGCGGACTTTCCATAAACAGCGGCTCCGGATACCATCACGGGTGAATTTTTCATTAAATCTGTTTTTATCATTGAAAAAAAATATTGATTTCTTAATATTGTGCGGATTTTGAAGAGGTTCGCATGAAACCGCCGCTTTTTCTTCTGTTTTCGGTTCTGTTTTTTACATTTCCGGTTTTTGCCTATCACGACTGTCTGAACGATGAAAAGATTACCGAAGATTGCATCAGAGAGCTTTTCAAAGCTGGTGAATTTGCCATCGCAGGAGAGCATATTGATCAGGCTGGGTTCGCTTCGAAGACGGACGTCACAATTCTGAAAATCGAGCTTTTTATGAAGCTCTCAAGATACGATGAAACCGAAAAACTTATCAATTCTCTGCCGAACGATGTAAAAAACACGCTTTACTACAAAGTTATGCTGGTGAAGACTTTTGCGGCGAGAAAGCGTTTCAACCAGGCTCTTGAAATTATCGACGAGATAAAAAGTTCGTATCCAGTTTACTATCTTTTCAGCGATCTTGAGTGTTTGAAAGGCGATGTCGCGCTTTACAGAAAACAGTATGATTCCGCGATTGAAGTTTATGACAGATGTCTTGACGCGCAGGATAACGGTGTCGCGGCTTTTAACAGGATTCTGGCGTTGGAAAAGAACGGCGAACCGCAGGTTACATTTCTCAAAGATTATGTCGAATATTTCGATAGTTACGGCTCTCTTTCGTGGAAAAGCCAGATTGTTAACAGGCTTGTAAAACTCAAGAAAAACAAAGGCGTTCCGAACTCATCCTCGCCATATTACGTCAGATGGCTTTCAATAATGCGGCGCGAAAACAGGCTTTCACAGTTTTTTACCGACGAATATCTGAATCTTCCGTTTCCTGCGAATCTTGAGATAGCTGATTATCTGATTTCAGCGAGACGCTATTCCGATGCGCTGAAAATGCTTGACGACGCGATTTCAAAGCAGACAAAGGCGAACGATGCGAAATATAAGCTCGTGAATAAAAAATACAGGGTTCTGAATCAGGCGGGGCGTGAAGTCGAGGCGGCCGATTTTCTTCTCAAATCTTCGGATGAATTTGCCGGAACGCAGAAGGACAGAATGAAATTCCTTTCCGCGCTGGTTTACTTCGAAAACGGCATGTCGGAAAAGAGCAAGGAGATTCTCGGCGGAATAGTCGCAATGAAGCAGAACTCGAAATATTTCATGCTTTCGCTTTATAAGCTGGGACTCATCTATCTTTTCGAAGGTAATGACCTCTACGCATTCACGATGTGGTCTGAGTTTCTTCTTTCCGAGAAGATGAACTACGACAAATTCGTTGACGGGAAGGGGAGTTATGAGGCGATAACGGGACTTACTGCGCTTCTCGACAGGATAAACGGCTACTGCGCGGTGCTTTCGGATTTTAATTTTCAGTGCTCGGTCGATGAAAGCGGTATTTCAGAAAGCGTCAACAGCTTTATTTCATACTATGACTTTACATATTTCCACATAATCGAGCGTGATGAGTTCAAGAAGAAACCGAATTTTGACAATGTCTCGGCAACTTCGGAAAAATGGCTTTCAAACAGAGTTAAAATCAATGCGTCGAAAGATGAGTTCATTGAGGCTGTAAGTCAGCTTCCGGCTAAAATAAAGAAACGCGAGCCTGCCATTATGATCGATATTTTTCTTAAGGCTGACAATTTTGACGGAGTTGAGTTTTATGTCGATATGATGCGGGTTTACACTTCCTACAACGAAGCCAAGCATGCGAAAAACGCTTCTTCGATGAAGATTCCGATGCCTGAAGCGCAGATTCTTGACGAGTTTTCGTCGAACTACAGAGAGATTCTTTCAAATATTCATCTTGTCTATAACAAATTTTTCAACAAGACAGCCAAGGTCACAAGCTACTACTACAATCAGCTCAGTCCTGACCTCACTTATTCGCCGCACTACGGCAAAAAAGAGGACTGGCGTCTGCTTTATCCGACGCCTTACCTTGAAGTTGTCCTCAAACTTGCGGGAGAGTTCAATGTTCCTGTGCAGCTTATCTATTCGATAATGCGCGCCGAAACTTACTACCGAGAATCTCTTTCATCGAATGTCGGAGCGCTCGGACTTATGCAGATAATGCCGCAGACTTTTGAAAAAATCAGCAAATTTGGCGGAATCAAAATCAAAGACCCGATGGACCCCTATGACAGCATGAAGGCTTCGGTCTGGTATCTTTCAAAGCTTCTGAAGCGCTTCGACAACAACCTTATTGCCGCAACAGCCGCTTACAATGCCGGTCCGCACAATGTTTCCGACTGGATATCTCGTTACGGCAAAAAGGAAGCCTATCTTTTTGTTGAGATGATTCCATTCAAGGAAACGCGTGATTATGTCAAAAAAGTTATGCGTTTTTACATGATTTACAGCTATATTTATGAAGATGAGTTCTTCAATGTCGGTCTTAACGGACTTTACGAGGTTAATGAAAACCGCGACGTAGTGAATTTTTAAGGAGGCAGCATGATTTTTATAGTCGATATCGGCAACAGCAATACGGTTGTGGGAATTTACAAAGGCGAAAATCTTATAAGAAGGTGGAGGATCTCAACTGACAGAACTCTCACGGTTGATGACATCGCGGCGAAACTTTCGGCGCTTATGATGTTCGACAGAATCGAGACGAAAGACATCGCGCAGTGCATAATCAGCTCGGTCGTTCCGACGTGGAACCACGCGTGGGAGCGTTTTTCAATCGAGTTTTTGAATATGAAGCCGCTTTTTTTGAGATACAACACCAGGTGCGGAATTTCATTGGATATTTTGAACCCTTCCGAAATCGGTGCCGACAGAATCGCAAACTCCGTCGCAGCTTCAGCAATCTATCCGCAGGGTTCTTTCATAATTGATTCAGGAACAGCGATAACGCTTGACATCGTAACTCCTGAAAAGAAGTATATTGGCGGCGCGATTATGCCTGGCATAATGATTTCGATGGAGGCTATGTCTCTCAGAACAGCCAAACTGCCGCGTTTCGAACTCGACAGACCTCAGCACGCAATCGGAAAATCGACACTCGAAGGACTTACGAGCGGTGTTTTCTACGGTTTTGTCGGAATGGTTGACCGTGTCATCGAGGAATCGTTGAAGGAAGTCGATTTCAAACCAAAAATCATCGCAACCGGCGGACTTGCAGGTGCAATCGCCTCTGCTTCAAATTATATCAGCGAATTTGACAGAGATCTCACCCTGAAAGGTCTCAGAATCATCGCGGAACTCAACAGATAAAAATACACCGTCATTCTGAGCGCAGCGAAGAATCTAAAAGATGTTTCGCGTTGCTCGACATGACGAGCCAGAGGGGGCTGGTCTGAGGTCTTAATTTTTAGGCAGATATTTTATCGGATCGACTGGTTTTGAAGATTTTCTGATTTCAAAATGGATTGTTGGAACTGATTTCGTTTCGGTTGCATCGGCGAGACCGATAACGTCGTTCTGTTTCAGGGTCTGTCCTTCTTTTGCAAAAATGGTATGAAGATAGGCATAAACGGTGATGAATTCGTCGTCGTGGCGGATTATGACCATGTTGCCGAAGTTTGCGTTTGCGGCGCTGTAAATGACTTTTCCGTCGGCTGTGGCATGGATTTCGGTGCTTTTTTCAAACTGGATGTCGATTCCGTCGCTTTTCGGGCTGCTAGAAGAGAATTGTTTTACGATTTTTCCTGCTGCTGGCCAGATAAAATTTATAGAAGTTTCATTTTCGGGTTCTGGTTCGGGCGATGTTTCCTGAAACGTCTCTACAGGTTCCGGCGAAGGTTCTGGCGCAGATTTTGGTTCCGGGGCAGGTTCAAGTGTCTGTTCAGGTTCTGGGGATGTTTCGGGTTCTGGTGTTGATTCGGGAGAGGTTTCGATAACCTCATCGGCTCCTGGGATAAAAATCGCCGAGCCTTCCTTCAGTTCGTCAACTCCTTCTGGAATTGAGTTTTCCTGACGCAGCTCGTTTGCCTCAACGTTGTATAACTGACTGATTTTAGTCACGTTTTCGCCTTTTTTGACTGTGTGATAAACTCCAAACGAGTCTGTCGCGCATGAAAGGCAGAAAAGTGACGCGAAAATTAAAATGAGAGAAAATTTTTTCATTCTTTTATTGATCCTATAAGCTGATTGATATTTTCCTTTCTTTTTTCGAGGTATTCCTCAAGTTTTTCGGCACATTCGCCTGCGATTGCCGGATTTACGAAATTGTAAGCTCCGATCTGAACCGCTTTTGCGCCGACTATCAGGAAGTCGAGAACATCTTCGAACGATGAGATTCCGCCGATTCCGATGACCGGAATTTTGATGGTTTTCGCCGTCTGCCAGACCATTCTGAGCGCGACAGGTTTTATTGCCGGGCCGCTCAGACCGCCTATCTTGTTGCCGAGTATGAAAGTCCTTTTCTCGCGGTTTATCGCAGTTCCGATTAAGGTGTTTATGAGCGAAACGGCGTCAGCTCCACCCGCTTCTGCAGCGAGTGCAGTCTGTGTTATGTCAGTGACATTGGGAGATAGTTTGACGATTACAGGTTTATCCGTCGCAGTTTTAACGGCGGCTGTAAGTCTCTGGATTATTTCAGGATTTGCGCCGAAAGCCGAGCCTCCAGATTTGACGTTGGGGCAGGAGAGATTCATTTCGAAAGCGTCGATCCTTTCATTTTTAGAAAGTATTTCGGTGAGCCGCACGAAATCCTCTTCCGAAGAGGCGTAGAGATTGACGATTATCGCGCATTTTAAAGTGCTTATTTTCGGCATGATTTCGTCGAGAAAATACTTCGAGCCGCAGTTTTCAAGCCCTATCGAATTGAGCATTCCGGATGCCGTTTCGACCACTCTGGGCGAAGGGTTGCCCGCTCTCGGCTCAATTGAAATCCCTTTCGTGCAGAAGCCGCCGATTTTGTTGAGGTCCATGAATTTTTCGAATTCGATTCCGTATCCGAAAGTGCCCGAAGCGGTGAGAATCGGGTTCTGAAGCCTGAGTTTTCCGATATTTACTGATAAATCCATCTGATTTTTTCTCCGTAGAGCAATAACAAAAAGCTTTTAAGAGTAATAAGTGAAGATTTTTTATCAAGATTTAAGTGTTAAATCTCAAATTCTTTGAAGAAAAACTGCGAATTTTCTTTTTTCATGCCGACAGTTATCGTTTCAACTGAAGCATCGATCTTGATCTGAACGGTTTCGTGCATGAGATAGGGGATATCGTAAAGTTTGTCTCCGGCAAAAATGCGGAGCGCTACTCCTTCAAGATCAGGTGTGAAGTGCAGCGAAACAGTTTTTGCACCTTCATTTTCTTCAACTTCCGGCTCAATTTCAGCAGTCAAATGTTCGGCCGGATCGCGCCAGAAAACAGTCATAGGATCGCCCAGCATGACGATTGATTTCTTTGTCCATGTCCAACTGTCCTTGTTTACGACCGGAACATTTATGTTCACCATTTGTATCGGCGGATTGAAGGTGTCGCTCTGCGGCATGTTGAAATGTGCGTAAAGATAGCTTTCTCCAATTGGCGAGTAGGGGAATGCGAACATATTTTTCATCATTTCGTCAATGAACTGGCTGCCGCCTGCAATTCCCAGACCTGTCGTTGTGTTGCCGAGATAGACTATCGCGCCGCCTTTAGGAGCGTTCATAAGTTTTTCGCCCGCCGAGTCATCGTATTTGTAGGCGAACTGTCCCGCTTCGCACGCACAGCTTAAAAAGAACGGTAGAGTTTCATTTTCCAGCTCGTAAGCCATTTGTGCAGAGAAGTCATTGTCATCATTGGCCTGTTCGCAGGTGAGATATTTGGGATGGCCGTGACCGCTGTGGACGATGATGTTCATTCCTTCTTCGATTGCCGCTTTTTCGCTGTCGTTGTCGAGGTACTGGGCAGTGTTTCCTCCTGGGAAAGGTGTCGATTTAGTGTAAAGTTTTTTTATGGAATAGTTCGCAGGGATCTGGCTTATGGTTTTTCCCTCGGTTTCAAAGTAGTATCCTGAGTTTACTTTTATGCCTGAAAGTTCAGTTGCTATATTTGCCAGAAGAAGCGATTTTGTCATGTGAGCCGTATTGAATGCGGTATAATGTTTTACGAGTTTTGAGAAGTAAAGTTCAGCTTCTTCAACTGTCGAAACAGAAATTCTGCCGACTGCGACATTTGCGATAAGACCGGGTACGTCTTCGTCTTCGGCATATACTCCGTTGCCGTTGAGATCCCAGTCGCTGAAATCGGCGTAGTAAAGATCAGTGTAAAAATCATCTTCATAGTCGGCGATGAGTTCTATTTTGAATTTATCGTGAACTTGTCTTGAAGGAACAACTTCGATGTCACCGCCTAAAACTAGATATCTCAGACCTTCGACCGACATAACATAGTCTTTTATAGCCTTCTGCGTATCATTTAGCGGATCGCTGTCGTCGCAAACGGCGTTTTCACAAATATCTTCAATAGTTACTACTTTCGTGATGATTCCTGTTACAGTGTGGAAATCGGCGAATTTTCTGAAAACATCTGAGAATTCTGCTCTCGTGACAATCAACGCTTCGGTTTTTGTTTCAAAATCGGAAGTCGGTTCTGCAACGGTGGTTGTCTCTTTTACCGGATCTTCATTGTTGTTGTCAGGATCTTCATTGTTGTTTTCCTGATTTTCATTCGGATCTGTCTGATTATTTTCACCGTCATGATTTTCGTCCGATGGCTCTGTATCGGTTGTTTCGTTACCGGAATTTCCTGAATCGGAATCGTCAGACGAAGTATCCTGTTCATCACCTGTTTCGTCACCGCTTGGGGTGATTTTTGTTGCGTCTCCACCGCATGAAACCGTAAAAACTAAAAATAAGAGAATAGAAAAAATTGAAAGTAAATTTTTTAACATTGTGATGCCTCCAACACAAAAATCGGGGGATTATAGTCGTTTTTTTTGCCGCCGCAACTCTTTTTCGATATCTCGTTATCTCGATATATCGTTATTTCGACGGCGGCGAATCTGGTATTGGAAAGATTAGAACTCGAAAACGATTCCGAATTCGAAGTTGTTTTTCATCTTGTTGGAGAGGTCAAAACTTTTGTCTCTCCAGAAGTCGTTGATTTTTTCAAATTTGTAACCCACAAAGAGGCATGAATTGACGACACCGTTTTCTTTCATCTTTTTTGAGGATGACGGGTCCATCCAGTTGAGCGAAAGCATTATACCGATAGTTCCGTGAAGCCCGAACGTGCCGCCGTTTTCAGTTGTGCTGCCTCCGTCGCGGACCCACCACGGATAGTAGTCAATACCGCCTGCTATGTATGGATAAAGCGGAAAATTATATACCGGACGCAGTTTTAGTTCAGCTTTGAGCGGGATGAAGTGCATTGTTGTTCTGTCCTTGCTTCTGGTGCCGTCCGAACGCATAGCACGGCCTTTGAATCTGGTGTATCCGATACCTCCGATAAACGAAATCCTGATATAATCGGTCGGAATCGCCAAGCCGAAAGTGAGCGACGGGAGCCAGCGCAGCTGCGAACCTGCAACATCCTTGAACGGTGTGCCGTTTATCTCTCCGTCAATTTGCGGGTAGTAAAGAAGGTTGGTAAAACTTGCTTCTCCGTGAATTCCTTTTCCTTTTGCCGAAAGATCCTGAAACGGTACGGTAAGAAGCAGAACGAAAAAGATTGCAAGAAGTGCCTTCCTGCCAGATTTAAAGGCAAAAAAGGCAAATGAAATCAACCATGAAATCATGAATATCCTTCCTAAAACTGTTGTAAAAAACCAAGCTGAGACTACAAGCGGCATGAGAATCGTTCGCGAAGCCGCCCGAAGTAGCGGGGAATCTTTGATTATTTCAGCAGGGTAGCTGCCGTATTTGTAGTATGCTGCTATAAATCTTTTGCCAAGCTCGAAATTGGCGAGAACCGAGTCACGGAATTCGCGCAGAAGTTCTACGCTCGGATGAAAATAGCTTCCGAAACCTGCCGTTGCAACAAAGCAGAAACCGCCGTCGTCCTTTCCGCCCTGCGATTTGTAGTTGCTCCAGAATCCGTAAGTAGTTACTGCTGAAGCTTCAACCGATATCGATGCAGTCTCGTCGCTGTTGCCTGCAAGATCTTCTGCGACAACTTCAACAGTGTAGGCGCGGCTGCTGCTTCCTTCGTCGTTGTTGATAAATTCATAGCCGTCTTTGCCTTTTACTGTGAACTCCCAAACTTGATTGTATTTATCGGAGTTTACTTTTGAATCGTATTCGAGAGTTATCTGCGTTTCGGTGTCGTCGCTTTTGAATACGCCGGTTACTTTGGCATGATATACTCCGATTTTTTCTTTTGACTTGCCGTCTTCGGTGCTCGGCGGAGTAACTCTGATGAGCATCTGCTGGTTGCCGCCTTCAATTTCTACCGCGGAAGGCGCTTTCGGCGGTTTGTTGTCGAAAGTAACCTTTATTGCTTTTTCGGCATATTCCGGAACAACAGAGTTGTCGTTATCATCATCGTTTGTTTCGTCGTCATCGTCGTTTTCTTCATCGTTGTTATTGTTAGATGAAGTGTCAAGTTCTATTCTGATTCTGATAGTGTAGCTGCCGTCAGCAACCGACTTGTCATCGGAATTTTCAAGAGAACGAATCTCTTTTATCGTGTTGAAAAGCTCTTCGCCCGAAAGAGTTAAAGAGTTGTTAATACTTAAAAAACCGCTGTCTGTAACGGTAGAGTCGAAAGTTTTTGTCATACCGTCTATTTCAGCCTGAAGATA
>Ga0310696_10000803_pt1 | contig 46757 bp, 31 predicted proteins | sample AusTroGonzalo_MG_4_FD_203885 | JGI IMG/M metagenome (GOLD analysis project Ga0310696, IMG submission 203885) | Bovine rumen microbial communities from tropical cattle in Woodstock, Queensland, Australia - Gonzalo_02 (v2) (version 2) | ecosystem: Host-associated > Mammals > Digestive system >... | reverse complement strand
TGAAGGAAGTGCTATTGCTAACTTAATTACTACTTTCCTTCAAGATTATGATCTTTGTGCTAAAGCACCAAGTGATTACAACAAATATTTAGATTATCAATATCCTAAGTTTGAGGATGAAGGATTTATTGCACCGTTTGGAGATGGTCCTGGCGGAATTGATAATGCTCTTATTGGTGAACAAAACTACATCAACATTCTTAACTATGCTCAGAAGAGAGTTGATATTTCTACACCATACCTAATTCCAACTTATCCTTTAATAGATGCGATGAGAAATGCAGCCCTTAAAGGGGTTGAGGTAAACCTAATTTTACCGGGAATTCCTGATAAAAAATTAGTTTATACGATCGCAAAATCAAATATGCCATTCCTTCTTGAAGCTGGAGTTAATATCTATTTTTATACACCAGGATTCAACCACATGAAGTCCGCTTTAGCAGATGGAGAACTTGGTTTTGTTGGCACAATTAACTTTGACTTCAGAAGTTTAGTCCACCACTTTGAATGTGGGGCAACACTTTATAAAGTTCCGTGTCTAAAAGAACTTCAGGAAGACTTTGAAGAGATGATTAAAGTGTCTCAAAAGGTTCCTGAAAACTTTAAGCTTCGTAGATTTGGTAGATTTATCTGCGCGATCTTAAAACTATTCTATCCACTTTTCTAATATGAAAATAAGCGAAGAAAGAAGACAAAAATTAGAAGAAACATATCGTCGTTACCTACACGACGAGCGGGTTTTAAAAATGAAAGAGGTTCCCGCACATCGTGGATCAAATACATATCTTCACACATTCAAACTTGTGAAGGAAGTTATGAAAAAAGCAGTAAAATCCCGTAAAAATTTGGATTTAGAGAACCTTTTAATAGCAACTATCTTCCATGATTATTACTTATATGACTGGAGAAAAGTTAAGGATAGACCACATCCTCACGGAAAATATCACCCTCATATCGCTGTGGTAAATGCAAAACGAGACTTTGAGATTTCAGATAAGGCAGCCGAAATGATGGAAACCCACATGTGGCCATTCAATCTGTTTCACATTCCAAAAGGAAAAGAAGCAAGATTACTCTGCAATGTCGATACGTGGGTTGCGCTTAAAGAGTGCTTAACTTCACGAAAATATAAAAAGAGCACAGAAGAAAAACTTTTGTCTGATCTAGAAAATCTCTTCTGATCAAGAAGAGGGAAGGTTATTTTATGAAAAAGATGAGAATTCCACTACTAGTTGCGCTAGGAGTTGCCCTTGTAGGCGTTTTGTTTGGATCGTTCTTTGATCTTCAAATATCACAAGCTATTGCAAACCCTAAAAATGGATTTGCTTTGTTTATCTCTGCCATTATGCCAACTATCGGTTTTGCTACTGTCGCTGCAATGGGTGGAGGCTTTATTACTTTATTTATTAAAGGTAAGTACCACATTGGACTTAAAGTGTTATTCGGTGTTTTGGCCGCCGCTTGTTTTGGAGTATCAATTTTCTATCCGGGCGGAGAATATTTTGGAATTAATGGCTTTCATGGCGCTGCTCCAGAGTGGGTTGGTTATTTAATTGTTATTATTCCTGAAGCTACTGCAGCATTTGGTGGTTATCACTTATTCAAGGATTGCAAAAATGAAAATATTTGGATTGTGCTTTGCGCAGTTATAGTAATGCTATTACTTGCGTTATTAGCAACAATTCCAACTATTAAAGACAATATGCATCGTCCTAGATATAGAGCGCTTATCGCATACGAAGGAATTTCGTTCCATAACTGGTGGGAACCATTCAAAGAATATAATGCTGTAAAAGATTTATATCCTCACGATAACTTTAAATCATTTCCAAGTGGCCACACTGCTGAAACATCTATTGTATTAATAGGAGCTGTTTTCCTTCCTTTAATAGATGAAAAATACGAAAAACAACAACTAACTTTATTTATTGCTGGATGTTGCTTTGTTCTTCTTGTCGCTCTTGCACGTATTATGGCTGCGGCCCACTACCTAAGCGATGTTTCATGGGGTGCCACCGTCTTAATTGGATGGTTAACGATTACAAATGAAATAATCGCACATGTTAAACCATTACATCTTGCAGAATAGATTGGGTAAATTATTTGAAAAAGAGGATAATAAATTATCCTCTTTCTTTATTCTTAACAATAACCTGTGTATCATGTGTTTTTCCGCAATTTCCTGACATTTTCTGGTTTTTTGCGATTTCATTATAATTTCACTATTTTTTCACTATTTTCGATATAGTCCCACTACAGTTTCAACGTGTACCGTAATTAGATATGTATAGCCTTTTATTCGTGAAAACAACAAATGATATGTCTTTTCCACCACCCGAAACAAAGTATGACGAGCCTTTTTGAGTAATTGGAAACATACCTATGGTTTTAAACAGGCTAACGGAACTGTGTACACGCCATTTTCGTCTTGCAACGCGACATTTTGTGCAGTAATTACCATTAGGAAAGCTGGTTTTGGATGCTCTTTTTCATCTATATCCGCTGCTAATTCAACAAGTTTTTTGGATGCTTCTTTGATTTTTTCTTTACTACTAAGTTTGACTTCAACCAATGCCCAGGATCCATCTTCAAATTCTATCACAGCATCTGCTTCGCGTTCGGCTTTATCTCTGTAATGATAAACATTCGCATTAATTGAATCACAGTAAATGCGCAAATCCCTAATTGCTAACGATTCAAATAATAGGCCAAATGTTTTCATATCAGCAAACATACTTTCCGGAGTTATGTGTAAAGCAGCAGTTGCGATTGATGGGTCCACAAAATGTCTAGTGTTCTTTTCTCTAATTGCAGTTTTGCTTCTTAAATTCGGATTCCAAGCTTCTAACTCTTCGACAACATATAATCTTCGTAATGCTTGCATATATTTAGCAAATGTTTCTTTATTAAACTCATCTCCATTTTCTTTCAAGTCCGCCTTCAGAGATTCGTTTGATGCTTGAGTGGAAATCGATCTTGCATAAGCTCTTAACATTTTCTTAGATCTGCTTGGGTCTTTTCTCAAAGAAATATCGCGCAAAGAAAATACATCTTCATTAACGAGGCCGTTATAGAATGATTTTGCTTGTTGAAGCGAAACATCTCTTTCTGTGTTGATAGCTAGCGGCCACCCACCCCTACATATTAGATATGAATAATCAAAGATATCTTTTTTACAAATTGATGGTTTGAAAATGCCTTTTTTTAAATCAACTAGCGAAACACTTCCAATACTATCTCCACTCTCAAAAAGAGATAAGGTTCTCATTTTCTTCTTAATAATTCGACCAGTCCCAGTGTGTTTTTCGTTAATATCACCAGTCAAGCCATCATCTAGAGTATTGTCGGTAACGCTACCGGTTAATATGTATTGACCAAATTCACCAGTTTTATCAATTTCTCTTTTAATAGAATTCCAAATAAAAGAAATCACTTGCCATTCATCAATTAGTATAGGTTTATCACCACTATTCAATAATGCTTCTGGGCTATTTTGAGCCAATTCAATGTATTGGTTTCTTTTAGAATCATCAAGTAAATCAATAATGGTTTGTGCATATCTCTCTGCGGTTCTAGATTTTCCACACCATTTAGGCCCAACAATTTGAATTGCACCTACGCTTTTCAAATATAATTCAAGTTCTTTATCAAACAAACGTTCAATATATGGTTTCTTGCTCATAGTAAATACCTCACAAATATAATATATTAAAAACTTCAAAACGGCAAGTTTGGCGAATAATTAATGGCAAGTTTGGCGTAAAAATAATGGCAAGTTTGGCAAAACCAATGGCGAAAATTAATAGCATACCGTCATCACCTATTCTTCTTGATATTAATACTTTATTATAAGAATATAATAAGTGATAGAACCTATCACTCTTTTAGTCGTAGACATGCTACAGTCTCGACATGAAAAGTCATCGGGAACATGTCTACGGGTTGAACTACTTTTATTTCATATTTTTCAGATAGCGATTTGACGTCCCTCGCTAATGTTTCTGGATCGCAAGATACATAGACAACTTTTTTTGGTTCCAATCTTAATAACGTATTTATAAATTTTTGGTCTAAACCTTTTCGTGGTGGATCAACTAAGACTGTTGAATACTTTTCACCACCATTTATTAGCTTTTCAAAAACTTCTCCAGCATCGCCAAGTAAAAATTCTGCATTAGTAATGTTATTTATCTTTGCGTTTTTCTTCGCATCCACGATTGCTTCTTTGACAATTTCAACACCAGTCACTTTTTTAACATATTTTGATGCACATAATGAGATTGTACCTATTCCGCAATAGGCATCAAAGATATTCTCATCTTCATGTAAATCTGCAAAATCTATTGCTTTTCTGTACAATTTTTCAACTTGTTCAGGATTTACCTGGAAAAATGATTTAGATGAAATTAAAAAATCAACACCTAAAATTGAGTCCTTAATAAACGATGGTCCATAAAGCGTTCTTTCTTTTTCTCCAAGAATTACGTTTGTGTCTCTTGTATTAATATTCTGAATAAGGGACTTGATGTTAGGACATCGTTTAATCCACTCTTTAACAAAGTTGTTTTTACCCTTAAATTCGTCCTTGTTGGTTACTATTGTAACCATTACTTCATCATAATGCGCTGATGTTCGAATTAAAACATGTCTTACTAAGCCGCTTCTTGTATCTTCATCATAAGGTGCATAGTGAAACTCTTTCATTAGCTTCTTTAACTCAAGAATTATCTTTCCTGCTCTAGGATCTTCTATCCAACATTTATCAATTGGAATGATTTTATGAGTCCCGCTTCGATAGAATCCGGAAACGATATGCCCGTGTGGGTCTCTGCCTATTGGAACTTGAATTTTGTTGCGATATTCATATGGTTTTTCCGCAGAAATACACGGGAAAGCCTCGATATTTTCTATTTTTTGTCGTCTAAAAGCATCTTTGACTTTTTTGGTTTTGTACTCTAATTGAGCAGGATAAGAAAGTTGTTGCAACTGACATCCACCGCAGGCTGTACACACTCCACATTTAGGTTGAATTCTATCATTTGACTTGGTGATTAGCCTATACACTTTTCCGAAATATGAACCCGCTCTTTTGTATTGAATTTCAATCTCGGCCTCTTCGCCCGGAAATAAGCCATCAACAAAAACTGTGCCATAACTAAGTTTGACAACACCTTTGCCTTCGAAGGATAAATCAACACACTTTCCTGTTACTCTATCAAACTTCATAAATTACTCTCGTAAAGCGTCTGCCGGTTTTTTGTGACCTGCTATTATAGCTGGCACTAATGAAGCAAGAACGCCCACAACAATCGCAGCAGCGAACAAAACAGGAATCAACCAAGCTTGAACGGCAGCAAACTGTGTTGCGCTTGGCGTTAGTATTCTAGAATTTGCCATTCCAATAAGACTGACAACTATTCTTGAAGCAATCGGCGCAAAAGCATAACAAAGTCCTACGCCCAATATACCAGCAACAATTCCAATAATAACAGCTTCTAAAATAAACATAAGAGATATATCTCTTTGTCGTGCGCCAAGTGATCTTAATAAACCAATTTCACGTTTTCTTTCAACAACTGATATGTAGGTTAAAATTGCAGTTAAAATAGCGGCGACTAAAACAGAAACAAACGAGAACGCAAGAAGGATTGTTGAGAAGGTTTTAACTAAAGAGGTGAATGAAGAAGTTACGCTTTCAAGGTAGTCTCTAGTTCTAATAACAATATTAGATTCTGGATCTGCTAAAGTTTTTTGATACTTCTCAGCGTACTCAATAATTGTGTTTCTTTGGTCGAAAGTATCAGTGTAATAGAAATACGATGTAATTCTATCTTTTCCGCCTATATCCACCAATCTACTTTCAAGTTGATATTGCGGTGTAAGCTCATATCCACTTATATATGTTGGAACAAAGTCGACGCCATTTAATACATCCCATGATGGGTGCGATAATTGATCCTTAACAATACTAGATTGAGCGTTAATACCCACCTCTTTATCTAAAAGATAATCAATCAAATCTGGATGGTATAAAAGAACATTACTATAAATAGTATTGTTTGTTTTTTGTTTAGGGCGAATGATTGAAACAATCTTAAGAGTTAAGTCAGGATCATCATACAAGCTTTCATAGTAAGAAGATTGCCTTGATTTATATATGTCTCTAATAACTTTTCCTTCTTCAGTTTCTACTTCTTTTGTATCTGGATAATAATATTTATTATTGCCAACAAGTCTAAACTCTTTAGACTCAACAATATCGCTAGCTTTGATTTGTTCTCCAGATGTATCAAATCCCATCATTTGAAGGGCATATAAGTCAACACGGTTATAGGTGTCAACCACTAAAGTCATTTCGTTCTTATTGCTTGGAAGTTTGCTACCTGCGATTATGTCATATTGGTCATCAAGCAAAAATTTATATGTATCTGTTGTTGGAGAAATACACGTAGTGTATTTTGTAGAATCTATTTTAATAGGAGTTGAATCTGCTGTTGGTTTTGAAAATAAAGTAAATTTAACAGCTTTATTTGTACTCACGTGAGCATAATCAATTCCCGGTCTTAGTTTGCTCATGTAATCAATAAAATTATCTTGCATTGTGATGTAATGCTCTTGAGCTTTATAGTCGGATTTTTCAATTATGATGTCGCTTGAATCTGGGAACTCTTCCAAGTTAAGTTCATTTGATTCAGATGAATTCTTTGAGTAACAAGAAACATAAACTGGGTAGTCTTTAATAGCGGCCTTCTGCGCAATCGCGACATAGTCATTAACGCCTCTTGTCATAGACAAAACGACGCCGGCAGCGGCTAAACCAATACCCGAAGCAATAGCAATTGGAATAGATCTACCTTTCTTTTTTATAACATTTCTTAACGACCATTTAACTGATGTTTTAAACGGAAGATGAACAGAAGCAAGTGCTTGTTTCTTACTTCTTTCTATCTTTCCAGGATCAAGGGGATCTGTATCTAAAACTATTTTTCCATAGGAAATTTCAATGAGCCTATCCGCATATTCCTTTGCCATTCTTTCATTATGTGTAACCATAACGACAAGGTGCTCTTTAGATATTTCTTTTAATGTCTTTAAAACCATCTTTGATGATTTCTCATCTAATGCACCGGTTGGTTCATCAGCGAGAATAATAGATGGGTTAGATATAAGTGCTCTTGCTATTGCAACTCTTTGTTGCTGACCGCCACTTAATTGACGTGGATAGCGTTTCGCATACTTTGCTAAATCAACTTCAACTAAAGCATTATGAATTTTTTCTTCAATATTGTCTGTTTGTTTGGACATTTGAAGTGTAACAGCGATATTGTCAAAAACGTTTAAATGCGGGAGTAAAAAGTAATTTTGGAAAACAAATCCGACTTCTTGGTTTCTATAAGAATTCCAATCGTGACTTGTGAATCCTTTTGTGGATCTACCGTTCACAATCATCTCGCCAAAATCAGCTTGGTCTAAACCTCCCAAGACATTTAGCAAAGTTGATTTACCGCAGCCAGATGCTCCATAGACTGCTACAAAGCCTTTATCAGGCAAAACTAAATTAACTTGGTTTAAAGCAATTACTTCTTCGCCTTTATTTGCCGAGTTATACTTTTTTGTTAAATTTTTAACAATAATCATAACTTAATTATAAAACAAAAGTATAAAAAAGAGGCAAGGAATTCCTCCTTACCTCTATAAATATCTAAGAACTTTATTAAGCTGCGACTTTGTTTAATGCAAAGACGAGACCCATACCATTAAAGTAGATGGTTGTGTATTCATGAGCTCCGCTCATAAATGTTGATTCAGCTGGATTTAATGGTACATAGCTAGGAAGTGCGGACACCTCTAAGAGTTGTTCGCCTTCACCTGGCCAGAAAGCCACACCACCAGCGGTTTCAAAGATTGGAGCGCCAGCGATACCGGCTGAACGGAACTTGTATTGTTCAACAGCAGATAATACACCAGCTAAACCTTCTTCGGTATTTCCTAAAACAGGGTAACCGTTGGTATTAGCAGGAGCTAAGTAATTAAATTCATCGACCGGAACTAAAAGTTCGCCTTGTCTATGTAAGAATCTAACGCTACCATCGACTTGAGCAGCAGTCATACCTTCTGCAGTACCTGATTTGTTGAGAACAATAAAGTTAAACATTGAATCTTGATCTGCAGCAGCAAGAGCAGCATATGTTGATGGGTTGTGATCTTTATCAAAAATCATTGAACGTGCGCCGCCACTGTAACCAGCAAGGAAGTCACCTAATCGTTTGATTTGGCCACTAACGCCAGCAGCACCAAATGATTGGAACCAAGCTTCTGTACCGATGAGGTAGTTATTAAATTCACAATCAACAAATGTTGCTTCTGGAGCGTGACCAACAACATCAAATGAGTAAGCAACTGTATCCCCGTCTGGAGCAGTTTGTGCTTCTAATCCGGCTGCGCCAACCTTGTAGAAGTTAAGGTGATCATAAACGCCATTTTCATCACCAGTGTGGTCTTGCATTAAAACTGGTCCACCACAACCTTCGAAGATAGAATCTTCGGCATAAACTGAGGCACCCCAGTTATAGAAGAATGTGTGATAGTTATCGTAAAGCTTTGCTTTAGAAACTCTTAAATCTGGTGAAGATGTTTCACCGATGTTGTTGAAGAAAGTAATATAACAGCCATGTCCTAAAACGTTATTGACTGTGACAGCACTTGTTGTGCCTTGAGTTTTGAAACCAATCATGCCACCTGCTAATTTGACATCATCGTCAGTTTTTGCAGCGTGAGCGTTACCAATAAAGTTAATGTTTTTGATTTCAATTTCACCACCATAGCTTCTAAAGAAGCCACCGTGAGATTCGACTTTTTCATCAACACCATCAACAACTTCGCCCCAAGGACGTGTAATTAGTGGAATTTCTGACCAGTCAAGTGTGAAGTAGTTGCCGGAAATAGCAATCTTTTCTTCATCAACTTTGTTGTAGAAGTAGACCCAGTCTTTTAATGAGCCTTCTGATCTTTTCTTTTCTGCGGCATCCCAGTTTGTCATATCAGATTCTCTGATAAAGTATTCTTCTGGAAGTGATGCTTTAGAAATATGCATATCATTTTGGAAAATGAGTGCTTTTGGTTGAGCAGCAGTTAAACCATGGGCTGCTTTAAATGCAGGAAGATCTGGTGTAAATGCATCATTACCATGACCCCAGTCACAACGAGTTTCGTTTTTAACTGTAGTGTCTAAGTATGCTAATTCAACAGGATCGGTTACGTTGTAACCATCAACAACTTTGACTTCGTATTCAGCAGTAATCGGGGTCAAATCTCCTAATGCGGCTTTTTCAGCTTCGGTTAAACCACCAAGAACAACTCTGACTTTGTATTCGCCAGTAACAGAGTCTGCGAATTTAACATCACATTTAACGGCGTCGACAACTTCATATTCTGAAGAAGGAGCTGCAACATATTCATTTCCGCTCTTTTTGAAAACAGAAATTGTGAATGGTTCAGTCCAAGCTTCTGGAACGATTGGTCTATCGTTTTCGTTTGTGATTGTTAAATCTGGTCTAAAGCTAACTTTGTTATCATTACCAACTTCGAATTTTTGAGTTCTGTCAGTAAATTCAGCGAATTTGTTAACTCCGTTTGGTTTGATGTTTGTTAAATATGTTTGATATGCGACACTTTGTCTAATTGGCAAAGTAACGGATAATTCACCATATTCAACTTTAACATCGACTGTGGCTGTTTTGCTTCCATCTACTGTAGTAACAGTAATGGTGGCGTTTCCGACAGCAACAGCTGTGAGCTTTCCATCGGCTGAAACAGTAACAATTGATTCATCTGAAGAAGCAAAGGTAACGCCTTTTTCCGTTGCTTTTTCTGGGCTGACAGTAACTGCTAAGGTTACTTGTTCACCAATAGAAAGTGTAACGCTTGCACTTGCAACTGAAACGGATTCAACATGTACTTCTTTTGGGCTACATGCTGTAAGTCCGCCAAATGATAAGGCAGCGACACAAGCAACTAATGTTGTTTTAATCTTTTTCATATATTCAATTCCTTTCAAGATTATTTATCGACTTTAATTTAGTTCGTTTTTTCTTAGATATTTTGTTTCCGATTAAGTCCTCCTTTAATTAGTTTACGATTACCTTTACTGTTGATTTGACACCATTCATGTGGTTGTCTTCGACAGTAAACTGAAATTCTGTCTTAAAACTTCCATATTTTACTATATCTGAAACAAATACGGTAGAGTCTTCGTTATGTGTATATACACATGGAGAGTTTTCTGGGTATGAAAGTTTGAATTCTTTTAGTGTTGAGTTGTCAGGGACAATTTCAATATTAAACTTGATAATTAACCCTTCAACATACTTAACTTTGTAACTATATTCGTGAACAACACGAAGGTGTTCTGGATCATCTGGTGACCCAAATGTTTCGGTTGTTACAGGGGCTCTTTCAACTAGACCGCTTTCTTCAAATGGAGTGACTCTTATCTCGTTAACATAGTTAACCTGATAATGTGATCTAATCTGCATGCCCATGAGGCCTACCACAAAGAAGGCAATGACGTAAACAACGACAAGAATCAAAATTGTAGACTTTTTCATATTAATCTCTACTTGCCTCCTGTCTATCTATGTAATACGCCTTGATTTTGATGAAGAATAAGAAAATACAAGATCCAGCGAACACAAGTGCTAATAAAAGTAATTTCACTAGTGCAGCATTAAATGATCCGTATTTTTGGAAACTTTCTCTAAGCAAAACAAAACCAACTAATGCAAATAAGAATGAAATAACAAAGGCAACAATAGTTGATTTTCTTTCGTTTGGATTTGAAATAGATGTACCTTCTGTAGCATATAGCTCATTTTGAGGGTTCATTATGTCAAGCGTTGCAGAATAAAATACGTGACCATACTGCAAGGCTAAAATTGTGAAGAATAGTAAGATGCCACTGAGTGGTCCGCAGTTTGTGAATTTTACAAAAACGTAGCAGCACGCTGCGATTGATGGAATAACAAGAATCAAGTTAAAAAATAACTTTGATGAAAGTGGGAAATATGGTTTTAATGGCTTTGTTTTTTTCATGTATGCCGCCCTACCTTCTCTAGAGAAGAGAGTTGCATCCATAGTAGAAGAAGCGAGTAAAGGAAGCGCAATTAACAAAATGTTAAATGCAATAATCATAAAATCTCCCCTTACGCTTGTGGACATAGCTGCAAAGATCTTATCGATAAATAAGAGCAAAATTGGGACAGCAATATAAACACCGATATATGACCCGGAAATATCAAGGTCGCGTAGTGTTAATTTGATTTCCTTAACAATAAATGTCCAGTGTTTCTCTTTAACTTTGTTTTCTTTCGCTTCATCAATGATGTCTTTATTAAATTCAAAGTTTTTAGTCATCATTACAAAGTAAAATGGTTTAATAACGAAGAAAGCAAGTGCGAATAAAGCTCCTCCAACTACGGCCATAATACCGACTCTTCCTAATGTAAGGAGAGTTATTTTGTTATTCATGGCGTAATTAACTGATTCACCAACTATTGCTCTATAAGCATAGTTAATTGGGTACATCACTTTAGCGAATAATGCTGCAAAGTTATCAATTGCCTCCTTAATAAGAGAGTATGACCTATTAATATCGATATCTCCTTTATTCTCCGGAATAAGGTTAATTAGATAAACTAATCCAACAACAACAGCTGAGGCAACAACAACGAGAGTGATTATTTCTACTAAAGCATGCTTCTTTAGGAAGTTATATATATAAAGTGCTGGTATTGATAGTAACGCACCAAGCAAAACTGTGATAGTAATAATGAAGAATAATGGGATAATAGCCCAGAACATCATTCCGACAGTCATAGCCTTAAAATAAACACCAGTGAATATGAATGCTAATGTGATTGGAAGCAAAATATCAAAACTCTTCTTAAGTTCGAATAATTCGAAAACAAGAATCTTACTCAAGAATAGGTTGGCTGATGTGGTTGGATATGTCACAAGAACTTTGTTATCTTCAGCGTGATAAAGCGACTTAACAAGTGCGAATGTTACAGACAAAAGGTTCAAAATGGTATATAACCCCAAGAATATGAGGAAGAAATTCATGATACCCGAACGAATCATAAATATATTCGCGATCAAACGTAGCATAATTGCCACAACAGCAAAGATTAGAACAAACTTAAGCACAATAAAGACAAGTTTTTGAATGATTGATTTTGTTGAATTTAACCAACTTGTATCATTCTTGTCTCTATATTGAACAGCAACCAGAGCAAAGAACTTGGAATGAGTCTTCATCTCTTTCTTTCCTTGGGTGTTGTCCTTTTTAAAGAACGAGCAAAACTTCTGCCAAGCAGATTTGATTTTTATTGAAAATTGTGAGGATTTCCCGTCTTTTTTCATTTTATTTGCCTGCTTCAGTTACATTGTCTCCAATAATGTTTAGATAGAATTCTTCAAGAGATTTCCCGCTCTTTTCAATGTTAGCGACAGAGTCTACAACTTGTAATTCTCCATGCTTAATAATACCGATTCTGTCACACAACTTTTCGACAATATCGATAAGGTGAGATGAGAAAAAAACGATATTTCCTTCTTGAGCGTGTTTAATCATACATTGTTTGACCTGGTAAATAGATGTTGGGTCAAGACCAGTTAAAGGTTCGTCAAGAATCCAAATTTTTGGGTTATGAATTAATGCTGAAATAATAGTAATCTTTTGTTTCATACCATGTGAGTATGTCTTAATCTTGTTATCGATTGATTGTTCAAGTTCAAAGAGCTTAACGTATTTTGCCATACGCTCTTCTCTATCCTCTTTAGAAACTTCAAAAATATCAGCAATATAGTTAATGTATTCGCGTCCAGTTAGCTTTTCATATAGTGCATAGTGATCTGGAACAAAGCCAAGATTTGCTTTAGCCTGAACTGGTTGAGTTTGGACATCGTAACCACACACTCTCATCTTGCCTTCGGTAATAGGTTGGATACCAACGATTGATTTAATGATTGTAGATTTACCAGCACCATTAGGACCTAAGAAGCCAAAGACTTCTCCGCCGTGTACTTCAAAAGAAACATCATGAACTGAATAATGTTTATTTGAACCATACTTCTTTGAGAAATGGTCTAACTCTAATTTGATTCCTGCGTTTTTATCCATAGGTTCTTCAATGCTCCTTCCGTCTAATACACTTTCAAGTGCTAATTTGTCTTGTCTAATTCCTTTAAGTTTGAGATGTAATTGATAATGCGAGTCTGAGATATCAAATCCCAGCTGATATACAAACCACATCGCAAATCCAAGAACAATGTATCCTACAAAGTAGAGGGCTTGATATAGCGGTCTAACTGTGTACTTGTAGCCGTTATGTATCCATGTAACATCTTGTCTATATATCTTTGTCGCCCATTCTCCGAGCATTTCACCGATCTTGTTGGTGTAAATGAAGAAGAAATCTGTCTCATGCCAAGGTTTTCCTGTAGCAACAATAATTCTATTGAAGTAAACGTTAAGCCCAAGTGCGAGTAGGAAATATAGGAACAACCAAAACACTGAGAAGAAATATTGTTTAAGTTTTGGTCTATCGTATACGTGTAATGCGACCATAAGTAAAGGCATCCAGAGCGCCATCGTATGGTTAGAAATAAATCTAATAACGTCGGGGTTAAACATTAAGTCGGTTGAACCATAGTTAGGCATTAAGGTTGCCATCATAGCCCCAAAGACGTTAATAAAATATGTAAAATAGAACAATCTCTTCGGTTTAAAAATCAAACAGATTGGCAAGATAAACATAGCGGTGTTACATAAGTGCCATGGATAATTCCATGGTTCGTCAATTTTGCTAAATTTGTTCGCATACATGAACGCCCACATTGCGCCAAGGGAAATAAAAAGTAGGGCATATCTAATTTTTCTAGCGCCTTGATTTCTTAAATAAAAATAAATTAATAATGGCAAAATAACAAAGAATATGTAAATGACTAATCTATGATCGAATGATAGGTCATAGATGTAGTGTCCATCTCTACCAGCACCAAAGAAAAACATTGGTAAAAATGGAGGAATTGCAAAGACCGAGCCTACAGAGGCTAATAATCCAACATATAAACGTTCTTGTTTATTGATCTTAACATTCCAATCTTTTATTGAATAATAAACTGCAAGCGGAAGTGTTGCGCCTAATTCGATTGGGAGCATAAATTCCACCAATTTCATTGTAGCGAACGAATTGTGTGATGCTCCAATCATATTGACGGTCATTGGAACCATACAAATGATTGAAACAACAATTACAGGTACGCTTATAAACTTAACAAACCAGCTAGATGTTTTTAATGAACTCCAAGGGCGGAGAAATAAAAACAAGTTTGCAGGAACAATTAACCAAATACAAAGTTCGCCCATTACAGCAAGGAATTTATTTTGACCAATATTTAGTTTTTGGTATTGCTGCCACCCATCAATCCATTGAATGTCATCATAGCAAACAAATCTGACAACAAAGATTGCCATGACAATTCCAATGAGAATACGTTCAATAATAAGCTTCTCTTTCTTAGGGAAAAAGAAGTGAGCAACAGCGATCGTTCCACCAAATAATATTAAAGATGCTAGCAATAATAAATATTTCATTATGCTAGAGTCTCCATATTGTCAATTCTATCTAATTTGTAATTTTTAATTTCAGCTAATACAGTGTTTCGCATAGCGAGATAAGTATACGCATTTAATAATAAAAAGCAAACTTTTTATATATAGTATCCTGACGTTTACTTATCCTATTCTTAAAAATCTATGGAAATTCCGTAGAATTTTTAATATTTACGATAATTTGTAAAAGAAAAAGGAAGCAAACGCTTCCCTTAACTTATTCGATTGCTAACAAGTACTTGTAGACAGCTTGTCCGCCATCTATCGCGCCAACTTCAAGGTATGGGTATTTTTGTTTTACCCATGCAATATTTTTGGCTTTTTCTTCTTCGGTAACGTCTTTGCCGTAAATAACCGTTAAAACTTGTTTATCTTCAATGCCTGGAACTTTAGCGAGCAAATCAATAATTGCTCTATTTTTAAGTTTGGTTGCTCTTACAAGTTTTCCGTCAACAATGTGAATGTGATCATTTTTCATAACTGAAACACCATTCAATCTTGTTGATCTATTAGCAATTGTAATTTCTCCTGTAACAACATTACGAATAGCTTCCAAGAATGAACCAACAATAATTGTAAAGTCGTCACTTGAGAAGTCTAACATCGTTAGAGCAGAGTAACATTGTGGAATTGATGTTGAATGAATAACCTTTACTCTTGCGCCCTTATATAGAGATTCGGCCTGTTTTGCGGCCATAATAATGTTCTTGTTATTTGGGAAAACAATAATGTTTTCGGCATCTAAACTCTTAAATGCTTTAATAAAGTCTTCAGTAGATGGGTTCATGGTTTGATTTCCTGAAACCACAACATCAACACCTAGAGCCTTGAATTGTTCAATGATACCTTCACCCTGAGCAACTGCAACGATAGCGTATTTCTTGTGCTCACGTTTGACTTGAACTTCTCTTTCTTCTTCAGACATATTTTCGTTATGTTGAAGAGCCATGTTTTCACACTTAATTGTCAGGAATTCCCCATATTTTCGCATTTTATGAAGGACAATACCTGGCTCTTTTGTGTGAACGTGAACCTTGACAACATCTTCATCTTTCAAAGCAACAATTGAATCGCCAGAAATATCTTCTTCATTTAAATCCTTAATGATGGTTTCGACATCAAAATTATCAACATCAACCTTAGAGGACTGGAGTCTTAATATGAATTCGGTGCAATAACCGAATTGAAGAACATCATCTCTAGTGAAAGCGTTAAAGTCAATTTCTGCTGCTGGAGCTGATGAAGTTTCTTCCTTTGTAAGTTCAGCTTCAATCTTTTCTCCATCGAGGAATTTAACCATACCTTTAACAATGTAAACATAGCCCGCTCCACCGGAGTCAATAACGCCCGCTTCTTTCAAAACTGGCAGGATTTCCTTAGTTTTTTTTAAAGTTTTGGCTGCTTGTTTTAAGTGCTCTTCAAGGAATTCGTTGATGGTTGATTCTTTATTTACCTTCTTTGATGCGACTTCAGTTGCTTCTCTAAAAACAGTAAGGATTGTGCCTTCAACAGGTGTAACAACAGCACCATACGCTTGCTTAACACCAACTTTATAAGCCGAAGCAAGTTGAACTGCATCAACTTCTTTTTTGCCCTCTAAACCTTTACAAATGCCTCTAAAAATCTGAGAAAGAATAACGCCCGAGTTTCCTCTAGCGGACATTAGCATTCCTTTAGAAACTACCTTGCCTGTTTCTCCTAAATCCTTAGCGTCAAAACCGTTTAAAGCTGATACACCGCCTTGGATGGTTCTAAGCATATTGGTGCCGGTATCTCCATCAGGAACAGGGAAAACGTTGAGTGAGTCAACCTCTTCGTAGTTTGCCTTAAGATTTAAAGCACCATTAGTTAACAATTCTTTGAATTGCTCACCATTTAATTTTTTGAGAATCATAAATTATTCTCCAATTCTGGTTTCTTCTTTTCCTTTATAGTAAACGCCAATTGTGGCAGGACCACAGGATGCTGAAATAATTGGTCCAAGTTTTTGAGTGACAACTTCTTTGAAACCAACTGCTTTAAGTTGTCCAACTAATAATTCAAGATCTTCTGGTTTAGCATCTGCTTCGCAGACATAGCAAATTTGTTTTTCAGGAGCAATAACTCTTTCTTTAACAATTTCTGCAACTCTAATGAGAGCATTTCTTCTGCCTTTTGCTTTTTCAACTGCAAAGTTATTTCCTTTTGCATCTGAAATTAAGATTGGTTTAACACCAAATAAATTACCAAAGAAGGCTTTTGCTGCTTTAACACGGCCGTGTTTAGCAAGCGTTGTTAAGTCTTCAACAGTAGCTGTTTGGTTGTAGGTTAATCTTGTTTTTTCGATTTCGTCTGCAATTTCATCTAAAGATTTACCTTCTTCTTTCATTTTTGCAGCGTCCAATGCGATTAAACCTTCACCCATGACCGAAATTAAAGTATCGACGACTCTAATTTTGCATTTTGGGAACTCTTTGGAATATTTTTCTTTAGCAAGTCTTGCGGCGAGTGCGCCTGATGCACTTAATCCAGAAGAACATGCTAAGTAGAGGATATCCTCACCTTTTTCAAGATGTGGGACAAATTTTAAATCAAATTCTTGTTCTGTAACTTGTGAGGTCATGATGACTGCACCATCTCTCATTAAGTTATAGTATTGTGTTGGTGTCATTTCGCTCCAATCAAGACAAGCATATGTCTCATGAAACTTTTTCTCTTTGTCAGTCCAGTTGACTAACATTCTTACGTATTCAATACCAGCATCTTTTCTTTGTTTTGTTGTTAAGTCGCTGGTTGAGTCTGTGAATATTACAAATTTGTTCATTTTACTCTCCTTTTCACAACGCAATAACTATATATAAACATATAAGCGCATACAATAGTCAGTATTTAGCATTTGCCTAATAAAAGACATATATGATAAAATGCTTAATATCTATGAAACAAGATTTACGTGTTATAAAAAGTCGTGCAGCCATCGAAAATGCTTTTATCAACTTAGTTGAGATTAAAGGATTTCAGAATTTAAGCATCACCGAAATAGCTGAAAAGGCTATGGTAAACAGAAATACGATTTATTTAAACTATGGTGCGAAAGAAGACATTTTAGAGTCAATAATTCGTTCATCTGTTGAAAAGTATTTTGGCACATTAGGACCTGAATATTTTAGGTCAATTGGTTTAAATAGAAGAAAATTAGAAGGTTTTTATAAGAATCTTTTCAGTGTTGTTGATGAAAATATTGAACTATACAGAATTCTATTAACAGACCAGTCTTCTTCCGGCTATTTACAAACCGAACTTGCAAAGTTAAGAAGGGCTGTCGAAGCATTGATAAAACCAAGCGACAAAAACAAGATAAAAGTATCCTTTTTAGTCAATGGGGTTTTAGGAATAGTTGGAAGTTATATAAAATTTGCTACCGGGACAGCAGAAGAAAATATTAGAATATTAACCGATTTGACTTTATCAAATCTCCGTCACATTTCATATTCAAGGTAGGTTCACTCATGAAAGAACAAAGAAAAGTATTAAATATTGGATTAATAGTTATAGGCGGTCTAGCCTTAATAGGTTTTATTTTAGGATCCCTCTTAGACCAAAAAATTGCACAGTCGTGGGGTAACTTTGACAGTGCTTATGGAATTTTGTTTACACTTTTAGCACCGGTCTTCTCTTTAGCTATAGGCGAACTAGCTGGGGCTCTTCTATTTTTTATGCCAAAAATTGAAAATAAGACCTGGGACATCATTTTACGTATTATTGGTGCGGTTGCGTTTCTTGCATTCACAGCATTTTCTATTAAAGAAGGCATTGAATATACTGATTTCCCAAAAATTGCAGAACACGAAACTACATATAAAGTGTTAGCAGTAACTTTAGTTATTATCATTGATTTAGCAATCATTTTATTCGTTAAAGTAGCTATAAAACATATAGATGCGAAGCGAATAATTCCAACAGTTATTGTTGTCTTTGCAGTCATTGCTGCATGGGTCTTCGTAAGTGAAGTTATAAAACACCTTGCAAGTAGACCAAGACCGAGGGTGGTTTATTTCGAGCCATTCTTTGAATTCCGTCCGTGGTATTCATTTAAACCGTTGCTTTGTTTAAAAGACGGCTACAAAGAATGTAAATCATTCGTTTCGGGCCACACCTTTATTGCGTCGTGTTTGATTACATCTATTCCTTTAATGCTTTCTTTGAAGAAGGATACAAACAACATAAAAATGACCATTATAGGTTTAGCAATCGCAGGAGCCTTTGCATTCATTACGGCCTTCTCAAGAATTGTTGCATACGCTCATTTTATGACCGATGTTATGGGTGCAATAATTGCCTCCTGTGCTGCACAAGCTGTCATAATAAATGTGGCACCTTTAATATACGAAAAAATCAAAAAATAATATGAGTTTTACGAAAAATAGCCGGGAATTCTCGGCTATTTCTTGATTTTTGACCAATATTCTTTTGCTGCTTGTTCGGCTTTATTTTCACCAGGAATGTAATAGTGTCGATCCTTAATATCATCAGGCAAATATTGTTGTTTAACCCAGTGGTGAGCGTAATCATGAGGGTACTTATAATTTTGTCCTTTTACCTTTGCATCCGCTCCATCATAGTGTGTGTTTTGTAATTGTCTAGGAACTCCAACGCCTTTTCCTTGACGAATATCGTCTACTGCAGCCATGTACGCCAGACATCCAGAATTTGATTTAGGAGATGTAGCAATTAGAATTGCTGCATTAGTTAAAGGTAAATAAGCTTCTGGCATTCCTAATTGCAATGCTGTATCTACTGCTGCCTTTACAATAGGAATTATTTGAGGGTACGCTAATCCAACATCTTCACTGGCTGAACACAAAAGTCTTCTAGCGGCTGCAACCAAATCACCGGCCTCAAGCATCTTTGCCAAGTAAAATACTGCTGCATCTGGATCGGAACCTCTTAATGATTTCATTAAGGCAGATAAATTATCATAGTGATGATCTTCGCTTCTATCATATGAAATATTTGCCTTATTAATAAGTTCATCAACCATAGAGGCATTAATTGTCTTTTTACCATCTAAAGCACCAGCTAAAAACTCAAGATTATTGAGTGCTTTTCGCATGTCACCGTTAGCGCCAAGAGGCATCTTTTCTAAAGCCTCTTTACTTATAGTAATACCAATCTTTTTTGATGCTTTCTTCAAACCTAAGGCAATGTCTTCTGACTTAAGTGGTTTAAATTCAAATACTGTACATCTAGAGAGTAAAGCAGGATATACATAAAAATATGGATTCTCAGTTGTTGATGCTATTAATGTAATTTCGCCTCTTTCAACAAAATCCAATAAAGACTGTTGTTGTTTCTTATTTAGATATTGGATTTCATCCAAATATAAGAGAATTCCATTTTGAGCAAACAAAGATTTAGCTTCATCAATGATTCGTTTAATATCATCAATTGATGCCGTTGTTCCATTTAGTTTATGGAGGGACATTTTTGTGGAATCAGCAATAATGTTTGCGATTGTTGTTTTGCCGATTCCTGGAGGACCATAGAAAATCATGTTAGTAATGCGATTATTCTCAATTGCTTTTCTTAATAACTTGCCTTTATCTAAAAGATGATGCTGTCCAAAGACATCATCTAAAGTTTTTGGTCTAAGCTGTTCTGCTAGTGGTCTTTCCATATTTAAATAAATTATACAAGTATAATTTAGATTATGCAAGAAAAAACCACGATTACTCGTGGTCTATTTCATTAAGCTTTATCAACTGATCCAAGGACTTCTGTAATTTTGTGTTTAACTAATTGTTTTACATAAGCACGTCCATCACCAACGTATTGACGTGGATCGAAGTGTTCTGGATGAGCTTTCATGTGCTCTCTAATGCCTGCTGTCATAGCAAGTCTTAAGTCAGAGTCAATGTTAATCTTACATACTGCAAGTTTTGCAGCTTCTCTTAATTGTTTCTCTGGAACACCAACTGCATCCTTTAGGCTTCCACCATTTTCATTAATGATTTTGACATATTCTTGGTTGACTGAAGATGAACCGTGAAGAACGATTGGGAATCCCGGGAGTCTCTTCGAGACTTCTTCAAGAATATCGAATCTTAGTGGAGGTGGACAGAGAACGCCGTTTTCATCTCTTGTGCATTGCTCTGGTTTGAACTTATAAGCACCATGTGATGTTCCGATAGCAATGGCTAAGCTGTCACATCCAGTTCTACGAACGAATTCTTCGACATCTTCTGGTTTTGTATATGATTCTGAACCATGTTCAACTTTAACATCATCTTCGATGCCTGCTAAAGTTCCGAGTTCTGCTTCAACAGTAACATATGGTTTATGAGCATGAGCATATTCAACAACTTTTCTTGTGATTGCAATGTTTTCTTCAAATGGTTTGCTTGATGCATCGATCATGACAGATGTGAATCCGCCATCGATACAATCTTTGCACATTTCAAAGTCTGCACCGTGATCTAAGTGGAGAACAATTGGAAGTCCTGTATCTTCGATAGCTGCTTCAACCATTTTCTTTAAGTAAACAGGTTTTGCGTATTTTCTAGCGCCTGCTGAAACTTGAAGAATAACTGGTGAGTTACATTCTTTTGCTGCTTCGGTAATTGCTTGGACAATTTCCATGTTGTTGCAGTTAAAAGCACCAATTGCGTATCCACCGTTGTATGCTTTTGCAAACATTTCTTTAGTATTTACTAATGGCATATTATTTCCTTCTTTCTTTAAAAGCGATTATAGTTTAAATCCAAATATGAAATTTTTGAATAATTATTTAAAAATCCCTACAAAATTTGCAGGAAATATAGGGTTTTTTAATATTTTTGTTATATGATGGCAGGTAATGCCGAGAGTATCATTCCGACAACAACAAGCAAAATTAAGATTGTTAATTGCTTTTTATTATTTGCTTTAAAGAAGAGAACTGTGGCAATAGAAACGAAGACAAAATCAAGTCCTGTGATAATACTAATAATAGAAGGATTCGCGCCCTCGCACGCTAATGCCATATATCTAAACACCATCAACAAAGCATTAAAAACTGCGGAGATAAAGAAATTTAGATATGTTTTCCAATTTATTGTTTTTATCTCAGACCTATTTTTGCTAAAACATAAGCCAATTCCGCAACCAACAAACACAATTAACATTTGATGAAATGCGATTACATCTGAAGGTACATCCGAGAGTTTAATTTTTACGATTACTAAAGTAAACGCAAGCGCAGTCGCAGAAATAATTGAAAATATTACCCACGCTATTTTCTTGGTTGGGTTAATTTTTTTGTTTAACACAGCGAACAGTGTCGCAGCTAACAAAAACGCTAAGCCAGCAAAAAATAGAACAACATTAATCGCAGAACCTCCGCTTGTTACGGTTCTAATCATAAAAATAACAAACAATAAATTTGTTAAGAACAAAATAAGAGAAGATTCAAAAGGTGAAAAAGCCTCAAGGTGCGATCTTTTTAAGGCTAAAAAATAAAATAACCAGTCGATAATTGTAATTAATCCTAAAATACCAATCCAAATCCATTGTGTTTTTGATAATGAATATATAATATTCACGTGACCAAAACAAACACAAATAATGAAACACGCTAAAGTTATGAAAAATGACTTGATTGTTGCACTTAAAATTGAGCTAATTTTGTTTGAAGAAATACGGTTAAAAATCGTGTTCCCAACACTAGAAATCAAAGCTAAAAAAGCGAACAAAATATAGACCAACTTTTTTTACTCCTCAAAGTCAAAAATTGCCTTATTTTCCACGAATTTTCCATATTTTTCCTTCCATTCGTGGTGTGGAGCAGATGCGTCGTAGACAGGTAAAATTGCCTTATCCATTAGAACACAAATCATTAAGTCAAAACGGTTAGAACGATCAACACAATTGCAATGGTATTGAACATCGTGAATCCCATCTATAGTTAAAAGCTTGTTGAATATACGTTTAACTTCGGAAACGGTGTTATTTTTATCTTTTATTTCATTATTCCATTTAACCAAAATGCAATGTTTCATCATGCTTCGTCCCAATGCCTTTCCCATTTGTCGTAAGGTTTGTGTGCTTTTTTGTATTCATAGTCTAACTCGTCAATCATGTCTTGATCGGCCTTAGATATTTCTCGTGGTGTAATCAGTTTTTTATCTTTTTTCATAGATTTTCACTAATTTTTGCAATTCCGCTCATATTTTACTCCCCAAACAAGAGCTTCTCAACTCGTCAATTTTTTGGTATTACCAACGGATTCATCGACATTTTTTCGTAAAATAAAATTATTTTATTGAACGCGAGATTTACTTTTTATATAATAAACACAAACAGAGGGGAAAAAGCATATGAATAACAACCTAATCAAATTGCTCGCTGCCGACTCAGGTGACACAATCAAGGTAATCGTTGCAGTAGTTATTTTCTTACTACTTGCAGTGCTCTTATTTATTTACCTTGCTTCATGTATCGTCATCGTTAAACAAGGCACAAGAAAAATCGTCGAAAGATTCGGTTCTTACAACAGAACTCTTAAAGAAGGTATTCACATTATCTTCAGACCATTCGACAAAATCGCACCAGTTCCATGGAACATTCTTTCAATTTCTGAAAGAGATGCTTTCGATAAGAACATGGCAAGAAGACGTATTCCATTCTTCAATGATGATAGAAGAGAAATGCGCAGTTCAACAAGAGACTTAGCCCGTATTGAACGTAGCCGCGCCAACATCTATCGTAAGATGGAAAAGGATATTCGTCTTTTAACAAGAGAGAAATACATTGATAATTCTACAAATGTATCCGCCGCATATAGTGGTTCTCTTGATATGGATAGAATTGTATACAATTCAACTGGTCGTAAACTTAATGAAGTTATCGATGGTATCTTAGAATCAGAAAACAGTTTACAAGAACTCGAGCTCGCCTATCGTGAAATGGGTCTCGATGCTTATAGAGCAGATGAAAGTTTAGTCAGTGACTTAATCGAAAGAGATAGAGAAAGACAAGCTTTAGCTGCCAGCATCAAATACTATCCAAGACATCAGGATCCTCACAGCAGACGTGCTGGTATTTATCCTATGGCTGAAAACCACATTCAAGATTTCGTTGATTTGCGTGAAAGACATATCGATACATCAAACGATAAAGTCCGTAAATTATTCGCATTAAAACTTGATGGTGATTTACATTTCCCTAAAGGAGCAACTTTTGTTGATGCTCTTCGTAAGAACTATAAAGTTCTAAATAGCCCAACAAGATTCTCCGGAGTCAATTTAATTACAAAAGATAACGCATCTATTGGCGCAAATATCGTTATCTTCTTCTCTGTTACAGATCCATTCTTATACTACTATGGCGTTGATGAACCAGAAGAATCTTTAGTTCTTCTCGCCATTACCACATTACGTAATATCGTTTCAGGCCTCACATTAGAGGAAGCTTTACAAGCTCGTGCAGAAATCAACAAACAAATTCGTGAAGAACTTGATATTGCAACCAATAACTGGGGTATTAAAGCAAACCGTGTTGAAGTCAAAGAATTTGAACTCGGTTACTCAATGCAAAAAGCTATGGACGATGTCCTTATTGCAGAACGTGAAAAGAGAGCAAACATCTTAAGAGCCGAAGGCTACAGAAAGATGAAAGACGAACAAGTTATGGCTGAACATATCAGACTCAAAGGTTACGAAACCCTCGAAGAAGTCTCACGTGGTCCAGCAAACAAAGTGTTTATTCCAAGCGACTTAAGCGACTTTATTACAGGCGCTCACGTTGTTGCAGATGCTTTCAAGGATGGAAAATCCGAGAAAAAACCAGAGGAAGAAAAAGCCTCAGAATAATTAGTTGATTATGGTGACACTTGCCTCAGCATCTTTTGGGAGTAATTTACTCGCAATCATGACTGTTTTAACAGCATGTGGATGTTTTTTGGTAGGTATCAGCTTAATGTCAAGAGGCTTCGTACAAGCCTCAATGAGAAGTAATTCCTTCTTTACAAGAGGATTTAATTGCCGAAACAGATTTACAGGTGCTGGGTTTGGTCTTCTCTATACCGCAGTCGTACAATCATCTGATGTTACAACCGTCACACTTGTTAGACTCGCTGACTTAGGTACAATCACACTATTTCAAGCGTGTGCATGTATTATTGGTGCTAATATTGGTACGACAATTACACCATTTATTGCTTCATTATCAGGTTATGAATCATTAATCCCAATATTTGCGTTCTTCGCATTTGTTGGAGCATTACCTCTTCTTTCTAAGAAGAGAAAATTCAAAATCTTCGGTGAAGTTGTTGCGGGTTTTGGTATCTTATTCATCGGCCTTCAATTATTAAGCGCCGCTGTTAAAAACCAAGCCTTCAGAGATGTTGTCACATTATTGTTCAACTTTACAGACAACCCTCTAATCTTAATTGCTGTTGCTGTTTTATTCACAATGATTGTTCAATCATCATCTGTCGTTACAGCAACGGTTGTATTCCTCACATTCTCAGGAATACTCCCATTACCAAGTGCATTGTGCTTGGTCGTTGGTGCGAACATAGGTACCTGTGTAACGTCATGGGTTGCCGCATTTGGTTCATCGCGTTCCGCAAGACAAACTGCTATGTTTCACACCTTCTACAACTTAGTAGGTGCTACCATCTTCTTGGTAGTTCTATATACCCCATTGTATGACCCAGTCATGGGATGGGCAGAGGCGCTCAAGATTGATATTCAATATAAGGTTCCACTCTTCCATTTGCTATTCAACTTGATTGCCGGTGCGGTTATGATTCCGCTCCTAAGACCAACTGTATGGTTTGTTAGAAAAATCGTAAGGCATTAATAGGAGGAAATATTTATGCTACCGTTTATGATCTGTTTGTTAGTAGCTGCAGCAGGTATTGCGCTAATTCTATTAGCACGATTAGTCAGAAGCTATCCACTAGCATTTGTAGGCTTAGTTGTCGTTTTAACAGGCGGCGTGCTTGCAATTGTGCTCGAAGGAAGAATGCTTTTAGGAGTATTCTGGATTGTATTTTCACTCTTTTCTGTTGTCTTTGCAGGCCTTTGGCTTTACAAGAACAAAAGGTGGGCATTTTGGTGGAGTTTTGGCGCTGACGCAGGAATTATTTTAGCCGCCGTATTTGCAAGCGCAAAAATGGATGAACTCAGTAAGACAGCTGATTTAATTAAAGCTGTTGCAATTCCAGCTGGAGCATTCATTGTTGTTGGTATTGTTTGTAATTTACTTTTCAACTTACTTGTACCAGCGTTACAACACAAAAATAAATACGAAAGAAAACATTTAACTAACATTGATCCATTAATTGGTCAAAAATTAACTATTTACAAAGACGCAGCCGAAGGTCGTCCAGCCAGAGGTCAATTAGGAGATGTCGACTGGTCAGTCGGTCCATTCTTCCCTGGCGAATCCTTTAAAACTGGCGATGTCGTTGTCATTAAACAAATTAAAGGTGTTACTTTACTTGTTGTTAGAGACGGCAAAGACTACCGTAAAGAAATGAAAGAAAAACGCAAAGCTGAGGCTGAAGAAGCTCGTAAGGGAAGAGAAGAAGCTCAAGCTAAGAAAGCTGCTGAAAAGGCTAAGAAGGAAGAGGAAAAGAAAGAGGAACCAAAGGTTGAGGAGCCTGCTCCTGCACCAGTTGTAGAAGAACCAGCGCCACAACCAGAGCCAGAGCCAGAACCAATTGTTGAAGAACCAGCACCACAACCAGAACCTGAACCAGAACCAGTTGTTGAAGAACCAACGCCACAACCAGAGCCAGAGCCAGTTGTTGAGGAACCTGCTCCAGTTGTTGAGGAACCTGCAAAGAAAGAAAAAGCAGAGTTTGTTCCTTTCGCTGTTAGACTTCATGCTGCTGATGATTTCTTAAAAGAATCATACAATGAACTCAAGAGTGAAGTTTTATCATATGGTATTAAATCACGTGTTTCCTCCGCAGGTGATAAGTTCAGACTTCACACAAAGACATACGTTAAGATGGTTATTGCCGGTAAATACTTAAAACTTTACTTCGCACTTAACCCTGAAGACTATAAAGATACAACTTATCCATTCGAAGATGCTTCAAGAATGGGTGCTCATAAAGACACACCATTTGTCTTCAAAATTAAATCCGGATTATCTGTTCGTAGAGCAAAAATCTTGATTAAAGATGCAGCATCTAAAGATGGACTCACACAAGGCGAAGTTGTCAAACACGATCACGTCGCTGATGTGAAGGTTGAAGAAAATTCAAGCGAAGAATAATCAACTTTGTATTATAAAAGGCCGGGATGAATAGTCTCGGCCTTTTTGTTTACCCTAATAATATTTCTAGAATCATCATAATGATGAATCCAACAGTAAATCCGATAGTTCCTAAATTGGAGTGTCCGTTTTGAGATGCTTCTGGAATTAATTCCTCAACGACTACATATATCATAACGCCCGCAGCGAACGCCAAGGTGTATGGAAGAATTATTGATATTAACACAGTTAAGGCAAGGGCTAATAAAGAAGCAAGAGGTTCTACAACACCCGACAATGTTCCAAGTCCAAATGCTTTCAACTTAGACATGCCTTCTTCTTTTAATGGTAGAGAAACAATCATGCCTTCAGGGAAGTTTTGAATTGCAATACCAATTGCTAATACAAGCAAAGCTTGCGGATTAGAAATGCCTCCACCAATAATACCAGCAAGAACAACGCCAACCGCTAATCCTTCTGGTATATTATGAAGCGTTACGGCTAAAAAGAATTTAAAGGTTCTTGATAGCTTGTTGTTCTTAACGCCCTCTTCTTCTCCGTGCAAATGAATATGTGGAATTAAGTAGTCTAAACCGAGCATAAATCCTACACCTAAAACAAACCCAATAGCAGGCACAAGCCATTTCTTAAAGGAATCGTCTGGGTAAGAGGCAATGGAAGGTGATAGAAGCGACCAAAATGCGGCCGCAACCATAACACCGCTTGCAAATCTCATTAAAGCTTTTTGAAGTTTTGGGTTAATTTCCTTTTTTAAGAAAAATACTGTTGCGCTTCCAAGTGTAGTTCCTAGAAGCGGAATTAATAATGCTAATGTAACAACCAATTCTTTTGACATAATAAGTTATATTTTAGTTATTAATCAGCATTAGTCAAAGCGGTAAATCGCTTAGTAAATGATGCCAAATATTTGCCTAAAAAGAAAAGCCCTTAAGGGCTTATTTGCTACCTTTTGGTGGACCTGGCCAGGATCGAACTGGTGACCTTCTCGTTGCGAACGAGACGCTCTCCCAACTGAGCTACAGGCCCAATGCTATAATATTAAATAGTATTACAAATTCCTTTTCAATTAATTCTGCTCATTTTCATCATTTTTAAAGAGCATTTTAATATTTTGATATGGGCCAAAGAGTGTGACTCTATCACCACTTTCTATGACAGTGTCTTTTCCAACTGTTAAATAGACATCTTTTCTTTCAATAAAGCCTACAGTGATATTGTATTTGTCTTTTAAGTGAGCATCCTCAAGCGTTACTTTATTTAAAACACTAGGAACTTCATCTACATAGACTTCTACAAGGGCAATGTCTCCGTAATTATTTACTAAAGTAATTTCGTTTGTTTTATCAAGTTGAGCGTTATCTTTTCTTCCGCTAATAGAGCTTACGAACGCCTCCTTAATTTCGTTAGTTAAACCATATACAGTAATAACATCGCCTTTTCTGAACATTGTGTCCTTATTAACCGGAATGATTCGCGAGTCTCTTCTAATTGATAAAACGTGTAAAGAGTATTTAGTCGTTAACCCCATCTTATAAAGAGGGACCTCATGCATCGATTCTGGAACAATATTCAATGTGACTTCTGCAATGGCGCTTTTGCCTTGAATATCAATAACGGTCACTAGGTTAGTTTTCTTAATCTTTTTATTGGCTTTAATTGCAATATTCTCGAGAAATCTCTGGAATTTTCTATTTACTGCAGGGATTTTAAGAACAAGCATCGTAATAAAAAATACCAAAGTAACATATAAAATAATAAAGTACCATTCGGTGAATGTTGGCACTACTCTTTCTGTTCTAACAGCTAAAGAAAGGGAAATGACCACGTTGATGATTAAGCCCATAAAGGCAACAGAGAAAATGTGTCCTGTATAAATGCAGGCTCTTGCTATTTTTCTTCTTTTTTCGTCTTTTGCGATAAGTTCACTCTCGGCAGTTGTGTACCCTGTTCCAGTAAACAATGATGCAACTTGGAATTTTATCTTGCTTGTAGCCATACCTGTTAGTTTGAAAGCAACAGAAAAGACTTCGATTACAAACAAGTAAACTGTAACAACTGCCAATACCAACGAAATAGCTAACCAAAGATTCATAATGTTTCTATTTTATCACTTATTCTATTTTATAAAATAGTATTTAATCGACCACTTCCCAGCCAACACCATCTTCGTAACGATAATACATATTATATGTATTATTTCCATCGTCTAGTTCTTTAGGGATGGTAACGCCTGGTAATATGTGTTCTTCTTTAACAGGGGTATCTTTCCAATCATAAAGTTGGTTGGAAACATAGACTATTTCATATGACTCTTTATTATATAAAGCATATTCATATCGATTATCTTTGCTGATGGAAAGATATAAAGATTTTTCTTCAAACTTAATAATTGGTTTAACATCACCGGTTTTATATACTGCTTTTACTTCATCTAATCGAGAAATTTCTTTTGAAAAACCTTCTTCATCCCATTTGATATCTAAGTACATTAGCCAACTTCCGTTAAAAAGATCGGTAGTATTTGAAAATACAAATTTCGTTACCTCTAATCCCTCTATTGTTTCAGGAAAAATATATAGCTGTGTATGGAAATCTCTTTCCTTAATACATTCAGCCAAAACTTCTTGATAGGATTCAACATCAGACTTAGTTGTTGTGCTACAAGAAAAACAAAAAAGTGCAGGAAAAATAGGGAAAATTTTAGAAATTCTTGATATTTTAATCATTTTCACTGCCGTTTGATTCTTCGATTTCAAGTGGTTCGTCCTGAAGTTCGACTTGGCTGATTGAACCGAACTTGCCTGTAATTTTACTAACTCTATGATCAAGTTTTTCTCTGGATCTTGTTGCTGTTTCGAGTTGCTTTGAAAGTGACTCCCATTCTCTGCCAAACATTTCAAAGTCTTTTCCGAGTCTTGCAAGTTGTTTTGATATCTCTTTTGCGTTTTTAGCTCTTTCGGCATCAATCTTTAGCATGTTGATAGTTACAAGCATTGGAGGAAGCGTACTTGGAGAGGTTATAATAACGCGCTTTTCTCTTGCGTATTCAATAACTTCTGGTAATTCATGATGAATAAAACCAAAAACTCCGTCATTCGGAATAAACATGAGGGCTTCTGGTGCAGTTTTGCTCTCAACAATGTATTTTTCTTTTATCGCGGTAATATGTTTTTTAACATCTGCGGCGAATTCTTTCTTAAGTGATTCTTTTTCTTCTTCTGTCTCTGCTTCAAAAAGCCTCTTATATTGTTGGAAAGGAAATTTTGAGTCGATACAGATCATTTTGTTTGGCTCAGGCATAAATACGACAGCGTCAGCACGGACATCATCGCCATCTTTCACCTTTTTCATAGTGTATTGTTCTTCATAACAACCATATGTGTCACCAAAAACGCTATGCAAGACCATTGAAAGTTGGTATTCGCCATATTGCCCTCTGGTTTGATTGCCTTCTAAAACATTTTTAAGAGAGACAACTTCTTTTCCAAGGCCTTCCATTTGTTTTTGGGCTTCATCAATAGCTTTAAGTCGTTCTCTGACCTGCGCCATAGATTCACTTGTGCCTTGGAAACCTTTATCTAATTTCTCATCAACCTTTTTATCTAAGGCTTGGATTTTTTCATCTAATTTTGTGTTTAAAGCATCGATTCTTTTTGAGAGGTATTCTTGTGTTTTTAATTGGAAATCCCCCATATTTTTCGTGGATTTTTCATTATTTTCGCCTAATTCTTTGACAAAGTTTGCCATTTGTTTGTTCATAACGTTTTCAACAGATTTCTCAACAAAAGCCGCGTCTTGCTTAACTTCAGGAGATTTTTTAGTTAAGAAGACAACAAGTAAAACAACACCTAATACTAAGACTAAAGACAGCAAAACAATAATGACAATTTCCATACAAATACCTCGTTTTGATTATTATACAGTATTTAGTGAAGTTTTTTGAATTAAAAATACAAAAAATTAATTTGAAATAATAACAGTTAATAATTAAATAAATTTTTAGTAAAATAACTACGATGGAAAAACGTATTGCGGTCATTGATATGAAGGCCTTTTACGCTTTCGTTGAGTGCGTTGAAAGAGGACTCAATCCTTTTACTACACCGCTTGCGGTGTGTGATCCAACTAGAGGTGATGGTACAGTTGTTATGTCCGTATCGCCTTTTCTAAAAGAAATGGGTGTCCCATCCGTCTGTCGAAGAAGAGAACTCCCGAATGTTCCTGGAATGATATTAGCTCAACCAAGAATGTCTTTATACATCAAGAAGAGCGCAGAGATTATAAATATTGTTCTCAACTATGTTGGGGAAGACGATATTCACGTCTACTCAATTGATGAATTCTTTGTCAATTTAGGACCATACCTCAAAGCATATAACTGCACCGCTTACCAGTTTGTAAGGAAACTGCAAAAAGAAATCACCTCAAAAACTGGTCTATTAACAACAGCAGGGCTTTCATACAACATGTTTATGGCTAAAGCCGCATTAGATTTAGATGGTAAAAAGAAACCGCCTTATATAGCCCAATGGACTAAAGCAGACGTCAAAAACAAACTTTGGAAAGTTACTCCGTTATCGAAGATATGGGGAATTTCTCACGGCTATGAAGCTAGATTAAATGCTTTAGGCATCGAAACTGTTGGTCAATTAGCAAATGCAGACAAAAATTTACTCAAAGCAAAGCTCGGTGTTATGGGAGAACAACTTTGGGAACATGCAAACGGGATTGATAATACTGACCTAAGAGAAAAATATATTCCGGAAGATACATCTTTCTCAAACGGTCAAGTTCTCATGAGAGATTATTCTCCAGAAGAGGCTAAATTAATCCTTAAAGAAATGAATGATGACCTAGCAATGAGACTAAGAACACGTGGTAAAACCACCAGAAGACTTGGTGTTGCGGTAAGATACACATTCTCAGAAGGCGGCGGTTTTTCTCATCAGGTAACGCTTGATTATCCAACAGATGACACTGACAAAATTTATGAAGATTTATTAAAAATTTACGAGAAATATGTAGGAAATCACAAAATTAGAGGGGTTTATATTACTTATTCTCAACTCGAATCAAATCTATATGAACAACTAAATTTATTTGAGGTTGGGCATATAGACACCACTAAAAGAGATATGACTCGTGCAATAGATGATTTAAAACGTAAATATGGAAAAGACACTATATTAAGAGCATCTGCCCTTTTAGAGGAAAGTACCGCTAAAGAAAGACATAATCAAATAGGAGGTCACCATAAATGAGCGATCGTGGAATGAAAAAGTGGGCTCCGTTTTCTTCATTAATTGAACAGGCCACATGTCTAGAAGAAATGAAATATCAAAGAAATAAAATTGATAAACCAATTCTTACAGATGATCAAAAAGAAAAGATTAATTATGTCCTACAATCATATAAAAAGGGGCAGGAAGTAAAGATTAAGTTTTTTAATGATGGTTATCTTTATTATATAAACACTCAAATAAAAAGGATTGACCTCGAGAATAGAAGGTTAATCCTTGAACATGGTAAATTAGATTTTTCTAATATAATTGATATTGATACTAACGAATTCTTTTAATCTTCTTTTCTTCGTTTAATTAGGAAATATCCGCCTATAGCAGAAACGCTGATTAAACTAATAATTGTTATAACACCAACATAGTTGGTCTTTTTAATGTTAATAAGACTGACGTTTTGTTTAGCCGCTAATTGATTGGAGGAATTCAAAGAATCTCCGTTTTTACTAGCCCATGTAGAAAGTCTTGTCCATTCAGTTAAATACGCTGAGTTACCAGTAAATAGACTTCTTTGATGTGCATTTAAAGCATTAAATGCGGATTTAGCAGTTGAATAATAATGGTGTTCGCTGTCAGAACAGTATCCAAGGTTCTCTACATAATCCATATGCATATAATTGTTAATAAATGTTTCAAGACCTAAACAATCTTCACTTTGTGAAATATCTGTCTCAACCGTTGTTGTTTTTGTCTCATAAACAGTAATTGATTGGATGTGAGCACGTTTTTTGTTTGTGGTTGTGGCAAATGCAACAGAGTTTGTTGCGGTCGCATACTCTTTTTGATAATCGGCATAACTACTCGTAATTGTGTTGCTTGTTCCGCCAATAGTAAATGTAACACCTGTGTCCGATCCATATGATTTGACACTTGCAACAACTTTAGTAATTTTTGAAGATGTACAACTTACTGTGACAGTACCGGTATTGCTTCCTGATCCAAGTCTTAATGAATTAGATTCAAAGGCAGTATAACCACTGGTTGCGACTGAAATTCCATTGGAATTAGGAGTAATCGTTGGTGTTTCACTGGCCCAAGTTATAGTTGCTAAAAGACTATAACCGGTTGTAGTTGTTTCTTCTATAACAACTCTATCTGAGTTAACTGTAATATTGTAAGACGTTGTTTTAGTTGTTCCGTTGTAAGTATAACTTACAGTGATGGATTTAACACCGCCAGTAGACATGTCTGGAGATGTAACGCTTGTTGGAGTAACTGTTTTTTGATAACCATTTGCAAATGTTGCAGTACAAATTCCATCAAAACTAAATGCATTATTCTTCTGATATGTTGTTGTTTGACCGCTAACTGCAATTGATGACAGAGTTCCTTGCGAAACTGTTATCTGATAAGTTGCAGTTTTTGTTGTTCCGCCATAAGTATAAGAAACCGTTACTGTTTGGGTTCCGGTTGTTGTCATAGTGTAACCAGTAAATGTTGAGGTAGCCGTTACATTTGAAGAGGACGAGTCACTAAAGTGAGCAGTCACTGTGCCACCAAATGAGAATGAATCGCCTTCTACAAATGCTGTTGTATATCCACTAAGAGAGATTGATGATAGCGTCTTAGCGGCATTTACTGTAATTGCTTGAGAACATGTTTTCCCGTCAACAGTAATTGTTACTGATGTATTAAGTGTTGTTAAAGCGGTTGATGTTGGTGGATCAAAGCTAAAGCTTGATTCATTTCCACTATAAGCTAAATCTTGCGTTGTAGAATCCGAGAATGTTTTAGTAACAACTAAACCGGTAGGATCAAATGTTTCTCCGGCTTCATATGTTGTTTTTGTTGGAGCTGTTTTAACAGCGATTGATGATAATGATTTTGGTGTGTAGGTTATTTTAACTTGAGATAAATATGATGCTCCTGTAACATTTTCTTGCAAACAGAAGTAACTATATCCTGCTGCACTTGTTCCTAAAGAGGTTAAAGAGGTACTAACAGTAACGTTTGTTCCTACTGTTGTTTTATTGCTTCCGAACGTTAATGTTGACCCACTTGCTGAACAAGATGTCGAAGTAACATAAGCATTCCAAGCCCTATTTGTTCCTGAGGCTGTTTGGGCTTCAATTTTAGTAATTGACCCAGGTATAGCCGTTGTATTAAATAGTGCTGCGACTTTATTCCCGTTACTTTTATTGAATTGCATTGAGGTGGTCGTAGTAGTGTAAAGTTCTCCTTTTCCGCTTATAGAAGTGGAATCTGAAGTGGCTTGAGTCCAATCATACCAAGCATATCCACCAGATGTTGAAAATGACGATCTTGTAATTGTTAACGTTTGACTTTGTGGCGCAGCAGTTACTGTAACGGTACATGTTGCCGTATAACTTCCATCTGTAGTAGTGACAGTAATGGTGGATGTTGCTCCAGCAGTAGCGTTGCTCGGAACAGTGATGACTCCGCTGCTATTTACTGTCGCAGCACTGGTATTTGAAGATGTCCAGGTAACGGATTTATTGGTTGCGTTATTAGGAGAAACTGTTGCTGTTAAAGTTTCTGTTCCTCCTGCTGTTAAAGATGTTGAGTTTTTATTTAATGTAACCCCAGTAACATGAACGGTGCTATCCGAAACCGTTACTGTACAACTTCCAGATTTTGTTCCATCTGCTTGAGAAGTTGCGATAATAGTCACATTTCCTGTAGCCTTTGCAGTTACAACACCTGAAGCTGAAACTGTTGCAACATTCGTGTTGCTACTTGACCACGTAACACTTTGGGATGGGTTATTTGTACCATTAACAGTTGCCGTTAAAGTTCCGGTTTTGGTGCCATTTAAATCTAAAGACAAACTAGATGGAGAAACAGAAACAGAAGAAACTGTTGGAGTAGAGCCTCCGGATGATGTAACTGTTACATAAATGGAAGCATAAACATTTGAGTCAGCATTCGACTCAATAACGATATATTCTTCACCTACTCCAGTTGCAGTTATAGTTCCGTTTGAGTCAACTGAAACAACGTTATCTTCGCCACTCAATGTGTAGAAATTAACAGAATCATCGAATGTACCGACACCATTGACTGTCCAGTCTAGGTCTAATGTTTCACCGATTTCTAATTCTAGTTCTTCATCATGAACTTCTGGATTATTAACGATAATCTCTACAGGAGCATTTTGAACATCGACTCCTAAAAACTTATCAATGTTAAGCCTGCCATTTCCTGCCCAAGATGGATTCCCGCTTATAGAATCACACGATGCATATAATGCTGATTCAATTTGGGCTGGGGTAGCAGTTGGATTTTGTTGTTTATATAATGCAATTGCTGCAGTTACGATAGGAGCAGAGAAAGATGTGCCTTGTGTCTTTTTATACGCAGTATTAGTGCCTTTATCTGCAACATAGACTGTACCAGGGGCTACCAAATCAATTCCGTATGTATTTGAATATCCTGCTTTGGTTGTTGTTGAAGATTCTGCTAAAGAACCGACTGAAATAACGTGATTGTTAGATGCAGGATAGGAAGGTTCACTAGTGTTATAGTTACCCGCGGCCGCTACTAAAGTAATTCCGGCGTTATAACAACTATTAATATAACTTGTCATTACTGAAGAACAACCGGTTGATGCACTCATCGTTGATCCATTATAAGTGACAGCGTGTTCATAAGCTTGGAATGACATGTTAATAACGTCAATTCCTTCACTAATACAATATGAAAGGGCGCTGTTAATAGCAGTCCATTCATATCCGTTTGAAGTGTTTGTTACCTTGTAAACATATAATTCAACATTTGGCGCAATTCCAGCACAGCCTAAAGCATTTATTTGGCTTGCAATAACAGAGGCAACATTTGTGCCGTGTCCTAAACTGTCAACAATTTTGCTCTGATATCCTGATGAAAATTGATAATAAAGCCATGAACCGCTCGAATTATCAATAGTTCTAGAATTACCTTGAATGATTTGATTGTTGTTGGTGTCTTTAAAATCTTCATGTGTATAGTTTAGACCACTATCAATGACTGCTACTTTAACCGAATCCCCACGATAATACTTGTGAGCATTATTGTAGTTCATACACGAAAATGTGTAGGAATTCTGGGTATTATAGCTAGGTTCGCTTGTTATTTCGGTGGAGTAATCAGCAGGATAAAAGATTGGTCCTTTTTCACCTGTGTCTTCGCAAATAAAAACACCGCCATCGTTTGGAGGATCTTGATGCATTTGATTAACACCAGAGAACAACGAAACATATAACGCTGTTGCAATTAATGAACCAACAATTAACTTCTTCATAAACTTTTAGCAATATGTTCCGATGTTTTTAACATCTTGCATATATTGTAGAGTATTTAAAAAATTTTAACAAAACAAATGTGCGTATATGCTAAAGCAAAAATAAAAGTGGCAATTGCCACTTCTACTTTAGATTATTCTTCTGATTTCTTTCGTCGTAAGAAACCATATGTTGTAACAAGGCCTGCTCCAAGAGCGGTGCATAAGACAACTATAATGACATTATTTGTTTGCTTCTTATTAACAACGGTCAAGACATTGGCCTTATTCGCCAATTCACCAGTTGAATAATTAACTGATTTCCCTTGAGATGACGCCCAAGCTTCAAGTCTAGTTCTAGCGGTTGAAATGACATAGTCATTACTTGAAGAGAAAGTTGTTCTTTCGGTTGAAGATAAACCCGCTAAATAGCCAATTGCAGTTGGAAGTTTTGAAACACATTGATTAGTGGTGTCTTCATACATAATGTAGTTTGCTAAATTAATAGCGGAGTCGCCGCCTCCATACTCAATTGTAAGGCTCGCACAATAAGCGGCGCCAGTACCATTTTTCATAACTTTAACATAGTTATAACCTGTTAAATCATAAACATCATTAGTTCCAGTAATTGTTTGGCTAAATGTTGTGCCATTTGTGCTTCCATAAACAGTTAAAGCATTAGTCTCTCTATTATTGATTGTAAGAGAAGTTAATTGCATTGATTCAGTTGTTTGGAAATAACCACCACTAGCCCTAAATTGCATCTTAGAAGAATAGTTCGCTAAGTTATATGCAATAAACTTAATTCCGCTTGCTGCAGTTCTTTCACTTGTACTTGTTTGATAAGATGTTGGAAGATCTGTATAAGTTACAGAATCTGTTGCACTCATTGAATCTTGTCTAGCTTTTCTTTGAACTTGAACAGTTAATGAACATGTTAAGTTGCTGCCAGAAACAGCGTTGGTAAATGTTTTGCTTGTTAACGCTCCTCCGCTAGCAGCATCTGCATAGGTAAATTGATAACCATCACTAGCAAAAGTAAATTCTGTTATGGAATGCCCTAAGTTGTCCTCAACAGTAATGTCTGAACTTGAAATTGATTCGCCAACATAATATGTCTTAGAAACGGTGGCTGAAATGGATGTGACTTCCGGAACACTGGAACTTTCATATTCATAATTGACCACAATATAGTTTAATTGGGTTTGAGTGCTGTTTTGGAACCCGAAAGTCGTTGTTCCATCGAACGGAGTCAGAGTTGCTACACTTCCACTTACACTTTTTTCACAATTCGTGAATGAGGTACCACCAATTCCATTCGCGTAAGAAGTGGACCCTGCAGTTATTACAACCGTCGTGATTTCATAGCCTTCATTTGGAATGAACATCAAATTATGATTAGTATAAACTCTAATTTGATCATATGTATTTGGAACCGCAGTGCTGCCAGAAACTTTTGTTTGCGTCATTGTAAAAGCATCACAAACTGCAGAGCGGCTGCTTTCTCCACCGGTTGTAAAATAAATTGAACCTGTTTCAAAATAAGTCGAAGAAGATTTTGATACTACTCTTTGTGAACCTTGTTCGGTTCCACTTCCGCCTCCGCTGCCACTAACAGTAATTCCATATGTAGCAGTTTTGGTGGTGCCTCCGTAAGTATAACTTACAGTAACAGTGTAATTACCTGCAACCGACATGTTATAACCACTAAACGTTGCAGATGGGGTTACATCTGAAGAAGTGGAGTCACTAAAGTTTGCGGTTACTGTTCCGCCAAATGTAAAAGTATCATCTAAAACAAATGATGTTTTCCCACCACTTACAGAAATGCTTGTTAAAGTTTTTGCTGCAGCATTAACTGTTATGGATTGACTACATGTTTTTCCGCCATAACTAATAGTTACAGAAACATTTGAAGTTGTTAATGCTGTAGATGTAGATGGTGAAAATGCAAATTCTGATGTGTGACCTGAGTATGTATATGTGTCATATGTGGAGTCACTGTATGTTCTTCTTACAACTAAACCTGTAGGATCAAAATATTCACCAGCAGTATATGTTGTCTTTGTTGGTGCTGTAGAAACTGAGATAGAAGACAAGGTCTTTGCGGCATTCACCGTTATGGATTGACTACAAGACTTGCCTCCATAAGTAATTGTTACAGAAACATTACTTGTAGTTAAAGCAGTTGAAGTAGTTGGGCTAAAGGTAAAATCAGAAGCATGGTTTGCGTATGTATAAGTGTCACTTGTACTATCTGAATAAGTTCTTGTAATAACTAACCCAGTCGGATCAAAATATTCACCTGCTGTGTAGGTTGTTTTGGTTGGGGCGGTTGATACCGAAATAGACGACAAAGTCTTCGTTTCTTCTGCCAAGCCGACAGTAATGCTACTACAAGTAGCAACTGAGCTCGAACTATTTATAATTTTAAAGTAGTTGTATCCAGTTAAATCATAAACGCCGTTCGAACCTGATATTGTAGTGGATGAAGGATTTCTCGTCGTTCCAGCATAAACTGTTAAGGTGCCGCTTGCACCTGATATTGTTAATGTTCCTAAATTAAGTGAGGTTGAGTTATATAAATATCCTCCGCTCTTTTTAAACTGAATCTTGCTGGACTGATTCATTACGTTATAAGCATAGAATTTTAGTCCGCTATCAGCAGTATACTCGGTTGCTGTGGTAGGGTATGTTCCTGGTGCATCAGTATTTAGGATAGTATAACTATCAGCATCAGGATCTGTTGACTCGCCTCCACTTCCAGAAGAGGAAACTGTAACAGTACAAGTTGCACTATAGACCGTACCGCTAATTGTAGCTCTAGCAGTAATTGTCGCGGTTCCTGGACCAACACCAGTTAATGTAATATTTGTGCCACTACTTGATGATGCACTTGAGATTGTTACTACTGTATTGTCACTAGTAGACCAAGTAATATTACTTCCATCACTAGAAGTTGCATTAATCATAGTTGTATCATCCACTACAATGCTTGCTGTAGATCTGCTTATAGAAACACTCGGTCCAACATCCCAAGATGCATTCGCACACATGTTTTTGATAGTACTATTAACGTTACCCCAAATCTTGCATGCATATTCTGGGTGATCTACGAAAGCATTTCTGTTACCTTGAAGGTATTCAGCACCTTCGTTTCTGTTCTTTTCCCTTTGAGTTACAGGATAGTTAATATTCCATTTAATTAAGGTTTCAAGATTTCCCATTGTGTGACCTGAACCATAACTTTGCCCTGTAACAGAATCTGTTCCGGAAGGAGTTGTGTTATTAGGAGCTAAAATTAACTTTGAGTTAACTAAAGTGCAGTAAAATGTTATTCGTGCAGCTTCACCACGAGATTCAGCGGAATATCCTGCGGTGTATGGATCCCATCCGCTAGAAGAGTTGTTCATCCCTTCTACGAAGAAGGAATTGCCGCGGCTAGAGTTTTCGCTCGAAATTGTTGGACGCGGCATATGAATATCTGCATCAGGATATGGGGTTCCTGCGTCACCACCAGATCCTCCACCATGTGAGTTTGGCCAAACATGTTCCCTGTTCCAAGATGTGGCGCTCGTATATGTATAGAAACTAGATATTTTTGTCCCATATGGTTGATTATTACTATCATATTGAACTGTACTAGTATCGTAATCAGTATACTTAAACTGACCACTTGGAGTGGTTCCCATTGATGAATAACCAACAGTTGATTGTCTTTTAGACAAATTTAGAGTTCTTAAAGCGGTTAACAAAGTATTCCCGCTTTGAGATTCATCGATTGTGTTGTAATAAGTTGCAGCATCGCCGTTTGTGTATGTAGCAAAAGTTACTGCAGCTGGTTTATATGTCTTAGTGAAAGTTAACGTTCCAAACGCTAAAGCTAATCCCGTAAGAGATAAAGCGATACAAGATAGTGCTTTTTGTTTTTTCATTTTTTAATACCTGCTTTTTTCGAGAATATAAAAGGCTACGTATAAAACGTAACCTTTCGAAATTTTATGCGTGAGTTCCTTTATTAACACAGAAGCTTCTCCATGTAGTTAAAGTGGTTTCGCTTGTTGTGTAATAAGTTGAAACGTCTGAATATTGTGAGCTATTTGGCCAGTACATACATAAGCCTTTAGATACACCTGCGCCCTTTTGTGCGAGGTTGTATGCGACCAAGTTTGCATGTGCATTCTTAACAGCAGTTGTGTACGAAGAATCAACACGGAAGCTAGAGAATGCTGAGTTATTAGCAAGCTTATCAACAAAGTCCCAAGCATCAAATGTACAGAAATAGTCATAATCACTATCTGCGTAATGTTTTACATTACTTGTAATTGCAGAGTTAAATGAAGACTTGTTACTTGATGTAACGACACTGTTGAGTTGTGATGCTAAGTTCTCCCACGCAGTCTTGTATGCTGAGGCATATGAGAGATTCATATACGATAATGTTTGATCGCCGCTACTTGAGCTTGCGCCACCATTATCAGAGATAAATGAATCAACGATAGCTTTAAGAATTGTGGTTGTTGTCTTCTTTGAGTACAAATCATCAACCCAGTTATCGTAGTCCCAACCATATCCTGCCTCAGACTCTTCTGATGCGATCATGTAGTTAAAGTACTCAGCGTTTGTAATAGCAATATCTTGGACAGCCATCAAACATGCGTCATAACCGACCCATTCAAGTTTTTGTCCTGACATACCGCAGTTAGATAATGCGCCAGAAACAGCACTTCTAATTTCACTGTTCTTAAGAACATCATCGTTCTTCTTTTCGTCGTAACAGACACCACGCATACCGCCACCGTGGTTCCAGAACACAAGTCCGGTTCTTTCGGCTGGATAGTTATTTAATCCGTATTCGATGAAGCTTTGAAGTGTTGAGCTTAAACCCATTGATGCATAAGTTAATTGATTATCTCTCACTAGAGACTTACCTTCAACGTGATATCTCTCAAGATATGTAGATGAAATTCCATATGTTGATGCCCATGATTTAGCGCCACCAGTCTCGATAACGATATTAACATCATCCGGTTGTCCAGAAACTTTCAAGATTTCTTGAATATCACCTGTTGCTAATTGGTTTTCAGACTCTAAGTCTGCACCACACATATAGATCAACACTGTGTGATCATCTTTAGACTGTTCAATAACTGAAATTGAGCATGTAGCAGAAATAGATGTTAAGTTTGTTAACCTTGCGGTAATTGTTGCGCTTTGTCCGGCTGAAGCAGTTGACTTAACAGTAACCAATCCATCAGAGCTGACAGTAGCAACGTTTGTATTTGAAGACGTCCATGTAACATCTTTATTTTGGTTTGCATTAGATGGAACATAGCTAACTGATAATTGTTTTGTTCCGCCAGGAGCAATCTCGGCACTTGTTGGTGATAAGAGAATGCTTGTTGGATCTGTTGGAGTTGGCGTACCTGTAACAACTGTGATCGATGAACAATATGCAGCACCACTTGCGGTTCTTGCAATCTTGAAGTAACTGTAACCAGTTAAGTCGTAGACATCGTTTGTTCCAGTAATTTCAGTTGAGAAGCTACCTGCCGTGTTACTACCGTAAACAGTTAATGAATTTGATTCACGATCATTAATTGTAACGGATTGTAACTCTAATTCTTCAGTTGTTTGTAGATAACCAGAAGATGCTCTCCATTGCATCTTGCTTGAGTAGTTAGCACAGTTGTAGGCTTGGAACTTGATTCCGGAAGCAGCAGTATAAACTGTTGAGCCTGTTTGATATGATGTTGGTAAATCGGTGTAGGAAATTGAGAATGTTTCTTCTCCTCCAGCACTTGATTCTTGGACAACAACAGTACAAGTTGCAGTCTTGCTTCCGCTTACTGTAGTAACAGTGATTGTTGCAGTACCTGCAGAAACACCAGTAACGGTTCCCCCGCTAACAGTCGCAATATTAGTATTGCTACTTGACCATGTAACGTTCTTATTTGTTGCGTTAGATGGTGAAATTGTAGGTACAAGTGTGACGGTCTTACCAACTTTAATTGTTTCAGAGTTGGAGCTTAATGAAACACTTGTAACTGCAATTGGAGTGACAGTGATTGTGGTTGTTGCACTTACTGTGCCGCTTGCAGCTTCAGCTGTTGCAGTGATTGTCGCACTACCTTCAGCAATACCAGTAACTAAACCGGTGTTAGAAACAGTAGCAATCGATTCACTGCTTGATGTATATGTAACGTTTTTAACGTTAGTATCGCTCGGAGTATATCCAACAGTTAATTGTGTTGTAGCACCAATAGAAATTGAACTTGATGTTGCGCTTAATGAGATTGATGTTGGGTATGTAGGTGTAGATGATCCGCCACTTCCGCCACCTCCGGTTACTGAGTAAACAAAGAATGGGGTGTATGAACCTATGCTTCCATAGAAACGAATGTACGAACTATTTATAGTTAAGTATCTGTTATTACAAACGAGATGTCCGCTTGAATCTACAGAACAGGTTCCTCCGGAAGTACTATATTTAAATTCATTTGCGTTTGGGCTGGCAATATATTTGCTTGCACTAGAGTCATAAAGTGTCCATCCAGATAATGATGCACTTCCGACAGTATATTGAACCCACTCACTTTCGGTTGTACTAATTGTTGCGTCTTTTGTTCCGTTCCAACCTGTAACACCTTGATTTGCAGAAGTCTTTACAACAACAGTGTCACCATTCTTCAAAGAAGAATTTGATGTAATTAACGTGTACTCTGGTTCCGCAGGTTTTGCACTAACAGTAACGGTACATGAACCATAAACTCCACTTCCGTCTTGAGCGGTGGCTGTAATGGTTGTACCACCAACAGCAACTGCGGTTACTAAACCGGATTCACTAACTGTGGCAACCGATTCATCTTGAGATGCCCAGACATAGTCTGTATTGGTTGCATTAGATGGAGTAACTGTTGCATTAAGTTGATGTGTGCCTTCTACTTGCATTGAAATGCTTGCTTCAGACATTGCAATATTTGTAACTGGAATTGCTGCAACTGTTAAAGAGATGTTGTAATACATATTCTCATCAGCAAGATCATAGACTTTAAGTGTCCATGTACCAGCTGTTCCAAATGGGTTTGTAATTGTGTATGAAATTCCTTTTGGATTTAATAACTTAATTCCAAGACCATTCGAAGCAAACTCACTATAAGCAATTGCGCTACTTTCAGTATTGTCTGAATATTGTAATGTAGCGGTTAACTTGCCTTCTAAGTCATTACTCAAAGTGTCTGCAGTTGTGAATGAAACCTTAGTCATTGCAGCAGTTACATCTGTAATATAGACATATTCGCCAACATTTAATGTAATTTCTTGAGGAATATAACTTCCATAGGAAACTGTTAATGTATAAACACCTTCATGCGGGAATTTCTGTGTTGGATCAACTAATTGATCGTATGCATCTCTAATCTCATAAGAATACTCGCTTGGATTGAGTGTTGATTGAGTTGAGTCAGATTTAATTGAATTAACAAGTAACGCATTATTAATGGAGAATACTGAGTTTGTTGTATATGTATCTTTATTTGCATCAGACGCACTGAAACCAACCTCGTATGCAGTTGGGTTGTCAGGAGTTCCTGGCTCGGTTGAGCCGCCGTAATTCAAGGTTAGTCCTTTTAAGTATGCTTGCTTACCACTAGTTTCGATTTCTAACGATGTCAAAGCGCCATTAACACTAACTGAGCCGCCAGCACTAGGTGTGATTGTTGTCTTAGTGGAACTGCCATTAACATATACATAGAAAACACTGGACTTGGTACCGTATTGGGCAGTATGAATATCAATTGTTGTAATTTGGTTTGGAACAGAGGTTGATGTAAACCCAAACGTTATAGAACCTTCGGCGCTATTAGAGGCAAATTTTAAACCGCTTGTTCCAGCGAAAACTTTAGTAAGCCCGCTAACAGATGAAATGTAATCGCTACCAGATGTTACTTCATCCCAGAATGTAGATTCAGTTAAAGCTGTGCTTTTATCAGAGCCGTTTTCTTTAAATGTGATGTCATACGATCCTGAAGTATCTTGTGATTGAGCATCAGGATTAACCGTGCAGGAGAATGTATAAACTGCTGATGTAATAGTTATAGAACCACCATCAGCTTTTAATTCCAAGTAATATGGGTTGGATCCAGTCTCTACTTTTGAACCCGAAACTAAGGTAAAATAGTCACCCCAGTTATTAATTCCAGTATAAGATATTCTTGCTTTAAGGGATCCTGTACCACTGAAATTTGCAGTAATTGATTCGATAGAAGTGATTTGATCTTTGTTAACAATGGTTCCTCCACTATTTAAAGTGGCGTGACCAAATGTTGAGCTTGCGACGTTTGAGTATGTAAAAGTAACCTGGGTACCTCTTTTGGTTGTTTGGACATGATCTCCAGCAGATGTAATTTTATTTGAACTGTTTAAGGTAATTGAATAATCAGCACTTCGGTGTGCAATACCACTAACAAATGAACCGATTCCTTTTCCAGAACCAATAAAAACTCCCAAAGCAAGGGCAAGAACCCCGGTGCATAAGGCAATAATTTGAAATTTGAACTTTCTGAAGATACTCATATACGTCTAACCTTCTATCAACTATATTACGGTGACGTATCTAGAAATTGTTTCTAGACGGTACGAATACCGTAATCAATAAGAGTACACGAAAAAATTACTTTTCGTAAGCAATTTATGTTTTGTTTATGTTTCATCGAATATATTTCGTACTTCAAGAACCGTTAGTTATAACTAACAGTCAAATCGATAAATTAAAGTAAAAGGACTAAAAGTCCTTTCTCGTTTAGAATGCCCAATTACCGTTTTTGAATATTTGAACTTTCTTTCCATCTCTTGTATATCCAGTTATTGATAGATCTTTTGAACCAATCATGAAATCAACGTGAATACCTGAGTCGTTAACACCCATCTTTTTGAGTTCGTCATATGAGTATTTTTCGTAATCTTTAATTGCGTTATTGAATCCTAAGCCTAGTGCTAAGTGACAAGCGGCATTCTCATCATACAATGTTGAGAAAAATAAGATTCCGGTATTATTAATTGTAGAATCATATGGGACCAAAGCAACTTCGCCAAGTCTTGATGCGCCTTCGTCCATTGCAATCATTTCTTTAAGGACATGTTCGCCTTTTTCAGCGTGAACTTCAACAACTTTTCCCTTTTCAAATCTAATGGAGAAATTTTCGATAAGTTCGCCATTATATGATAGTGGTTTTGTAGAGAAGACGATACCTTCTGCCTTGCCAGCGATAGGGGTGGTAAAACACTCTTCTGTTGGAATGTTTGGATTGTAGTAAACACCTGTATGTTTGATTGTTTCACCGCCTGCTAACCAGATTGCTTTTTCGTTAAGCCACACTTTGAAATTTGTGCCGTTACTTGACTCATAATGAAGGTAATCTAAATTCAATAAATTTAAATGGTTCGCATGTTTTGCTAAATTAGCGTTATGCTCTTCCCATGATTTTTCTGGATTTTCAGTAAATCTTGATGTCTTAAGAATAGCGTCCCAAAGCTTTTCAACGGCCTTGCTGGCAGGTAAATCTGGAAAGACTTTTTTAGCCCATGCTTTTGATGCTGCACCCGCAACAACCCACTGGTATTTGTTGTCTCTTTCATCTCTAAATGGTTTAGTGACTGAAATGACATTTTTATGAACTTCTGCAACTTTCTTTTGGTTAACACCTTTCATTGAATCTGGATCTTCTGACTCAATAAATATTATTGTTGGCAAAGTTTTATTGATATATTTTTGTTTTTCAATTTTCCATTCTGGGAATTCGCTTAGTGCTTTAACACTTGCTTTCTTATATTGAGTTTTAGTGACTTTGTCACTTCTCCAATCAACATCAACAAGTTTAGCCCCTAATTTGTAACAATCCTCAACAATGAAATTTACGAGGGTTTCTTGATCAAGGTTTGCAACCACAGTTACATATTGACCTTTTTGTACGTTCGCGCCCACTTTCGCAATAAGGTGCGCGTATCTTTTTAAAATAGATTTTTTCATCAATACCTACCTCCTAATGAAAATAAAAACATGCCCGTGTTGTTTTGGGCATGTTTTTCATTCTAGCTTGTTATGCTAACACGCTGCACAACACGGCGAGGAACATAAAGATAATAACGAAGACAAATGTTAAGATTGTGATAATCTTTTCCGAACCTCTTTCTTTTGTCTTCACAAAGACGTTCATTCCTCCACCAGTAATAGCACCAGAAGCACCTTCTGATTTACCGCCTTGGAGCAAGGATAAAACAATGATAATAAGACCGATTACTAAGAATACAATATCTAATG
>Ga0310696_10000802_pt1 | contig 46804 bp, 26 predicted proteins | sample AusTroGonzalo_MG_4_FD_203885 | JGI IMG/M metagenome (GOLD analysis project Ga0310696, IMG submission 203885) | Bovine rumen microbial communities from tropical cattle in Woodstock, Queensland, Australia - Gonzalo_02 (v2) (version 2) | ecosystem: Host-associated > Mammals > Digestive system >... | reverse complement strand
TGCCGGACGTCGATGCATCGAGCTACCATGCAACGCAGATAGCCGACGCGCTTCGCCGCCGGCTGACACTTGAGGGGTACGTCTTGACGACGGCGGTCTTTCCGCAGGATGCGCGGCGCAACCTTTCGTTTCTGAAATGCGAGCTTGCGTATGCGCCCGATCTGGTGATCGCCATGTATTCCACGCCTCGCATTCGCAGTCATATGCGGGAGGTCGGGCTGAGGAGCGTCTATGTCTATGGCGACGAACCAAAGCCAGACGAAGGCCCTTGGATCAGGTTTTCCGCAGACAAGGCAATAGCCGTCTTCACGGAACATTGCATTCGCAAGGGCGTAAGGCGGGTCATGCAGGTGCGTTTTGACGGAAACGATACACCCGACGCGGCCTCGACGCTTTCCGCGGCCGGCATCTCGTGTTCGTGGAAGACGATTCCGCGCTGGGATGTGCTTGGCCGCTACGAGGGCATTAAGCGCGCCGCATACGATGCGTTTCTCGAAATACCGCACGAGCAGATTCCAGACGTCCTGCTCTTCTGGGACGACTTTGTCGCGCAAGGCGCTCTGACGGCGTTCATGAGAAGGGGGTTCAAGATCCCCGACGACATCAAGATCGTTGTTCTTTCCAACAGGGGGCTTGGCCCCGTCTATGCGGAGCCGCTCACGCGCTTCGAGTGCGATGCCGCCGCCGCAGGCGAGAGCGTTGCCGACTTCACGCTCGCCATGCTCGCGAAGGGCCGCGTTCCATCTCCTCCGGTCATTTCTCCCCAATACGTGTTCGGAGCGACCTTCCCATACTAACTCTGCGTTACCAACTTTCCTGCTCTCCCGTTCCTCATTTTGCCCATTTTGCCAAAAAGAGGTGCGGTTTGTCGCCACATGGTGGCTAACGAGTTTGCTATAATAGCGCACTAGGAACACTAGGTTTCGTATGCTTTAACACCGCCTGTACGTGAGGGCGGTTAGTGGTATTTACGAAGAACCGAGGAATCCTAAACACGTAAAGGAAATAGAATGAAACACTACATCAAGAAGGCGTTTGTCGCCATGGTTGCATTCGCGCTCACGGGCGCGGCGTGGGGCCATACCCAAAAGATCGGCACACAGACTTGGACGTACGATCTTGTCGTCGACGGCGGCAAAATTGTCGCCAAGGTCCAGGGCGTAACGCCGGCGACGAGCGACCATCTGACGATTCCTTCGACACTGGGCAGCTACGACGTGAAGATCATCGCGAACAATGCGTTCTACGACCAGAACTGGTCCGGTGTGACAATTCCCAACACCGTGACGAACATCGGGACGTACGCATTCTATGGATGTGGTTATCTGACGGGCAGCCTGACCATCCCTGCCTCCGTGGTCAGCATCGGTCATCATGCGTTTGCGGGCTGCAATGGCCTTACGTCGCTGACCTTCAAGAACGGTTCCCTGAAAACCATCGGTTGGGAAGCCTTCCGCGCGTGTTCATCGCTGACGACGGTGTCTATTCCGGACAGCGTGCAGAATATCGGCGATGATGCGTTCAAGTCTTGCTGGGAGCTGAAGAAGGTGGACGTGCCGGGTGCTGCCTTCGACGACGGGTCGCTTACGCCGGACAAGGCGTTCAGCGGCACGGCGGAAAACTTCTCGCTCGTCTTCCGCCATACTGTCGGCGGCGTGACATTCTACTACACCGTGAGCAATTACGCCGCGAGCGACAGCTATGCGACGATCCAGAACGGTGGCGAAAAGGCCATCAAGCCTATGGACACCGTGAATGTGACGATACCCGGCAAGATCCGTGGGCACAAGGTGACCTTAATCGGCGAAGATGCTTTTCAGTTCTGCAAAATGACGAGCGTGACGCTCCCGGATGGCTTGGTTGGCATCGGGAACTACGCCTTTAGCTACTGCACCAGTCTCGCCTCGATCACATTCCCCGGTACCGTGCTCATGATCGGGAAAGGTTCGTTCCAGAACTGCGACGCCCTCACTTCCGTCAACCTGAACAATGTCGGGGCGATGATTGGCGACTATGCGTTCGGCGACTGCGACAATCTCACGTCCGTCACATTCCCGTCCGCCGTGCTTTCATTGGGCACACGCGTGTTCGGCGACTGCGACAAACTACAGACAGCGAACATACCGCTGGACTCTTACGATACGGTCAATAGCAAAGAAACTTTCTCTAACTGCCCGTCCAGCCTGGTCAAGAAATACTCCGGTACGCGCAAGTACAACGACACGAGCTACTCGGTCGTCTATATTCCAGGCGATGGGTTCCGGATCGGCGATGGCGTCAACCCCGCCATCGACACCACGACGTCTGGCTCAATCACCATTCCGCTCAGCTTCAAGCTGTCCGACAACGCCGGTAACCAATATGTGAAGTATATCGCCGACGCTGCGTTCAAGAACTGTTCGAAACTTACGACCGTAAACCTCAACTGCAGCAAGTTGCTTGAAATCGGCACCAGCGCGTTCTACGGCTGCAGCGCCTTGGCGAGCATCAACCTCACGGATTCGCTTAGGAAAATCGGCGCTAATGCGTTCATGAACTGCACTTCCCTTGAGAGCATAAGCCTGCCGGATTCGGTTACCAGTTGCGGCAACCAGACGTTCAGGGGGTGTACGAAGCTGACGAGTGCGTATATCGGCGACGGTCTCACTGAAATCGCCAACAGCATGTTCTACGGGTGTGAAAAGCTGGATTTCCTTTTGGTGAGCTACAGCAAGATCAAGTCGATCTACCCGTATGCGTTTTGCGGCTGCTCGTCGCTGAAGTCCGTCGTCCTGCCCGACACGGTGACGTATATCGGCGCGCAGGCGTTTGCCAATTGCACTAGCCTCAATCGGATAAGTATGAAGAAGAGTCTCTATGACGGCAACTGCGACTCGACTGCGTTCAAGGGCGACAGGGCCGACTTGGAAATTGAATTTGAGAAAACCGGTGACATCGGCTGCTCCAAGGTCAACGGAAGGCTCTGGTACTACACCATCAGCAATAATCTGGCCCATCTGTGCCAGAAGGACGGCGCCTCGCCGTGCGTCGATCCGAAGCCGACGTCCGGTACGCTCGCCATTCCCGCCTCTCTCGGCGGATTTGCCGTTGGCGGCATCAAAGAAAGGGCGTTCTGGGATTGCAGCGGCATGACGAAGGTTGTGATTCCCAGCGCCGTCCAGACTATTGAAAAGCAGGCGTTCTGGAACTGCAGCGGCCTGACGGAGCTGACGCTCCCCTCCATGCTCAAGACGATTGGCGAAAATGCTTTCACCGGCTGCTCCAAGCTCACGGAAGTGACGATTCCGGACAGCGTGACGACCATTGGAAGCTATGCGTTCTCCGGCTGCAGCAATCTCAAGAAGGCGACCCTGCCGAAGGCGCAGTCGTCGTATAATACCAGCCATGTGGCGACCACATTCTACAACTGCCATGACGACCTCATGATCGTCTATCGCTGGGATGACGGCGCCTATAGGGAATTTGTGAACAGTGCCGCTTGGGTTTACAAGATCAACGGAAGCACGGCCACCGTGCTTTCCGGCTCGTCCATTGGCAGCCAGACCATGCCGTCGAAGCTCGGCGGATGTTCCGTGACGGCCATAGCCGACGGGGCCTGGTTGGGCAAGAGCGCCTTGAGGTCGATGACCTTGCCGGACACTTTGAAGACCATCGGCGCCAATGCGTTCAAGGACTGCACCGCGCTGGAGAGTATGGCACTGCCCGATAGCGTTACATCCATCGGCAAAGGTGCTTTCAGCGGGTGTACGGCGATGGAGACCTGCTATTTGCCGAGCAGCGGAAGTGTGACGAAGATTCCGGACAATGCGTTCTACAAATGTACGAACCTCGTGAGTGTCGCCTACACCTTCAACGTGAAGGAGGTCGGCAGCTATGCCTTCCAATATTGTTCATCGCTTGTTTCCTTCGCCTCGGCGAACCTCGAGACGATCAATGCGTATGCGTTCGCCGGCTGTACCGCTCTTGCCGAGATCTACGTTCCCGATACAACAACATCGATTGCGGACTATGCGTTTTCGGGTTGCTCCAGCCTTTTGGCGGCGAGTCTGCCGGGAGCTCTTGCCGGCTCGTTCGACGAGTCGCATGTGTTCAAAAACTGCGCGTCCGGATTCAAGATCACATATCGGTATGCGGCTGGCGAATACGCCGAGACCGTTGACTCGAACGTCTGGCGCTACAAGTACACGAACAGCGGTGCGCAGGTGATGGTTCTCGGGGGTTCGGTGTCCGGCAGCGTCACCATCCCCTCGACGCTCGGCGGCAAGCCCGTTACGGCGATTGGCGATGGAGCCTTCAGCGGCAATACGGACATCACGGCGTTGCGCATCAACCCCAATACCGTAAAAACCATTGGCGCGAGCGCCTTTGCCAACTGCTCGAATCTGGCTTCCGTCCAGCTGTACACCGGCATTACGACCATCGGCGCGAATGCGTTCAAGGGCTGCGCCGCGCTCAAGAGCATCTCTGTGCCTTCCAGCGTGACGAGCCTCGACTTCTCCGCGTTCACGGGCTGCAGCAGTCTCACGACCCTCGGCTTGCCCGAGGAGTTCTACAAGAACCACGACCTGTCGTTGTTTGACGGATTTGGAGAAAGCTTTACCGTTACCTATGGGCCTTACATCAAGGCACGGAAGACCAACGGCTATGTTTGGTACATGATGGGGTACACCCTCTACAGCGCGAGCAGCGCCTACACGGCGATCGATCCGAAGCCTACAGGGGCGCTGACGATTCCCTATTCGCTGTGCGGCGTTACGGTCAAGACCATCGGCGCGTATGCGTTCAAGGATTGCTCCGGCATGACGGCGGTGACGATTCCCACTACCGTGACAACGATCGAGGAACATGCGTTTGACGGCTGTACGGGACTTACGAGCATTCGCGTTCCGAACTCGGTGACGAGCGTCGGCGACTATGCGTTCAAGGGATGCACTTCGCTGTCTTCGGCGCAGTTGCCGGAGGCGTTGAACGGCAAGATCAACGCAAGCGTGGTGTTTTCCGGCTGCTCGCCGACCATTCAGTACTATGCTGCGGGCGGAGTGCTCTCCGAGACCAAAAACGGCTATACATGGTACTACATGATCAATGACGGCGAGGCGGAGATCTGCAAGAATAAAGACTATGAGGCGGCAATCAATCCGGAGCCGACAGGTCCGCTCACCATTCCCGACACGCTTGGCGGGATGCCGGTGACGAAGATCGGTCCGTATGCGTTCTACAGTTGCGACGATATGACCTCGGTCGTCGTTCCCCAAACAGTAAGGGAAATCGGTTACAGAGCCTTTTATTCGTGCGACGCGATACAGAATGTGTTTTACCAAGGCAAGCCTGCGCTTCAGACGATAGGTGATCAGGCGTTTGATAGTTGCGAGGCTCTCATTGACGCGCCGCTTCCCAACGGCTTGGTCAGCATTGGGTCTCGTGCTTTCTATGGATGCATAATCATTGAAAGCGTGACGATCCCCGATTCCGTAAGAAGCATTGGTGAAGGAGCTTTCCTCGCTTGCCCCAAGATTGTTGACGTGAGCATTCCGGCTTCGGTGGAGGAAGTCGGAGATCAGGCATTTTGGGGAGGCATTCAACAGGTTACGCTGAATTCGCAGTATGTCGTAGATTCATACGTGAGGGTGTTCAACTACAATTCACTCAAGAAGGTGACAATCACGGAAGGCGTAAAGAGCATTGGCGAAAGTGCGTTTTCCAAGCCAGGATATTTGTTCGCGCTTGAGGAGATAACGCTTCCTCAGACTTTGGAGAGCATCGGGGACAAGGCTTTCAACTACGATAGCAATCTCAAGGCCGTGACGATTCCCCGAAGCGTCAGGAGTATCGGGACCAAGGCATTCCAGAGATGCACGTCCTTGACAAGCATCGTCATCCCCGCCACGGTCGAGACTTTTGGTGAGGATGCCTTCTACAGCTGTACCGCTCTGGAAAGCGTGACGTTTGAGGAAGGAACGACGGCCGTTGGCGCGAAGGGGATGTTTGGTCGTTGCTCCAAGTTGACATCCATCGTCATTCCAGAAGGTGTGACGAGCATCGCCGCCGCGACGTTCACCAACTGCGCGACTCTCGCCGAAATCACGATACCGCGTACTGTAACGAGCATCGGCGACACGGCGTTCGCCGAGTGTCCCAGTCTTGCGACCGTGTACGTCGCGTCGCGTGACAAGTCCCGCGTCCAGGGCCTGCTTATCGCGTCTGGCCTCGACGCCGCGTTCGTGAACGGCCTCACGTTCATCGAAGAGGCTCCCGATTTCTGGGCGATTGAATTCGACGCGAACGGCGGCACGGCCTCGGAAACGCTTTATCAGCGCGAGCCGGATGCGGCTCTCGGCGAATTGCCGACGGCGACGCTCGAGGGCTACACGCTGGCCGGCTGGTACACGGAGAAGGAGGGCGGCTCGAAGATATCGTCCTCCACGAAGGCGACGGCGGACATCACCTACTACGCGCACTGGAACATCAAGAAGTACACCGTTACGGTTGATGCGGGTACGGGCAGCCCCGTGCCGGTTGAGGTCGATCACGGCACGACGATCGGAGATGTGGTCGATACGCTCTCCGATCCGGAGCGAGATGGCTATAAGTTCACGGGTTGGGTCGATGGCGATGGCAATCCGCTTGACCTCACGACGCCTTTGACGGCGGACACCACCATCCAGGCTCTGTGGGCGAAGAACGTCCATGTGAATGCTTACGCCTGCCTGGACGGCGTTGTCGATCCCACGCCGCTGTGGGGCGACAACTCCTTCGAGGGCGCTGAGATGCTTCTCTTCCCGCAGAAGGTGGACGGCTATGTGTTCCGGGGTTGGAGTACGGCTCCCGACGGCGAGGTTTTGACCACCGACTACATCATCGTCACGGACGGCCTCACGCTCTACGCGCAGTTCACGCTCGACGCCTGGACGGTGACGTTCGACGCGAACGGCGGCGTGTGCGACACGGCGAGCGTCCGTGTAGTTAAGGGCAACAAGCTCGACTCGGTTCTCAGCTCGCTTCCCGAAGCGACGAAGACCGGATGCAGGTTCGGCGGCTGGTGGACGACCGCCACCGGCGGCGAAGAGGTCTATGCCGACTGGACTGACATCGATAGCGACGTCACGTTCTACGCGCACTGGCGCAATGTCGCGGTTGTTGGCTCTTACGAATACGAATACGAGATTGCGGACGGTGTCGTCGTCATCCACGAAAAGGACGGTTATATCGCCGTCAGTCCGTCGCCGTCGGGCAAGTTCGAGATTCCCGCCTACCTCAACGGACTGCCAGTCGGCAAGATCGGCCACGGCGCGTTCGGCAACCTCGGAATTACGGAAGTCGTGATTCCCGAGGGGGTCACGGAGATCGGCAGCGAGGCGTTCGAATGGTGTTCGAGCCTCGAGACGGTGACGATTCCGTCGAGCGTGACGAAGATCGGCGAAGATGCATTTGACATGTGCACGATGCTGAAGACAGTCAATGTCGCCCGCGGCGACACGGATCGCGTCAAGTCGCTCCTCAGCGGGTCGGGTCTCAGCACGCTGTTCGTGAACGGCCTCACGTTCGTCGAGGCGGAAGCACCCAAGTTTACGGTGACGCTCGACCCGAACGGCGGTACGGTCGATCCGATGGCCCTCTCGGTGGAGGAAGGGGCCAAGGTCAGCACGCTCCTGCCGACTCCGACGTATTCCGGCCACAGCTTCGGCGGCTGGTTCACGCTGGCCGAGGGCGGCGATCAGGTGACGGCGGAGACGACCGTGACGGCGGATATCACGTACTACGCCCACTGGACGGCGCTGACCGCGTACACCGTGACGCTTGACGCGAACGGCGGCAGCGTCACGCCGGATTCCATCCTCGTGTATGCGGGCGAGAAGGTCGGCGACCTGCCGACTCCCGGAAAGGAGGGCTACAGGTTCACCGGCTGGAAGAAGGATTCCACGACCGTCACGGCGGACACAGTCGTCAATGCCGACATGACGATCGTCGCCCAGTGGGAGTTGATCTATACCCCGGCTGAATTCACGCTGACGTTCGACGCGAACGGCGGCGACTGCGCCACGACCTCCATCACGGTCACGGAGGGGCAGAAGATCGGGACCAAGCTTCCCGAGGCGACGCGCACCGGCTACGAGCTTGCCGGCTGGAAGACGGCGGACGACATCTGGATTGACGCGGAGACGGTTGTCTCGTCCGACATCGCTTGCACGGCGCAGTGGAACCCGAACATGTACACTGTGACGTACAATGCGAACGGCGGTACAGTCGGCGGTGTGGCAACCCTTGCATCCGACGTCTTTTACGACAGCGCCTACAGCCTTCCGGCCCCGGACGGCCGGCCCGGCTGGACTTTCGCCGGCTGGTTCACGGAGCAGACGGGCGGCACGCAGGTGAACGACGGCGATACCGTCAAGATCATTGTCAACACGACGTTCTACGCGCACTGGACCGAGACGGTTCTGCCGGAGTACACGGTGACGTTCGACGCGAACGGCGGCGAGTGCGCCACGACCTCCATCAAGGTCACGGAGGGGCAGAAGGTCGGCGCCGCGCTTCCGACCGCCACGCGCACCGGCTACGAGTTGCTCGGCTGGAAGGTGACGGATGTCTTCTGGGTTGACGAGAACACGGTCGTAACGGCCAACATCGACAGCACGGCGCAGTGGTGGCCTAATCTCTACACCGTGACGTACGATGCGAACGGCGGAACCATCGGCGGTTCGGCAACTTTCACCGCCCAGTTCTATTACGACGCCAACTATAGCCATCCGTACGTTGAAGGCCAGTCTGGCTGGACCTTCCTTGGCTGGTTTACGGATCCGACGGGCGGTACGCAGGTGTTCGACGGCGCAACCGTCAAGATTCTTTCCGACACGACGCTCTATGCGCACTGGGAGGAATCGGGTACGCCTCCTCCAGCGACATGGACAGATCCGGATACGGGCTTTGCCTGGGATTACAAGGTGACCGCCGACGGCGAGGGCATCGAGATCTACAAGGAGGACGGCTGGTACCAAGAGACGTCGAAGCCGGCGGGCGTCGTGACAATCCCTGAGACAATCGACGGCAAGCCCGTTACGGTCATCGGGGATAGTGCCTTCGCCTACTGCACGGAAATGACCGGTGTGGTGATTCCAGATACGGTCACGGAAATCGGCAGGTGGGCGTTCGACAGGGTTGCCTTGACGAGCATAACGCTTCCGGCGGGTCTCAAGATCATAGGGGACTATGCGTTCTACGGTTGCGAAGGCCTGACCAGCGTGGTCATTCCAGATGGCGTTACGACAATTGGCGAGCAGGCGTTTTGCGGTTGCTACGGATTGAAGATCGTGACGATACCGGGCAGTGTGACGTCAATTGGCGAGGGCGCGTTTATGGCGTGCATGGGCATGACGAGTTTGGTCATTGAAGACGGCGTGACGACAATTGAAAAGGACGCATTCCAAGGTTGCTGGAGTCTTGCGGACGTGACGATACCCGCCAGCGTGACGAGCATAGGCGAGAAGGCCTTCGACGGCGCACCGATCACTACTGTCCATGTCGACCCCGGCACGAGCACCGCAGTCCTGGACTTGCTCGATGACGCCGGTGTCAATACAACGGGTATCGATGTCAAGGAAGACGCAGGCGAGGCGATCTCCTTTACGGTGACGTTCAATGCCATGGGCGGCGAGTGCGCCGAAACGGAGCGCACGGTCGCGGCGGGCGAGACTGTCGGTACGCTGCCTTCCGCAACCCTTACCGGCTATGATTTCCTGGGATGGGGCACGGCAGTCGACGGCGGCGTTGACGTGGATGAAACCACGATCGTGGCGGGCAATGTCACGTACTACGCGCAGTGGTCAAGCGCCGGCGGCGGTGGCGAAACCACCTACGGCACTGATACCGTCGATGGCTACACGTATTCCTTCAAGGTCGTTGACGGCAAGGCGACGATCGTAAACGAGGATCCGAACCTCCAGTACAAGAACGGAGATGTCGCCATCTATCCGTTGCCGGTCGGGGAACTGACGATTCCCGCGACGCTTGGCGGCTACCCCGTGGTGGGAATCGGCTATTGCGCGTTCATGGACTGCGATGAGATGACGGAAGTGACGATTCCGTCCGGCGTGACGAGGATCGACGAGTGGGCGTTTGCGGCGGATGCTCTTACGAGAGTGACGATTCCGGCGAGCGTAACGTCCATCGGAGCCTATGCGTTCTATAAGGATCCCCGCATGAATCCCCTAAGGGTCGTGTACGTGAGTTCCGCGTCCGAGAAGGATCGCGTGCTGGACATGTTTGCAGCGTCCGGGTCTTTGGTCGGCAATATCGCGTTCATCGACACCACGGGGCCGCATTACACCGTCACGTTTGAATCCGTCTCGCGCGAGTACTACGCGGGCGAGCCGATCGCCCTGTTCCCGGAACTGAAGCGCGACGGCTATACGTTCAACGCCTGGTATGACAGCTACGAGCTGCGCAACCGCGTCACGGAGGACTTCGTGGTTACGGGAGCCGCTGCGTTCTATGCGCGCTGGACGGTGACTGAAGCCGTGCAGACCGCCGAGGCGAACGGCTACGTCTGGGCCTACAAGCTTGACGGCAAGAACGCGATCATCTACAACAATGGCAACGCCGCCGTGTCGCCCGCTCCGGAAGGCCACGTCGAAGTTCCCGCGAAGCTCGGCTCGGCCAGCGTCGTCGGCATCGGCGACTATGCGCTCTACGAGTGCGATGCGATGACGAGCGTCAAGATCCCCGACAGCGTGAAGACCGTCGGCAAGCAGGCGTTCGCGTACTGCTCTGCGATGGAATGCGTTGACTGCGGCAAGAACGTGGCGAGCATCGGATCGGCCGCGTTCCGCGACTGCGCAATGCTCACGGCCGTCCAGTTCCGCGGCTCAAAGAAACCAGCCGTCGATTCACTCACGGACGACCTGTTTGACGGCGGCACGCCGGCCGACTGCACGGTCTATGTGAACAAGTCCGCCAAGGATTGGCCGCTGACGACGTGGCAGGGACGTCCGGTCAAGCGCGGCGACTACATGGTCAATGTGCCGACCGCCTATTACGAGGACGACGAGGCGGCATGCTGCAAGTCGCTGACGGGCGCAGGAACATATTCGCTTGGCAAGAAGGTGACGCTGAAGGCGACGGAGAATCCGGGCTACGTGTTCGCCGGCTGGTACGACAGAGAAGGCGCTCTCGTGTCGCGCACCGCCAGCTACTCCTACACGGTGACGGGCGAAAGCGTGACGTTCTACGCCGACTTCGTGACAGTCAAGGAGGACATGGACGACCTTGCGATCTATCTGGACGAGGTCTCGTTGATGACAGACGAAAACGGAGCGTTCACAGACGACATCATGGATTGGATCGAATCGCACTCCGAACCCAAGCTCGCGTTCAAGGGGCTTCCTGCCGGACTCAAGTTCGACGCCAAGACATACAAGATCACAGGCAAGGCGACAAAGCCCGGCATCTACACGGTGACGGCCTCCCTGACGAACAAGTCCGTGAAGAAAGCCCTGACGGCCACCTTCACGATCTACGTGATGAACTTCACCGACGAGTTGCTTCCGCTTGAGGACCAGTATGGCGAGTACGTTCCCGGCGTCGCGTACGTGGTGCCGTTCCCTGATGCGGAGGGCTGGGCCGTTTCCGGATTGCCGAGCGGCATGAAGTGGACGGCGAAGGCCGTAACTGACAAGACGCTGGGAGCGATCGACGCGAATTCCGTATACGGGGCGCCGTCAAAGCCTGGCTACTACACGGTGTACTTCACGAAGACCGTGGACAAGGTCAAGCATACGGCCACCGCGACCTTCGTGGTCTCGGCATTCCCGGTGCTGACCGTGAACAGGGACGGCAATGGCCTTGGCGCAGTCAAGGGCGACGGTTCGTACGCCGCCAACAAGAAGGTCTCGCTCAAGGCCACGCCGGTCACGGGAAGCGTGTTCCAGGGCTGGTACACGGATGACGGCGAGCTCATCTCGCAGGCAGCCTCCTACAGCACATACATCATGCCGGCTGAGGACACGACGATCGTCGCGCGCTTCATCACGGCGGCTGAGGACAGGGACGGCATCGTGTTCGACTTCAACGACGGCGAGGTCACGTTCGACAAGGATTCGGGCACGACGTACTCGAAGACCATCCTGTGCGGCGTGTACCTCGAATGGCCGCTTGCGGTGGAAGCCCTGTCGCTCCCGACCGTCAAGGTCTCGGGTCTGCCGTCCGGATTGAAGTTCACGGCCAAGGACATCTACAAGAAGGGGTCCAAGGACGAGGTCGAGATTCCGGCGAACACCATCTACGGCACACCCACTGCGGCGTCGAAGGCCGGCAAGCCGTCTGTCATCAAGGTCACCATAACGACCGCCGGCAAGACCAAGGTAGAATATACCTTCGTCACGACCGTGCAGGCCGTTGCCGACTGGGCGGTCGGTTCGTTCAACGGCGGCGGTAATTCGTCCACTGGCTTTGGTAAGGATAGCCAGCTTACGCTGACAGTGACTGCGGCCGGCAAGATCAGCGGCAAGTACATTGACGCCGATGGCCTCACCTGGACGCTGTCTGCGGCGAACTTCTACGACGGTGTCTCCGACGAGAGCGACAACAGCGGGTGCTATACGGCCATGGTCACCGGCAAGAACGGAAAGAGCGAGTTTTCCGACAGGCTCTTGATTCAGTCTGAAGAACTTGGCGGAGTGGCCTATTTGGGCGAGGAAGTAACCCTCGGGATGGCCTATCAGAACAACTGGAAGAAAGAGCCGTGGAATTCAGTGGCCAAGACGTTCTCCGGGACGTTCACGAAGAGCGTTACGGACACGGAAGGCAATCCTATCGGGAACCTGACGCTCAAGTTCGCTACATCCGGCGCGGTTTCGGTCAAGGGCGATTTCATCGTCAACGGTTCGGCGTACTCTGCGTCCGGATCTACAGTGCTGATTCCGTGGACGGCTCTGGATGCGGAAGGCTTCTCCGCTTTCGTGCACGTGTACTTCCCGCCGAAGACCGGCAAGTTCCCTGGATTCGTGCAAAGGGTCGATGTGTACTGGAGCAAGACGACAGGGTTCTCCTTGCCCTGACAGGCTGAACATTCGGTAGTCAGCCAGCAAACGACCCCGCCAAGTTTCTTGGCGGGGTCTGTTTTTCGTGGTTGCGTCGGACTCAGCCGACATTTAGTCAACAGCAGAAAAATAGGTAAAAATAGCACTTGAACGAAAACGGAATTTGTGAGATAATACACATACCAAAACAAACACAAGAAAGGTTTCCGCTATCATGAAAAAGACAGAAAAAGGTTTTACTCTCGTCGAGCTGCTCGTTGTCATCGGCATTCTCGGCATTCTGATGGGCGCGCTGTTCCCTGCGATTTCCTCGGCCATGCTTTCGGCGAACACCGCCGCAATGTCCATGCGCGGGCGCAACCTGTTCGTCGCCATTACCCAGTGCAACACCGAGCGTGAAGGCGCGGGCCTGCAGGCGGTCTGGCCGCAGACGTCGTCCGAAGGCGTTGACGAAACCGACAGGGAGGTCATCAATGCGTCTAGCTCGACCAAGTTCTTCGAGGCTCTCTTCGATCTCAAGACCGAGGCGAAGAGCCGCAAGGCTTACATCGATGTCGATGTCGGCACGCTTTCCGGTGGCGGAGTTCCCGGCATGAGCGGAAACGAGCTGAAGCAGGAGAACGTCGCGTGGCTCGTCATGAAGAACCTTCAGAGCGAAGTTTCCGACGTCGTGCCCGCGCTCGTTACGCGCAACGTCGATTACGCTACGCTCAACGGCAAGCTCAAGACGTATAACGGAACCGACTCCTCCGAGGTCGAGTGCGGCAAGTCCGGCGGCAAGAACACCTCCACGCCGTTCGGCGACAAGGCGTGGGTGCTCGTCCGCAAGGGCGGCGCGGCGCAGGTCATCAAGGCGAAGTACTCCCGTCTCAACGTGATCTTCAACAAGCAGAGCTTCGACAACTCCGGCCTCGAGAACGCGCTTGAGATCATGCAGCTCTAACGTGGCGTGACCGCAAAGGTCGCCATAGACCTTGCGCTCGACAGGCTCTTCGACTATGAAGTGCCGGAGGCGCTGGAGAAGAAGCTGGCCGTGGGCCAGCTTCTTTCCGTTCCGTTCGGGCATCGCGAGGCTCGCGGCTTCGTGGTTGAATTGAGAATGGAGAATGGAAAATGGAGAATGGAGAATGATGAAGCGCGAAAGAATTCATTTAGACTGAAACCCATATCCGCCATAGTCGAAGAGACGCCGTTCTTTTCCCCCGCCCTGCTTGCTCTCGTGAAGCGCGTAGCCGCCTATACCGCCGCGCCGATAGAAAGCGTGCTGCGGGCGGCGCTTCCGGCAGTCGTCATAAGGCGTAACGCGAAAGCGAAAGAGCTGCTGTTTGTAGAGCCGATTGCGGACACGGCGGCTGGTGATTCGCTTACCGAGCGGCAAGCCTGGCTAGTTGAAAACATCATTCGCCTTGGCGGTGGGTGGATGTCGCAGATCTGCCGCGAACTGAAGACTACGCCTGCCACGATCCGCCATCTTGCAGATCTCGGGGTTGTCAATGTGGCGGTGCGCGAGCAGCGGCGCAACCCTCTCGCCGGAAGTCGCATACTGCCGTCGAAGCCGCTCGCTCTCAACGCCGAGCAGGCGGCAGCGCTGGAAGCGGTTTCGCCAGCAAAGCCGCCACGCCCGGCAAAGCCAGTTCTTTTGATGGGAGTGACCGGGTCGGGCAAGACCGAGGTCTATCTGCAGGCGATCGCGCGAGAGCTTGACGCCGGACGCGGCGCGATTGTGCTGGTTCCCGAAATCTCCCTCACGCCGCAGACGGCGCGGCGCTTCGCCTCCCGCTTCGGCGATGCGGTAGCCGTCCTTCATTCGGCGCTGTCGGACGGCGAACGCTACGACGAATGGCACCGCATACGCTCCGGCAAGGCACGGGTCGTAGTCGGTTCCCGTAGTGCGGTGTGGGCGCCTGTCGCGAATCTCGGGCTTATCGTCGTTGACGAGGAACACGACCGCAGCTACAAGCAAGACGATTCGCCGCGCTACCATGCACGGGATGTTGCAGTGCTGCGCGGCGCGATGGAGGGGGCGAGAGTCGTTCTCGGCTCCGCGACGCCGTCGCTAGAATCGTGGATGAACGTCAAGAAGGGCAAGTACGAGCTGGCAACGATCTCCCACCGGGCGGGCAAGGGGACGCTTCCCGCCGTCCATCTTGTTGACATGGCGGGCGTCGAGGGAATTTTCTCGCGCGAACTTCTCGAAGCCATCTCTTTGCGACTTGATCGCGGCGAGCAGACGATGCTGTTTCTCAATAGGCGGGGATATTCAAGATCGGTCGTGTGCTCGGCGTGTGGATGTGCGGTGGAGTGTCCCGGCTGTGGACTTCCATACACGTACCACCGCGCCGATTCGTGCCTGAGATGCCACGTTTGCGGCGAATGGAGGGCGATTCCCGGGGTCTGTCCCCAATGCGGAGCAGCCGCGCTGGACTATCACGGCATAGGTACGCAAAGGGCCGAGGCCGCCTTGAAGAAGTGCTTCCCCAGGGCGACGGTTCTCAGGATGGACGCCGACTCGACGTCGCGGCGGCATTCTCACGAGGATATCCTCTCCGCCTTCCGCCGCGGCGAGGCCGACATTCTAATCGGCACGCAGATGATCGTGAAGGGCCTTGATTTCCCGAATGTCACGCTTGTGGGGGCGTTGAACGCCGACAGCTCACTGAACATGCCGGACTTCCGTGCGGCGGAACGCACCTTTCAGCTTCTTGCGCAGGTCTCGGGACGTGCAGGACGCGCCGAACTGCCTGGCGAGGTGTTCATTCAGGGGCGCGATACCTCGTTGCCCGTCTTCGGACACGCCGCGCGCGGCGACTTTGTCCGTTTTGCAGAGGAAGAGTTGAAAGAGCGCGGGCGTTGCCGAATGCCGCCGTTTTGTCGGCTGTCCTCGATAGGGATGAGTTCGACGGAGCCAAAACTTGTCTCGGGCTGGGCGCAGATGTACGCGGAGTCGCTGAAGCGGTATGCGAAGAGCGCGCCAGGGCATGGAATGCTTGTTTCCGATGCAATGCCGGCTGCTCTCGAGGTTGTTGCTGGGCGTTACCGCTGGCAGATTGTCCTTAGAGCGACATCGAATGCCACGATAGTTGCCGCGTGGAAGTGGATTTCGTCGAACCGTCCGCCTCCAAAGAATCTGCGCATCGCACTTGACATAGATGCCTTCGATTTAGTATAATTCACTTTGAAAATCTAGCGATTAGAAGAAAAAAGGGGTTTCACAATGAGACATTCTAAGATTTTGCTGTGCTTTGTAGCTGCTTTCGCGGCGGCAGCTCTCTTTGCCGATGCGGGCAATACGCTTATCACGTTTTCGACCGTTGCAGACAGTTATGCTGACGGTGCGCCAGTGGCCGATGGCGAGTGGTATGCGCTTTGTTGGTCGGCTGACGGCAATTTTGATGGCATTACCAGCGAATGCGAGCCTGTAGATTCCAGCGACAAGATTTTCCTGATGGCTCCTCTTGCCAAGAATGGTCGTTGCCCGACAGTCGTTTTCCAGTTGGATTCCAAGGTTGCGCCTACAAGCGGTGATTATTGCATCTACCTTCTTGACACTCGTGGGGTTGATTCCGAAGGCAACAACACTTCGCCTGCGAAACGTGGCGCGAATGGCAAGCCCTCCATTGTGCGTGCAGCCGTTGCAACTGAGGCGAAAGCGGCGGGCGCCACGGGAGCAGATGCTTCCATGACGGTTCAGGCGAACGTCGGGCTTTCCACGAATGTTGGCGGCGACGTTGCTTGGGGCGCGAGTGCCGTTGATGAATCTAAGATTGGCCAGCCTGTAATAAAGGCGTTCAAGATCGAGGGTGAATACGCACACATCACTGTTGAAAACATGCACCCATCGGTTCTCTACAGCGTGTTCTCCGGTGCAACGCCGTCGTCCATATCGACCACTCCAGTTTCCGTGCCTAAATCGCCCGATGGTTCCAATAGTGCTGAATTTATCGTGCCAAAGGCAGAGGGTCAGTTCTTCAAGGTTGCTCGTCAGCCGATTAAATAAAATTTGAAAGGGAATGAGATGAAAAAGTACGCCTTTCTCGTAGCGTCAGCGGTTGTGTGTGCATCCGCACCTGTCTTTGCCGACAATGTGCAGGGAGATAATGTTTTTGGCGTGATGCCTGTTACTAGCGGAACGGAGTACACTCTTGTCGCAGTTCCCTGGTGTGCGTGCTCTACAACCGACAATCAGCCAATTGCAATCTCCAACATCGTGAAGACGGCGAATTTGGAGGCCGGCGATAAGGCGTACGTTGTTGATGGTACAGGCAAGTTCAATGCATGGGAGCTTGTAGCGGGGGCCAACAGCGTCCTTTATTGGAACAGCATTGATACAGTTACTCTTGAAGGCCTTGGATCGCATGATGCTGACGTAGCTACCGCCGCTCGCGGTTCGGCGATTATCATTTATCGCCAACATCCAAAGGTTGATGATACGGCGAAGACTTTCTATCTCTTCGGTCAAGTTGGAACGAATTCAACTGTTTCTACGGCTATCGAAGAAGGTAAAACAGCTCTTATTGCGCCGCCTCGCTATGTTGCCGATGGGGTTAATATTCTTAGTTCAGATTATGCTGAATTCACGCCATCAGATGGCGATAAAATTGTAGTGCGTAAGGCTCAGAGCGGCGCATCGAGGGAATATACGTACAAAGCATCAACTAGCAAGTGGTACTATAATAATCCCGCAAGAAATTTTGAAGAGACAGAAGCGTCTGCAATCACTATTCCTTGTGGTCTTGGTGCTTGGTACGAAGCTAAAGCTTCTGTGACGATTACTTGGAAGGGTGTTCCGTTAAAGTGATTTTTCGTGAGAGGAGAAAGATTGAAATGAAAAAAGTTCTTTTTACACTAGCGGCGATAGCAGCGGCGGCGAGCGTCCACGCCAGCTATCTTTATTGGCAGATAGATGGTTCCGAACCGGCATTGACAGGCGAAGGCCTTACGGCTGGTGTTGATTATACTGGTGTCCGTATTTTTGCGTCAAATAACAATGGCGATACCAAGACGTATTTGAATTTGGGCTACGCTGATTTCGATTCCGATAGTTTTCAGCCTCTTGGCTATGCAGTGTCGGCACCTGTTGGGGGGATGTTGCTTGCGGATGTTAGTGATTTTTCCTCAGGTGGCTATTCGTTCTATGTTGAGTTGATAAATGGTGATGTCTCAAATTGGTCTGGTGTTGATAAAGTTAACGTTTCTGCATATCAGACTTCTTCCTTCGCTGGTCAATTGGTGAGCAGCGGCAATAGCGATCCAATAACGTATACAGGCCTTGAGAGCAAGGGATTTATTGGCACTGACCTTTCGCCTGTGAGCATGGCTGTGTGGCATGGTGGTGGTTCGTACTCTCCTGTCCCGGAGCCGACGTCGGCGATGCTTGTGCTGATTGGCCTTGCCGGGCTTGCCTTGAAGCGCCGCGCTGTGTAATATGGCAGGTGAATTCGAAGGTGTTGCAGAGAACGCCCAGACCGAGAAAATCGGGCTGGGCGATTTGACAATAGCAAGTCTGCTCGCGGCACTTGTGTGGGTGCTGCAGACGGTTTGGGAGTTCCCAGGTCTTTATCCTGGTTTGTGGAAGAGTGCGGCGGTCGCGTCATTTGTGCGCCCTGCATACGAGGTTGTTCCCGGGTACTGGACGACGTTCGCGACACTTTCGTACAAGATCTTTGGCCTTGTAGGTTCCGAGGTGGTCTTTCGAATCATCGGTCATATCGTGCTTGCCGGGATCGCGGCCTGCGTGTATTTAGTCCTTCGCGAGTGGATTGCCTTTGCTGTCAGGATGCGTCCGCAACGCTCCCGCCGTCGTCCAATGGTGATGCGCATGGCGGCGTTTCTTGGTTCTGCCGCGTTTGTCTTTTCCGATCCTTTGTGGACGGCTGGGCAGTGCCTTTCCGAGACGACCATCCTGATCGCGCTTACGATGGCCGCGCTGGAGTTCTTCATGGTGTTCCTTCGCACGTGCGAGATACGATACGCCTACTTCTGCTCGATACTTCTTGGCCTCATCGCGTCGGAATCGCCGATGGGGATTGCGCTTCCCATCATGTTCTTTGTCGTCAACACATTGATCCTCAATGTGATGCCATCCTTGGAATCGCCGTTCCTGAAGCCCGCGGTGATGGAAGTCGGCAAGTGGCACATGACGTTTCTTTTCATCCTCGCCTTGATCGCGGGCATAGTGCTGAATTCGTGGATGTTCGTCGTACATGGCGGTGTCGGCGCGATTGGCGAGACGGTGGGGTCGATTCCGCTGAAGTACCTTGTCGAATACTGGGCCAGATTCGTTGATGCAGCGTCGCCCACCGCCTGGCTCTTCTGGGCGGGAATCTGCCTGATGCCATTCGTCGTATCGACCTTAAGGTTCTCGGTTAGTGCAGACGAGGAGAAGTTCCTCTCCTATTCATCGGGGCTTATATTCTTCTTCTGCGGCGTTCTCGCGCTCTCGCAGTCGTCGTTCCTTCCTGCGCTGTGGTTCTGGACGTATTGCCCAGTTCCTTCCCAATACCTCCTTTCCCTTGGGCTTTTCTGCTGCGCGGCTACGCTTGCGCTATCTCTTACGATATTCGGCGTTGATGCGCTTTGCAGGAATCACAAGCGACTCGCCGGTCAGCTTTTCGGCAACCCTGCCGAAGACCTTGCTGGCGAAGAGGAAGGCCCGAACGCTTCTAATACCCTTCCCGTCAGGATTTCCAGGTCGACAACCATTGTGCGCCGCTTTGGCATAATCGTCGTTCCCTCTTTCATCCTGCTTACCGTCATTCCCGGACGTTTCAAGGCGACGACGCGCATCATGCTGACGATAATGGACGATACGATAAGGGAGATCGTTCGCGAGGCCGGTGCCGCGAAGTTCCTTTTTACCGACGGCAACATCGACGAGGCGATAGAGCTTGCGAGCGCCAGGGAAGGCGGAAAGCTCCACTGCTTTTCGCTCATGGGCGGCGATGGCGCGATGTGCGTATATCTCCGCACGCGCGGACTTTTCGGCGACAAGGAGGACGTGTTCTCCTTCACGCACGACGCCGGCATGGGCCTTAGAAGCTGGATACGCGACAAGAAGTGGCGACTTGACGAGTCCGCCGCGCTCATGGGCTTCGACTTGTGGAAGCGCGACGGCCTTCCATTGCCGCCGATGGGCGGCCTGCTGTCGCGTCCAGCCGGGTTCGGAAGCGAAGAGGCCAGGCTGGAGGGCGTGAAGATCGCGCATGACATTGCGGACAGGATGCTTGCCGTGCATGCAAGGCGCGGCGGGCTCAAGCTTTGCACCGACGAGGATGTCGTGCACAAGTTCCTTACGTTGCAGTGGCGCGTCGCTCGCATGTGCACGTATCGCGGCGAGGCGAGCGACCTCTCCGGATTGGCCGACGAGGCGATTAAGGAAGTGAACCTCGCCAAGAAGCTTAACGACAAGAACCGCATATACCAGCGCATAATGGAGACGATGGACAAGCGCAATGCCATGATGCTGCAGAAGCTTACGCCGCGCGAGGGCCTTCAGCTCGCGCTCGTCAGGGCGGATTTCACGATGGGCAAGATCTACGCCGAGACGATATTGAGCGTCGATCCCGACAATCCCGACGCGTGCTTCGCGCTTGGCATGTACTATCTCAGGGAGCGTCAGCTCTCACGCGCGGAGCTTTACCTGAAGCGTTGCCTCATACGCAAGCCCAGGGAGCCTGCGGTCTATAACAACCTCGCAATGCTCCAGATCGAGCAGGGTCGGTTCGACGCGGCGCGTATAAACATTGACAAGGCACTTGCCATCATACCAGGTTCGGCTGCTGTGCAGGACACCAAGAAGGCTCTGGAGGCTGCGATCAAGGCGGCAAACGAGCCGCCTGCCAGAAAGAAGACCTCGAAAGAGGGGGAATGATCTTGATGCCGAAGTTCGTCGAGTCTGTCGGCGGAGCGGGAATCCTGCTTGTCAAATCCGTAGCGTACTTTCCCTACGTGGTTTTTCGCGGCGATTCCAGGCGCGACCTTTTCCGCCAGCTCTACGCGACTGGCATTCGCACTCTCCCGGTAGTGACGGTGGTTTCGCTTTTCATGGGAATGATCCTCGCCTTGCAAGTCGGGCTGGAACTCGCCAGGTTCAACCAGGAAATATATCTCGGCGCGGCAGTGATGCTTACCCTGCTCCGCGAGATGGCGGCGTTCTGCTGCGGCATCTGCCTCGCCGCATGCGTCGGCTCCGCAATCGCGGCGGAACTTGGCACGATGAAGGTCAACGACGAGATTGACGCTCTCATCATAATGGGCATACCGCCTGTTCGCTTTCTTGCGGCCCCGCGAATACTCGCGCTCGTCCTGATGGCGCCGGTGCTTGCGTTCTATTGCGCAATAATGGGCGCGATAGGCGGCGGCATCGTGGGCGCGACGCAGCTAAACGTCGATTTCCAGCAGTACATGTCGAGTGCGCTTTGGATGTCGCAGCAAAAGGATCTTTTCGTCGGTCTCGCGAAGGCTTCCGTCTTCGGGCTTCTCATAGGCGGCATATCGGCGAGCGAAGGGTTCGGAACGTCGCTCGGCGCGACAGGCGTCGGCAAGTCTACGCAGAGGGCGGTGATCGTGTCGTTCCTCGCCATCCTCATTTCCGGCTACATCGTAACGAGGCTCTTCTACTGATGAATGTGATCGAGTTCGAGAATGTCACGAAGGGCTTCGGGGGCGTGAACGTCCTCGACGGGCTTTCCTTCTCCGTCGAGAAGGGCGAGATATTCGTGATACTTGGACCTTCCGGAACCGGCAAGTCCGTAACGCTCAAGCACATAGTCGGCCTTCTGGAGCCGGATTCCGGCGAAGTGCGCACTACTGCGGAGCACATCGGCTACCTCTTCCAGTCGGGCGCGCTTCTCGCGTGGATGACCGTCGCCGAGAACGTCGCGCTGCCATTGCGCGAGACTACGAGGCTGACGGAGCGCGAAATCGAGGCGAAGGTGGAGGACGCCCTAAATGCTGTCGGGCTTCTAGACGCGGCGGACAAGTATCCGTCGGAGATATCGGGCGGAATGCAGAAGCGCGCCGGGCTTGCGAGGGCGATAGTCTGCGAGGCGGATGTAATACTGTACGACGAGCCGACTTCAGGCCTCGACCCCGTGACGTCTGCGCACATAACGAAGCTCATAGGCGACGTGAACGCGTCGCGTTCGATGACGTCTGTCGTCGTCACGCACGATCTTGCCTCCGCGCTTACGATAGCCTCTCGCATCATGCTTGTCAAGAACGGCAGATGCGTGCTCTGCGCTAAGCCGGACGAGTTTCTCGCCTCCACAGATCCAGATGTCGCGGAATTTGTCGCCGCTACGAAAGGTGCAATGAGATGAAAAGAAAAAACGAGACGTTCTCTCAGGCCATCGTAGGCCTGTTCATGATAGTCGTGCTGCTTCTTCTCGGCTATTTCACGATAGTGATCTCCGGGACTGACGTGATCGCCGGGCGCAACCGCGTCCCGGTGCGCATCGCCTTCGACCACGTTGGCGGACTCAAGGACCGCGACAACGTCATGTACCGCGGCACCAAGGTCGGCATCGTCGAGCGCGTAGAGGTGACGGGCACGAACCTCGTAGTCGTCGCAATGATCGACGGCAACGTGGTGCTTCGCAGCGGCTGCCGCGCGACCGTCTGCAACATGTCCATGCTCGGCGGCTACTACCTCAATCTCGAGGAGGGCGAGGGCGAGACGATCCCGCTCTCGGGAGCGGAGTTCTCGGGCGAATCGCCGACCGACTGGATGCAGGACGTCGCCAAGATCGCCCGCAACATAAGCGCGCTTACGTCGCATTCGGAGCTTTCGTCGATGATAACGAACTTCAACGAGGTCTCGGTGCGCGTGCGCACGATAGCCGAGAAGGCGGATGCCGTGATAACCCGCATCGAGCGCGGCGAAGGCACTGTTGGAAAGCTTCTGTCTTCCGACGAGGCCGTCTACGAGGATCTGCGCACGACGGTCTCCGGCGCCAAGGAGATGGTGGCGAGCGCGACAAAGGCGTTCGACAGCGTCTCCCGCGTCGCAAACGACCTTGGCGACGACAAGACCATCGCCGAGATCAAGGAAGGCATCGCCGCATTCCGCAGGGCGGCGGAAAGCTTCAACGCAAAGGACCTTCTTGCAAAGGCCAACGACCTTGCAGAAAACCTGAACGCAGTCGCCGTGAAGATTCGCGAAGGCGAGGGCACTCTCGGCAGGCTCGCCAACGACTCTTCGATGTACGACGAGCTGAACGCGCTTATAAAGGACTGCCGTCAGGTCCTGGACAACTACCGCGACACCACGCCTATAGCGACGTTCAGTTCGCTCGCGACGGGAGCGCTCTAGCAAGGTGATCTCCATGCTGCTTCTCGCCGCATCCCTGCTCTTCACCTCGCCAGCTCCGCTGGATATGCCCCGTGCGGAGGCGTATCTTTCCAAGGAGGGCAAGAGATTCTCCCTGGAGGATCGTTTCAACGCCATGGACCTCTGGGTGTCGCAGGCTGTCGATGGCAGGTGGGTGGACGACGACGGGCGCGTGTTCATACTGGCGCATCTCGACGTGGCCCCGCCGGCGATGGCGGCGACGCGCGAATCTACGATGACGCGCTTGGACTACGCCGAAGGCAGGGTGCTCATCGACAGACGCGACATGAAGTCACTCCGCTTTGCGATAGAGGCGCTTTCGCCGGTGGAGATTCCGGAGGAGTCGTCGCGTCCAAGAAGGATGCCGCGTGGGTTCAAGGACGTGGACTACTGGCACGGAACTAACACCTCGGCGATAGTCTGCGCGTTTCTTCCGGAAAAGTCGAAGGTGTGGCGCCTTGCTACGTGGCAGCTTGTCGATGGCGACGACTTCAACGAGGCTCTGGAGGATTTTGAGGACGAGCTATTCCGGGGCGACTGCGCTGCCGCGGTGGAGGCGCGGCTGCCCATGCAGCAAACAAAGATGCCGCGAGGTGCCGATGCGTCCGAACGCGAGCTTCTTCGGGTCGATGCGCGCCACTCGATCGCCGCGTACGGCAACTGGCAGGCCACGGATGCGCCGGAGTTCACGATACTGGACGATCTTGGCAAGAATTCCTCCTTCGTCGCGATGGTAACGAACGACTTGCCCGTCATGCGCGCGAAATATGCGGAGACGCTGCCGACGGGAATCGATGGCTCGAACGTGCTTTGCGTCGCCAGGATATTCGCCAACAGGGCCGAATACGAGGACGCGATGGAGGCCGGCGGCGTCACCAACATGGCGTGGAGCGCGGCATATTGGTGCCAGCAGCGCCGCGAACTCGTCGCGTACAAGCCGTCGGCGGGTGGTGCGACAGGCTCTGCGAACGACGAATTGCTCAAGACCTTCCGCCACGAGGCCTTCCACCAGTATCTCTCGTATGCCGTGTCGATGATGACGACCTCGCCGTGGCTGAACGAGGGCTACGCGCAGTTCTTCGAGGAAGGACCGCCGGATCCGGAGAGGCGCCCATCGCGTGACGACTGGGGCGCTGGGAACGCGTCGCCGGAGGAGATAGCCCGCATGTCGTCCATGCTGCCTGCGCTTCTTGCGATGGACTACGTCGAGTTCTACGACGGTACCGACGCCGAAAGGCAGCTTAAGTACAAGCTTGCGCTGTCCGTTGCGATCTTTCTGGAATATGGAGCCGCGAAGGTGCGGTTCGCGCCTTTCAAGAACTTGAAGCGCGACTATTTCAAGGCGCTTTTCGAGACCAGGGACATGCGCAAGGCGACGGCCGCCGCGTTTGGCAGCAAGGAGCTCCTGGACCGCTTCGTCGTTGAATGGCAGAAGTTCTGGAAAGATATGTAGGCCGCATCGCGCCGAGCCCTACGGGCGCTTTGCACCTGGGGAACGTCCGCACTTTCATGATCGCGTGGTTGCGGACGCGCAGCCTCGGCGGAAAGATGATATTCCGCATGGAGGATCTAGACCACCCCCGCGACAAGCCTGGAGCGGCGGCGGCGGCCGTAGAGGACCTCAAGTGGCTAGGCTTCGACTGGGACGAAGAATACGTGCAGTCGGAGCGCAGGGCGATCTACCGCGAGGCGCTTGCGAAACTGGGGGACAGGGTGTATCCCTGCGTATGCTCTCGCAGGGATGTCGAAGCCGCGCAGTCGGCCCCGCACGACGGCGAGCAGCTTCGATATCCGGGAACATGCCGAGGGCGTTTCGCCTCCTGGTCCGACGCCTACCGCTTCCTAAACCCCGGTCCCCGTTCCCCGGTCCCCGCTCCCCGCATTCCTTGCTGGCGTTTCCTCGTGGATCCAGGCGAGACGGTTTCTTTCGAGGATGTCTTTGCCGGCGCGTTTTCGCAGGATGTCGCGGCGACGCTCGGCGACTTTCCCCTTGCGCGGGACGAGGATGGCGCGGGCTACACGCTCGCATGCACGGTCGATGACATTGCGATGGGCGTTACGGAAGTCGTGCGCGGCGACGACCTTCTCGCGGCGACGCCAGCCCAGATACTTGTCGCGCGGGCGCTTGGGGACAGCCCCCCGCGATACTGCCATGTGCCGCTAGTCGTAGGGCGAGACGGGCGGCGTCTTGCCAAGCGGCATGGCGATACGCGCATATCGTCGTTCAGGGCGAGGGGACAGACCCCGGAGGAAATAATCGGTTTTCTCGCCTCATCGTGCGGCTGGGCGGAGGATGGAGAGAGAATCTCGCTTAGGGAACTTTTGCCGCGTTTCGATTTTGCCACTATTCCGCACGTTCCATTTATGGTATAATACTCCCCGTCATTTTTTGAAAGGAGAGGCAGATGGCCGATACGGAAGCGTTGGTAAAAGACTTGGGTGATTTCGCGGAGAAGCGGGATTTCGGGGGCGCATTGGCGCTGGTGAGGGAGAACCTAGAAGACATCAAGGGCAGGCTTCAGCCTGGCGGCGTCAAGGACGCATTGAAGAAGACGACGGATGATCGTCTTCTTCTTGCTTTTCTAGACGGCGTGCAGTTCGGCGAGCGTCCTCTCGACGAGTCGCTCGTGATGCTCGAGAAGCTGATCGCGTTCAACGCGAACATCCCCGGGCCTGCGGGCGTGAAAGTCCTTAACGGCACGTGGGGGCTGGGCACGGTCAAGAAGATCGACTATTTCTACAAGAGAATCACGGTCGATTTCAAGACGAAGAAAGGGCACCAGTTCACCTTCGCCGCCGCGTGCGACATGCTTGAAATCGCGCCGAAAGACCATATCCTCGTCCTGCGCGAGACGGCGCCGGAAGAGTACGAGAAGCTTTTCAGGGAACGTCCTGGAGATTTCATCAAGGCGGTGATCCGCTCAAACGGCTCGGCGATGACGATTGTGCGACTTGAGGACTATTGCGTCGGCAACGGGCTCGTCAAGGCCGTGAACTGGAAGAAGTACTGGGACGAAGCGCGCGCCGCCCTCAGGCGCGATGCCGAAGTCGTGCTGCCGGCGAAGAAGGCAGATCCCATCCGCATCGATACGCGCAAGGAAGACTACGGCGACGCATGGCTCACCAACTTCTGCGCAGAGACCGATCCCAAGCACATTCTCGCGTCCGTGCGCGAATACGTTTCTAAGGGTCGCTTCGCCAAGGCTGAAGAAGCGGTCAAGGCGAAGATCGGCGACAGGCTCGTCTTCGCAGTGACGGCGGCACGCAAGGTCGATGACGCGCTGTACGCGAGGCTCGCGTGCACTGTCGCCGAGCTTGGCTTCACTACGCCTCCGGCGGCGGAGATGCGCGCCTTCCTGTGGGAGCGCAAGCGCTACATCAAGGCGGCTGCGGAGCTGCCCGCCCGCGAGGTTGGCGCGATGATCGCGTTTCTCGCCGTAGATGACGACGCCAAGGCGAAGCTTTACGCCTCCGTTCCCGACTTCTGCTTCACCGCGGTTTCCGAGATCGTCGCCGCGTTCGGAGGCGAGCCGGCATGCCGCGCGGCGATGGGCGCGTTCATGCGCGAGCCCAAGGCCCCGGCGACGCTGACAACGCTGATCGTCGGCAAGTACGAGAAGTTCTCCGACTGGAGCGAGCTGCCGCCGCTCATCACGATCCTCACGCATGCAATCGCGCTCGGCGAAGGCCGCCAGGGCGGCGAGGTCCTGAAGATGCAGAACATCGTGCGTCGCCTCTTCGGCGACAGGAAGTGGCTGGAGAAGATGTTCGGGTGGCTCTCTCCGCAGGACAGGGCGCTCTTCTTCGAGCGCTTCCAGGCGTCGATCGCATGGGATCCTTCCACGCACCACGCGACTGTCGTGCGCATGGCAAACCTTGCGCCGGAGCTGAAGGACCACATCGCCACCGTCGAGAAGAAGAAGGAGTACGCGAAAATTACATCCTTCCGCAGCTTCGCCGCAAGAAAGCTGGAATACCTCAAGCTCATCAACGAGGACATGCCGGCCAACATCAAGCGCATCGAGTTCGCAAAGGGCTATGGCGACCTCTCGGAGAACGCGGAATACCAGTACGCGAAGGACGAGCAGCGCGCCCTCATGCAGAAGCAGACGAAGATGCAGGCGGAGCTCGAAGCGGTGAAGCCCGGCGATTTCGCCGACGCCACGACCGACGAGGTCATGCCCGGCGTCACCGTCGTGTGCCAGACGGCGGAAGGCGAGAAGGCGTGGACGATTCTCGGCGAGTGGGACAATGACCTTGAAAAGGGCATCATATCGTCGATGACCCGCGTCGCGCAGAACCTGCTTGGCAAGAAGCCGGGCGACAGCTTTGAGCTTCCGGACGGCGAAGGGAACGTCTCGTTCGCCACGGTTAAGGAGATTCGTCCGCTTTCGGACGAAATCCGCGAATGGATGAAACTGCCGGAAGGCGTACAGATCTGAAAGGAGCACGATCATGGCCAGCAAGGTTTCCAAAACGAAAGGCGCAGAACCTGAGAAGAAGGCGGAGAAGCCGCCGGTGAAGAGGGTTCCTCCGCGCATCATAAAGAAGGTCGCGCCCTTGAAGCCGGTCGAGGAGTACACCCCGATAGACACGGCCAAGGCGGTGGCATTCGCCAGGTCCATTGCGATGGAGATGAAGAAGGCGGCCGCGCAGGAGAGCGTTCCGCAGGATGACGGAATCAGGCTTTCGCGTCGTCCGACGACGCGTTCGCAGGGCAAGGTCACCGTGAGCTTTCCTCCGAACGACCTCAAGATGTTCAGGAGGCGTCTTCTTGACGCCCGCGTCCAGGCGCTTTCCGGCGTGAACGCGATGAAGGCTACGGGCTTCAACGAGTCCGACGACCATGAGACCGACGGCGGCGACGGAACCGCCCAGACGCTGCGCCTCCAGGCGCTCGGGCACATGGGCAACATCAACCGCAACATCCAGCAGATCGACGAGGCGCTTCACCGCATTGACGACGGAACGTACGGCGTGTGCACGATGTGCGGCCAGCTCATTCGCAAGCCGAGGCTTCTCAACCAGCCTTTCGTGCTCACCTGCATGGAATGCCAGAACGAGGTCGAGCGCTCGGCCAAGTGATGAAGCGTTTTCTGGCGATCTTCGCCGCCGTCGCGAATCTAACGCTTGTCGATGCCGTCGCCAAGGAACTAGCGGCGGGGTTTCTCAAGGGCAAGGCGGCGGTCGAGGTCCTGCCGGGTTTCTTCAACCTCGCGTACGTCGAGAACAGGGGCTGCGCGTGGGGAATGTTCCAGGGGCACGTGTGGCCGCTCGCGGTCTTTGCGTGCGCGGCCCTTGCCATTCTGGTCTGGAAGAGAAAGTCCGTCTTCGGCGATGGATTCGCGGCGGCAGTGTGCGAGTGCCTTCTCTACGCTGGCATCGTCGGCAACTTGATCGACCGCGTCTTCCGCGGATACGTCATCGACTTCTTCGATTTCCACTGGGGCGCGAGCCATTTCCCGTGCTTCAACATAGCTGATACATACATAACCGTCGCGGCGGGGGTGCTCGTGCTCCTGTCGTTCCGCCAGGGAGACAGAAAATGAGAATATTGACAGGCATACAGCCTTCCGGCAAACTTCATTGGGGCAATTACTTCGGCGCGATGAAGTCGATGTTCGACCTTCAGGCAAAGGGCGAGGACATGTTCATGTTCATCGCCAACTTTCACGCGATGACGACGGTGCGCGACGGCGCCGCGCTGAGGGAGGCGACTCGCGAAGTCGCGCTCGACTACCTCGCCTGCGGACTCGACCCTGCGCGTACGATCATGTATCGCCAGAGCGACGTACCCGAAGTGCAGGAGCTAGCGTGGTACCTCTCGTGCCTTACGCCGATGGGCCTTCTCGAAAGGTGCCACAGCTACAAGGACAAGATGGCGCACGGTTTCGAGGCGACGCACGGGCTCTTCGCGTATCCGGTCCTCATGGCGGCGGACATCCTCATAATGAATTCCGACCTTGTGCCAGTAGGCAAGGACCAGAAGCAGCATCTTGAAGTGACGCGCGATCTCGCGCAGAAGTTCAACAACGCGTACGGAGAGATATTCAAGCTGCCGGACGCGTACATCCCAGATTCCGTTGCGACAATTCCGGGCACTGACGGGCAGAAAATGTCCAAGTCGTACCACAACACCATCGAGCTCTTCGACGTCTCGGTGAAGAAGAAGGTGATGGGCATCGTGACCGACTCGCAGCCGATGGAGGCGAAGAAGGAGCCGGACGGCAATTCAATCTACGAGCTATACAAGCTTTTCGCGACGCCCGAAGAAGTCGCCGCGATGGCCGCCGCGTTCCGCGCTGGCGGCTACGGCTACGGCACGGCGAAGAAGGAGCTTCTAGCCGCGTACCACAGGCTGTTCGATCCGTACAGGGAAAGGCGCGACGCGCTCGCGAAGGATCCGGCGTCGTTGGAGGACATCCTCGCCGACGGCGCTAAGAGAGCTCGCGCCGTCGCCGCGCCGACCATGGAAAAAGTCCGCGCCGCCGTCGGCCTCTGACCAAGGCGCCGCGGCTTAGTGGGCGTCGAGCCAGTTCGGCCCCGAACCGATGCCGACTTCGAGCGGAACGCCGAAGTCGTAGGCAGTTGTCATTTCGCGGCGAACGATTTCCGTCAGCGTTTCCACCTCGTCCTTGGGGACGTCGAAGACGAGTTCGTCGTGAATCTGCAGCACCATCTTCGCGCGTAGCCGCTCTGCCTTTATCGCGGCGTCAACCTTCACCATCGCGATCTTTATGAGATCTGCCGCGCTGCCTTGGATCGGCGTGTTGATGGCGTCCCTCTCCGCGCCTTGCCGCGCCGTCGCGTTGCGCGAATTGATGTCCCTGAGCGTGCGCCGCCGACCAAGCACCGTTTCGGCATAGCCGCGCTCGCGTGCCTTGGCGATCGCCTCGGCCATGTACTCCTTGATTCTCGGATACAGCTTGAAATAAGTCTCTATCAGGTCTGCTGCTTCCTTGCGGGAAACCTTGAGCCGCTGCGAAAGCCCGAACGCGCTTATCCCGTAGATGATTCCGAAGTTCACCATCTTGCACATCGAGCGCTGCTCCGGCGTGACGAACGCCGGCATCACGTCGAACACTCGGCTCGCCGTGTCGCGGTGGATGTCTTCGCCGTTCTTGAACGCCGCGATCATCGCGGGGTCTTTCGCCATTGCGGCCATTAGGCGAAGCTCTATCTGCGAATAGTCGGCGGAGACAAGAAGGTGTTTTTCGTCGCGCGCGACGAATGCGCGGCGGATGTTCTTGCCGCGCTCTGTGCGTATGGGTATGTTCTGGAGGTTGGGGTCGGACGACGAGAGGCGGCCCGTCTCGGTGAACGACTGCGCGTATGTCGTGTGGATGCGGCTTTCCGCGTCGATCAGGGCCGGCAGCTTGTCGACGTATGTTGACTTGAGTTTGGTGCAGGCGCGGTATTCGAGTATGGTGCGCACGACAGGATGCGCGTCGATGAGTTTCGAAAGCGTCTTCTCGTCTGTGGAGAACTGCCCCGTCGATGTCTTCTTTCCGCCTTCGAGCCCGAGCTTGTCGAAGAGGAGAAGGCCAAGCTGCTTTGGAGAGTCTGGATTGAAGTCCGGCCCCGCGAAACCGAGAATCTCCTGCATAAAGGCGAGGATTTCTCGGTCGAGTTCGCGTCCGTACTCCTTTAGTGCGGCGGTGTCTATCTTCACGCCTTCGCGCTCCATGTCCATCAGAATCTTGACAAGCGGCTCCTCGATGTCGGAAAGGGCGGTGACCGACGCGCCCGCATCCTTGGATATGGCGAGAGCCTTGTCGCGAAGCGCATCGTCTAGCTGGAACGTGATGTCGGCGTCTTCCGCCGCATAGTCCTTAACGCGTTCAATGTCTTTTCCTGCGAGCGTGGGCTCTGGCTTGCCGCGTTCCTGTTCGCCTGCGACTTCTGAGAAGCGTATCGTTTTGTAGCCGAGGTACTGCTCGGCAAGGGTGTCCATTCCATGTCTCGCCGCCGCATCGAGGCAGTAGTGCGCGAGCATCGTGTCGTGCGGGACTGTCGCAAATCCGATTCCATAGCGCATTAGAACCGTGCGGTCGTACTTGCCGTTGTGCGCTACGAAAGTCTTTGACGGATCGGCGAAGAGCGGACGGAATACGTCGATGAGATCGGCGAGGACATACCACGCCTTCCCTTTCTCCGTCGCGAACGAGAAGCCTATGAGCTTGCACGTGCTGGCGTCTTTCGCGCTCATGCCGGGCTCGCGCGCCGTCGTCTCGGTGTCGAAGGCGATTTTCCTTGCCTTCATGAGTTCGTCGAGAAGGGCTTGCGCCTCCGCCTCCGTCGTGACGAGGCGGTATTCGTGCGGCGTTGTTGAGATCGCCGCAAGAGATGGGAGTGCGGAGCCTGAAGTCGAGAGCGGCTCGCCGTTCTTCAATTCGATGTCGAATTCTCTTGCAAACCTGATAAGCTCGAATTTTGCGCAGACGGCGGCGAGCTTTTCCTTGTTCGGTCCGGCGAGCCTGTACGATTCCCAGTTCGGTTCGATTGGAACGTCTGTTCGTATCGTTGTGAGGAACTTCGATATTCGTGCGTCTTCGCGTCCAGCTGAAACCTTCTCGGAGAGCTTGCCTTTTAGAAGCGCATGGTTTTCAATGATGCCCTCGACGTCGCCGTACTTTTCAAGAAGGTCTGCGGCCGTCTTCTCGCCGACGCCGCGAATGCCGGGGATGTTATCCGAGGCATCGCCCGCGAGAGCGAGAAAGTCAATCATCTGCGACGGCGAGCGGAGCTTCCAGTGCTCGCATACTTTCGCTTCATCGTATATTTCCGCAGCGTCGCCGGCATGGGAAGGGCGGTATAGCTTTACGCCAGGACGCACGAGCTGCGCGGCGTCCTTGTCGGGCGTTGCGAGGTAGACGTCGAATCCAGCCGCCGCGCCTTTTACTGCGAGGGTGCCCATTACGTCGTCCGCCTCGAAGTCGTCGACCCTTACAACCTTTATGTTCAAGGCGTCTGCAAGTTCGAAGGCGTAGGGAATGGACGCAGCGAGATCCTCGGGCATCTTTTCGCGCTGCGCCTTGTACGGCGGATATGCCCTGTGCCGAAATGTCGGACCACCGGGATCCATTGCGAAGACGGCATGCGTCGGCTGCTCTTTCTTGAGGATGGAAAGGAGTCCGTTTGCAAGGCCTATGAGAGCGGACGTGTTGATGCCGCTTGAAGTCATCCTCGGATTGCGGAGAAACACGAAGTGCCCCTTGTACAGAAAGGGCATCATGTCGATTATGAAAAGCTTGTCCATGCAATGTCTCCTAAAACGACTGGAGACGCAATTATACCAAAACCTCCCTAACTTTGCGACATCCTAGAGCCGGAAAGACCCATGGCTAGCGATGATATTCCTGAAGACTGTACACGGCGCTTTCGCACCGCTCCTCGGCAAGGCCGGCCACGGCGGCGGCAAAACCGGCAAGGGTTGTCGTTACGGGAATGCCTGCGGAGACGGCGCAGGAGCGGAGTTGCACGGAGTCGCCTGTCGCCTCGCCGTCCGATTCGGACGTGTTGACGACCCAGTTTATCTCGCCCTTGCGTATGAGGTCTAATGCGTTGGGACGTCCGCGCGATATCCTGAACGCCGCCTTTGAGTCTATGTCGTGGCTCCAGAGATACGTCGACGTGCCGAGCGTTGCGTATATTCCAAAGCCAAGCGTCTTGAGTTGCGCGGCAAGCTCCGCAACCTGCGGCTTGTCCTCGTCGCGGACTGACAGAAACACGTTTCCGCTTTTCGGCAGTGGGCTTCCAGAGGCGATCTGGCTCTTGAAGTATGCGCCGAAGCGGTCGTAGTCTATCGCCATTACCTCGCCCGTCGATTTCATTTCCGGCGAGAGCGTAATCTTCGCGCCGGGGAATTTGATGTAGGGAAATACCGCTTCCTTGACGCAGTAGTAGTTGGGGGAAGAGGGAACGGGGAAGGGGGAACGGGGAAGCTTTTCCCCGATCATCGCCAAGGCTCCGAGGTCGGCAAGCGGAATGCCTGTTGCCTTTGAGACGAATGGCACGGTGCGCGAAGCACGCGGATTGACCTCGATCATCCAGATTTCATCGTCTTTGACGGCAAGCTGGAGGTTCATGAGGCCTACGACATGGAGCCGCTTTGCGAACACTTCGGCATAGTGCCTCACTTCTGCTAGCGTCTTGTCCGAAAGGCTGACCGGCGGCGTGATCGCGGCCGCGTCGCCAGAGTGGCAGCCTGCCGCTTCGATGTGCTCCAGGATCGCCCCTATCATCGTCGTCTCGCCGTCGGATACGGCGTCTACGTCAAGTTCGATTGCGTGTTCAAGGAACTTGTCGATAAGGATGGGCTTTCCTTCAGATGCGGCTACGGCTTCTGCGACATACGAATCAAGTTCGGCTTCTTTGTAGACGATTGCCATGCCGCGTCCGCCGAGGACAAACGACGGCCTCACGAGAACGGGATAGCCGATTTCGTTCGCTATCCGCCGCGCATCTTCGATGGAATGGGCGATGCCGCTCGCGGGTTGCTTCATCCCAACTTCGGCGACGAGCGCCCTAAAGAAGTCGCGGTCTTCGGCGAGCGCGATGTCTTTTGGAGAAGTGCCGACTATCTTCGCGCCGGCGTTTTCGAGTTTTTCGGCGAGGTTTAGCGGAGTCTGCCCGCCGTACTGCACGATGACGCCATCGCACTTCTCGCGGTCGTAGATCTCCATCACGTCTTCGAACGTGAGTGGCTCGAAGTAGAGCTTGTCGGATGTGTCGTAGTCGGTCGAGACGGTCTCGGGGTTGGAATTGACCATCACGACCTCGTAGCCGTGTTTCTGGAGCGCGAACGCGGCGTGGCAGCAGCACCAGTCGAATTCGATACCCTGGCCAATGCGGTTTGGCCCTCCGCCAAGGACCATGATTTTTGGGCGGGAAGACTTCGGACTTCCGACTTCGGACGACGCTAAGTCTGAAGTCCTAAGTCCGACGTCGTTCATCGAATAATAGCTGTAGTAATACGGCGTCTCGGCCTTGAACTCGCCTGCGCAGGTATCAACTTCGCCAAACTCAGGCCTAATGCCGAGTTCGATTCTTTTCTTACGCACCGCAATCTCGTCTTCGCCGATTACCTCGGCGATCTCCTTGTCGCTAAAGCCAAAGACCTTTGCCTGGCGAAGCAACAAATACGCCTGCTCATTTTTCAAGACAGGATTAACAGAATTTACAGGATTAGCATTCTCTTTCAATCCTGTTAATCTTGTAAATCCTGTCAAAACATCCGTCTGGCTCTCCAGAAACTTTCTGAACTCTTCGATTTCGTCGAGCTCGCGCCTGAACCACGGATCGTATGTCTCGGCGTGATGGTATTTGAGCGGAGCTTCCAGCGAGCGCACAGCCTTCAAGTACGCCTGCTTGAACGTGCGGCCGATGGCCATTACCTCGCCAACTGATTTCATCTGCGTGCCGAGTGTCGTGCTGGTGCCGTGGAACTTCTCGAACGCGAAGCGCGGAATCTTCACGACGACATAGTCCAATGCAGGCTCAAAGCAGGCGAGAGTCTTGCCGGTGATGTCGTTCTTGATTTCATCGAGCGTGAATCCGACGGCGAGAAGGGCTGCTATCTTCGCAATCGGGAAGCCGGTTGCCTTCGATGCAAGTGCGGACGAGCGCGAGACACGAGGATTCATCTCGATGATGATGCGCCGACCGTCCTTCGGGTTGACCGCCCACTGCACGTTCGAGCCGCCCGTCTCGATGCCGATCTTCTCCAGTACCTTTATTGAGTCGTCGCGCATCGCCTGGTATTCGCGGTCGGTGAGCGTGAGTATCGGTGCGACTGTGATTGAGTCGCCCGTATGCACGCCCATTGGATCCATGTTCTCGATGGAGCAGACGATGACGGCGTTGCCAGCCTTGTCGCGCATTACCTCCATCTCGTATTCCTTCCATCCGATCAGCGACTCTTCCACAAGCACTTCGTGGTTGAGAGAGGCGTCGAGTCCGCCGGAGACGATCCGCGCAAACTCTTCGGCATCGTGCGCAATGCCGCCGCCGGTGCCGCCGAGCGTGAAGCCAGGCCGCACGATGAGCGGCCACGATCCGATTGTCTGCGCAATGGCCTCCGCCTCGGCGAGCGAGTGGGCGCTGCCGGAGCGCGGCATGTCGAGCCCGAGTTCGCGCATGGCCTCCTTGAAGAGGTTGCGATCCTCTGCACGTGAAATAGCCTCCGCCTTCGCGCCGATTAGTTCCACGCGGTAGCGCTTCAGTATGCCTCTCTTTTCAAGTTCCATCGCGAGGTTGAGCGCGGTCTGTCCGCCAAGCGTCGGGAGAAGGGCGTCGGGACGTTCGCGGCGGATGACTTCGTGGAGGTAGTCTGCCGTCAGAGGTTCGATGTAAGTTCTGTCGGCTCGGTCGGGATCGGTCATTACCGTTGCCGGATTGGAGTTCACCAGCACGACTTCGTAGCCCAGGGCTTTAAGCGCCTTTACTGCCTGCACGCCCGAATAGTCGAACTCGCATCCCTGCCCGATGACGATTGGCCCCGAGCCTATAATCAGTATCTTCCTCAAATCTGTGCGTTTCATTATTTAACCCTCCGTTCCCCGTTTCCCATTCCCCCGCCTTCGCCAAGGCTTCGGCGGGCAAGCCGTTTCCCATTCCTCAGTGCCGCCTTGACGAGTCCGTTGAAGAGTGGGTGAGGTGCCGTTGGACGGCTCTTGAATTCTGGATGGAACTGCGATGCGATGAAGTAGGGGTGTCCGGGCAGCTCGACGATTTCGACGAGCTTTCCATCAGGCGAAAGACCGGTAGCCTTGAGTCCTGCTTTTTCAATGGCTTTCTGTTCCGCCGAACCGTTCGCGAACTCGTAGCGATGGCGATGTCGTTCGGAGATAACGGGCGCACCTTTTTTCGTGTCTTTAGTGTGCTTCGTGGTTCCATACAGTTTCGATGCAAGAGAATCCTTTTTGAGGATGCAAGGATATGCGCCAAGGCGCATCGTGCCGCCTTTCTGCGTTATGCCGCGCTGCTCTTCCATGAGGTCGATGACGGGGTGCGCGGTCTTTTCGTCGAACTCGGTGGAGTTGGCGTCCTTCCAGCCGAGCACGTCGCGCGCGTATTCGATGACCGTGCACTGCATGCCAAGGCAAATTCCGAGGAAGGGTATCTTCTTTTCCCGAGCATACTTGATCGCGGCGATCTTGCCTTCCACGCCTCTTGATCCAAAACCCCCAGGCACAAGAATACCGTCGATATCCTTCAGCGGATTGTTTTTGACAGGATTAACAAGATTTACATGATTAGAAGGCTTCGCCAATCCTGTTAATCCTGTAAATCCTGTCTCCAACTCCTCAGCTTCAACAGGAACGACTTTTACTTTGCAGTCGTTTGCCATGCCGGCATGCTGCAATGCTTCGTGAATAGACTTGTAGGCGTCGCGTATCGAGATGTATTTTCCTACGAGCGCGATGGTGCAGGATTTCCTTGGCTGCGTTGCCTTCCTGACTAGCGAATCCCAGACGGTATGCTTGATCGGCCAGATGTCAAGGTGCAGCTGGCGCAAAACCTGCTCGTCCAGTCCCTGAGCCCTGAGCTCGCGAGGTACGGCATATACGGAGTCGGCTACGTCCTTCTCCTCGATTACGCACTCTCGCTTGACGTTGCAGAACATGGCGAGCTTCTTGAGATGCTCTTCCGGTATCGTCATTTCGGTGCGGCAGACGAGGATGTCCGGGATTATGCCTATGTTGCGCAACATTCCTACGGAGTGCTGAGACGGCTTTGTCTTTAGTTCGCCGGCCGCCTTTAGGTATGGAACGAGCGTCAGGTGTACGAAGCAAGTGTTTTCGTTGCCTTCTTCGAACCGGAACTGCCGCGCCGCCTCGAGGAAGGGGAGCGATTCGATGTCGCCTGAAACTCCGCCGATTTCGCAGAGGACGATGTCAGGCGCAGGTTCATTGCCATGGGCTTCGCCTGCGCTGTGGATTGCTGCTTTGATTTCGTCGGTGATGTGCGGCACCACTTGCACCGTGCCTCCGAGATAGCCGCCTGCGCGTTCACGGGCCAGAACGGCGGAGTAGATGCGTCCAGATGTGTAGTTGCTCGCCTTGGAGCAGGTGACGCCGGCAAATCGTTCGTAGTGACCCAAGTCAAGGTCGGTTTCCGCTCCATCGTCTGTTACGAACACCTCGCCATGCTGATATGGCGACATCGTTCCGGGATCGACGTTGAGATACGGGTCTAGCTTTTGCATGAACACCCTATAGCCGCGGCTCTTCAGGAGAAGCGCCAGCGACGCGCTCGTTATGCCTTTGCCGAGCGAACTTACCACGCCGCCGGTAATGAACACGTATTTGACTTGCTTTTTCATTTTTTGACTTCCGGCTTTTTGTGTGTTTAGTGTGTTTCGTGGTTCGTTATCAATTTTCTGAATTCGTCGAAGAGATACTTCGAGTCGTGCGGACCTGGACAGGATTCAGGATGGTACTGCACCGAGAACGCTGGAAGCGTCTTGTGCCGGACGCCTTCAATCGTGTTGTCGTTGAGATTGATGTGCGTAACTTCTAGGCGGTCAGGAATAGTTGCTGGGTCAACAGCGAAGTTGTGGTTCTGGCTCGTTATTTCAACGTGTCCAGTCGCAAGGTTCTTGACGGGATGATTGCAGCCGTGATGCCCGAACTTTAGCCGCATTGTCTTTGCTCCGCAGGCAAGCGAGAGAAGCTGATGCCCCAAACAAATTCCCATAATTGGAAGTGGGTGAGTGGGTGTGTTCAACAACTTCTTGATATTCTCGATGGCGTAAGTTACTGCTGCCGGGTCTGCGGGGCCATTAGAGAGAAACACGCCGTCTGGTTTCATCGCTAGAACGTCTTCTGCGCTCGTCTTGGCTGGCACAACCGTGACTTTCGCCCACGAGGCGAGCGAGCGGAGAATGTTGCTCTTTACGCCAAAGTCGTAGCAGATGATGTGAGGAATGGGGAACGGGGAATGGGGAACGGGGAACTCATATGGCTTATCGCATGTCACCTTGGAGGCGTAGTCCTGTCCGTCAAGGCCTGTCCATTCTTTTGCCTTGTTTATTGTCCAATCCTCAATTCTACATTCTCCAACATGTAGATATGCCTTTTGGCTTCCGTGGTCGCGGATGTGAATTGTCAGTGCTCGTACATCTACGCCGTAGATTCCAGGAATGTTGTTCTCGGCGAGATATTCGTCTAGCGACTTCTCGCTGCGGAAGTTGCTTGGAGGCGTTAAGTCGTTGATGACGAGCCCCGAAAGGAAAAGTCCGCGTGATTCGACGTCTTCCTTGTTGATTCCATAGTTGCCGATTTCGGCGGCTGTCAGAGCGACGAACTGTCCGGCGTAGCTTGGATCGGTGACAATTTCCTGATAGCCGCACATGCCGGTGTTGAAGACGACTTCGCCGAGGACATCGCGCCGCGCTCCAAATGCTACGCCATGAAAAACCGTCCCGTCCGCCAGCGCCAGAAACGCCTTGCGCTCGCGTTCTGCTTTCCATTTTTTCTCATAGTTCATAAATCTCTCCTCTGTACTGATTCCTAACTCCCAACCCCTAACTCCTAACCCCTACCCACTAACCACTAACTACTAACTCCTAACCACTAACCCCTAACCCCTAACCCCTAATACGACCTTTCAGAGTTTTTGTTGAGGTAGTTTAAGATTGCCTGATGCAAGACCTTATAGCCGCCCGGCGTCGGATAGTCGCCGGTGAAGTACCAGTCGCCAATTCGGGGAACGGGGAATGGGGAACGGGGAATGGGTGAGAGCGCTTTGTGCAGATTTTCAATAGACTGATAGACGACAGCGACTTCGGCTTTTATGCCGGGAGGCGTGAGAAGTCTAGCAATCTCGCGGCAGTGCTCTTCTTCGGTGAAGCGCGCGTACAGTGCGGCGAGTGGATTGTTTTCGGCAAGTGCGTTCCGCAGTTCCTGTTCCCCGTTCCCCGTTCCTTGTTCCCCGTCCAATAGATTCACGAGGGCGCGAAAGGCCACGAGCTCGCCGAGCGTTGACATGTCGATTCCATAGCAGTCTGGATAGCGTATCGGCGGAGCGGACGACACTATCACAATGCGCTTTGGACCAAGCCGCGAGAGCATCGGGATGATCGCGTTTTTCATCGTGTTGCCACGCACGATTGAGTCGTCCATCACGACGAGCGTGTCGTCTTCATTGACAAGCCCGTAGGTGACGTCATAGACGTGCTTGTAGAATTCGCGGCGTGCGGCGGCATCCGCAATGAACGTGCGGAACTTCGCGTCCTTTACAGCGATCTCGCCGAAGCGCGGAGTCGTGTGATTGAGAGTTGAGTCGGAGAAAAGTTTTTCCAGCAATCCGTAAAAGGCTATTCGGGCGGAATTTGGAATGTAGCTAAAGAAAATGCGCTCCATCGGCGCGTTTGCGGCGGCGAGGATTTGCGGCACGAGCGCCGCGCCCAGCGCCTTGCGTTCGCGGCAGATGTCCGCGTCGTTCGCGCGCGAAAAGTAGATCCGCTCGAAAGAGCAAGGGCGAGGGTCGGCCGTGATGTCCGGCCTGAGTTTGGATATCTTTACGTCGCCATTGGGCGAGACGATTAGAATCGCGTCAGGCGGCAGCTCCTTCACTGCTTCAGGCGGAACGTCGAAAGCGGCCTGTATCGCGGGGCGTTCGCTGGCTACGGCCAACACGTCGTCGGCATCGTAGTAATAGCCAGGACGTATTCCATGCGGATCGCGTGTTGCGAAGACCGTGCCGTCGGCTGTCGCGCCGATGAGCGTCCATGCGCCGTCCGCATCCTTCAACACATTGGAGACTGCGCTGGAGATGTTGAAATTCTTCTCTAGCTCGTGAGCGATCAGTTCCGTGATGAGGTAGCCGTCGGCGCGGGATGTTGGAAAGCAATGCTGCCGCTTGAAGCTCTCGAAAAGCTCTGCGGCATTTGTGAGGTTGAAGTTCCCGGCGAGCAGGAGCGTATGTTCCAGCTCGCTTGATGCATGTACGAACGGATGGCAGAACGACTCTTCGTTCTTCCCGAAGGTGGCATAGCGAAGATGTCCGAGGAAGACTCTTCCAAAGCCTGTGGCAGCGATGCTCCGCTTCGTCAGCATTCCAAGCACGTCGGCGAGGGGAGTGGCGCTTGCAGACTTGAATATTTGGTATGGCACGGCGCCAGCCTCGGGATTTGCCATGATAATCGCCGCGCCAGCGCCGTCCTGCCCTCGGTTATGCTGCTTCTCCAAGAGGAGCGAGAGCTTTACTCCTCCATAGTCGCTCGCACCGTATTTATTACGATAGTACTCGCCGTCCTTCTTCAGGACGACGAGTGCTACCGCGCATTCGTGTTTTAGTTCGTCTGACATGTTTTCGTCAACCACTAACTCCTAACTCCTAACCCCTAACCACTAACCCCTAACCCCTAACCACTAATACAGAAACAGCATATCCCTGTATTTCGGAAGCGGCCACTTTTCGTTAGTGACGATTGTCTCTAGCGAATCGGCAGTACGGCGCAGTTCGGACATCCACGCAAGAATGTATTCCGTGTCGTGGTTCTTAAGCGCATCCTGCAGATGGCTGATGGCATCCTTCATCTTGACGAGCCCGTCCGCGAGTTCCGTCATTTGTCCGCGCAGCACGTCGATCGCGACCTTGACGTTGCTGGAATCGGTTTCGTTGTATGCCTTCGCAGTTTCGAGGTACTCGGCGCGCACGGCGGGAAGTATCATCGTCTGGGCAATGTCGAGCGCGGCGTTGCCTTCGATGCGAACCTTCTTTTCGTATTCCTCGAGGAATATTTCGTGGCGGCTCTTCAGCTCGCGCGCCGTCATCACGCCGTATTTCTCGAAGAGCGCGATATTGTCCTTCTTCGAGAGCGCGGAAAGCGCGGAGAGCGTGTCAGGCGCGTTGGGAAGTCCGCGCTTCTCCGCCTCCTTCGGCCAGTCGGCCTCGTATCCGTTGCCGTTGAAGACGACGCGCTTGTGCTTCTTGAGCGAGGACTGCAGAATCTTCTGAAGCGCGTTGTGGAATGCCGCGGTGTGCTCGCCGGGCTTTGCCTTGCCGGCAACCTTCGCGTCTTCCAGTTCGCTCGCGATGCGATCCACCGCCTCGGCGACAATCGTGTTGAGCACGGTCATTGGGCCTGCGCAGCAGACGGACGATCCAGGTGCGCGGAACTCGAACTTGTTGCCCGTGAAGGCGAATGGCGACGTGCGGTTGCGGTCCGTCGCGTCCTTCGGGATTATGGGCAGCACGTCGCTTCCGAGCTTCATCGTGCCGGCTTCCTTGCCCTTGTTGGTGCGGCCGTTCTCAATGCGGTCCAAGACCTCGGCGAGCTGGTCGCCGACGTAGATCGAAATCACGGCAGGCGGCGCTTCGTTCGCGCCAAGGCGGTGGTCGTTGCCTGCGCTGGCGACGGACGCCCTCAGAAGGTCGGCGTGCCTGTCAACCGCCTCGATGACGGCGCAGAGCATCGTCAGGAACAGTGCGTTGTCGTTGGGATCCTTGCCCGGATCCAGCAGATTCCTGCCGCCGTAGCTCACGGACCAGTTGTTGTGCTTGCCGGATCCGTTCACGCCTGCGTACGGCTTCTCGTGCAGCAGGCACTTGAGTCCATGCTTTTCTGCCACGTTCCGCAGGGAGTCCATCACAAGCATGTTGTGGTCGGTCGCAAGGTTCAGTTCCTCGAACTGCGGCGCAAGCTCGAACTGCGCTGGCGCAACCTCGTTGTGGCGCGTCTTCGCCGGGATGCCGAGCCGCCAGAGTTCGCGCTCCACGTCGTTCATGAAGGACAGCACGCGATCTGGAATCGTGCCGAAGTAGTGGTCCTCAAGCTGCTGTCCCTTAGCGGAGGGCGCACCGAAGAGTGTGCGGCCGGTGAGGACGAGGTCGGGACGCTTCTTCCAGTATTCCTTGTCGACAAGGAAGTACTCCTGCTCTGCGCCAAGCGTGCAGGCGGCATGTCCCTCGCCGCGCCCGAATAGCTTCATCAGCCGCTTCAGCGACTTGTCGAGCGCCTGCATCGAGCGAAGAAGGGGCGTCTTCTTGTCGAGCGATTCGCCGGTGTATGCGCAGAATGCCGTCGGGATGCACAGCGTTGCGCCGTTCGAGTGGCGCTTTATGAACGCTGGGCTCGTCGGATCCCAGGCCGTGTAGCCGCGTGCCTCGAAAGTGGAGCGTATGCCGCCAGATGGGAACGACGAAGCGTCCGGCTCGCCTACGATGAGATTCTTTCCGGAGAACTGCATGATTGGTTCGCCATCCTTTATCTCCAGGAACGAATCGTGCTTCTCCGCCGTGGATCCCGTCATTGGAAGGAACCAGTGCGTGTAGTGGGTAGCCCCGCGGTCCATCGCCCAATGGCGAATGCCGTGCGCGACCTCGCCCGCAATTGAAGGGTCGAGCGGCTTGCCTTCGTCAATCGTTGCCTGCAGCTTCTTGGCCGTGTCCTTCGATAGGTAGGTCTTTATGGCCTCTTTGCCGAACACATCGGCACCGTATTCCGTTGCTGCCTTGGTCTCTTCTGTCATGGTTGTTGTTCCTTTGGTTTCGCCGGACGCGACTATCGCATCCGTCGTAAAACCATTAGCATAATTCGTGCCAACCATAAACAAGGCGAAAACATTACGAATATTGTAAAACACGCAGTATGGATAGTTGTTTCATGCCAGAAAATGTAATGTTCTCCTACTCGTAAGATGTTGGCACGGTTTGTGCAATGTGTTTTTCGATGCCGTGATAGTCGCGGCGGTTTGAAAGGTAAAGATGAAACTGATAATAGCATATATTCAGCCCGAGCGGCTGAATGCCGTCAAGCAGGCGTTGTTTGAGCGGGAGATATATAAGATGTCCGTGACCAATGCGTTGGGGTGCGGACGACAGGGAGGCTACGTCCACATGTATCGTGGCGCGACGGAGGAAGTGACGCTTCACAAGAAGATGCGCCTTGCAATCGCCGTCAACGACGATTTTATCGAAAGGACAATCGATGCGATAATAGAAGGCGCGCGCACTGGGGATATTGGCGACGGAAAGATATTCGTCTTGCCGATGGACGAGTGCGTGAGAATAAGAACCGGCGAACGCGGCCCGTCGGCAATAGGATAGGTTAGTAGTTAGTGGCTAGTGGTTAGTAATTAGTTATAGATTAGGAGTTGTTATGGAAGCAACGGTAATTGCAGCACCTGAAGTTCAGACAAACTTGAATGTAGTCTGGACGCTTATCGCAGGAATTCTCGTATTCACGATGCAGGCGGGCTTCGCGCTCGTCGAGACGGGCTTTACGCGCGCAAAGAACGCGGCGAACATCATGATGAAAAACCTCATGGACTTCGCCGCCGGTTCGCTTGGGTTCTACATTCTCGGCGCAGCCCTCATGTTCGGTGCGACGAAGTTTGGCGGCGCATTCGGTTGGGGCGGGCTCGGCATGCCGTCTCTTTCGACGGGCGAAGGCGCATGGGACTGGACGTTTCTTTTCTTCCAGACAATGTTTGCCGCGACGGCAGCGACAATTGTTTCCGGCGCGGTAGCAGAGCGCATCGAGTTCAAGAGCTACCTAATCTACTCTGTCCTCATCAGCGCAATCGTATATCCGGTGAGCGGACATTGGATGTGGGGCTCTCTTGCTGGCGAGGCATCGCAGGGCTGGGTCGAGAAGCTCGGCTTTCACGACTTCGCCGGCTCGACTGTCGTACACTCCGTCGGCGGCTGGATCGCCCTGGCAGGCGCAATGGCGCTAGGCCCGCGTATCGGCAAATATCACGCGAACGGCAAGCCCAATCCCATTCCCGGGCATTCGCTTGTCCTCGGCACGCTAGGCGTGTTTCTTCTATGGATTGGCTGGTTCGGCTTTAACCCCGGGTCGTACACGGCGGGCATCTGCTCGATAGGACGCGTCGCGATGACTACCAATCTTGCCGCCTGCGCCGGCACGATCGCCGCGCTTGTCACTGCTTGGACCATTATGGGCAAGCCCGACCTTACGATGGCGCTCAATGGTTCGCTTGCAGGGCTTGTCGCGATCACCGCGCCCTGCGATCTCGTTACGGCGAACGCCGCTATTGTCATTGGACTCATCGCAGGCGTACTCGTAGTGCTGAGTGTCTTTGCGCTCGACAAGCTCCATATCGACGATCCCGTGGGCGCGGTATCGGTCCACTGCGTGAACGGCGTGTGGGGAACTATCGCCGTCGGACTCTTCGCCGCACCTGCGGCGGCGGGCTATGGCAACGAAATGGTCGGCCTCTTTTACGGCGGTGGATTCAAGTTCCTCGACATTCAGATTGTTGGCGCGGTGGTCACGGCGGTTTGGGCATTTGGCACGGGGGCGACAATCTTCTTCGTCCTGAAGAAACTCGGCATCCTTCGCGTTTCGCCAAAGACTGAACTCAAAGGTCTCGACCTCGTTGAACACGGACAAGACGCCTACGCCTCGTTCCAGTTCTTCTCGAACACCTAACTGCGTTGTCGTCGGACGTTCCGAACGTCGTGAGGATCAGCACCTTCGTCTCCGGCGCGGCAGCGAGGATCTCCTCAGTGGCCGCGACGCCGTCCTTCTTGGGCATTACAATGTCCATCACGACGACGTCCGGCTTGAGTTTCAGCGTCTTGCGCACGGCGTCCTCCCCGTTTACGGCCTCTCCGGCGATTTCGACGTTCTTTGCCGTTCCGAGAAGGGAAGCTAGGCCCATCCTGACCACGGAATGGTCGTCTGCGACTTTTGGGGAGGGACCCTTGAGACGGTGTTGTTTTTGATGGGAAAACTGCGAAATTCTGCAAGATAACGTAAAACGAGACTAAAAACTCTGCCTAAAAAGACAAAGGAGATAAGGCGTTGCGGGGGTTGTTCGACTGGCCGAGAGCAGGGGCTTTTTAGACCATTTTCAAGATGATGGATTCGCTCATCTTTTCGGGGAAATGTTTCCTTGATTCCCTCATTTTTTCGGGAAAATGCATCTGTCATTCGCTCATTTTTTCGGGAGGGTGCTTGCGATGCGGCGATTTATTTGCTATTATACACGACGTGGAGGTGAAATAGTGTACTTAAAGCGTAAATTTGACCAATGGCTCCAAAAGTGGCATGCGAACCCAGATCGCAAGCCTCTTCTTGTCAAGGGCGCACGGCAAGTAGGCAAGACGGAGTCTATCCGCCATTTTGCCGAGACGGCGTATGACAATGTCATTGAAGTCAATTTTGTCTTTCAGCCGGAATTCAAGCAGATCACATCAGAAGGCTACAAGGCGGAAAGTGTGGTCAAACGAATGTCGGCGTTAGATCCAACTTTGCGATTTGTCCCGAAAAAGACCTTGATCTTCTTTGACGAGATTCAGGAGTTTCCGGACATAGCGACGTCGTTCAAGTCCTTCAAAATGGATGGACGGTACGACATCGTCTCAAGTGGCTCGATGCTTGGTATCCACTACAAGCAGATTGCGAGCCTGCCGGTGGGATACAAGACGGACTACGATCTCTCGTCGCTTGACTTCGAGGAATTCCTGTGGGCTTGTGGATATGACGAGGAATTCGTTGAGGAAATATTTTCGCACATCGTGGAAAGGAGTCCTTTCGACGAAATGACTTTGGACATCATGGAACGTCGCTTCCTCGACTACTGTGCGTTGGGAGGCATGCCGGAAATCCTCCGCAACTATTTCGAGCGGGGAACGTTCGAAGGGTCGTCGTCGCTTCAGCGCGAGCTCTTCCTTGCATATCGCGACGACGTGCGCAAATACGCCGGCGGCGTCGACCAGACCCGCATTCTGAACGTTCTCGACCATGTGGCGCAGCAACTGGCGAAGGAGAACAAGAAATTCCAGATATCGAAGGTTGCCAAGGATGCCAGGTTCAGGGACTACCGCGGATGCGTCGACTGGCTTAAGGATGCCGGAGTCGTCAACATCTGCCATGCCATGTCGTTCCCCGAACTGCCGATAGGGGGCAATCAAAGCGAAGACAAGTTCAAGATATACCTTGCCGACAGTGGTCTGCTGCTTGGACAGCTTGACGACGAATCGCAGCGCGATTTCCGGGCCAACCGCAATCTGGGGACATACAAGGGCGGCCTGTTCGAAAACATCGTAGGCGAAGCTCTGGCAAAGAGCGGCGCGCCTCTGGTGTACTACAAACGCGAGGATTCCACCCTTGAAATGGATTTTCTCCTTCGTGATGCCGAGCATCTTGTTCCTGTCGAGGTGAAGGCAGGCTCGGCAAGGGCCAAGTCCATTCGAACAATGATAGAAAGCGACCACTATCCCGACATCTGCTGGGGCATAAAGCTCGCCAGGGGAAATGTCGGTTTCGACAACGGAATACTTACGCTTCCGCACTGGTCGGCGTTTCTTCTCAAACGGATGCTATCTGAACGACAGATTGAAATTTAGCAAAAATGGAGTGAAAGTCATGAACGAAACTAGAGAGCTGTATCCTATCGTGGATTTGCCAGAGCGCCGTGTGGATTTGACGCGGTCGGAGCTGCTGTACAGGTTCGAC
>Ga0310696_10000801_pt1 | contig 46826 bp, 44 predicted proteins | sample AusTroGonzalo_MG_4_FD_203885 | JGI IMG/M metagenome (GOLD analysis project Ga0310696, IMG submission 203885) | Bovine rumen microbial communities from tropical cattle in Woodstock, Queensland, Australia - Gonzalo_02 (v2) (version 2) | ecosystem: Host-associated > Mammals > Digestive system >... | reverse complement strand
CCAATGTCTATGATTGAACTGATTTTATGAAATGATGTACCGACATTATCCTCAATAACAGGGTATAATGTCCTATTTTTCAAAACGTTTGGCTGGCATCTAAAGCGGGTCTCGGCGGGCCCACTACAGACTCAGGTTCGAGTCCCGCAGATAAGTTATATTCTTATTACAGTTGAAATCATTTTTTCTGACAGGGTGACGATTGTCTTTAATTCTAAATAAACAGTTGAGAAACCATGCAATCCGGAGAGACTGTGTACTTGGATTCAACACTATGCGATTCGCTTAGGGCCTTGATGTCATCCGATAATAATCTGGATGATTTGGTCAAAGGTATTCTGGAAGCATACGTTGAAAGGAGATCCAACGAGGATGAGATCATAGCGAAGTACATTTCAGTAACTCCCGTAGTCGGACGTCTGGACAAAGATGGTAATACAATTTTGCCGTCATCTATGTATGATCCGGAGGATGACGTCTACGACAGATACCAATGATTTTATCAAATGGGACATCTGGGTGGCTAAAGTCTGGTACGATGATCACAGTGGCTGGAAGAATCGCCCTGTGATGATATTGGACGGTTCTCGTTTCCAGATACTTCCTCATGGCGTTCTCAGGTCTGGCTGCGGCCAGATCGACAATGTCTCCCTTGCCTGAGGCCAGGAGTGCGACCTTAGGGGTGGGATCGTCCTACCTCATGCCGTTGGTCCTGGGGCCGATGCAGAAGGACGGGAGTTGGAACAATCATCCGAATAGTTATATTACTCGCGATAAACATGGTGCTACAGGAGTGATCCTATGGACAAGAAAGTCGCAAAGCTTCTGAATCAGCAGATCAACAAGGAGATGTATTCCGCATACATCTATTTGGATATGGCCAACTTCTACGCCGACAAGGGCCTGGACGGTTTCAGGAACTGGTTCGAGAGACAGGCGGAGGAGGAGATGGAGCACGGCATGAAGATTCTCCATTACCTTCAGGACAATGGTGTGCAGATCGAACTCGAGCCCATAGACAAGCCCGACGCGAAATACGTGGAGCTCGTGGATCCTCTCAATAAGGCCCTTGAGCATGAGGAGTACGTGACATCGCTGATCCATGCGATCTACGAGGCCGCGGAGGAGTGCAAGGACTACCGCACGATGCAGTTCCTCCAATGGTTCATCGAGGAGCAGTGCGAGGAGGAGAAGGATGCCGGAGACCTCGTGAAGAAGTACAATGTCTTCGCCAAGGACGGCGGAATGGGACTTTACCATCTGGACAGCGAGTTCGCCAACAGGACGGGCGAGTGATCCAAAACGCCCTCCCCTGAGGGCGTCTCCATCGTCATTTTTTGCTTGCTGGGACTATGAACTTTTTATGTTTTGATGAGGATAACAGTATCACATGAAAGGCCGTATCTTGCCTAGAAAGGAGCTTTCGGAATTGCCCAAGACCGTTCACGGCGGGCAGGCATGGAGACTGGAAGGCATCGAGGATTTCAGCCACAATCTGAATCCGTTCGGTCCTCCGGAGGATATCGACGAGATCGTAGCCTCCGCCTTGGAGGGCATCGGCCATTATCCGGACGATTCTTGCTCCGAGCTCAAGGATACCGTCTCCAAGGCCTTCAACATAGACCCGGACTGCATCACGGTAGGTGCCGGATCGTCGGACATAATCAGGAACGTCCCCAATACGTTCTTCAGTCCCGGCGATAACGTGGTCATATGCAGGCCCAGCTTCGCCGAGTATGCCCAGCAGTGCAGGATCGTCGGAGCCAGGATCATATGGAACGACCTGAGGCCCCAGGACGATTTCAGGATCGACCTGGATGCCCTCATGTTCAACGTGGGGGAGAACACCAAGGCCCTCTACATATGCAATCCCAACAATCCCACCGGAAGGGTGGAGCCTAGGGAGAAGATAATAAGCATAGTGAGGGAGTGCGAGGACCGCGGGGTCCTGGTGTTCCTGGACGAGACGCTTCTGGAGCTGGTGCCCGGATATGCGGACATAACCCTGTCCGGGATGGTGAAGAAGTTCACGAACCTGGTGGTCGCCACATCCCTGACGAAGTCCTTCGCCATCCCTGGCATAAGGATCGGTTTCGGACTGTCCAACCCGGACATCATCTCGGAGATGGAGAAGGTGAGGATGACCTGGAACGTTGGTCAGGTGGAGCAGACAGTGGCGAACGTCCTCATCAGGGACCGTCTGGACTACGTGGACAGGGCGGCCGCGGTCATGGGCGAGGAGTCGGAGGTATTGAACTCATCGCTCAACAACATCGGCTTCCCTGCCGGCCCCGTGTCGGACTCGTTCTTCTACTTCAACGACCTGTCCCCGCTCGGGATGGACTGCGCCGAGTTCCAGAAGAAGATGCTATCCCACGGCATCATGGTGAGGGACTGCTCTTCCTTCGGGCCGGAGTTCAAATCCTATGTGCGCTACAGCGTCAAGGACAGGGAGCGCAACTGCAAGTTCCTGGCGGCGGCCGATTCGGTCATAAACGGGTGATCCTTTGGAGCTATGGCTGGACGCAGTGGCCATCGTGGTGCTCGCGATACTCATCGACAGGTTCATCGGCGATGTCCCCAACGCGATCCATCCGCTCAGATGGATGGGCAATATCCTGGATTTCATAGACCGCCACATCACCAACAGGGCCTCGGCATGGACTTCTGTGCTGGGTTTCCTATCCTATCCCCTGGTGTTCGTGATATTCGCCGGCATCGGGATGGTGATCATTTCCGCTGTGCACTTCTATGTCGGAAGGTACGATCCCCTCTGGGGCGAGGTTGCATGGATTGTGGTCACCGCATTCATATTCAAGATACAGTTCGCGATTTTCTCCTTCAGGCATCACTGCGACCCGATCTGCGACGACCTGGACAACGGCCGTGTGGAGGATGCTGCAGCGAAGGTGCAGATGATCGTGAGCAGGAACACCAAGGGGATGGACCCGGAACACATCGCATCATCCTGCTGCGAGACCGTGTCGGAGAACCTGGTGGACAGCGTCATTTCCCCGACGTTCTTCTTCGGACTCCTGGGCATCCCCGGGTCGATAATGTTCAGATGCTCCAACCTGATGGATGCCATGTGGGGATACCTCAACGACAAATATCGCAGGCTGGGATTCTTCCCGGCGAAGTTCGACGATGTCCTTGGGTGGCTCACATCCCGTATCTCGCCATATTTCGTTGCTCTAGCGGCCATGATCCTCAGGATGGATTGGAGGGCGGCGGTGCCCGCCGCCAAGGCGGAGCACACCAAGACCCCCAGCCCCAATAGCGGCTGGCCGATGACCGCGGTCTCCGCGGCATTGGGGATATCGATGGAGAAGAAGGGCGTTTACGTCATGGGTACCGGACCACTTCCGACCACCAAGGATGTCAAGCGCTGCCTAAGGCTTGTGGAGCTCACGTCCGTGATCTTCATGTTGACGGTGTGCCTTGCGCTCTACGCCGTCTGCGGAATCCAGGTCCAGGTGTTCCTGGAGGGGCTTTTCCCGTTCGCATAAAATACTAACAAGTCCATACTTCGCCAAATCGGCAGATTCAGCCGAGACGGTCGGTAACAATGAGCGCATTGAGAGCACTGGTATCGTTCTACACCATGTTCCATTTGAACATAACGCAGGAAGATATGGATGACATGGAGAAGAAGTTCTATCTCACGCCTCTGGTCGGTCTTATCTTCGGAGCGTTGCTGATCATCCTGTGCTCTGTGCTGATCTTCTTGGATCACCGCCTGGATTTCGGCAACGGTTTCACCACTGCCGTCCTGGTGCTGCTCACGGTGTATGCGGGCAGCAAGTTTCTTCATTTCGACGGCCTGACCGATTTCGGTGACGGGATGATAGTATCCGGCCAGCAGAGCGATCACATCCGTGCCCTGAAGGACACCCTTGTGGGTGCCGGGGGCATAGGGGTGGCCCTGATCACAGTGCTGTGCTCCGTGGCATTCTATACCATGTATGGGAACGCCGCATTCATCATCCTCGTCTTCCCCGCGGTGGAGGTGTTCGTGAAGAACGCCATGGTGTTCGCCGCATCATTCGGCGAGCCCGGCAACGGAATGGCCGCGAGGCAGGTGTCCATGACGACGCCCGCGTCCGCCATGAAGGGGCTGGTCGTCAGCATCGTTGCGCTGGCAGTGCTGTTCGCGATCGGAGGGCTCATCATGAACATATCCCTCGATTGTCCATGGGACTCCATGGTGCGTATCATGGCGGTGACCCTCGTGATAGGACTCATAGTCTCGTCCATCGTCGGGGTAGTCATGGCCAGGACCGCCAACAGGGTGTTCGGCATGGTCAACGGTGACATCCTCGGGGCGACCAACGAGGTCAGCAGGCCCTTCCTGGTTTTCTTCATCCTTCTGGGCATTTCGATCCTTTCGGTGATATGATGGAGGCGTTGGTTCATGCAGGCGGGAAAGGTACGCGTATGGGCCGTTGCGGCATCGAGAAGCCGATGATGAAGGTCGGTGACAAATGCACCGTCGAGAGGGTGATAGACGCCCTGAACGGTGCCGTCGGAGTGGACCGCATACTGGTGTCCGTCAGCGACAACACCCTGCAGACGGAGAAGTACCTCAAGAGCATCGGCGTGGAGACCATACGCACATCCGGGGACGATTTCATGGGGGATCTGCATCAGGCCCTCACGTGCCTGAGCGGAGACTATGTCCTGACCACTCCTTCGGATCTTCCGCTGATAACCTCCGAGATCTTCGACCAGATCATCGATTATTTCAGACCAGGGGTGATGGATTCCCTACTCGCGGTCATAGACGAGCAGACAGTCCGCAGCATAGGCATAACCCCGTCGTACACACGCGAGAATTGTGGAAGGAACTGGGTGCTCTCCGGGGTCTCCATCATCGATAGGAAGAAGACCCTTGACGGAGAGTACCTTGAAGAAACGTTGTATGAGACGAACTGGCCCGAGCTCTCGGTCAACGTCAACACGCCTTTGGAGCTGGACCTGGCCCGTCTCTATCACAGGGAATGACCTTCAGTCGAAGTGCATGATGCCTTCGTAGATCTCATGCACCTTGTCCTGGAGGTCCTTGGCGGTTATATTTCCGGCGGAGCTTATGACCGCTCCCACCGATGAGCCTCCGCAGCCGGTACCCTCCTTGATGTATCCCCATTCGTACGCCTGGAGTCCTTCGTACGGGCTATCGGAGTAATCCACGTTGATGTACAGGATGGGCACCTTGTCGGAGATCGAATCCATGATCTTCTTCATGTTGGAGTTGGGGTCGTTCATGAGCCATCTGGTGGTCCCCTGGACGAAGTTCCCGACCACCTCGGGGTGGAGCTTCACCGCAGCAGCGATGACGGCTGCCAGCTGGGACCCTCCTCCGACCACGACGGGGACATGCTTGGCGGCGCCGCAGAGTATGCCAATGTTCGCGGGCATCATCGGGTCCCCGAACAGTTCTACGGCCTTGAGCGGGTCATCAGCCAGATCGCCGGGCTGTATGCCTGCCTTTTCCATGGCCTCCTTCACCAGCCTGCTCTTCAGCTCTTTGGGGTTCTTCGGCGAGCTGCTGCTGACCAGGTTCTCCTTCAGGACTCCCATGGCGGTCATCACGGCCAGGGCGGTGGTGGTGCCTCCGGCGCAGCTCTCGCTGATGATGACGAATGCGTTGTCCTTCGCCAGCTGTTCTCCCAGCCTGTAGCCCTTCTCGTAAATGGACATGACATTCTCCACCGCATGCGCGGTGGTGATCTTCGCGCCGCACTTGCCACCTAGGTAGAAGTACGGGATGTTGGGCTCCACATAGCATCCTCCGTTGATTATGAAGAACTGCATGCCGGAGAGCTCGAGCGCGGCCTTGGTCAGCGTTGCAGGCGTAGGGATTCCGCCCGGATTGATCGGGACGCCCTTGATGCAGGTGGTCTTACCGTTGACCAGGAGCTCCGCATCGGCGGCCCCGGTGTAGAGTGTGAGCTCAGGGGTGTCCCCGGCATCTGAGACCCCGGGGATGCTGGAGGTCATGGTGCTGGCCACCGTGCATGTGAAAACTCCTCTCTTCCCCCAGATGCGGGAGAGGATGTCTTTGGCGATTCTCTCGTCCCCGTACAATCCAAGGGACGGCGGTATCTCGAACTCTTCCATAGTATTACCTCTTCTTATCAAGTAACAGTTCCACCACATCTTTCAGTGGGATTATCTCGTTCGGCCCTTTGCCGATGTCGATGGTGGACCACAGAGGCACATTCATCAGGATGTGCTCTCCCGACACGCAGGAGGTGCCGTGGTCCACGAAGTAGATTATATTCTCTGCATCGGAGAAGTATTTCTCCATGAGCCTGTCAGTCAGTTCCAGGACCGCCTTCTTCTTGAACGGGTCCTTCTGGTGGCTGTACTCGTCCACCTCGTCTATGTGCAGGAACACGTTCCCACGGTCGAGGGCATCCCTTGCGACGGGGAACCTGTCCTCTATCTCGTCGATGAGCTTGAAGTCGTATCCGAGGGAGGCGCAGATCCCGAGGGCGGTCGGGCTGTTGGAGATGGCGGTCATGTTGTCCAGGCCTCTGACTGGGGGATATTGCCTGCCGAACTTGCCGCAGCCCCACGGATAGTCCGTGATCCCGCCCATGTCCTCCCAGACTCCGCGGACGAACTCCCCCAGCTTTCCGGGTATCCTCACCAGCGGGGCATCCACCGGCGGACCGGGGAGTTCGGGGACGTAGTCCGATTCCAATGTCATTATGGCCCTTCCGCCTATGAAGTACCTGATCTCGGGGCTGTAATCCTCCAGGATATGCAGGTTCGCATCAACGGCAGCGATGAGCCGCTCCTTGAATTCCTCAGCGTGGTAGCTCCAGTGGATCATCCCGCCGCTTATCTCCGCGGGACTGAGCCTGTAGGCGGTCCTCTTCGGGTCCTTGATATCGAGCAGACCGAGCCCCATCGCCTCTATCGCGGCCCTGGCCATCTCAGGCGGGTGGCCGGTGAAGAACTCGTTCAGGAACAGGTGCGTGTAGCCCCTGCCGGTGGTGGTGTACCTGTAGCGGGCCCTGGAGTGAAGGAAAGGCATCTCCGCGACCTCATAGGGCTTCTTCCCATCCAGGGATGGGTTGGGGTCATCCTCAGCTCCGTCGAGGAGTACGAAAAGTGTGTTGCTCATTCCGATCAGATGTTGGAGATGCCGTCCAGGAATAAAGGTATATGGATGGATGTGTCCACCAACGATATATAAATGGATAAGTCCCCGGCCTTTATAGCCTGTTGACCGCTATCGCGGCCTGGCCGACGGAGATCCCGCCGTCCCCGTTGGGGACATCCCTGTGAAGGATGAACGGATGGTCCGTGGCCGAAGCAAGGTCCATGAACATGCGCGATATCGTGCGGTTGTAGGATACGCCTCCGGTAAGGCCGATGTCGCGGATCCCCATAGAATCGGCAGCTTCCGATGCAGCTTGGACCATCTCCGACAGAATGCCGTGCACCATGGAGTACGCTACATCCTCCTTCCTGTCCCCGGACGGATGGAATAGATGGGCGGTGGAGATCACGCCGTTGACCGTCTCGGTCTCGTAACCTTCCACCAGCCTGCCTCTGGCCAGAAGCGGCTCCAGCTTCATCGCGGGCTCTCCGTCGTAGGTCCTGACGGAGCACACCCCCAGGGAGTACGATATCGCATCCAGTACCCTGCCGAAGGATGACGTGACGACGCTCTTAGGCATCAGCTTCCTCAGGACGGCGGCCTCCTGGTCCGTGAAATCATGGTTCTCCGTGCCGTTCATCTCGTCAATGGCGAACTTAAGCCTCCTGATGTCGTAAAGAGCGCGCTCGGATCCCAGTAGCGGGATGTTCTGGAGATGCGCGACCCTTCTGTAACCGCCCAGGTCGCATCCGAGCACCTCTCCGCCCCAGGCGGTGCTGTCATCGCCGTGTCCGGTGCCGTCTATGGTCAGCGCGACGCATGAGTCCGTGCGGTTGTCCGCCATCAGGGATGCCGCATGGGCCCAATGATGCTGTATCTCCAGGACCTCCGCATCGTATTCCTGTGACAGGGATTTCGCGAGGGGCCTGTTGGAATAGCCGGGGTGCAGGTCCATGGCTATGATGGACGGGGCGCAGTTCAGGAATCCCAGCTGGGTCCTCACGGCCTCCTCCAGGTATTCGGGCACTCCGATCTTCTCGCCGTTGCCGATGTACTGTGTGGGCCATATGTTCCCGTTGAATGCGACGGATGCGGTGAGGTTCTCCTGGGCCCCCAGCCCTACTGCGCATCCTTTCCCCGGGGCGGGGATGTGGAAGGGGACGCTGCCCCTGGACCTCCTTATGTACTGTGTCCTATCATCTAGCGCCCTTACCACGGTGTCGTCGGCACGGTTCAGGATGGGCTGGTCGTGGAGGAGGTAGTAGTCCGCTCCCAGTTCCTTGATCTTCCTGTCATCCACTATCATGGGCTCGCCGGGGATGTTGGCGGACGTCATCACCAGGGCGTCGTGGTCCAGCTTGGAGAACAGGAGGTGGTGCATCCCGGTGTACGGGAGGAACATGCCAATGTTGTCGAGCCCGGGAGAGGCGAGCTCCGTGAGCTCCGAGGGCCTCTTCTCGATGAGAACGATCGGTCTGTCCGGGGATTGGAGCAGTTCCGATTCGAAGGCAGTGGGCGAGCCGTATCTGCCGATGGCGGCCATATCCCTGGCCATTATCGCGAAGGGCTTCTCCTTCCTCCCATACCAGTCGCGCATGTCCGCCAGCCTGTCCAGGTTGCAGCAGATGTGCATCCCTCCCCATCCTTTGACCACGGCTATGCGGCCGTCATCCAATTCGCGTGCGAGACGAGATATGGGGTCCTCGGTCTCCACAGGTCCATCGGCATCCTCCAGACGGTATCTGGGGCCGCATATCGGGCAGCATATGGTCTGATGGTGGAACCTCCTGTCGTTCGGGTCGGAGAATTCCTTCGAGCAATCCGGGCACAGCGGGAACCCGTCCATGGCCGTCAGCGGACGGTCGTAGGGCATCCCCCTTAGTAGCGTGAATCTGGGCCCGCAGTTGGTGCATGTGGTGAACGGATACCCTCCGCGTCTCCCCTGTCCCATCATCTCCCTTATGCAGTCGTCGCAGATGGAACTGTCCGCCGGAATGGAGGCGCCCTCTCCGTTCTGGCACGATCCGATGATGCGGAAACCCTCGGGTCCGGTGTAGGCGCATTGGATCCTTTCGATCCCGTCTATCCTTGCGAGAGGCGGAAGATCGGACAGAAGGGATTCGATAAGCTCCTCCCCCCTGTCGGTGTCTATGACAACGTCGGAGCCGTTGTTCCATACGCTGCCCGATGCACCGACCTTCCTGGCAGAACGGTATACCGTGGGTCTGAATCCGACCCCTTGAACCGTTCCGCGGATAAGGATCCTCATAAGGCCGATAAGGGGCTGCTGACTAAAATAAGGCTGCCATCAGACTGGTATCGGCCATGCTCCCATCATGAGGTGGCATCCAATGGTGGATGCCCCCAGACCTCAGACCCATGGGTGGCAATTGCATCCTGCTCTTGGATGCGGCCATGCGCGCGTCGACGTCATCATGCAGGCCGGGAGGCGGTTTTATCTAGACCCTGCCCGTTATTTTGGTCCAAGGGATTCAATGGAGACCAAGACCAATCCTATGAGGCATCTAGACAGGCTCAAGATTCCTTACGAGGCCATTCACACCGAAGGGGCATTCGTCAACGGGCTCGAGCTCGCCCGTGCCAACGGTCAGGATCCCTCCAGGGTGTTCAAGACACTCATGACCGTCGGGAAGGAGAAGTGCTACTATTGTTTCCTGGTTCCGGTCACGGGGGAGCTGGATCTCAAGAAGGCCGCCGCCTCGGTAGGCGAGAAGTCCGTGTCGATGCTGAAGTCGGACCAGCTCTTGAATCTCATGGGATATGTTCATGGAGGCTGTTCTCCCCTCTGCACCAAGCGTCCGGTCAGGATCACCGTGGACGAGACCGCGAAGGATGCAGATTATATGTATTTCAGTGCCGGAAAGGTGGGCTGGCAGCTCAAGGTCAACGTGTCGGACCTTCCTCGGATGATGGAGTTCCAGTTCGCAGATATCAGGAAGCCGGCCGTTCCATGATGCAGGTATCCTTTTGTTGACGTTGCCTCATTTATTATCCTAATTGTACAATAATTTCCCATTAATATAATATATCAAGGTAAGTGTTGCATCGTCAGAGTGATTTAATGGACAAGAAAATCATTGCAATCATCTTGGTCGTTATTGTTGCCGTAGCGGCTGTAGCCGTCTATGTCGCTACTTCGAACAACAATAACGGCAAAGCCGAGGCATCGGACTATGTGGAGCTGGGCCTCACGAACAACTTCTTCCCCGACCACACATGCTGTGTGATCGCGGCCAACTATAAGTTCATGAAAGATAACCCGGTCATTCTGGAGAGGTTCCTGGCCGGATACTACGACGGAGTGAACTTCGTTAACAATGCGCTCAAGGATACCTCATCGGAGGATTACCAGTGGCTTGTTCAATTCACTATGACCAAGGTCCCCAATCTGACAGAGGATGAGGTCAAGAGTGCTCTTGCTGATATCGAATACCTTTATGCCGACGGAACGGACGGCAACCTCGCAGGTCTGAAGAACGACATGGTCGATCTCCTCGCAGGTCTGAAGGAGGTCAATGCCCTCACCAGGGAGGTCGCCAACCCCACATCCTTCGTCAACAACTATGTGGACGACACCTACCTGAAGGCAGCGATCGAAAAGGCATCCCCATACATGGGCCAGACTGCCAAAGTCAAGGTTGCGGTCATTACCGGTGATATCCACCAGATCGCCATCCATGTCGCCCAGGCCAAGAATTACTTCGATACCTACAAGATCGAGACAGAGCTCTCTGGTTCCGCAAACGGAGGAGGAGTGGCCACTGCGCTGCTCAACGGGGACTGTGTCGTCGGATTCCTGGGAGCTCCCCCTGCGACCATCCAGATGGTCAACAACGGATACATCGACTCCGTCAAGGTGCAGGACGAGGACAAGGCCTTCAACATCGTGGCCCGTGTGAACAGCGAAGGTTCCGGGCTGTTTATCGACTCCAAGGTACTGGATAAGGGGACCTCGGATGTCCCCATGAGGAATGGTACCCCGTTCTACACCGTGAAAGGCGATGAGTACGTCGTTTCGACCGAAAACGCAAAGGCATGGGGCGGACTGGTGTTCGGAACTCCCGGAACCACATCCATACAGCACATCCAGCTGCTGACCCTCGCAACGAAGCTCGGTCTCAGGACCCAGATGTACATAGTCGGTACTGATTTGCAATCAAATACCCTGTATTATGTGGCCAATCTATCCAACTATGAGCTGATCACGACTAACCCGTACATCAACGGCGGTATCATCTGGGAGCCTCAGTATCAGAGGGTCGTCCAAGAGGCCTGATCGAATCATCCCGGGGCGGATGCGCCCCGGGAATACTTTCCGACAAAGGTTATCTACGACGTCTCGGTTTCAAAGCTGGTTTAAGAATGAGTTTCAAATTCGATGAACACAACAAATATCACAGGTTCGCCAGGACACTGATAATCACAGTGATCTCCCTGACGGTATTTGTGTTAATTTGGTGGGGGATCTCGATAGTTGCCAAAAACGCAGCCATTCCCGATCCGTGGTCCACCTTCGATGCCCTGTGGGATCTGATCCTTCACGGCGATAAGATTACAGGCCTGTCTCTGGGCACTTATATTTCCGCAAGTCTCAGCAAATTCCTGAAAGGTTTCCTTCTGGCGCTCGTCATCGCCCTGCCTGTAGGACTCTTGCTCGGGAACTTCAAGTATCTGAGAACATTCGTCAACCCTTGGATCGAGGTCCTGAGGCCCATCGCGCCCATAGCTTGGGCCCCGATATTCATCCTTCTCTTCGGATATATCAACGGAGCTACCTTGGTCGTTTTCATCGGAATATTCTTCCCCCTGTTGACCAACATCATATTCGGTGTTTCTAAGATAGACCGCGTCCTGATCGATGCATCGAAGACCCTGGGCGCATCTAACTCCCAGATATTCCTGAAGGTCCTGATCCCATCAACCGTCCCATACCTAATGAATGGTATCAAGGTCGGTCTCGGAATCGGATGGATGTGTATCGTCGCGGCAGAGTTGTACGCTACGCCTCTTGGCGGTATCGGTTTCTACGTAGCCAATATGATCAACTACGGAGCATTCCCGCAGGCATATGCAGGAATCATCATAATCGCCGTGCTCGGTTTACTCACCACAGGTCTGGCCGAATACGTTTCTAAAGTCGTTTCAAAGAGAATGGGGTTGGATGCCTGATGGTTAAAACGAAGATCAAGATCGAAGGGGAGAAATGGAAAGGCGATCGCGTCCGTGCCGACCGTACGGATGAGCTCTACAAGGACATCCCGGAAGGGCAGACCCTCATGAGCATCGACTCCCTCAGAGTGGTTTACAGGACCGACGACAGCGAGACCGTGGCAGTCGACGACTTCACACTAGATATCAAGAAGGGCGAGCTGGTGGCCATCGTCGGACCTTCCGGATGCGGTAAGACCACCATCCTGCGCTGCATAGCCGGTCTTCTTCAGCCTACCTCGGGTACGGTGAAGATCGGCGACAATATCTGTTCGTCCCCGGGCTCCGACCGCGGGATGGTCTTCCAGGATTTCGCATTGTTCCCCTGGAGGACGGTCAAGCAGAATGTAGCGTTCGGAATGGAGATCGCGGGCGTCCCGAAGGAGGAACGCGAGGAGAGGGCCATGAGATACATCAAGAGGGTCGGTCTGGAGAAGTTCGCCGATTCCCGTATCCATGAGCTGTCCGGAGGTATGAAGCAACGTGTCGGTATCGCACGTGCTCTGGTGATGCATCCTGCCGTGATCCTGATGGATGAGCCTTTCGGGGCACTTGATGCTCAGACCAGGAATATCATGCAGGATCAGCTGAACAAGATCATCACCCAAAGCGAGAGGACGATCATCTTCGTGACGCACTCGGTGGAGGAAGCACTCTATCTCGCCGATAGGGTGGTCATCCTCACCAAGAGGCCATCGAGCATCTACAAGATCGTCGAGGTCCCGTGGGAGAGGACTCGCGACAGGACTACCCCTGAATTCACTTCCTTGACCAAACAGATTCTTTCCTATCTGGAAGAACAGAACGTTATGGAAGATTGATTCAAACCATAAAAAAATGGAGGCGGGGCAAAACCCCGTCTCCGGTTTTGTTTATAATTCAGTTCTCGTGACAGCAGCCACAGCCTTAGTGCTCGTGATGCTCATGTTCGTGCTCATGGCAGCACTCGCACTCGTCCTTGTGCTCGCAGTCCTTGCAATGACAGCAGTGGCAGCAGCACTCGTGATGGTAGTGAACGTGATACTCGCCGTTGTAGTAGTTGTTCACCTTACAGCAGCAGCACTCCCCATCATGGTGGTGGTGCTCATGGCAGTGGCATTCCTCGTCATGGTGGTGCTCATGATGGTCGTGCTCGTGACAGCAGCACTCCTCATGGTCATGATGCTCATGTTCGTGCTCATGGCAGTCACATCCCTCATGGTCATGATGCTCATGTTCGTGCTCATGGCAGCACTCGCACCCGTCCTTGTGCTCGCAGTCCTTGCAATGACAGCAGTGGCAGCAGCACTTGTGGTGATAATGGACGTGATACTCGCCGTTGTAGTAGTTGTTGATCTCATGGCAGCATCCATGGTGATGGTGGTGCTCGTGCTCATGGCAGTGGCACTCCTCGTCATGGTGGTGATGGTGATGATCGTGGCAGTGGCATTCGACGTGCTCGTTGAGCTTGTAGTCGAGCCCCGTGTCCTCAAGGGCATGGTACATGATGTGCTCCAGCTCATGTTCGTCGACATCGAGAACGGCGCTCATGAAAGAGAAGTTGACCTTCTCCTGAGGTTCCAGGTCGCCATGTTTCTCGACCCCGTTGCCGAGGTCGGTCAGGTTGAGTGTGATCCCGCTACCGTCGTCGAGGGTTATGGCCGCCTTGATGTGGCCGAGGAGCGTGCCAGCTTCGGATTCGACCCATTTGCCCACTTGAAGGAGGGCCTTGGAGAATCTTGCCTCCGCATCCGCGTTGTAGCAGTTGATAGTTCCTGACAGGCCGGCTGCGCAGCCGCCCGCCTCTTCCAAAGATGTCTTTTCTTTGCTCATTTCATCATCCCATAAACCGATTCCATGTTCTCTCCGGTCTTGGCCGATACGACCATGACCTGCTTGTCGGGGAACTCCTTGGCGAACCATTCCGCTATCCCCTCGATCTGACCAGGTTTGGCAAGATCCTTCTTGTTGATCAGGACAAAATCCGCTCCAGCCATCTGCCTTCTGATGAATTCCTCCTTCTTGGAGATCAGCAGCTGGAACCTCTCTACGTCTGTGATTCCGATGATGTATACCCCATCGGTCTCGATGCCGGAGCTCTTGACGAGCTCCCTGACCTTATGTGGAAGTGCAAGGCCCGTAGGCTCGACAATGATTATGTCCGGATCGATATCGTCAGCGATGTTGACGAGTGCGGACTGGAGAGTTCCCGACAGGGAGCAGCATATGCATCCGTCAGGAAGCTCGATCGCATCATATCCCTCGGCCTTGAGGGTGGCGCCATCGACACCGATCTCTCCAGATTCGTTGACCAGGAGCGCAGTCTTGAGCCCGCGTTTGGTGTACATCGATGCTAGCTTCATCAGAAGGGTGGTTTTTCCGCTTCCAAGGAATCCGCCCAATATGTATACGTACATGTGGGTGGTGTAACGTTCTGTCATATAAGGATTATTCTATTTGTTCTTCTATAAAATGTAATGCTACATTCCGGCGCGTCGGGGGGCGCTTTGCAGAAGCAGTACTCTGTTATGGTTCAGGGCGTTGATAAAAAGTTTTTAAGCATGTGTATCCCATGCCAGTTACGATATGACTGTACTGATAGCGTACGACGGCAAGCCGCATACGTTTGCCGCTCTGGATTACGCAGCAAAGTTGTCCGTTTCGTTCGAAGAGCCATTATACATTCTCACGGTTGCCACGAAGGACCAGATGGACCCCGATGATCTGGATCCCACCCTTCAGGAGTTCATGGAGGCGGCCTCCCGTCATGCGATGTCGTACGGAGCGGATGTGCACACCATCATCGAGGTAGGTAAGCCGGATGATACCATCATAGAGGTCGCTGACAGGTTCCAGTGCGATGCGATCGTCGTGGGCAGGCCTGACCGGTCCCGTCTCGACCGCATGGTCATGGGCAGTGTCTCCCAGGACCTTGTGGAGCGCGCGAAATGCACGGTCATAATCGTTCCCGAGCCGGAGATCAGCAAGGACTCGCACCGATCTCACCGAGTCCGACCCCTGCCTTCTCACGCCCTCTTTATCGTTTTCCCTATGTCCCTGAGGTCATAGGGTGTCAGCTGATAGACGTAATAGTTGAGCCAATTGGTGAACAGTAACGTGGAGTGGCTCCGCCAGCTCAGTATCGGATCGTATCTGGGATCGTCGTCGGGATAGTAGTTGATCGGGAAAGCCGGGGTTATACCCTTATTCAGATCTCTCTGGTATTCATTGGCCAGCGTATTGAGGTCGTATTCCATGTGTCCGGTGATGAATATCTCCGCATTGTCCGAGATGATGATGGCAGGGTCCCTTTCCTGATCGATGGCGGCGATGTGCAGCCTCGGGTTGCGCTCGATGTCGTCGGAGAGGACGGTGGCATATCTGGACTGGGGCATCCTGAGGATCTGGTCTATCCCCCTCATGAGAGGATCGCTGTCCAACGCGTTGCGGTACTCGAAGATGCCTGCCTTCTTCTTCGGAAGGGCGTGCTTATGGATCCCGTAATGGTGGTACAGTCCCGCCAGGGACGCCCAGCAGATGTACACCGATGTGGTGACATGCGTTCTGGACCAATCCATGACGGTACAGAGCTCATCCCAGTAATCCACCTCTTCGAATTCGATATCCTCGAGCGGGGCACCGGTGAATATCATGCCGTCGAAGTTGGTCCCCTTGACGTCATCGAAGGTCTTGTAGAACCTGTCGAGGTAGGACCGGGATGTATTCTTGGACTCGTGCGTGGCGGGTATGAGCAGCGTGATATCGATCTGCAGCGGGGTGTTGCTGAGCAGCCTCATCAGCTGGATCTCCGTCTCGACCTTGGTGGGCATGAGATTCATGATGGCGATCTTCAGGGGCCTTATGTCCTGTGTGGTCGCCCTGGTCTCGTTCATCACGAATATGTTCTCTTTCTCCAGCGCCGAAGTGGCCGGTAGGTCGTCGGGGATGTTGATGGGCATTCTCTGTATCCTCCCAGAGGGGTATGTGGCCTGCGTATTTACGATTGCCTACTAAGAAAGTAGGTATATTTTTATAGACTCCGAACGTCGCCCCCGTTGATACGATGGACGGAAACACCAGTTATAAGCTGGAGACCCTGCAGGTCCACGCTGGACAGGAGAGGGCCGACCCTGCGACGGATTCCCGCGCGGTACCGATCTACATGACAACATCCTATGTCTTTAAGGACTCGGATCAGGCAGCGGGCAGATTCGCGCTTACAGAGCCCGGCAACATCTATACCAGGCTGCAGAACCCCACTTCGACGATCTTCGAGGAGAGGGTGGCCGCACTGGAGGGCGGTGTCGCGGCCTTGTCGGCGGCATCCGGTTCCGCCGCCATCACCTACGCGATCCAGAACATCGCGCTGGCAGGGGACCACATAGTGTCTTCCACAAACCTCTACGGGGGAACGACCAACCTCTTCGCCAACACCCTCAGGGAGCAGGGGATAGAGACCACCTTCGTGGACCCTTCCGATCCGGAGAACTTCGCGAAGGCGATTAGGCCGAACACGAAGCTGCTATACACAGAGGCCCTCGGCAACCCCAACTCCGATGTCGCGGACATAGACGAGATCTCGAGGATCGCCCACGAGCACGGGATACCGCTGATAGTCGATAGCACCTTCAGCCCCCCCTCCGTATTCAGGCCGATCGAGCACGGGGCGGACATAGTGGTGCATTCCGCAACGAAGTTCATGGGAGGGCACGGCGTCGCCATGGGCGGTGTCATCGTCGACAGCGGTAACTTCGACTGGGCCCAGAACGACAAGTTCCCGACGCTCTCAAAGCCCAATCCGTCCTATCACGGCATCGTGTTCACTGACGTCGGCAGGGATGCCTTCGTAACCAAGATACGCTGCACGCTCATGAGGGACCAAGGCGCCTGCATATCGCCGTTCAACTCATTCCTCCTGCTGCTGGGATTGGAGACCCTGTCGCTCCGTACCGAGCGCCAGATATACAACGCACTCAGGGTGGTGGAGTACCTTTCCAAGCACCCTATGGTGGAGAAGGTCAACCATCCCTCTCTCGAGACAGGCGCGAGGAAGGCGCTCTATGACAGATATTTCCCCAACGGCGCAGGGTCGATATTCACATTCGAGATCAAGGGCGGGTCCGATGAGGCCAAGAGGTTCAGCGAGACTCTGAAGCTGTTCTCCCTCCTGGCCAATGTGGCGGATGTCAAGTCCCTGGTGATCCACCCCGCTTCCACCACCCACTCGCAGCTGGACGAGGAGGGGCTCAGGGCTTGCGGTATCAGGCCGAACACCATCAGACTCTCCATCGGGATCGAGCACATAGACGACATCATCGCCGACCTAGATCAGGCATTCAGGGCCGTGAAGAGATGAGCCTGCTGGTATCGACCAGGGGAAGATACGCCCTCCGTGTGATGCTCTGCTTGGCTGAGAGTTCCGGCGAAGGTTGCATCCCTCTGAAGTCCATATCCGAGAAGGAGTGCATCTCGCAGAAGTATCTGGAATCGATCATGGCCGATCTGAAGGAGGCCGGTCTGGTGATCGGCACCCAGGGAAAAGGCGGCGGATACGTCCTCTCGAGACCGGCCAGCTCCTACAGCATAGGGGAGATACTGAGGTCCTCCGAGGACTCCCTGGCCACCGTGGCCTGTCTTGAGAGGGGATTCGATTGCCCCAGGGCCGAGTCCTGCAAGACTCTTCCAATGTGGAAGAAGCTGGATTCCATGATAACCGGATATCTTGACACGGTCTCGCTGACGGATCTGCTCGAGGAAGACTCATCCCGTGCCATCTGACAATCTTGTCCTCCGATCCGGGGGACGGTGCGGATTTAGGATAGCGCGCATCCGTGAAAGATCCCTGCAGACGTTGATGATCGCAATCCGGGCGTTGATGGCATGACGCCCGTATCCAAAAATAAATGAGTTTTCAGAGGGGGCGTGGCCCCCTCCGTGGTTCAGTTTCAGTTCGCGTTGGTGACCTTCTCCATCAGTCCCATGGACTTGTCGATCTCGTCCGCGGACATGGTCATCTCGTTCTCGATCTGGTAGTCCGAGTGCTGGTCCATGCAGTCCACGGCGGCGATGAGGATACCCTCGTTGGTCGCGGTGAACTTGACGGTGATCGGCGTGTTCTTGGTGACATCGGAGGGGAGCTCCATCATGAAGTTCCCGACGGGGGCACCCTCGATGATGTCGGTCTTCTTTCCCTTGTCATCGTTGAATGCCGCATCCTCGTAGATCTCGACGTTGATGGTGTTCTGACCGTCGTCTACGGGGTAGTATGTCTTGACAGCCTCGATGGGCAGGGCCTCGTTCCTGAAGATGATGTTGGAGATCATCTCGGTTCCGTCCTCGTAGACGGCCTTGATTCCGAAGGTCTTGCTCAGTACGTTGTGGACGTTGATGGCTCCCTCGACGGGCGCTGCCGCTCCGACCGCTGCCGGGTTGCTCGCATCGGGCAGGATGGCGTTGGAGTAGGAGAAGATGGCCGCTCCCTTAGCAACGGACTGGTCGGGGTCGTAGATGCTGATCTTCGCGTCAGGATACTTGGACTCGATGTTGCTCTTGACCTGGGGCATCCTCGAGGAACCTCCGACGAGGACCACCTCGTCGATGTCCGCCATGGTGAACTCCTTGGAAGCAAGGACGCGGTCGATGATCTCGACGGTGGTCTGGATGAGGCCGCTGGAAGCGCTCTCGAACTCCTCTCTCGTCACGGTGAAGACGACCTTCTGTCCGTCGACGGTAAGGGTTCCCTTGGTGGATTCCGCTGTGGAGAGCCTCTTCTTGATCGTCTCGGAGTCGTTGATGAGGGACTGCTTGATGTCCTCGTTCTCGTCGAGGGAGTCCTTGTCGATTCCGGTCTCCTCGGAGATCTTCTGCTTGACGATGTTGGCGACGATGGCGTCCCAGTCCTTTCCTCCGAGGAACCTCTCTCCGTCGGTGGCGACCGCGGTGAAGGATGTTCCGTCGATCTCGAGGATGGTGACATCGAATGTTCCGCCTCCGAGGTCGTAGACGAGGACCCTCTTCTTTCCTCCGTCGGACCTTCCGAATCCGAAGGAGATCGCAGCCGCGGTGGGCTCGTTGATGACCGTGACGTCCTCCAGTCCGGCGATGATTCCGGCCGTCTTCGTGGCGTCCCTCTCGTTCTGTCCGAAGTAAGCGGGGCAGGTGATGACCGCCTTCTTCACGTCGCATCCGTGGTTCTCGTTGAAGTCGTTGATCATCTTCTTGAGGATCACTGCGGAGAGCATGATGGGGTTGTAGGTCTCGCCATCGATGTTGATGGTGTAGTCGGTTCCCATCTGCCTCTTGATCGAGGTGATGACCCTCTCTGCGGGGTACATGATGGACATGTCCTTCGCGGGGGATCCCACGATGATCTCTCCGTTCTCATTGAAGAGGATGACTGACGGTGTTGTGTCCTCCTGTTCGAAGTTCTTCTCAACTACCGGGTCCCCATCCTCATCGATGTAGGCAAGGCACGAATATGTTGTTCCCAGGTCTATACCGATGCAATACTCTGTCATTCTTTTTCCTCCATGTCTGATTTCTCAGTGTTCTCTTTTTCGTCCGAAGTGGTTTGGGAATCTGTTTTGGAAACGGTTTCCTCGGACGGCTCCCCGGATTCGCACCCGTCCTCGTCCTCGGGTTCTTGCGCCATTATCTCAGTGTACTTGTAGACGGACACCTTCTCTTTAAGAAGGACTCTGTTGCCCAGTTTGTAACCGTCTGATAACCTTTCGGCGATCAGGCCGTTCTTCTCCGGGTCGCCCGTGGGTACGACCTCGACGATGCGCTGATGGATCGTGTTCAGCGACTGATAGTCGAAGTGTCCGATGAAGACGCCTCCGTCCGTCAGTATGTTCTCCATGTCGACCTCGTAGGCCTCGAAGGAGGCCAGCACATCCTTCGCTGACATCGAATCTATCTTCTTTCCCATGCCCTTGCAGAGCTTGAAGAAGTCCTCCCTCATGGTGGCGATCTGCTCCATGGCCGACACAAGCTTCTTGTTGGCGGCGTCGGTGTTGACCTTCTCCACTATGCCGGTGAGCGTCTTCATCTGCTCTCTGGTGGTCACGTATGCGGAGACGTCTGGAAGCGGCGGGTTCTCTGACAGCTCCTTGATGGTCTGCTGCAGGAACTCGACCTGGTTCCTCAGGGACCGGATGGTGTCATCCAGCTCCTCCGTCTTCAGTATGAGCATCTCCTCGTATTCGGATGGCTCGCGAATCGTTTCCTCCGCGTAGTCATCTTCAATCTCGGTCTCTTCTTCCTGTTCCTCGTTCTCCTCTTCCTCGGTCTGTTCCTCCGTGGGTGTTTCGGCGTTCTCTTCCTCCTCGACCTGCGGCTCCTCGGCGGGTTCCTCCACTGGGGTCTTGAACCCGTTCGATAGGAAATTCTTCAGTTTCTTCTCGTTCATCTGAGTCCCTCCATGTTAAGCAGCCATAGGAACGGATCCTCTACCCTGAAGGGCGATACGCCCCTCGGCAGGGTGCTTCCCGTAGGGTTGCATCCCAGCGCCGATATGGCGAAGAACGAGTAGTTCTGGAAGCCGCGGACTGTCTGTATGAAGTCCGGACCCAGAGTCCTCCTGATGTATTCCTCGAGCTCGGCGTTGATCTGGTCGAAGTTCTCCTTGTCGTACTTCCCGTATTCGCGGGGGATGTGCAGCGAGGAGTTCAGACCTATCAGGACCTTGTCCTCCTCCTCGTTCTCGGGTATCTTGAAGAGGACGTCGCTCTTGGTGAGGCTGACTGCGATCGGTATGTCGATCTTGTCCTTGTTCTTGATCTTCTTGTTCGAGCGGATGATCTGGCAGATGTTGTTCAGCAGATCGTTGGCGCTGGGGCCGACCGCCGGCTTGTTGTCCACGTTGATCCTCTGGTTGATGTACTTGACCTGCATCGGATCCACGAGGTAGACGATCCCCGATGCGAGGGAGATGAACGCGTTGAGGTTCATCTTCATCATCTTGTCCGCGGATGTGAGGTCCTCTCCGGCGGTGTCGAAGAACGCGAAGGTGAAGACCTGCGTCTTCGGACCGTCCAGTATCCTCAGGTAGAAGATCAGCGGCTCGCGGGCGTCGTCGGATTCCCCGAACGATAGCGTGGGGCTGAGCTTCCTCTTCTCCTCGTACAGCTTGTGGTAGTAGACCTCCCTGTACCTTATGGTCGTGCTGTCGTTGGCGGCATTCAGCACCCCGTTGAACTCGCCAGATATGGCGTTCTTCAGCTGGTTGATGAGGACCGCTATGTAGTGGCTCTTCCCCACTCCCTTGGGACCGAGGATGACGAAGATCTTGTTGCCGTCCTCCTCCGCTCCCGATGGGATGATGTTGTGGCACACGGGGCACACGCGAAGGTATACGGGCCTCTTGCAGACGTCGCACAGTCCGGACGAGTTCCTGATGATGTGCTGTCTGGCCACTACCGCGTCAGGACCGTAGGGGTCCCTCCCGAAGATCAGGCTCTTCTCACGGTCGATCTCGTTCATACCGTCCTTGGACACGTACTGGAGCTTGCTCTCGTCCCTTGTGCTGAACGCGGTGGACGCGAAGGTCTTGGCGCAGCTGGGGCCCGTGCACACGTAGTGTATGGCGGACATGTCCACCTTCGAGAAGCAGAACGGGCAGATGTAGTCCTTCTTGTTCCGCTGCTCCTGTTTCCTTGCCATTTCAATCAGACCTCCTGCCGTACAGCGGGTGTATGAATCTGAACATGTTGTAGTCCTCCTCGTTGACGAAGAACAGCCTCATGTGCTCTATGTCGGTGCGTCCCATGAGGTCGATGTTGAGCTTGCAGTTTCCGTTGTTGAACGTCAAGGGGCCGTTCGATGACCAAATGGCCTCTCCGTCCACCTTCTTCAGCGGTATCCCGACCTCGACGCGAACCATCGCCACGCGGGGGATGGAGAGGACGTCCGGCTCGGCGCTGAGCTCGAGGGTGTAGCCGCTCTTGGCCTTGGCGAGGCTGTACCTGACCTTCTTGCACTCCTCCGAGAATATGTCTATGGTGATACCTCTGGAGTTGAGGGTCTTGTTGCCCACCTCGTAGATGGCGAAGATGTTGATGCACTTCTTCAGAGACTTCCCCATGGGGATCCTGATGAGGCGATCCTCGTAGTACTCCTCCCTCCTCACGGTCATGATCTCGGCAGTGGGGTCGTCCAGGCCCTTGGCGTCGCCGTTGGAGATGACGATCTTGGCCGCAACGACGTTGTTGGGCCAGTTCATCGTAATGATGCACTCCTTGTTGCTCATGCTCTTCTCGACGTCCCTGAACGGCTTCAGGTTGGCGACGAGAACCTCGGTCCCCTTGATCGCCATGGTGCCCGTGGGGATTATCGGATAGATGTACTGCACGGCGCCGTCCGGGAGGGTGAATATCATACCGTCATCGAACTCCCTGAGGGGCTTGATCTCCGTCATCCATGATTTGACGTCCTCCAGCCTCACCATGTTGCCCTGGATGTTGATCTTCCTATCCGCAGAGAAGAGCATCACCTGGTGGTTCTTCCTCTTGGACCACATGGCGGTGAAGGTGCCGTCGTTCTTGTTCCATTTGATGCTGAGGTCGCGGATCGGCTTGGGGGCCTCCACGGGGGTCTCGGAGTAGATGATCCCTTCGGACCTCTCAATCCTGTTGCGAGTCTCGTACTCGGCGACGAACAGGTAGTGGTACTGGAGCCCGCCCTTTAGGCCTATGTCGTCATAGACCGTCTCGCCGTTGAGCTGCAGCTCCACATTGGTCCCCGACCTGTCGTCGGCCCTCCAAATGCGGACGCGGGATGCGCCGCGGGGCTTCTCGTACATGAGACGGAGTCCGCCGTCGATCTGCTTGATGGTGACCTTGTCCACATCCGCCAGGAGAAGTATGGGTCCGAAGTGGGCCGCTTCCCTCGAGAGGACGCCCCAGCGCTTGGAATAGACCGAGTAGTAGTACTCGACACCAGGCTCCAGGGACCTGTCGGTGTAGACCGTGTTGGGGATCTCGGTCAGCGGACGAGTCTCCTCGGAGACGTCCGGCAGGGTGTTCTTGTTCCTGTAGATGACGAAGGTCACTCCCTTGCTGTCCACAGGCGCCTCGTACTTCATCACGAGGCTGCCGTTGTTCAGGATCTTCGCCGAGGGGTCGACCGGTCCGGAAGGCGGATGCTGCTTCAGGATTGCCTTGGCCGTCGGATGGTCCGGACATTCCTCGATGGCGCAGACGTAGAGGGAGAGCATGTCGCTCTTGTCCTGGGCCATCTTGCCGTTGGAGCAGAACTGGTCAGCCTGCTTGACGTGTTGGGATGCCTCATCGTACTTCTGCTTGTATTCCAAGGCCTTCTGGAGCTCTGCAGGGTATTTATTCATCACGTTGTCCCCCGCCGTCTTGGCGGAGTAGTACTTCTTGGACTTGTAGCCGTCAGAGATCATGGCAAAGAGGCTGTCGAGGGTGCTCTGCTCCTTCCTGAGCTGCGCCTCCATCAAGGCGATACCGGTGAATGTGGCATAGGTCTCCTGGAGCTTTGCGAGTTCCTTCTCCGCTTCGGTGATCTCTCCCCTCTGGATGCTGATACGGAATCTGAGCGCCAGGGCCTTGGCCTTGGCCTCGCCCTCTTTGAAGTCGAATCCACATTTTATGCAGATCAGATTGCTGGTAGGCTGGGATGTGTTACACTGGGGGCATATGACCTTGAAGTTCTTCCCGCAGAACGGGCAGAACACCGCATTGAGATTGTTGGCCACCATGCTCGAGCAACTGGGGCACCTTATCATGGTGCTGTCGACGTTCGAGAAGTTGGCCGCGATCCTCTTCTTGTGGCAGAAGCACTCCAGTATGTACACGCACATGTCGTTGTCGACGCCCCTCGCATAGTTGTCGAGTAGGTCATCGATGTAGCTTCTGGTGAGCTGATGTCCGGAGTACTCCTTCTCGATGGTCTCCATGGCAGGCTCCAGCATCTTGTTGCACTTGCCATAGACCACGAGGTCCTTCATGTCCTTGTCGGAGTCTATGATGAGCTTCAGGCTCCTGAGCACCGATATGTAGGAGTCCTGATCGGGGAGAAGGTCTTGCCTCACGCTGTTGACCCTCTTCTCGCAGAGCTCGAATGCGTTCCTGACCTGGCTTAGCGAACTGGATTCGGTGAGCGGGTCGCATTTGATCTCCAGGTTCCCGTTGAGGATCAGGACGTTGAGCATCTCCACTGGAGTGTGCGCATCAACGGTGGTGAGGTTGGTGTAGGCGTTTATCACCTTGTCGTTGAGCTTCTTGGGGATTCCGCCGTCGGAGACCTCGGCCAGCTGGAGGACGAGCTTCTTGTCCACGCCCTCCCAGTGGAGCCTCTTGACGAAACCATCGGCCAGTCCGGGGAGCACTATGTACCTTCCGTCCGCCATTATTATGCAGTCCAGCTTGATCCTCTGGCATTTGCCCTTGAGGTTCTTCTGGCTCTCCTGGAAGGTCCTCCTCTTGAGCTCGGGGTCGGACATGCACTTCCTGATTTCAGGGACCATGTCCAACAGTTTGTGGTACTTAAAGCGCTGGCCGGTGTCGTTCTGCTTGTTCCTGAACTCGTTGGCCCACTTGACCTCCATCTTGTCGATCTTCTGGTTGATCGCTTCGGCGGTGTACTTCTTCTCGTTGTAAGGGTTCAGGCCCAGCAACTGACAGTAGTCTTCTGTCTTGTTAGCCATGTTACACCTTTCAGCGCGCCGCGAGACCAGTCGTGTCGTGGACAGCCAGGTTGCTCCTCGAATTGCGGACGGCCAATCCCATGTTTCCGGATGTGATGGCCGTTGCGATGGTACCGAACGTCTCTCCGAGCCTGTCGATGGTCGTGAAGAGCGCACCGTCGTCGACGGTGGCGATCTGCCTCAGGAAGGAGGTATCGGCATCTCCGAGACCGACTGCGATGATCGTGATGTTGGCATCCCTGCAGCTGAGGGCCTGGTCGACAGCGACATCCCTCTTTCCCCAGATACCGTCGGTGAGGACCACGACGATGCCCACCCCGGGCTGGTTGCCCAGGACCACCCTTGCGGTGTCCAACGGGCTCGCGTCGGTACCTCTTCCGAGCATCTTGACCTTGAGGTCCTCGATGGAGTTCATCAGGACCTCCGTATCGTCCGTCAGGTCCTGTATGATCTTGACCTTGTCCCCGAAACCGATGATGGAGAATCTCGTCCTCTCGCCGGACAGGGTCTTGACGAAGTTGCGGATGGAGTTCTTGGCAGCGTCTATGGGGTCGCCGTCCATACTCCTGGAGAGATCGACGCAGATGACGATGTTCTTCGCTATGACCTCGTCCGTGGGCATGTCGCGGGGGTTGCCGCCCATCCATCTGATGTCCTCGGGGATGGGTTCCGCCTTGACCACGAGCGGGTCATCGCCCTGGAAGGCCTTGATGTTCACGATACCGTTCTCGTCGTAGTTATACTCGATATCGATGACGGGGCCTCTGCCGTCGTTGTAGAATCCTGATATGACCACCTTCGCCAGGACGTTGCAGTCCAAGGGTGTCCTCGACTCTCCCTGCAACGTGTAGACCTCGATCTTGTCAGTCATGTTGCCGGGCCTTATCGTGAAGGCCTTCCTGAATGTGCTGGGGATCTTCGAGTTCTTCTTGATCATGATCTCGTTGACGAACTTCTTACCGTCCTGACTGAGGGAAAGGGCTCCGAGACTGTGAGCGGTGACATCCGAGATCTTCATGGATCCGTCCCTGAGGCCGGTCGCGTTGCTGCTGTAAAGCTCCGCAACGATTGCCGCTCCCTTGGCGACCGCAAGCTCGGTATCGCTGTGGGTGATGATCTCGCGTCCCGTGAGGTCCTTGAGGAACCTCGCAACTCCGGGCATCTTCGTGGATCCGCCGCACAGGAGGATCTCGTCGATGTCTGTCCACTTCATGCCGAGGGAATCGATCAGTTCGACGCAGACGTCCTTAGTGGCGTTCATCAGATGCTCCGTCATCGATTCGAACTCGTCCCTGGTGAGGGTGTACTTCTCGCTGTATCCCTCGTAGTTGACGGGGATGGTGACGCTCTCCGCGATGGACAGCGTCTTCTTGTGGCCTTCGGCGGCGACGATGAGCTCGTTCTTGGTCGCCAGGTCGTCCCTGGGATCGATGTCGAACTCGTTGGCGAACTTGTCGCAGACGTACTTCACTATCGCGGCATCCCAGTCCTTTCCTCCGAGGATGTGGTTCCCGTGGGTACCGATGACCTCGATGTTCTTCTTGACAATCCTGACGATGGTCACATCGAACGTTCCTCCTCCCAGGTCGTAGACCAGGAGGGTCTTGTCCGCCGAGTGCTTGTATCCGTATGAGATGGCGGCCGCGGTGGGCTCGTTGATTATCTTAGGCACCTTCACGCCACAAGCCTCTCCGGCGCGTTTAGTGGCGATCCTCTGTGCGTCCTCGAAGTAGGCGGGAACGGTGATGACCACCTCGTCGATCTTCTCTCCCGCTGATTTCTCAGCATCCTCGATGAGATGCTTGAGAAGCATTGCTGACAGGTCCTCGGCCGTGTAGTCCTTCCCGTTGAAGCTGACTACCGTCGATCCGTCCCCCATGTTGCGTTTGAAGGCAGCGGCGTTGACGCCGGTGCCGTTCGACTGCATGTCCTTAGCGTCCTCACCGACCAGGATGTCGCCGTCGTCCAAGAAGCAGATGACCGACGGGGTGATCTCCTTCCCGAAAGAGTTGTTCAACATCACAGGTTTATTGGCCGCCTTATCGTACCGTGCTACTGCAGAGTATGTTGTCCCAAGGTCTATACCTACCTTCATAATCCCATCGCTCGGACGATGTTATTCTTATTATAAAACATGAAGTGAGCGTCGATACGAGATTCGTAGCATATAAAAGGTGCAGCCTTAACTTTGAGCGCCTTTTCCGAAGGTCGAACGGATTTCGTAACCACGATCCGGGCTCAGGGACGGGCCTGTCTAGAGCGGTAGAGCATGAACAGAAGCACGGCGAGAACGGCTATCGCGAGCCCTCCCGAGATACAGGCGAACAGGGTGGTGTTCGCCAGGAAAAGGTCCCTGTTGAGCATCATTATCGCCGAAACCATCATAAGAAGAGCGGCCAGGATGATCGCGGCCCAAACCAGAGGTCCCTTCGTCATGGGTCCTTGTATCTATGAGCGTCTATAAAAATAGTGATAAACTACGAACGATATCCTCCCTCATGGAAGACCCAGCTGACTATTGCGCACAGGCAGTCAACTGCTACGAGACCAACCCGAAAAGGGCTGTGGCATTGTTCCAATTCGCGGCAGACCTAGGTTCTCCCGAGGGCTGTTTCGGTCTGGCCGAGATGAAGATGAACGGTATGGGCACTCCTCGCGACATCGAGGGTGCCGTCGAACTGTATACGAAATCCGCAGAGGCGGGTAACGCCCCGGCCATGTTCAGGCTGGGATCCATATACACTGGCTCCTACGGTTATCCCGAGGACAAGGTGCTGTGCCGGCAGTGGTTCGAGATGGCCGCCGACAACGGTATCGACCTCGCATGCCCCGAGATCGCCGCGATATATCTCTATGGATACGGCGGCGAGCCGGATCCCGTCAAGGCCTATCGCTATTACATGATGGCCGCCGACGCAGGCGATCCACAGTCCATGTTCATGGTCGGCTACATGATGGCCGAGGGCGTGGGAAGGGAAAAGGACGAGGCATGTGCGGCCAGATGGTTCCGCTTGGCGGCCGATAACGGCGTTCCCGAGGCCCAGTTCAAGGTCGCCAGGATGTTCGAGGAGGGCATCATCCCCGGAGGGAACCACGAGGCGTTCGTCTGGTATACGAAGGCTGCGGAGTCCGGATTCGACCCGGCCAAGTTCAACCTCGGCACCATGTATTACGAGGGGAAGGGGGTCACCCAGGACTTCAAGACCGCCTACAGGCTCTACGACGAGGTAGCGGCCAGCGGCGACGGGGATGCGCTGTTCATGACGGCCAGGATGCTCTACGAAGGGCTCGGCGTCGATCAGGATATGGAGAAGGCATTGGAAAGGTTCGGGCGTTCCGCGATGGCCGGCAACAAGCTCTCCCAGGAGTTCCTGGAGGGGCTCCGCCGCAGGCAGAACACCCAATTCGTGAAGATAGACGGGCTGTGATCAGTCGTCCATCGGTACGAATTCCGATTTCGGCTCGCCGCATATGGGGCATTCCCAGTCGTCGGGGAGATCCGCGAATTTCACACCGGTCTTCTCTTCATCGTAGATGTATCCGCACATTGGGCATCTGTACTTCATGCTCGTGCATCGCATACGGACTATATATTGACGATTAGGGTCTGAAAAGGGGAAAGATGGAGCGGAGGACCGCTCCATTTGGGGCTATCAGTCGTCCTTTTTGCCCTTTGGATCGCCCTCGTCGATGGTGACGAGGGACGATCCCTTGGGGCAACAGCCGCAGTTGCACCCGCAGCTGTTCTTTCCTTTGCGCCTTCCATGGACGATAGATGCGATGGCAGCTATCACCATGAGGGCGATGACGGCTCCGACGATCAGGTCACCAGTCGTCATTCCGCCACCTCGGACCCTTTCCCTAGCTGCCTGAAAGGATCCTTCGCGATTAGCAGGTAGGCCAGTATCAGTACGCTGATGATGCACACCGCGATGGATACCGCCTCTATCGGGTCGCCGATGATCGTTCCGTACACCACATAGACTATCGATGCCACGGCATACGCAAGCAAGGTCTGGTAAAGGACCGCTATCCCGGTATGCTTCCAGCTCCCGAGCTCCTTGTGTATGGCACCCATGGCCGCGAAGCAGGGTGCGCAGAACATGTTGAACACGAAGAACGAGACGATTGCGCTATCGGTGAGAATCGCTCTAAGGGCCATGCCGATCACATCCTGTTCGATCTCAGGATCGCCGAGCAGGATGATTGCAAGCGTGCTGATGAGATTCTCCTTGGCTACGAGTCCCGTGATCGTGGCGGAGGACAATGCCCAGGAATCTGGTCCGAGCCCCCATCCGAGAGGTACGAAGATGTAAGCGAGTCCGCCTCCGATCCAAGCGAGGATGGATTCTCCCATGTCCGATTCCGGGTCGATGAAGGTCCCGGACATCGTGTAGTGGCAGAGGAACCAAATCACGATCGACATCAGCAGGATTATTGTTCCTGCCTTCTTGACGAATGCCCAGGTCCTGTCGAATATGGCCTTCAGACTGCTCCACAGTCCGGGTGTGTGGTATGGTGGTAGCTCCATGATGAACGGAGCAGGCTTCCCGGCCAGATGCTTGAATTTCTTCAGGATGATCCCGGATATGATGACAAGGATTATTCCTCCGAAATATGCGAACACACCGACCCACCAGGCCCCGCACAGGGCAGCGGTGATCGTAGCGATGATGGGCAGCTTGGCGCCGCAGGGCATGAAGGTGACGGTCATTGCCGTGATACGGCGGTCAGCGTCGCTCTCGATAGTACGGCACGACATGATGCCGGGGACGCCGCAGCCGGTTCCGACCAGAAGGGGGATGAATGATTTTCCTGAGAGGTTGAAGTATCTGAACAGGCGGTCCATGACGAATGCGACACGGGCCATGTATCCGACCTCCTCGAGGATGACCAGACAGGTGAACAGGACGATCATCTGGGGCAGGAATCCGAGGACGGCTCCAACTCCGTTTATTATTCCGTCGCATAGAAGGCTGGTCAGGGCCTCGTTGACGCCGGCGTTCAGGCACCATTCCTGTACGGCGGGGATCAAGGTGTCGCTGAAGAAGTCGTTGAGCTTGCCAGTTGCCCAGGCGCCGGGAGATGTCCCCCATTCGCCATCGTACATGGCCACGAAATAAACAAATGCTATGATTCCGACGAAGATGGGGATACCCAATATCCTGCTCGTCACGATCTTGTCGATACGGTCGGAGAGTGTTCCCCTCTCATCCCTTGGAGCCCTGGTGTAGGCCTTCGAGATCGATTCCCTGATCTTGTTGTATCTGCTGTCGGCTATGATGGAATCGGTGGAGTCGTCGTATTTGGTCTCGAGCTCCTTGATGTCGTCAGAGATGGATTCCCTCGCTCCCGGAACGACCTCGTTGACCAGGGGGTCGTCCTCCATAAGTTTGAATGCATAGAATCTGATGCTATTATCTGGTACCTTTCCATTCAGGACGGTCTCGGCGGCCTTCTCAGTCCTTTCGATCCCTTCATCGTAAGTGATGACGCCGGGGACCTCTTTGGATTCGGCCACTTCCATTATCCTGTTTACCAGTTTGTCTATGTTGTTCTTGTTCCTGGCCGATATCGGTACGATGGGGATGCCCAGTTCCTTGGACAGGAGCTCCACATCGATCTTGTCGCCCAGCTTTTCGACCTCGTCCATCATATTCAGGGCGAGGACCATCGGGACTCCCATGTCGATCAGCTGGAGCGTAAGGAACAGGTTCCTCTCCAGATTGGTCGCATCGACGATGTTGATGATCGCATCGGGTCTGTCGTTGACTATGAAATTCCTTGAGACGATCTCCTCCGGCGAGTAAGGGGACAGGGAATAGATCCCTGGAAGGTCCACGAGCTCAGAGTCGGTACCTTTGATCTTACCGACCTTCTTGTCGATGGTCACCCCAGGCCAGTTCCCCACACGCTGGGATGCGCCGGTGAGGGCGTTGAACAGCGTGGTCTTACCGCAATTGGGATTGCCAGCTAACGCTATAGTATATGTCATTCAATTCACTCCGTATTCGGGTTGTCGAAGATTAAAAAACGGCAACCGAGAATGATGCTGAAGTCATTCGACCTCGATCATTTCTGCATATTCCTTCCTGAGACTCAGTTCGTAGCCGCGCACGGTGATCTCCACCGGATCGCCGAGGGGGGCCACCTTACGGACGTGGATCTCAACTCCTTTCGTGATCCCCATATCCATGATGTGCCTCTTGATGGCGCCTTCGCCGTTCAGCTTCTTCACCTTTACGGTCGAGCCGATGGCGGTATCCTTCAACGTTGCCATAAAATCGCTCATCCGCAGACGTAGATCCTGCTGGCCATCTGTGAATCGACAGCGATTCTGGATCCTTTGACGTCGAGGATCAGGCCAGTGTTGTTCAGGCAGACGATCTTGACCTCGGCCCCTGCGGTGAAGCCCAGTCCGTTAAGGAACTTCCTGACCTCCTCCTTGCCAGAGACCTTCATCACCACGCCTTTCTCTCCCTGTTTCATCAGGGATAGGGGCACGGTGGGCCCACTTGTGTTTATCTGGACTTCGGTTCTCTCCGAAGACCGCGAACTTATTACATCCATGTTTTGAGGAATGCCTAAAATCTATTTAAATTTTAGGAGTGATTTAATTTGTTTAGAATTCTCAAAAATGGAATCTGGATATTGACGTGAAGATTTGTGCCGGAGGCCCCCCGGCCCCCGGCGTAGGTTACTAACTATGGCCACATTCATGTGCGGAGCCGAATGTTTTGATTATCGGTTACATCCATGGTGAGGATATCGACCCCGCGCACTTTAGCCGCGAAACGGTTTCGTTGACCGTATCTCAGTGCATGCGATCCGATCGTAAGACGTTTGGATTTCTGGTACTGTGGGAAATCAGCGCTTGACTTTTTTTCCGACGACGTAACTCAGTCTTCCTTTCATGAATTTAGGAACGACTAAATGATATATAAATTTAGCTTTGCCTAAATTATACCGCCGATCGACGTCATGGCGGTCCCAGCCAGGGGTATCATTATTAGAACAAGTACTGATACACGGACATGCAACCCGATATCGAAATCGCTTACGCTGCGAACCCCAAACCCATCAAGGAGGTCGCGGCAGGGCTGGGCCTTACGGAGGATGACATCAGTCTTTACGGTAAGTACATCGCCAAAGTCCCCGTCGAGAACCTCGAGAGGCTCGTGGACAGGGAAGACGGCAAGTTGATCATGGTCACGGCCATCACACCGACCCCCGCAGGAGAGGGTAAGACCGTCACATCCATCGGTCTGATCCAGGGGCTGGGCCGCTTGGGCAAGAATGTGGTCGGCGCACTCAGGGAGCCCTCGTTGGGACCTACCTTCGGAATAAAGGGAGGTGCTACAGGGGGAGGGTACACACAGCTCTATCCGATGTGGGATATCAATCTGCATTTCACAGGGGACATCCACGCCGTGGCCGCTGCACACAATCTGCTGGCAGTTATCGTGGATAATGAGCTCGTCAGGGACAACCCCCACCACATCGATCCCGCACGCGTCGTATGGAAGAAGACCATGGACATGAATGCCCGTGAGCTCAGGAACATAGTCACGGGATTGGGAAAGGACAGGATGAGAGGCGGAGTCGTTCACGAATCAGGTTTCATCATCACATCGGCCTCCGAGATCGCCGCAATCCTGGGCCTCGCGCTGGACTACGATGACCTCAGGGCACGTCTGGAGAGGATAGTGGTGGCCTACACCTACGATAAGGAGCCCGTGACCGTCAAGGACCTCGGATGCGTCGGAGCGTTGATGGTCCTCCTGAAGGATGCCATCAACCCCAACCTCGTCCAGACCTTGGAGGGTCAGCCGGTGTTCGTGCACGGATTCCCGTTCGCCAACATCGCCCACGGTACCAATTCCATCCTCGCTACCAAGACGGCCCTCAAGCTCGGGGACTATGTAGTCACCGAGGCGGGTTTCGCATCCGACCTCGGAGGGGAGAAGTTCATGGACATAGTCTGCAGGGAGTCCGGCCTCAGGCCCTCATGCGTCGTGATCGTCGCATCCGTCAGGGCCCTGATGACCCATGGCGGAGGCATCCTTGAGGACGAGTCGACCCTCACCCTCGAGACCCTGAAGAAGGGAATGTGCAACCTGGACAAGCACATCGACATCATGAGTTCCTACGGAGTGCCTGTCGTCGTTGGAATCAACCATTTCGCTCACGACACCCAGGAGCAGATGGACTTCGTCCGCGACCACTGCAAGGAGAAAGGCGTCGAAGTCGCATTCAACGATGGATTCATCAAAGGCGGGGAGGGATCGGTCGAGCTCGCCCAGACCGTTATCCACACCCTTGAGACCAAGAAGAGCGACTTCAAGTTCCTCTACGATCTCGACACGCCCATCAAGGAGAAGATCGAGACCATCGCGAAGAACGTCTACGGTGCGGACGGTGTGACATACGACCTTATCGTGGAGAAGAGGATTGCCAAATATGAGGAGGATGGCTTCGGCAACCTGCCGATCTGCATCGCCAAGACACAGGCCTCCCTCTCAGATGTACCCGAGCTCAAGGGTGTTCCCAAAGGGTGGAAGCTCCATGTGAGGGAGATCAACATCTCTGCCGGAGCGGGATTCATCGTTCCCGAGTGCGGAACGCTGACCCTCATGCCCGGGCTCCCCGGCGTGCCTTCCGCTATGAGGATGGACTTCCTCCCGACCGGGAAGATCGTCGGCCTCAAATGAAACAAGATGGGCCGGATCGCATTCCGGCCCTATTCTTATTCACAATCACTTTTGGAAAAAAAAGCTCACAGGCGTTCCTTGCGACCGTTGCGGATCCCATCGGCCATATCGAACCAACGGTCCGCTTCCTCATCGTTCTGGGTGACCCCGTCGCCGTTCCTGTACATGTTCCCGAGGAGCACCTGGGCACCTTTGTGCCCGTTGAGGGCAGCGGTCATCAGCCATTTCACCGCATTGGGGATGTCCTGTTTCACGCCGACACCGTTCTTGTAGAACTGGCCGAGGATGAACTGGGCCTCGATGTGCCCGTGCTGGGCCGCGTTCTTAAGCCAGTTGGCGGAGACCTCGAGGTCCCGGGGGATATCGTCATCCTTGAAATGGAGCAGGCCGAGCTCGTATTCAGCGCGAACATCCCCTCTTCCTGCGGCCATGAGGAAGTATTCCTTGGCCTTCACCGAGTCCTTCTCGACATGGAGGCCGCGGAGATAGATCATCCCGAGATAGTATGCGGATCCCGGATGGCCCCTCTCGAAGCCCTTCTCGAACCATGTCCTGGCGGACTCCAGGTTCTTGTCCACGCCCTGGCCGCGCGCATACATCAGCCCCAGATAGTAGTCCGCTTCCGCGCTGTCCTTCTTGGATTCGCGGATCAGGATGTTGTATGCCCTGAGATATTCTGATTCGTTGTTCGTACGAACGATGAACTTCGCCTTCTCGAGAGGCTCCATCACATCCGAATCGAAAATCATGCTGCGACAATAATCGCCCATGTTTATAAAGTGCTTGGGCAGAGATTCGGGGAACATCGCCGCAGGTCGCATTTCGAATCGGAGAGATGGATCTCCGATGACATTTGTGCGTACGAGATATTACTGCGGTACCGCGCACAAGAAGATGACAACCGTCATATATCGCGCGTTACTAAGGTGGGGCAGGTTGAAACCCATGGCAAATGAACCCTCATCCTCGGCACGTGTCCTCATGGACCGTCGTTCGGAGTCCTACGATCTCAAGAAGGCCGCAGCGGAGGCCAGGGACACTTCGGCGGGCGATCCCGACTCGAAGTATCTGTTCTCACTCTTCCAGTATCTCGGAGAGGGCGGCGTGGACCGGGATAAAGGGGCTGCCAGGACCGGTTTCGCCGAAGCGGCAGCCGCCGGCTCCAAGGAGGCCGACATCGTCTCGAAGGAGTTCGAGAGGAATCCCGAAGATGTCATGGACGAGCTCATCGCCAAGAGGTTCCTTGGGGAGCAGAAGGACGCAGAGGCGTCGCAGGAGCTCTTCCTCATGTACGACAAGGGTAACGACAAGGTGAAGAAGAGCCATGCCGAGGCCGTCAGATTCTATACCGCCTGCGCCGAACAGGGGGATGTCCAGGCCCAGGCCAAGATCGGATTCATGTATCTCATGGGGAAGGGGATCCCGAAGGACCGGGACCTCGCCCTGAAGTGGCTGGGAAAGGCGGCCGACAGCGGCGACGGCACGGCCATGTACCGCATCGGTCAGATGTACGATCAGGGCCTGTGCGACACGGAGCCCGATGAGAAGCTCGCGCTCCAGTGGTACGAGAAGGCGGCCGAGGCCGGCAACAAGGATGCCCAGTTCGCCTGCGGATGCATGTACATGGAGCCCAAGAAGAGGTACACCAACATCAAGAAGGCCGCGATCATGATGGAGAAGTCCGCGGCCCAGGGCCATGCGGAGGCGCAGTATCAGATAGGGATGTGCTACGCTTACGGCCAGGGGGTGACCAGGGATCCCTCCCAGGCGGTGAAATGGCTCGAGAAGTCCTGCGAGAACGGTTACCAGCAGGGAATGGTCGATTTCGCCAACATGTGCTTCGAGGGACAGGTCATCCCCAAGGACCTGGAGAAGGCGGCCCATTGGTTCACGGAGGCCGCCAACAGATGCAACGGTTATGCGCAGTATGCGCTCGCATGCATGTACGGCAACGGGTTCTACTTCGAGCAGAGCGACGAGATGGCCCTGAAATGGTTCAAGGACGCAGCGGAGATGGGCGAGGTATCATCCCAGTACTGTCTGGGCTGCTTCTACAACGAGGGAAGGGGCACCGAGAAGGACCCCGAGGAGGCGCTCCTTTGGTTCAACGAGGCGGCCGAGAAGGGCCATGTCGGCGCGATGACATACCTCGGTATGATGAAGATCATGGGCACCGATGTCGAGCAGAATGTCGACGAGGGCCTCGAGCTCCTACAGATCGCTGCCGACGAAGGCTATTACGAGGCCCAATTCTACCTCGGGAAGCTCTATTACGACGGGAAGTATGTCCCTCAGAACAAGATCCGCGCCAAGAAATACCTCAACATGGCCGCGAAGCAGGGCGATCCCGATGCGGCGGCCCTTCTGAACAGGATGAAGTCCAGGAGATGATCCTTTGGGATACGAGGAGGTCCTCAGAGCCGCCCAGAACGGCGATCCCGATGCGCAGGTCGCGATGGGATACATGTTCCTCAAGGGCGACGGGGTGGTGCAGGACCGCAGGGAAGCAGCGAGGTTGTTCGGTCTCGCGGCGGACCAGGGCCACGCCGAGGCGATCTGCAATCTCGGATACATGAGGGCCCACGGGATCGGTATGAGGCTCGACCTCGACAAGGCGATGGAGCTCTACCAGAGGGCCGCCGAGCTGGGGGACGCCAGGGCGATGTTCAACCTGGGGTTCATGTACTCCGACGTCGAGGGCATACCGCAGGATTGGGAGAAGGCATACTACTGGTATTCCAAGGCCGCCGACGAGGGCAACGTCCTCGCTCTGTACAGGATGGCCGTGATGAACGAGGAGGGCCGTGGCATACCGCAGGACATCCCGAAGGCGATATCGTTCTACGAGAGATGCCTTGAAGCGGAGTATGCTAAAGCGGGCTACAGATTGGGGATGATCTACCTCGAGGGCAAAGGTGTTCAGAGCAATCCTAATAAGGCTTCCAAGTACATGGTCAAGGCAGCTTCGTTCGGCTCCGAGGATGCGATGTGCGCGCTCGGCAAGATGCACATATCCGGACAGGGGATGACCCGCAGCATGTCTAATGCGAAGAAATGGCTTACCAAGGCGGCGAACCGCGGCTCAGAGGAGGCCGTCGTCCTGCTCCAGAAGATGGAGGGCGGTGAATTGAGATGAGGATGAATGAGTATCAGAAGGAGGTGATCCTTAACGAGCTCTCTACGATAAAGGAGCGCAGCCCGTTCTATGCGGTCAAGTACAAGGATGTTGATGTTGAATCCGTGAGGACGCAGGAGGATTTCGAGCATCTGCCGTTCACCGACAAGGGCGACCTGCGCGAGGCCTATCCGTTGGGACTCGCGGCCGTCCCGGAGACCAGCATCGTCAGGATCCATTCCTCTTCAGGCACCACCGGGACGCCGGTGGTCATCCCGTACACCCAGAAGGATGTGGAGGATTGGGCCATAATGTTCGAGCGCTGTTACAGGATGGCCGGTGTCACCAAGAAGGACCGCATCCATATCACTCCGGGATACGGCCTGTGGACTGCAGGCATAGGGTTCCAGGCGGGTTGCGAGAGGCTCGGGGCCATGGCGATCCCGATGGGTCCCGGCAACACCGAGAAGCAGCTCCGCATGATGGAGGACCTCAAATCCACTGTGCTCTGCGCCACATCGTCCTACGCACTGCTGCTGTCTGAGGAGATCAAGAAGCAGGGAATCAGGGACAAGATCTGCCTCAAGAAGGGCATAATCGGGTCCGAGCGCTGGGGGGACAAGATGCGTCAGAGCATCGCGGACGACCTCGGCGTCGACTTCTACGACATCTACGGTCTCACCGAGATCTACGGTCCCGGGATAGGGATCAGCTGCGACTACCGCAACGGGATCCACATGTGGGACGACTACATCTACTTCGAGATAATCGATCCCAAGACCGGCCAGGTCCTCCCGGACGGGGAGGTCGGCGAGCTGGTCATAACCACGCTCAGGAAGGAGGGCGCTCCCCTCATCAGATACAGGACCCACGATCTGACCAGGATCATCCCCGGCGAATGCCCCTGCGGATCCAGGTTCCCCCGCATAGACATCATCGTCGGCCGCACCGACGATATGATCAAGGTCAAGGGAGTCAACATGTTCCCCGCCCAGTTCGACGAGGTGCTGGCGACCATGAAGGATGCCACCAGCGAATATCAGATCATGATAGACCATCTCAGTGGCAGGGACATCATCACTGTGTACTTCGAGACGAAGGCCGTCGGGGAGCAGCGCGAGAAGGCGGAGGCCGAGCTGGTGGAGAAGATCAAGGCGAAGATGAACGTAACGGTGGAACCCAAGGCCGTGGACATCGGATACCTGCCGAGGAGCGAGAAGAAGACCAACCGCATATTCGACAACAGGTACTGATCCCATGACCAGAGAGTTGGAGGTCCTGGAGAGTGCGATCCGCAAGGCCGCGGGGATAGTCCTCAGCGGGGACCGCAGTGCGAAGCAGAAGGGCACGTCCATAGGCATGTACGACGTGGTCACCGGATCCGACGTCCTCGCAGAGGAATCCATCCTTGCCGATATACGCGAGGCATTCCCGGACGATGGCATAATCTCCGAGGAGACCAACCCCGACCGGGAGATATCCGACCGCTGCTGGGCCATCGATCCGATAGACGGGACGATGAACTATTCGAGAGGCATCCCCTTCTTCGGGATGCAGGGATGCTTCATGGAGGGCGGGGTGCCCAAGGCCTCCGCCATATACCTGCCGGTCTTCGACGAGATGTTCACCGCATCCGACGAGGGCGCTTTCCTTAACGGCCGGAGGATCAGCACATGCGATCCTAGGCCATTGTCGCAATGCCTGGTGTCCACAGGGGACTTCAGCAGGAGGTCGCAGGCCTTCAGGGATGCGCAGGCCGCCATATTCCACGACTGCTATCCAGATATCGCCAGGTTCAAGGTGTTCGGGGCGTCCTCTGTGGACTTCTCATATCTGGCCGCAGGCAGGCTGGACGTCCATGTGAGGTTCCTCAACAAGATATGGGACTTCAAGCCGGGCATGCACATCGCCGAGATGGCGGGCGCTGTCTACGATAGGAAGCTCGTGGAGGATCACGGAGCGCTTGTCATGTGCTCCTCCGAAGAGGTCCTGGAAGAGGCGATGGAGAAGCTTGTCCCCAAGTTCATCTCGATTTTCCGCCGAGCATGACCAGGTAGGCGAGCAGCGCCTCGAGCTGGATCCTCTCGTTGCTGCCCTCGACTATGCGGAACTCGATCTCGCCGGTCTTGTCCATGAACCTGACCTTCTCCGAGTCGGAGATGCTCAGGTCGAAGAATGTGGAGTGGATCTGCCTGATGATGTCCTGACCGGACAGTCCGAAGGTGATCATGATGTCGTCGAGCATATCGCGCGCCTTGATGAAGTTCCCGGCGAGCGCGGTCTCGATCATCGACTTCACAGCCTGCGGGTTGGCCATCCCGGTGGTCTGATAGATCACATCGAGGTCTATCCTCTTCCCGAGGGAGGCCGCAACCTGGAGCGAGTTCACGGCGCGTCTCATGTCCCCTCTGGCAACATGGATGAGGCCCTCCATGGCGTCCTCGTCTATGTCGATGTTCTCCTTGTCCACGATGCTCTGGAGGAACTCCCTGACATCGTCGGCGGTAAGAGGCTTGAACCTGAAGACCGCGCATCTGGACTGGATGGGGTCGATGATCTTCGAGGAATAGTTGCATGAAAGGATGAAACGGCAGATGCCGGAGTACTTCTCCATGGTCCTCCTGAGGGCCGCCTGGGCGTCGGATGTCAGCGCATCCGCCTCGTCCATGAAGATTATCTTGAACTCCGCCCCGCCGAGGGGAGCGGTCCTGGCGAATTCCTTGATCTTTCCGCGGACCACATCGATCCCCCTCTCGTCGGAGGCGTTGAGCTCGATGAAGTTCCCCTTCCATTCGTCCCCGAACATGGATTTGGCCAGGGCGAGGGAGCAGGTGGTCTTCCCGGTCCCGGCGGGCCCTGTGAATAGGAGATGGGGCATGTTCCTGGATGCCACGTACGATTTGAGCCTCTCGGTCACATGCTTCTGGCCGACGACATCGTCCAGGGTCCTCGGCCTGTATTTCTCCGTCCATATCTCGTTCATGGGTAACGTTTGGCAATGTACCTCCTTATAAAAGATTTTATTGCGCGAGTGTATGGACGGCCGTAAATACACGTGGAAATCCTGATGATAAACTAACCACGGAGAACGGTGAAGATGTTCGATAAGACCTCCAGCATAGTCAAGAATCCGACGGTCTTCGGATACGACTACGTCCCGAAGAACCTGGTCAACAGGGGACGCCAGATGCAGGAGCTGGAGGTGCTCTTCCGCCCCCTGGCCGAGTACGGCCGCCCATGCAACGCTTTTCTCATGGGCAGCGTCGGCACGGGGAAGACTGTGACCGCCAAGAGGTTCACCAGCGACATGAGGGACTATTTCGCGTCCAAGGGGACGCCTATGGACATCATCTACGTCAACTGCAGGAGCAACAACTCCGAGAACGCCGTCCTCCTCCATCTCATACACCATTTCGACCCAGGCCATCCCGACCGCGGATTCTCCACGGAGGAGATGTCCCGTATCCTCAGCAACAATCTCATCAAGAACAAGAAGTCGCTCGTCATCATCCTCGACGAGGTCGACATCCTCCTCAAGAAGAACACCGTCGATCTCATCTACCAGATAACAAGGCTCTCCGACGAGGTATCCAAACCCGCCCCGGTGTCCCTGATCCTGATCTCACAGCTGTCCGTCTACAGTCTGATGGACGAGGCATCGGTCTCCACCTTCCGCAGGTCGACCATGGTCAAGTTCGACAAGTACACCTACGAGGAGCTGAGGCAGATCGTGTCGGAGAGGGCGGAGGAGGCGCTCATTCCCGGAAGGATCTCGGAGGAGGCGCTCGACCAGATCGCCGACAGTTCCGAGGAGTTCGGCGACGCCAGGATGGCGATAGAGCTCCTGGAGGAGGCCGCCAACATAGCCGAGAGGGAATCGCAGGGGGAGGTCACCGTTGAGAACGTCCGCGCGGCCAAGGCCCACATCTACAGCGTGGTATCGGAATCCAAGATCAAGGATCTGGACATCAAAAGGAAGATAGCCCTTCTGGCCGTAGCCCGCGCCATGAAGCAGAACGTCACCATCCCCATCTCGGCCGCCGAGAAGACCTATGCCATCGTGTGCGAGGAGTACGGCGTCCCCGCCAGGAAGCACACACAGTTCTGGAGCTACATCCAGGATCTGGAGAAGCGCAGCCTTCTGAGGACCAGGGTGTCGGCGGAAGGCAAGGGCAGGTCCACCCGCATATCCCTGCCGGACATACCGGCGAAAGTGTTGGCCAGCAAGGTCGAGGACCTGCTGGATTCCGATTTCAGGCATATGGGTGAGTCCGATGAGATGTGACCAGTGCTCCGCCGAGGCTGTGACGTTCATAAGGTACAACGGGATGCATCTGTGCCCCGAGCACTTCTCCAGGTTCGTGGAGAAGAGGGTCAAGAGGGAGATAAGGAAGCAGATCAAGGTCTACCCCGGCGACCAGATCGCGGTCGCGGTCTCCGGAGGTAAGGACAGCATGGTGTCCCTGAAGCTGATCTCGGACGTCTTCGGTCCCAGGAACAGGGTCGGGGTGCATGCGATAACGATAGACGAGGGCATCGCCGGCTACAGGCCTCCGAGCGTCGACATCGTCAGGAGATTCTGCGAGAGCAGCGGGATAGAGTTCCATCTGCGCTCGTTCTCGGAGCTGGGGGTCACCATGGACGAGATAGCGCCCCTCTCCAGGGACAGCAGCCCCTGCACATACTGCGGCGTCTTCCGCAGGAGGCTGATGAACGATGAGGCTAGGAGGATAGGTGCCAGATACCTTGCAACCGGGCACAATCTGGATGATATGGCCCAATCCATTATGATGAACTTCGTCAGGGGGGACGTGGAGAGGCTGGCCAGGCTGGGGCCCCACGAGAGGGTCCAGCCCGGACTGATCCCCAGGTTCCTGCCACTGAGGCTCATCCCCGAGAAGGAGAGCCTCCTCTATGCGATAGTCAACGGTTTGGAGTATTGGGACGGTGAGTGCCCCTATTGGCAGGAGGCACTCAGGAACCAGTACAGGAGCATCGTGGACGAACTGGAGGACAGATCCCCCGGTTCGAGGCACAGCATAGTCTCGTCCTATGACACGCTCCGTCCGATGCTCTACAAGGAGTACGCAGGCTCCGATCTCCATCTCTGCGAATGCGGCGAGCCAACTGTCGGGAGCAGATGCAAATCCTGCGATCTTCTGGATGATGCTAGGAGAAGGCTCAGAAATCCCTGATTGGCACCAGATTGCAGCATCTGCACGCCAGGCACAGGGTGTCCATGGTGCTGGGGTCCAGACCGTGCCTCTCCTGCGAGCTCTTCAGCATCTCTGCGAGTCCAGCCAGCCTCTCGGAGGTCATCGGAGGGATCTTCCCCAGGGACGATTCGAACCTCTCCCTGTTCTTGGGACCGATCTTCTTGAGCTTCAGGTCCGTGAGTATGCCCTTGCCGCTGATCAGCTCGAACATGTCCTCGACCTCCTGGTCGGTCTCGCCCATCCCGACGGAGATCCCGGTGCAGACCTTCCCCTTTCCGAATATCCCGACCGCCTCCTCGAGGCAATCGAGGGCAGCAGACACATCGGTCTCCGGGTCAAGGGCCGCATGGATGCGTCCGATGGTCGAGCCGATGGCGATCTTGAATTCCGACAGGCCCGAATCCTTGAGCAGGAGCAGGTCCGAACGAGATACTGGCACATAGCTGAGGCCGATGGGGATCCCGGGATATCTCGAGTGAATCTTCCCGATGATCGATGCCATCTCGCCGACGGGATTCTCCCCGCTGACCGGGATGCCCTTGACCGTGCCGGTGGCGACTATCTTGTCTAGATATGACAGTATCTCCTCGTCCGATGAGAACTTACCCAGGCTAACATTGGCCTGGTAAGGGGAGTGGCAGTAGGCCTTTACGAACCCTATGCGTCCGATGAACGGATGTCCGTCGAGATCGAGGCCGTACCCGCCGTCCCTTTCGACCAGGGCGAACCTGCCTTTCTCCGGCGAGTACCTCATCCTGAACCTTGTTCCCTCGAATTCCGCTATGATGGTCCCCGTGCCGTCGCCTTTGGGGTCGGCATATGGGTGGTCGAACCCCTCCGGGACCAGCAGGGTCCCGTCCTGCATGAGCTCAGACTTCAGTCTCAGAGCTTCTTCCATTTGGCCCCGTCCTTCGAGTCCTCGATCACGATCCCGGCGTCGGCCAGGCTGTTGCGGATCTTGTCGGCCAGATCGTACATCTTGTTCTTCCTGAGCTCTGCGCGCAGCTCGATGAGGATCTGCATGACGTCATCGAGGGTCCCGTCGTCCCCGCCGGTCTCTGCAGGGATGATGTTGAGGATTCCATTGAACTCGTTCATGAGGTCGATGTGCTTCTGGGCGGCCTTCTTGCAGAGGGTCCTCTCGTTCATCGCCTTGTTGGTGGCCCTGACCATCTGGAAGATGACCTCTATGGCCTGGCGGGTGTTGAAGTCGTCGTCCATGGCATCCCTGAAGGATTGCCTGTACGATTCGATTACATCGCAGCAGTCGTTGGCCTCCGCATCCCCTTCGGGAGCGTTCTTGACGTATGCTCTGAGGTCCTTGTAGTTGTTGATGATCCTGGAATCTGCCGCCTTGGCCTCTTCCAGCATGTCCTCGCCGTAGAGCAGGGGGCTCATGTAGTGGGTGTTGAGGAAGTAGAATCTGATCGTCTGGGGATCGTACCTCGCGGCCACATCCTTGACGGTGAAGAAGTTCCCGAGGGATTTGGACATCTTCTCCTCCTTGGTCATCCCGTGCCCTTTGACCTGGAGCATCCCGTTGTGCATCCAATAGTTGGCCAATGGCTTGCCCGTGACCGCCTCTGTCTGGAGGATCTCGTTCTCGTGATGGGGGAATATGAGGTCGTTCCCGCCTCCGTGGATGTCGATCTGCTCGCCCAGGTACCTGTCTATCATGGCGGAGCATTCGATGTGCCATCCGGGTCTGCCCTTGCCCCAGGGCGAATCCCAGGAGCATTCCCCGGGCTTGGCGGCCTTCCATACGGCGAAATCCATGGGATTCCTCTTCTCCTCGTCCATCTGGACGCGTCCCGAGGATGACATGTCCTCGAGCTTGGACTTCACCAGCCTGCCGTAGTTCTCGACCTTGTCGATGGAGAAATAGACGCTGCCGTCGCTGGTCACATAGCCGAATCCGTTGTCGATGATCTTCTGGACCATCCTGATGATGTCGTCTATGCATTCGCTGGCCTTGGGATATATGTCGGCCTTGTTGATGCCCAGCTTGCCTGCGTCCTCGAAGTACTTGTCGATGTATCTGGCCGAGAGCACGAGGGGGTCTATGCCCTCTGCCGCGGCCTTGTTGATGATCTTGTCGTCCACGTCGGTGAAGTTGGTGACGTGCGTGACCTGATACCCCAGGTATCTCAGGTAGCGCACCACGGTGTCGAAGACTATCATACACCTGGCGTGTCCCATGTGGATGTCATCGTAGACGGTGACTCCGCAGACGTACATCTTCACTTTGCCGGGTTCGATCGTTCTGAACTCTTCCTTCGAGTTCGTCAGTGTGTTATGGATCATCAAAGACATCTGATCGATGACGTATCCCTCGATTTGTTATAAAATGGATTGCCGGCCGCCGTAAGGCGAGCCGTGGATGGGATGGGATGGGATTCACCCCTTGAGCTTGGCTATCTCGGCCTTCAGGAGCTCGATCTCCTTTCTGAGCTGGGCGATCTCGTCCTCCTCGGGGTCCGGCAGGTTCCCGTGCATGAGCTCATCGTTGACTTTGAGTCCCTTGTATCTGACGATCCTGCCAGGGACCCCAACGACGGTGCAGTCCATGGGGACGTCCTTCAGTACGACGGATCCTGCCCCGATGCGGACGTTGTCACCGATGGTGATGTTCCCGAGGACCGACGCATTGCATCCTACGACTATGTGGTTCCCCAGGGTCGGATGCCTCTTCCCCTTGGTGGTCGAGACCCCTCCGAGGGTGACGCCCTGATACAGGGACACATCGTTCCCGATGATCGTGGTCTCCCCGATGACGACTCCTGTGGCATGGTCGATGAAGAACCTCTTGCCGATCGTGGCACCAGGATGGATGTCGCATCCGGTGAGCTGGTGCGCCTTGTAGTTTATCTCTCTGGCCTTCTCCTTCTCACCCTTGAGCCAGAGCTCGTGGCTCTCCCTGTACATGCAGACCGCTTGTAGCCCGGTGTGGTATTTGATCGCATCGTTCTCATCTATGAGGGCGGGATCCTTCTCCATAGCGGCGGCCAGGTCTTCTGGGTCTACAATCATCGTATCGCCGTCGCATCCTTCTGATAGTAGAAAACAGTAACGCGGATATTCGAGGTACAAGGGTTGGACACCGTGAACGAGCTTGATACGATATTTTACCTTTTTGACTATCATTCTTAAAGTGCACCCTTTCTTATTTAAGTGGATTAAGCATAGTTGGACCATGGAACCGAATGTCACAAATCAGCGCCTTATATCGCTGGACGTCCTTAAAGGACTGATAATGACAATTATCGTGTTCGGTCATATGATTGTCAATGAGAGGGCCACTGAGGCCGGTGGCGAGGCGAGTATGCCCGTAATCGTCCAGGCCTTGTATCTGGGCCTGATGGCATACTTCATCCTCTCAGGGTACTTCTACCGTCCCGGAAGAGGATTCAAGATCAACATGATGAAGAGAGTTAAGCAGATCCTGGTCGCGCTTGTTGTTGCAGGCGTCACCATTCCCCTGATCATGTACGTATACCTAAACATCTTGGGTTACGGTCTTCCGTTCGACGATTATCTGAACGCGGTGATCCTGAGTCTGAACCTTTTCAACGCCTTCGTGCCATGGGATAGTGTGGTGGATCCCACCTGTCTTTCCGCCGCATCAGCCGGAACGTACTTCCTGTTCACCATGCTGTGGGGATTCCTCATATTCTACGCACTGGCCGACCGTGTCATTGAGGATGACAAGAAGGTACTGGCGGTCATCATCGTCCTTCTCATCATCGAATGCCTTCTGAAGCTATTCCTTCCTGTCAAGCTGCCGTTCGCCATCTATCTTGGACCGATCGCGGCCGCGTTCATGTTCCTGGGGGCATGGCTCGCCCGCCGTAAGATCTTGGAGAACATCGAAAACGGGAGCAAGAGGGAAGTCAAGTATTGGGCTATACCCCTCATATGCCTGGCCATAGGTATCGGTCTGTGCTGTATCCTTCCCCCAAACATCCTATTCGATTCATTCATCTTCGGTGATTACAGCGGATACTCCGTATTCCCGTTCTTTGCCGAAGCCGCCTTCATGTTCATTCCGATCGCCTATCTCGGATACCTGTTCTCGCTCATACCAGGTATCTCTTGGGCTGTCAGTAAGGTCGGCCAGCACACGATAGGGGTGATCCTGATACACCCTCTCATAGCCAAGATGATAATCGCAGTGTCCTATCCAGTCTCGGCCACCGTCCTGGCCCCTGACGTGGTCCCCATGGACTATCGCCTGTTCGCCGCCTTCATGGCGCTGGCCATACCGACGCTGCTATGCTGTCTGTGGCCTATGGTAAAAGAGAGGATGATGAAGAAGAAGACCGCAACCACAGAAGAATCCTGACACAAACCCTGATGCTGCGAACTGATCAGGACGCGTTCGTGTACCTGATCAGGTCCAGCATCTCCTTTGAATGCAATCTTTCCAGAAGTATGATGTCCGGCCAGGGTTCAAATCTCCTGTCGAATGCTGGACCGGTACATTCGGGCCTTGTTTTCGCCATTTTCCAGACGAGCGATGGTTGTGTGGACGGACCGATCTTTCAGTAATCGCTGAGATACGGGCTATGCGGCCCCGGGAGTAGCTAGCCGACAGCACTTCTTCAGCATTTTCGCAGTCAGAGGTCCTTGATAGTTTCCATGCGCTCGTATGTATCGCTGATGTATTGAAGGGAGTTGTGACCGATGGTCACTCCACTGAACCTCGTGTCGGTACACTTGATTAATCCTCAGATGAACAAACTTTTAGCATTACAGCGGCACTTGGCTGATAATACCCTCTAAATCCCTCATG
>Ga0310696_10000799_pt1 | contig 46868 bp, 58 predicted proteins | sample AusTroGonzalo_MG_4_FD_203885 | JGI IMG/M metagenome (GOLD analysis project Ga0310696, IMG submission 203885) | Bovine rumen microbial communities from tropical cattle in Woodstock, Queensland, Australia - Gonzalo_02 (v2) (version 2) | ecosystem: Host-associated > Mammals > Digestive system >... | reverse complement strand
AGGAGAACAGGCCTTCAACACTTTCATTGCCGGCATCAACGCTTTCGGCCTTGCCGACAGCGCCGTCGACATCGCCGGAAACAATCTCCGCGGCGGCAACGACACCCGCACGGCGACGGTCAGCGATCCGCTGAGTGATATGATTTCAGGCATGTCTTCTTATTTCGGTGCCGGCACCTTAAAAGTCAACACTGACACTGCCCGTGCCAATGTCACCGGAAGTGCAGACCTCTATCTGAACGGCTACAGCGTCGACTCTCTCGGCAATGTCCTCGTTGACATGACTGACAGATCCGAGGAAAACACGATCTATCGGCTCAATGAAGACGGCGGATTCGCCCTCGACGAAAACAATAACAAGATCATTGACGGCTATGTGACAACATCGCAGAAAACGTTCAGATCTGACGAAAAAGACGCATTTGACGCATTCCTCGGCAACATTTCCGCTCTCGGAACAACCCAGGGCATTTATGAAGCGGCTCTCTATGATTCCGACGGTGTAAGAACTGACGCGGAGAATGCTGCACTTCAGCAGACGAGTGATTATTATTCCGGTTATGTTTCCGGTCTGACTTCCATCTGGAACTACGGTCAGAAAATCGCCGACAGGAACACCAAACTTATTGCGGCAACCGGCGGCGAGAACCTCTATTTCGGCGGCTATTCTTACGACACGGCAACCGGCGATCTCGTTGTCGGTTTCGTTGACACGACAAAACCGATCTATAAAACCGACGAAAACGGAGAATTTGTTTTAGATGAGAACAAAAACAAGATTCTGATCGGTTACGAAAACGCCGCCGACAGCACGACAAAACGGTTCAACATCAACACCGAAGCAGGAGAACAGGCCTTCAACACTTTCATTGCCGGCATCAACGCTTTCGGCCTTGCCGACAGCGCCGTCGACATCGCCGGAAACAATCTCCGCGGCGGCAACGACACCCGCACGGCGACGGTCAGCGATGCTCTGACCGGTATGATTTCCGGCATGTCTTCATATTTAGAAGTTAGTCAACCGTTTGCCTCTTACAACACTGCCCTCGACACTCTCGGCGGTCAAATATACAGCTACGGCTTCGACAATAACAGCAACCTCGTCGTGACTCTCGTTGACACTCGCAAAAAAGTCAAAAAAGAAGACTCTGACGAAGAGACCTATTTCACAACAACCAGAACATTTACTGCTAAAGACAAAGACGCTCTCACGACGTTCCTTGAGCAGGCGGCTGCTCTCTCCGCAGCCGAAAACGCCTACTCCTACGCTCTTGACATGATTGACGGCAAAGAGGACAATGCCGCAGACCGCACTAAAAACACGGCTGCAACAACTGAAATGGCCGACACAATCGGTCGTTATTTCCAAGTGACACAAGCATATGCTAATCTCAACCGCAATCCTGAGTTCATCAGCGGTTACGACCAATACGGTCTGTCGATTTACAACACAGAAACCGGCAGAACGACGACAAGCGGCATCGGCAAAAGCAACTGGTATGGATATGAAAGCCGGATCAGAACGCAGAGCAAATATGACGTGGATTATCTCAAAGCGCTCGCGAACCTTGACAACGTCATCACTGCTGAGGAGCAACAGGAAATCACGGACAGACAAAACTGGTACAATCAACTGTTAGAGTCAGCGATTTATCCGGTTAAAGACACCGGTCGTTACACTGTCACCGAATCCGGTGCGGTTGTGAAATACACGCCTCCGAAAGCAGAAACACAGGATGTCGGGATTTCAACATTAATGGCACCGACAGCCCCTGAAATTTTCGGAACTCCAGAACCGACCACGTCTTCCGGCATTTCTTCATCAACTCCCGAGCTTGCTTTTTCGGATGATGCTTCATCAACAACGCCTCAGAAATCTGAACAGCCACTTACAGCAAAAGACAGTGCGAGGGTATTTTTAGAGCAGAAATTTTCGGCAGACGACGGTCTGATTGATGATGATGAATCAGAAATCATCAACAAAACATCCGCAGATTATGCCAATTGGATCGATGACAGCATCACATACGCAAAGTTGAATCTCGAAAAAGGTGTCGTCGAGGTCAAATACGGCTCAGGCAGAACTACTGATCTGACGCCCGAAGCCTACACGGAGGCACTAAAGGCTAACGAGGAAAAACGTCTCAAACTCGAAGAAGTTTTCGGGACGTCTCTCGGAGATTCCAATGCCACCGAGATTGCAAAATCAGAATACTACGACGATCTGATCGATTACAGCAACGACCGTATCGTTAATGGTGTCCTGAACCTGAAGACCGGAAAGGTCGACGTAGAATACGGCTCAGGTGAAAAAACCAGTCTGACAACCGCCGAATACACGCAGGCACTGAAAGATCAGGAGGAGACAAGAACACTCCTGAGTCCCTATTTTGGAAATGATACAGTCGGAGAGTCGCTCAAATCCGATATCAGCAAATCGGAACGTTTTGACGACATCTACAATCTGGGTAAAAAAGAAATTGAATATGCTGTCACGAACACAAAAACAGGCCTGATTGAAGTCACTACGCATAGCGGCGAAACGAAATATTTCACAGAAAAAGGTCTCAGAAACTACATCAGTGGTCTGACAGAAGAATACAAAACAGTCTGGGCGGGAACGGATGCAGCCACAGAAGACCCGTACGGGGAGCTGCTCACAGAACTGTCCGGCGTGATCAAACAATCAAACGAGATCGGAACAGACTGGACTGCAGTGCCTAAAGAGGAGCGCAGTAAACTGTTTTACGCCGAAGCAACAGACGATTATATCATCTTAAAATCGGATGTTACGGGCGAATCGCGGACATTAGCAAGAAGAGTCGGATCACGTCACGACGGTTCTGTGTACTATTACATCGAAGGTCGTTTCGGCGAAGATCTGCCGGAAGGAGTCACGTTGATTAACCGTGACGGCACGCCCTACACAGGAGAGGGTCAGGCCTATGTAGAATTAAAAGAAGTTCTTAATACAGTTGATGGCGCCAAGATAAGATATAAAACATACAAATATATGCCGTATAAGTACGATGATTTCGCCCTTCGTAAGCTGGGATTCGGCGAAAGCCCATGGAGAAAAGACGGATTCGTACAACAGAATACAAGTCACGCTAAAATCGTCGACAACATCACCGGAGAAACATGGTCTAACAGAGGCGGTCACACCTCTGTCGGTATGAAATCCGATCAGGTCTTGTATTTCCAGTCGACCGGCGACAAGACGATGGAAAATTTCTGGTCGAGCATTCAGCTGACGCCGGAGCAGGCCAGCGGCATTTCTGCCGGCGTGACTGCTGGCCTTGCGGCAGGCATGTCCAAAAAAGAGGTGTTAGCTAACAGAGACCTTCAGGTTAACACAACGATTGCCACAAATTTCACGAATGCGGTCAACAATCTGCCGCCGATTGAAGTGCAGGATACACGTGTCGAAGATCTTGCTATTCATGATGTCATGTCCGGCGTTGATTTCACGCAGATGGAATTGACGCCTTCACAGCAGAAAGCTGTTGAGCAGACCGTTTCGACGATGAAACTGGGCGGCGCAACCGCTCAGGAAGTCATTCAGACCAGAGATTCCATGGTCACAGATTTCAAGATCCAGAATTATACACAGGAACTGGTAAAAGCAACGCAGGAAGCGAATGCAAAGACGGATCCGACGAATCTGCCCCTCAGAGAGACAGGAACGTTTGCTCTCTCGGATCTGCATAATGATGCAAATTTCAACGCATCTGACTTCGCGTATGTCCAGATCGTCCCGGAAACGGAAATACAGATCGAGCAGACAATGCCTTCTCAGTATCAGCAGAACGTCAATTACTACACCGGAGAGCTTCACGATCTCGTCACGGGCATCACAACAACAGCAGGAGATATCATTGACGCCGTTAACGATGCAATAACACCCGCAGTCGGCACAGCCGCCGGAATTGCGGCAGGAACCGCAAGCGGCGTTATCAACGCAGTCATTCCGGGTCTCGGCGCAAAAATCGCACCGACGATCGCAAATGCAACAACAGGATATGTCACACCGAAGCTCGAAGAACTGAATGACGCAGCCGCAGAAAAACGCGGCGAGGTTGTCGCAGGATCATTCCTTGACCCGAAATATCAGACAGGCCTTCCGTCCGTTTCAGGATCAGCCGGCGGAGATTCATCGATTGACTCCGGAAGCGTTCTGAAGATTCAGGTTCCGAACAACGTTTATGATGCTGTTGCAACCGGAGGACTGTCAACATCAGACGTCATTAATTTCGCGATCGGTGAGAACAAAGCAGATCTGACTCTTGAAATTCCGGAACCGAAGATTGAAAACGAAACGCCGACATATGAACCGAAGACTAACGGTGCTGTGTTTTATCAGGGAAGTTATTCGCTGAGAGACAAATTTGACACGGTTTCGGACCTGATTTCAGAAAACGTCATCTCAAAGATTCCGGAGGTCGTCGATTCTGCAAACGATTTCCTCGACGAAAGTTTTGCAAAATACGGTTCACCCGGAGCCGCCCAGTTAAAAGGCGATATCATCGACAATCTGAAGGAGGGTACTCTGCCGATCAGAACGGCCATTACGGAATTCGGAAATGCGATCAACAACAATCCGACGCCGATTGAACCGAATCTTCACGGAACAACAGGAATGGCGTTCACTTACGACGAAAACGGGAAACTGAATTTCAATCCGAAAGCGGTCATTCCGGATGCCCTTGCCGTCGTTGATGCACTGACGCTTGCGGCGAATGAAACCGTTTATCCGATCTATCACAACGTCGCCGGCGACGGCGTTGCACAGGACATTGTCCGCGGTGTTGTTGTTGACAACATCATGGGCATCCCGCAGCTGGCATCTTACGGATTAAAAGGCGTTGTAACAACATTTGATGCAGGAATCACAACGCTCGGACAAAATCTCGGATCTCCTGATGCGGTGACGAAGGCAACGACTGCCATGAACACGCAGGCAGGTCTTGTTTCCGGACAGCTCGTCGGAACGATGGGTAGCGGATTCATTGACGATCCTATCGCCTCTGTTGCGGGTCTCATCTCGTTGTCGTCTCTGACACGCGGCGGAAAAGCAACGATCAATTACGGCGGAAATTGGGCAAGAGTCGGGAAAGTCGCAGCAGAAAATGTTGTCTATACAAAAGGTCTGCTTCCTGACCATATGTTCACGGATCTTCCCGCAAAACTCGCAGACGACGGCGTGGAATGGGCCGTAACGGTCCGGAAGGAATCCGGCGGCACAACAATCCCGACGGTCGATAAGCTGAAAACGGGAAGTGTTGTTGAAAACTGGAAGAACTTCGGGCGTGAGTTGTACACAGGAACAGCTAATCTGAAGGATTTCTCCGGATATGTGCCTCTGAAAGATGAGACACATGCCAATCTGATCATGCGTGGAGATAAGATTACGTCCGGGTCTTATCCTGTTGTATATCCGGTCGAAACAGCAAGCGCAGGCATACCATTCCAAAAAGGCCTCACCACGATGAGTGATGTTATGGACTCATTCAGAATCCGCAGCGATGTTCCGGTCATCACTGATAAAGGGACATCATTCTCCGGAGATAAAATGAATTGGGAATTAGTCAGAACGGGTGAGGACTCTGTCCGTCTGATTGGAAAAATTGACAATCCTGCAGATTTGACAAAACTGCATAATTCTATGGTTATCGACCTGAAATCCGGGAAAACAGACGCAGGTGTTCCGACGCTTGACGGAAAAATTACTCTCAGAACGAATAAGCCGGCAGAATACAAAGAAAGAGTTAAGGTCGGCGGCAAAAAAGTCACAACAACAAAGGAGATTCTGGCATTCAATACCTCTGTGATGCAGATGGCGCACATAGAGGGCGCAGAGCCGATCAAAGCGGCTCTCGGAAATATTGATGCCAGCATGACGAAAACGTTTTCGGAACCAAGTGTCAGTCCGATCGATCCGAAAATACGCCTGATCGGCAATCCGGACAGTGAATCGATTACACCGTTCGGAAAAATCGCATTCGATGAGCTGTATCATCCGGAAACGTCTGCATCTCTCCCGGTATTCAAAGATGTTTCTGTCAACAAAACAATCGGTGCATGGGGTGTTCACGCAACAGGGCACATCGGCGGCGATACAATCGTCACGAAAGGCACTCCGTATGACGCAAAAACAAAGAAATTCGGTCATCAGGAACCGGGCTTTTTCCTGTCATCGACCGGAAATCTTGACCCGGCGGCAAGCACGAAATTCCTGAACATTCGTCCGAGCAAAATCGGACTCTCTGTCGGCGGTATTGATCTGTTTGATGTCTATCACGCAACAAGCGATGCTCTCAGCGGCATCTCTACGTCAATCCGCGGCGGCGACACACCAGTGCTGGATTTCGTCCTCGCAAAAGACGTCCAAAATCTCCCGGACAGTATATTGAACCTGAAATCCGGGAAAGACATGAAACAGGCCGCGAAAGGGTATTTCCTCGGAAAAGGGACATATGGCTATTCTGCACCAGATGTCATTAACATTACATACAAGGAAAATGTCAACGTTGCACTCAACAAGATTTTTGAAACCGAAGGCGTTATTGTTCCCGGCGCAATTCTTGAACGTAAGGGAAGAGTTGGATTCACAACGATTCCGAATACTGTTTCTGTCTTTGGAAAAAAGATGACGTATGATGTTCCGGTCATGCTCGATGTCTATCAGACAACAGGCGAATTCCAAAAAACAATCCGTCCGAGATCTGCAGGCATCATCACGCATCCTGAAAAAGGTATTGTTCTTACTCAGGAAGAAACGGGTCTGCTGAATCTGCCGGGCGGCGGAATCGACAGCGGAGAAAAACCGAAAGCAGCGTTTTTCAGAGAGGTGTTTGAAGAAACCGGTCTGAAAGAGTCGGATATGACCGGCGTCAAAAAAGTCGGCGTATGGGAAGAACCTGACGAACTGTATCGCAGATCATCGTCACCTTTCCTTAACGGAATGTACAAAAACTTCAACAACATTTTCGAGGCAACACTGAAACCGGATGCTGTTCTGAAGGCGAACGATGAAGTGAAAGGGATTTTTTACTGGGACCCGACGACACCGATTCCCGAAAACGTCTCTCCGGGAACCCGCACAATGCTCGAAGATTGGCTGTTACGCAGAAACAAGATCACACCGACAGAGGCCGCATCTGCTGTGTTTGCGGCAATGCTTGAGCCGTCTAAGGCAACTGATGTGACCGACACGATCACATTCATTCCGGCTGATCAGATAAAAATCAAAAAACCCGGCAAAAAAAGCGGATCTGATCTTGATGTAGATAACCGTGTAAAAGTTGAATCTCCTGTCGTCCGGGATGTTGGTGACATTACAAAAATAGGAGATCTCACACGGCGCGAGAATCTGCCGGCGATCAATGATCAGAACGTCCCTGCACTCGTTGACGACAAAACCGGGAAACGTCCGAGACATCACCACGAAAGAGGTCCTAAGTTCCACAGCACAAGACCGAATGAGATCAATATCTCTCCGATCAAGATTGACACAGGCACGTTCAGAATGTACTCCGGCAGATCGACCTTTGAACCGGATGAAGGAAATTCCGGAAAAGAACGCCTTCCGGGAGAACCTCAGAAATATCCATACATCGGAACATCTTATGTCACAATTCCGGGAAGCAATTACGGACGGCAAACACCGAAATACGAATCGGGCGGAACAGGTAAATACGCCCCGGTTTCCGGAAATGCGGAAAAAATCGTCGTTCCGGGAACGGATGAATATGTTTCAATTCCAAGCGGTGAAGAAAAGATTGTCATTCCGGGAACGGATGAATATGTTTCAATTCCAAGCGGTGAAGAAAAGATTGTCATTCCGGGATCAGAATCCTATGTTCCGATTCCGAGCGGCGGCGGAGAACGCATATTCGTTCCGGGATCAGAATCTTATGTTCCGATTCCGAGCGGCGGCGGAGAACGCATATTCGTTCCGGGATCAGAATCCTATGTTCCGATTCCGAGCGGCGGCGGAGAACGCATATTCGTTCCGGGATCAGAATCCTATGTTCCGATTCCGAGCGGCGGCGGAGAACGCATATTCGTTCCGGGATCAGAATCCTATGTTCCGATTCCGAGCGGCGGCGGAGAACGCATATTCGTTCCGGGATCAGAATCATATGCTCCGATTCCGAGCGGCGGCGGTAAAACAAGACCTGTTCCGGTGCCCTCGTCGGGTATGAGCAAACCGGTGACTGATTCCGGCAGATATACACCGACGCCCGGTTACGGCGGCAGAACGCCCAAACCGAATTACGGCAGATACACACCGACGCCCGGTTACGGCGGCAGAACGCCCAAACCGAATTACGGCAGATACACACCGACGCCCGGTTACGGCGGCAGAACACAAAAGCCGAAAACGAATTATACGATTCCGGGTTCAGATGGGACAAAACCCGTCCCGCCGTCAGGAAACAAGCCTATTCCGGACAGACCTTGGACAATCACACCGGATTTTGAATATTCTGACAGCAGCAAGTATCGCCCGATTCCGTCTGATGACGATCTTTCCGGAATATTTGATTCCGGATATGGTTACAACAAAATTCCTAATCCGGGAAATTATCTGCCGATTCCTCCGGATTCATCAAAATGGAAACCGGTTCCCTCTTCGGGAGGAGGGATAACAGTTCCGTCGTCAGGAGGAAGGATTCCAACACCGTCTGCAGATTATCCAATACCGTCATATGCTGATATTATCACTGTTCCGGATTCCGTTGACTGGAAACCGATTCCGCCGTCGGGCGGACGGATCCCCGGTCCGAATTCAGGCGGACGGATTCCCAGTCCGAATTCCGGCAGATGGACGCCCAGCCCGAATTCCGGCGGACGGATTCCCAGTCCGAATTCCGGCGGATGGATCCCCAGTCCGAATTCAGGCAACATTCGGATTCCACCTCCGCCCTCCGGAGGCAAACCAATCCCGCCTCCGCCATCCGGAGGCAATCCGATACCGATTCCCCCATGGACAGTTTCGCCTGATCCGATTGAAACTTCATCAATAAATTTCAGACCATATCCGTATGATCCTCCTGAGTCAAATTATCCGATTCCGCCGGATCCTGAAGGATATATCATTCCGCCGCCTCCCACACCGGAAGAGTCAATTCCTGTTCCGCCGCCGGAGAAACGCAGACCGATTCCCGATGATCCGCCAAAAAAACACATAGACAAAAAGAAGGAAAAGAAAGATGATGATGAAGAAAAGAAAAAGAAGAGAAGAAGAAAAGCAAAGGTGAAAAAAGAGAGGGATAACAAAGCAAGAAATCCCGTAGAAGATATTTTCGATTGGCCGAAATACGATTTTCGCTGGTAAAAGATATTAAAATGTAATCCTTTAAAGGATTACATTTTAATATCTTTATTTAACAACAATTTACTGTTAATGCCTTTAGTAAAGGCGTTTATAAAGGGCATTTAATGGTGATTTTTATGACGATTGTCGATTCATTGGAGATCTGTTGTTGTTCTCTTTACATCGTTTTCCGTGTTCTGTCGTTTCTGCGTATGATGTTCCTCGTTTTAAGATACGCCGATCCGTATCGGAAGCCGGGACGGAAAACGATATATCGCTTTTTTAACCCGGTCAACTGGGCGTCTTTTTTCTGGCCTCTTCTGATCCTTGGTCTCAATCTGTTTCTGATCGATATTGCTGCAGATCTGATTCAAAAGCGGCTTGAAACAGGGAACACGGAACTGTTGTTTAACGACATGATTATGCCTGCAAATATCGTTCTTTCTGTGTTTTGTGTGTTGTTTGCAAATTTTGCAATATTTTTGATTTACGAACCGATCGTAAAAATCGCTGAGATTGTGTTGCTCGTCCCGTTTGTTCTGATGAGGCATGCGGCGGTTTTAGTTGAGAGTTGGTTCAAAAAAGGAGCATAATACATGGAAATCAGGAGATATATATTCAAAATTGAAGTATTATCAGTGATATCGGAAATTCGTTGAAAAAATGAACGATTTCGTTGAAAATATGAATGATTTCGTTGAAGGTTTGAATAATCCTGCACAACTTACAAAAAAGTATTTATAATTTGAACACATATTACACTTTGCCGGAAAACCGGCAGGAGAACAAACATGACTAAAATCACTGTTCGCTATTCTGACGATTTCAAATCTGCAACAGTCTCGTCACGGAAATATGAAAACACGATTGATGGACTCGATTCATCGATAACGATGTCATCATACTGGGCGATCTTCGAGGAAATCTTCGCCAACCGCAAGAAATACGGCGTTACGAAAGCATCATTTTTTGACTACAAAAAGAAAACCAATTACAGCGAACTCGATCAACTCCTTGATCTGCAGTCCTCGTTCATGAACGGTGAGAACTGGATTGTTTTTGATTTCCTCACCGATATGAACGGATGCGGAACACTGGGCAGATACCGTTGTGATGGTGAAGAATTCGTGCGTTATGTCCCGATTGAGCGAGGAGGCGAGTCAAAATGAAAATCACTGTGACGATGAAAGATAACTGCAAGAGAGCAGTCATCAAATCTGAAAACGGGTTTTTTGTCGAACTGAACAATCTCGACAACTCGTTCCCGATTGATCAAGATGCTGTCTTTAACACGCTTTTCGACAACAGAAGTGCGTTCGGGATTCCGTACTCATCTTGGAAAGACAATCTTGACGACTTTGAATACCCTATAGCTCTTCAGTATGTCGACTTCGTCAATTCTTTTGACGAAGACGGGGAGAACTGCATCGTCTTCGAAGGTGATTTCTGATGCAGCTCGGTTGTTTTTCGACACCAAACGACATTCCGTACGATGCCGATTATTCATCTCGTTTCAATTTTTGTTGATTTCTTCTTTTTTTGGATGGTTTGACGTTTTCATCATGTATAATTTTTTTGCATTTTTGATTGTCCTGTTGACATCATTTCCTGAATAACGATACACGTCGCCGTCAACGGTTATTTTTATCTCGATGTAACAATTGTTCATTCCTCCGGATCCTCCTCGTCGTTTTTCGGTTTTTCATGTTCTTTTTTGTAGAGGGCTTTGTAACGTTTTAATTTTTTATATTCATCATCAGAGATCAGCCGATATCCTTCCGGAACGAGTGCCTGTACGTTTGCCTGACCTGCCTGCGGCGGCATAACGACATAAACGGCAGACGGCTGCGGCATCGGAGGCGCTGTCGGCGTTGGTGCGACTTCGACTTTTTCAGGCGGTTGTTCTGCAACAGGCTCTGACGGCGTTTCTACGGGCTTCGGTCTCTGCGGCACGTTTTCCGGGTCAAATCCCATCATTTCCGGATTGTTTTCGACGGCGTTCCAATACATTTCTGACATCGCACTGTGGAGTTTTGAGAGACCTGATTTAAATGACATTTTATCACCTTAAAAAACAATAACAACTGTTGACGACATTAAACACGGGCCGGTCGGAAGCATCGGTATCCTTTCTATCAAATGATTCAGATATACTTCTCTTGCAAACGTTTCAGAAGATTCCTGCCATTTCAGCGGATAATTCAGCCGATCATTCGGATAGCGCCTGAGAACAGTCAGACACCAACCGAGACACTCCATCACCGAATCTGTGTAAGAGTGCATATTATATGCACACAGCCATTCGTTCGTTTCATTGATCCTCATTGTCGTTATGTAGGAATTCGAATCGGGGTGTGTGATTTCGAGCTTGAAGAAACTCATTTTTGATCACTCTCAATCAAGATAGATCAGCCAGCTGTTGGACGGATCTTCGCCGTTTTCTGAATATGTTGTTCCGGGGACACCGGAAAACGATTTGTTATAATGCTCTCTGCTCTCTCTTTTTTCCTTTTTTGATGTAAGGTACCGGAGACCCTTTAAAATCGTTTTAAGGGTGTAATTTATGCGTTTTGTGAGGGGTTGTTTATTCCCTGGGTTTTTTGCCCCCGAAAATCCCCCTTTCGGGGGATTTGCGGAGGATCTGCCTGATGTTTTAGATGTTTTGCGGGTTTTCCCGAACATGGCAATTCCCTCCTGATATTTTCAGACTTTTCTTCTGGTGCGTGTTGTTTTTTTCACGGCCTGTTTTTTGAACCTGTCATACCAACATCCTGTCTTTTTCGTTGTTTCTTTCTTCGGCTCTTCGACGACGATGCCTGCAACTTCCAGATGTTTGTTTTTCATTGCGGCGGCAGCCTTGAATTCATATCTGATCTGTTCGAGGACTTCGGCTGATGAGAATGTTGTCGGAGATCTCAGGCGATGTTCCTTCCCGTCGAGCCATTCGTCTGCGAGATCCGGATATTTCGCCGGATTTTTGATTGCCGTCGGAGATGCCTGCACGATTCCTGAGAGTTCCCAGCGGCCTTTTCTCGTCTGTGTGTAAAGCTCGGTGAAACGTTTGTACTCAGGATTTCCCGGCTGTGTGATGCGGATCGTTTTGTACTTTTCAAGACTTTCTACCTTTCTCGGTGCTGCTTTCATGATCGTTGTTTGCATCATAGGTCCCTCTGTTTTTTCACATGCGGACATATTTGTATCCTTTCGGCGCTTTCGGTTTTGTTGTTATTCTTTTCGGTGTTGTTTTGACGAGTCTGTATCCTTTCGGCGCTTTCGGCTTTGTCGTCTTTCTCTTCGTCGTTTTTCTTTTAGTCGTTGTTCTGACAAGACGGTACCCTGCCGGCACTGATCTTTTCGTTGTTCTTCTCTTCGGAGCAGAAACGACGACATATTCATCATCGTCGTCTTCGACGTAACGATAAGTCGCAGTCTTTTTCGGCGCCGTTTTGACGAGACGGTATCCTGCCGGTGCTTTTGCGGTCTTCTTTGGCGGCGCTCTGCTGTAGAATGAAAACGGTTCCGGATAGTTTTCATTCAGGTTTTGTGCCGCCGTTCCGATCGCGTTGTAGATCTTACTGCCGAGAGACTGTTTTTTCTGTACCGGCACATAGACGACTTTTTCTTCCTGCACATACTCTGTTTTCCGAACACGTTTCGGTTTTTCTTCGACATAATATGTTTCACTTGGAGCGGCTCTTTTTGCAACCCTCTCTGAGGCATATCTTGCGTTCGTTGTTTTGTATTCGTTGTAAGCATTGCTTGCTGATGAGACTATTTTGTTTTTTGCTTTAGCTAACTTGCAGCCGAAGCCGCACTTTTCTTCTGCCATGTTTTCACCTTTTTTGTTTTTCCTCTTCGCAGTCCCTTGTTGCTGTTTTGTATCCCCCGTGACACAGATGATTTCTGCATCACGGGGATTTACAGACATTAAAAAATACTCTCCGGAACATAATCTCACATCCACTTCTCTTTAATCTCGTCGAATTTTGTTTTTGCATCATCGCCGGAGATCAGAATCCATCCGCATTCTCTCAGCTCATGAAGCGTGATTCTCGTCCATTCTTCGCTGAATGTGAATTCCGTCGGATGTTGGTATATCTTAAAGAAATACAGACACTTCCATTTCCCGTTGTTGTTTTTCTCGAAATAGGCGCCATCGTTTGATTCTCCCATGCCGTCTCCCGGTACAGCAATGTATGGACCGTGATCAGAGAAAGTCTTTGCAGTTACGACAGATTCCGGAACAGAGATTTTCAGTTCGTCTTTCATTTTTATCACTCGCTGTTTGAAATATTTGTATGCAGGAACGACGAATAGTCCTATCGATATCAACACCCTTCCCCAGACGGAGAGTTCCAACGGCATCACGTTTACAAGGATCGCACCGACTGCGGAGAAGGCCGCTGCCGGAATGAATGCGCCGCCGGTCGTGATGTAGAGTGCCGTGTATACGATTGCAAAAACGATTGTCCAGAAAATGAACGGCGTGACTGTTTCATAGTAATATGAACGCGGGATTTCGAGAACATCCCATCCGGAGAAATTCTCGTTCTGCGATGAGAAATATTCGTTGAATATGCCGTCATAAGACAGATTCTCAAATTCTGATAAACGATCGTAGACTGTGACAATGACTGTTGTGAAAAACATCACGTCTGCCGGAGACATCCGGATCTGCATGATGCCTGTCCTTGTTGCATTGATCGTGAAGTTCTGAGATTCTGCGCGGGCGAATCCTGATTCTGCAATCGTTTCAAATCCGTCGTATGACGTCTGCCAGAGGAACAGAAATGAGCCGTTTGTTGCATTGGATGTAAAATTAACCGTATGCCGTCCGAGTGACAGGCTTGATCCGTTTTCAAGCTGAATTTGTGCGACCGGAACAGATCTGATGAATGTGCCTGTCACGGAAACATCTCCGGCAGGCATCGTGAACGTGTTGTTCCTGACGGTGATCTCACCGCCTGACCACGTCACGTTATAAGATTCCAGCATAAATCCGGCCGACGGACTGTCTGAAAGCGTGATCGTCTCTCCGGCATGAGCCGTTGTAGGTGACGCTGTGATGATGCCGTTTGCAGTTTGTGTAACCGACACAGAATAAGAAATCAGTGAGAAATGAGGTGTCACGGAAACGTTTGCGGCAGGCAGAATGAATGTGTTTCCGGTGACAGTGACCGGAATTCCGTTTTCTGTCTGGACCGTAAATCCTGTGAGTTCGTAGCCGTCATTCGGCGTTGCAGAAAGAGTAATGACCTGCCCTGCCGTTCCGCCTGCAGGGTCTGCCGACGCCGATCCTCCCTGTGCCTGCAGGACATTGACGACATAATCTACCGCGATGAACTCTGCAGAAACAGTCACAGCCGTCTCCGGCATCACGAACTGAACGTTGTTGATGACCGGGATCTCATTGCCTCCGGAATCGATGACGGAGACAGACGAGAGGGCGTACCCCTCTGACGGCGTTGCAGCAATGGAAACTGTATCGCCTGCAAATGCCGTCGCGGAGGACACGGAAACTGTTCCGCCTGTTGTCTGCGTCACGGTGACCGGCTGAGGAGTGATAACAGTAACTGTTTTTGTCCCTGTGACATTAGTGCCGTCTGTCGCAGTTGCCGTGATCAAGACAGTACCGTTAGTGATTGGATGCAGCAGGCCGGTATTAGCATCGATCGTTGCAACAGATGTGTTGTTGACTGACCATGTGACCTGCTGTTTTGCGAGCGTCGGGAGGACGGTTGCATAGTAGTAGTAATCGCTCCCGGTGCGGACGGTAGAGTAGCCGTTGACGGCGATAGAGGTGACGGGAATTGAAGAGTTAGTGGAGATTGTGTAGGTGACCGGTGTGCTGTTGTAGATAAGAGCGTAATTGATATATGAATTAGGGTAATTTCCGTCGGAAGCCCATATCGAATACACATTAAATCTGTTCGACGCGGCATTAACCTGCACGGACTGATTCATGAGGCTGTTTACATTACCGTTTTGTGAATAAGTCATCCGGATATACACTGCAGGATTGGCTACTGGGTACGCAGAAGCAGTGACATTGATTATTTGTGTTTTGTTGCCGTTCTGGGGGTTAAACACGCCCACAGTTTCTGAGGGCGACGCTCTCAAATATCCCAAGCAGTATACACTCCCGTTTGTTGTGCTCGAATTGTTAACAATTGCCGGGACAACATATGTATAATTTATATTACTAATTACGGTGCCCGACGGAGACGTGTTATTATATGCGACGAAATTTGTTTGGAGGTTATACACAGATGTCTTGTTTAGGCGGATTGTCGGGAGTGTTCTGCCAAAGTCCTGTGACGATCCCATCGGAGCAGGATCTCTGTTCAGCGACCAGTTTGATTTGTTATAGACATATGTGAGGTCTGTTTCGATGGCGTTGTATCTTGTAGAATACAGCTCCAGCATTCTGTTGCCCGTGACCTCAGAGTAACCTGTTACATATTTGAAGATAGCCGTCCCGTCGTTGACGCCCGGCTGTGATGTGTTGTTCCAAAAGATAAGAAACGTGTTGTTTCCGGGAACGATGTTAACTTTTAAATAAACAAAGTTCGCTTCCGTGTTGTTGTCGAGATTGCCGCGGTAGCTGTCAATCCAAAACGGCACCGGAGTCCCGTTTCCGCCGTACTGTATGTCCATATTGCGTTTAGTCATGTAAGTGCCGTTGACCTGCATTGCAGGCACATTCACTTTGATGACAGTTCCGGATGATGTATAGTTAGAGTTGATCGTCAGCAGGACGTAAGGCGTGTTGCTCGCCTCAAGCATCTGCGTTGCCGGACTGGTATAGACAGATGTGTTTGTTGACGGTCCCGGACCGATCCCGTAATCAGGGCGTGGAGGCGGTGAGACGAACTCTCCGGCATATACAGGATGTCCGAGATGTATCTGGTCGTATCCGTCCGGATAAATGACCGGAACCGGTTCCTGTGATTGGTCAGTCGCCGGTGCAGCCGTTCCGGTCGTTAACATGATGAGAATAATGGCCGCAACGGCGGCCATCAGTAAAAGATGTGTTCTGTTTTTCATCTAATCCCCCCCCTCACCAATAGGATTTGAGCGAGGCGTCTTTAAGTAATTGTATGATGGATATGCCATATATAATTAACAGTGCAGCATTCAGGATCCTTCCGACGGCTGTTCCCATTGCAACTGTCGTCGTTGAAAAATTGAACAGAGATTCTACAAGCGGAACGATGTAGAACACACTCACGAGAATCTTGAGGAGAGATCTTGCAAGGATGTAGGTCTGATATAAATATCCCCAAGATGTGTCGATGATTCCGGAATCATCATCGGATTGTGCAGATCCCTTCAGGGATTCCCATTCGCCGGTCGTGTTGTAATCGTCCGGATTGATCGGCGATTCGACAAACCAGTTTTCGCTGTTCTGCGAGGAGACCGTATCGATGACACTCAGTCCTGATGTAAAGAGAGCGATCATCAATGCGATTTTAATTATCTTCATTTTTTTATGCCCCCATGTTTTATTCTCTGTCCATGCGTTCTACAAACAGAATCAGAGCCATGATCACGACTGCGACGAGCAGACAGATTGCAAGGCCGGAATAACGGAGCCAGCCGATGAGATAGAGACCTGCCGCTTCGAGCGGGATGATGATGCCGCCGATGTGTTTTGTCTGCTGCGAGAACAGGAATGATGTGACAAGAACGATAAACACGCAGAGTGCGTCGTAATGCCATTGTTTCGTGAATCCGGGAATTTCGTATTTCAGTTTCGTTTCGTTCAGATCCGTTTTGATCGTTGTCGTGACGGTTCTGCTGTTTCCGTTTTCGTCCGTATAAGTGACCTCTAACAGATACGTTTCATTCGCATTCGGAACGAGGAAATCGACTGTTTTAATCGTTCCGGCTTCGATCGTTCCTGTCGTGTAGTTGAGCGCCGTCGTGTTGTTTTTGAGCGTTGCCGTAAACGTGACGCTCTGATTCTCGTTCGCATTCCTCATTGACAGATTAACCTGTGATGTCGATGCGTTGATGGAGACCAGATCTGTTTTCCAGAAAATGTTAAGCTGTGCCGTTGCGATCGGCGGCTCTTCTGCCGCATCGGATCTGACGATGATCGCATATTCTGAGTACTGCGGCCAGAGTGTCAGGGTGTTGACGACTTTTCCCTGAGAATTCGTTGCTGTAATCGTGTAAACTTTCGTCTGATTCATCGTCAGGGACACGGATCCGTCTGCGCCTGTGACGCCTGTGAAGATCTCTGTCGTGTTCTCGACGACTCTGATCGTCAGTCCTGGCATCTTGTTTCCGTATATGTCCGTGTAAATCAGACGAACAAAATTAGGAGATGTGTATGTCGTCGTGTTCTGAAGCGTCAGCTGGAGGACGAATTCAGTATTCTGCTCGCTGACTTCGATTTCGCGGGTGACCTGATAATAGCCGGATGAGGAGATGATCACGCTGTAGACGCCGTCTTCGACGTTGTTGTATGTGACTGTTCCGTTATCCGTCGACTTCATGACTTCCTGCTCTCCGAGATATGTCGTGAATGCAGGGATGAATTGACCGCCGTTGGAATCGATTGCTTTGATCGTGATCGATCTTGTTTTAGCGAGATAGACCGTGTCGTTCGACGGGATCGGAACAACTTTCGTATTCGTTGCATAACCGCTTGTGTTGACATCAAAATAGACAGCGGCGAAATCGTCTGTCTGATAGACAGCCTGTCCGCCGGCGTATGTCGTGATTGTTCCGAGATCGTTATAAGACGAGTCGTAGACATTCACGGGAATTCCCGGGACAGGCATTCCGCCGTCCGTGTAATAGAGAACAGTTCCGGCGTATCCGATCTCCTTTCTCGGCAGCGTGATGTTAAGTGTACTCGTTGCCGGAATCGTGACAGCATACGTCACATTTGCCCACGGGGAATCGAGACCTCCTTTATAGGAGAACGTCAGCGTTTCGCCGACGGATGCGTTAATAGTCGTGCTCCATGCTCTCATTCTCGTCGTGTTGCCGCCGGATGTCGTGACAGTCATCGTAGAGTTGTTGAGGACAGCATTGACGACCGCCGCCGAAGGCGTTGTGAGGCCGCCGACTGTTGTAAATCTCGCTCCTGTCGAAATGAGAGTGCCGTCAACACCGTCAACAATCCTTACGATGACCTCTGTTGACAGAGAGATCGTGATGCTCGTCCACTCCGTTCCGACGACAGGACGCATTCTGACTGTCAGATTTCCGGATGTCAGGTTTGATGAGAAACTGATCGAGCCGTTTCCGCCTGTCACAGTTCCGTTGTTGGTGATCGTCGTAAAGTTGTCCGGCGACGCTTCCCAGATGAACTCCGGTGTATCGTTGGATCTTGCGTTTGATGTATAGTTGAGAACGATGTTGGAAGGCGTGAATGAAATGCCGGGTGTTGTCGTGAACTGCGGCTGAATGACACTGTAATTAACGCCTGCAAAAACGTTTGATGCCGGCATCGTAAATGCGCCGCCTTCGACGAAAATGTCGTCTCCGCCGTCGGATATGACGACATACTGAGAGACGATGTATCCGGAATCCGGGTCCGCCGTGATCCATATGACGGTTCCCGGGTTTGCCGCAGACTGACTGACCGATGTGTTTCCGCCTGTTGTTTCCGTAACGGTGATCGTGTATGTCGCCGCGGAAAAAACGGCTGCGACAGAGACGTTTGCCGCCGGCATCACAAATGCGTTATTCGCAACTGTCACTGCCTGTCCGCCGTCCGTCGTCACGTTCCAGCGCTCGAAGTTGTAGCCGGTGATCGGTACTGCAGAAACAGAAACGAGGTCTCCGTAGGTCGCATTTGAGCGGTTAGTCGTGATCGTTCCTGCTGTGTTTGTTGTAATATTGACGTTGTAGACGATCTTTTCGTAAACGGCAGAGACGGTCACGTTTGCGGCAGGCATTGAAAATGTATTTTCGGTGACAGTGACCGGAACACCGTCAGCCGTGACGTTCCAGTAGGATAGGCGATAGCCGATGCTTGGAATGGATGTCAGGGAGACCTGATCGCCGTATGTTGCATTTGACCGATTTGCAAGAACGGAGCCGCCTTCCGGCTGTAATTCGGTGATGTTGTAGACGATCTTTTCGCCGAGTGCCTGTATCGTAACGTTGTCAGGAGGCATCGTAAACGAGTCTCCGGAGACGGATACAGACTGTCCTCCGGCTGTTGTGACATTCCAGCTGAGGAAGCGATATCCTGTCGAGACTGTCTTGTTAAGCGTGACTGCGTTGAGGTAGTAAGCCGTTGCGGGCGCCGTGACGGTAATTCCGGTCGTCGGAATGACTGTCAGAGTATATTGAATATGTTCGACGTTCGCATGCACCGTGACGTTGTCGGCAGGGAGAGTAAATGTGTTGCCCGTGACTGTAACGGTCTGTCCGCCTGCGGTTGTCACGTTCCATCCGAGGAAACGATAACCTGTCTGCGGAGTCGATGTGAGGGTGACCGTGTCGCCGTAGAAACCTGATCCGGGAGATGCCGAAATCGTTGCACCTGTCGGTTGGATGACCCCGACGGAGTAAACAACATGCGTGATGTTTGCCTGAATATTGACGTCTGATGCCGGCATCGTGAATGAGTTGTTAGTGACAGACACTGTCTGACCGCCTGCGGTTGTCACGTTCCAGCTGTTGAAACGGTAGCCGGTCTGAATGTCTGATGTCAGGTTGATTGTGTCGCCATAGTATGCTGTCTGAGACGATGCAGCAATCGTTCCGCCTGCAGACGGCTGTACAACCGTCAGGTTGTAAAGCGGATGGTCAATGTTAGCCGTGACCGTGACGTTTGAGAGAGGCATGACAAAACTGTTGTTAGTGACCGTGACGGTCGTTCCGTTTTCGTCTGTGACGTTCCAGGAGTTGAAAACGTATCCGGCCTGCACGTTTGAGGAAAGTGTAATCGTGCTGTTGTAGTATGCCGCGGTAGGCGATGCGGAAATCGTTGCACCTGCGGCCGGCTGGACGACTGTTACATTAAACTGAGGGCGTTCCGAAATCGCGCGGACAGTGACGTTTGAGTGAGGCATGACGAAACTGTTGTTAGTGACCGTTACGCTGGTGCCTCCCGCAGTAGTAACATTCCATCCCGTGAGGATGTAGCCCTCGGCCGGCGTGAAATTTAGTGTGACTGTTGAGTTCCAGTCTGCATATGATGGGACATCAATCGTGCCGCCGGAGTCGTTGAATGCATTGATTTTGAACGCCAGCGTCATTGTGCCGTCAGCAATGAACGTAGACGTCGAGACATATGTGTCGATTGAGTCGTTTTGCACATGGAACAGAAGAGTCGGTGAAAACGAGGAGCCGTTTGGATTTTGGGGAGTGCGGATCATTTTGATGTTGTTGATGCCGTATGCGATAGTTCCAGGGAACGCCCCCGACATGTCAAACGATGAGATGTCTAAATATTCGAGCATGTATGCGCCTGTAATAAATCCACTCCAGGTTGTCACGTTTGACGTATCAAACGATGAGAGATTAAGAGTTGAGAGATTGTTGCAGTTTTGAAACATGTTGTTAACTGCTGTGACGTTGCTGGTGTTCATCCCAGACACATCAATGGATCTTAAACTCGACATGTTGGCAAACATGTTACTAAGCGAGATCACATTGGTTGTGTTAAACGGGATTGACAATTCAGTGACAGCAGAGCAGTTCATGAACATATCGAAACAATGTGTGAGATTCGGAGAGTCTGACTGCGGGAGATTGATTGCAGTGAGCTGGGTGTCGTTTCTGAAAGTCCCCGTCATGTATCTGACTTTCGTAATGTCAAAGTGTGACAGATTCAGGGTTGTAAAACTGCTGTTCATAAACATGTTAGCCATGTATGTAACATTGGAGGTGTCGAATGATGTGAGATCTACTGTAGAGGTGTTTTTCATGAACGCGAATGTGCTGTTCATTGTCGTGACGTTTGATGTGTTGAACGATGAGACGTTGACCTCAGTCAGTCCGCTGTTGTTGAACATGTAGTCCATATCAGTCACGTTAGACGTATCGAATGATGACAGGTCTAACGATGTCAGATTTGAGCAGTTATTAATGAAACCACGGAATGATTGAACTTTGGTAGTGTTAAATCCTGATATATTGAGATGTTGCAGGTTTTTACAATTGGAAAACATATCCCCCATGAGAGTTACGTTTCCCGTATCAAACATAGACAAATCTAACGATGTTAGGCTGGAAGCATTACAAAATGTCCTGTTCATTGTGGTGACTTTTGACGTATTGAATGATGACAGGTCTAACGATGTCAGATTACTGCACCCATAAAATGTATTGTCCATGTTAGTGACATTTGGTGCATTAACACCCGAGAAACGAATAGTTGTTAAATTGGAGCAGTTGGAAAAGGCGTATGCCATTGTTGTGCAGGGTGACAAGCTGACATTCGACAGATCAATTGTCTGGAGGTTTTTGGAGTTTCTGAACGTGAAGGACAAACCTGTACAATTAAAAGAGGGAAAAAGAATCTGTGACACGTTGGAATTTGAAAATGCGTTGGCGAGGGACGTATTTGATATGTTAGTTCTGGACATATCAACAACGAGAGAGCTGTTGTTTGTGACGTTAAATGCATTGTTCATTCCCGTGATTTTCATTCCATCCTAAAACTGGACGTCATAAAGTTTTGGACACCTCTCAAAACACGACGTGATGGATGCGCCGTTGTCTGATGTCACAGCTATGAATTTGACAGATTCCAGATTAGAACAGTTTTGAAATGCAAGGTAATACGAAAGCCCGACGATGCAATCGGTGTCAGATGGAGTGCCGAACTGCACAGTAACAATCGTCGACGAGTTGCGGAACAGAGCGTTGGTGCCGGTACTGTTAATGCACGTCGTGTAAGACACGCCATCAATAACCGTGTGTACAGGAATAATCAGGTCTGTTGCGTCCCCTGTGTATTTAGAAACGATGCATCTGTCGTTACTGATAGTATAAACAAGGTTATCCTGCGTCCACGTTGCAGACGAGGGTGTTGCAGATCCTCTCAGCGGTGCGGTTTGTTCCGTGTTATTGTAAAGTTCCGGATGTAATTCTTTTAATAGGTCGTCAACTGTTGCTTCATCCATCCCCGTGACGTTGTTGGGATCTCTGACATAATCGGGCGATGCACCGACAATAGAGATCATAAGAGACATTAAAATCAACACGGAGACTGTTTTTAAAATGTTTTTCATTGCCGATGCACCCTTTAATTTTAATGTTTTTTTGGAGATTGTTTTGCGATTGTGATACAAATTTGACTAAAAAAAACAACATAGAGACAGATTGCGACGCAGGCTGAAAACACCATCCCGCCCGTTGCTGTCGAGACGTTTTCAAGGACAAATGCGGCATTCAGGCCGATGAGGAGGAGCATCAGGCCTGCATAGCCGCTCAGGAGGAAAGGATTAATCGGACGCATAGGAATCTTGTGACAAAAAGCGGGAAATGTTGTATGACGGCACGAACAGGATCAGTGCGACCGTTGAAATGAACATACAGAAAACGGTTGCAGAGAGATATTGCGTCGTATGAACGGGAATTTTTGCAATGCAGACGATGTCTGCGATCATCGAGACGACTGCGAGAAGCGTCCCTGCATTCATCATTGTTGTCAGACGTTTTTGCGTTCTGATGCCCATGCGGTAAAGTTCTGCGAAATCCGGATATGTGTATAACGTAATCAGCACCATGATGCCGAGTGAGATCAGCACGGCACCGTTAGTGATGTAGAATTCGTCCTGGATGTGTTTCAGAGCATATCCTGTGCCGCTGACAATCAGCAAGACGGCGTAGATGATCGATGCTTTGTCGGACAGGTGAAGCATTTATTTTTTCCTCCTGAGAATTTTCTTTCTGTCTATGTCGGTCATAGAAACTTTTGCATAAATGCCCGCAGACGGTGGTTTTTTGTAGATATAGACAGGTCCTCCGGATCTGCTCAGAAAAACATTAAGTTCTTCACGGAACAGCTCAGCGTTCTGCGGATGCATTTTTGAGCCGGTCTTGCGGATCCATGTCGACGGATTAAGCGGACAGCGGAAATGCCCTGTCGGACGGCCGTATTTTGTATAGGCGATCAGTGATGCAGAGGCGAGGTCTGATTTTGAGAGAGAGTCGCCTTTGGTGAGTCTGCGGGGTTTTTGCTGCATCAAATATTCCTTCTTTTCCTTTCAAGTCTCGTAAGCATACGGCCTCTCGGTTTTGATGAAAGCGATAGTTTTCTTGTGTAGTCCAAAGAGGCAATGCCGTTGTTTGCGTTTTTGCTTGCCAGCAACAAAGCCTCCGTCCTTGCCTTTCTGTTGAATATTACGTCGTATTTGTCGAGATTTTTCTTGTAAAATTCGTAAGCATCTTCAGCTGAATAATGGCGATTATAGAATCTTGAAATGCCCTGTTTAATCGTAGATTTGAGCCACACGGGACGCAGTTGCGAATTTGTTTCAAATGTAACGGAAACGGTATCCCATGAATTCCCGTCATGGAAAAATAAAACAAAATCTTTTTTCTTAAATTCAGTAAATGATATTGGTTTTTTAGCTGTTGCCATGTTACTCACTTCTTTTCTTTTTTGACCCAATAGACCTGTGTTGCCGCAGGAACTGTGTAGCCTCTGCGCTTTTTGGTGACCGCTTCAAGCTGTGACTTGATTTTTCCGGTCTTGTTTTTCAATTTTGTTTTGAGCGGCGTTTTGTTGATCGTGACTTTATAGCCTGATTTTTTGTAGAAATCGACATAATCTGACATTTTGCTGTCGGTCAGGCTGATCACGGAGACGTCGTCTGCGATCTTCCATGAGGACGGTCCTGACCTTCTGATCAGGATAACGTCCTTCCCTTTTGTCAGCACAATTTTTTCAGCATCGGAATAATCTGTTTTTTTCATTTTTATCGCCTCGGTATTCGGAGGTCCACGGCTGCAGGAATCCTTTCAGGAACTGTATCGAAAGGAACAGGAAAAAGACAATGCCGCTGTAGCTGATGAATTTGAAAATGTAAAGACAGGCTGTTACGACATCGTCCGGATAGAGAACTTCGTCCGTGAACAGAGAGACGGCGACCTCCGACAGCGTCTGAAACAGCGGCGAGAGAACGACATAAATGACTGCGCCGACGATCAGAGATGCAATGAACGCCATGAACTGAAATGCTGATCCCAATTCCATTTTTATCATCTCCAGTACTCGAATTCCTCTTCTTCTTCCAGCTCTTCTTTCCTGAATATTTGCAGACCCCATGTGATGACGGCGCCGATCACGATGAACAGGATGACGGTGATCCAGCCCTTCGTCATTGCGAGATCGACGAGATATTTTGTTGCAGGCGTATAGAGGACAGAGAGTTCGGGTTCCAGCAACTGGATCGTCGAAAAGATCGGACTCAGCGAGAACAGGAGAACGACTGCGATGACGGAAAACAGGAGGGTTGTCAAAAACCCGAACACTAATCTCATTTTATTTCCTCGTAGGTGTTTTTGTTTGTTCATAACCCGGTGTCTGCATGAATTTTGCTGTAATCGCCGCGCTTTTCGATATGGTATCTCATTAATCCTGCTTTGCTTCCTGAAAGGACTTCCGTTCCGGCTTTGGACTTCCTGTTTTTAGTAAAAAGTTCAAATGCTTCTTTTGTGTGAATACGTTTCGGACCGACTGCGATTTTTTTACCGGTTCCGGCTGTATACTGCCAGACATACGGATAATCACCGACATTAACCAGCGGAACAGGGATTTTGAGAAATTCCACCCATTTTACAGGGTCCGTTTTGGTGAAAACGAGATAAACCTGAGATTTGAATTCCTTTTCACTGAGAGGGTAACGTAATCCTGTGTGGACACGTGACATTTTGTCATACGCCGGATCCGTTCTGATGTCTCCGTCCATTCTGCCTTTACGGGAGATTTTTTTAGGCCTTCTTGTTGTTTTTGTGTCCATTTTTCATCACTGTTTGTTTTTTTTTAGAGTCTCTTCCAATAGGTTTGTTTCGTTTCCGGGACGCAGTACCCTTTTTTCTTGCGTTCAACAAGAGAGTAGCCTTCCTTGCCTTTGATCGTTTTGCGGGCAGTCGGTTTTTTGGAAGAGGTTGAAGTCGTGTTTTTCTTTGATGCAGAAGTGTTTTTGGCCGTTGCCGGTTTTTTCATTGGCCTGATACCATGTATCGGAACTGCTTTCATGAACTCACCGGCTACTTTTTTGGTGTATCCGGTAGGCTTTTTTGTCCCGGCTGTCGCATTTTTAAATGCTTCTTCGGCCTGTTTTCCCACTAAAAACCGATATTTCTTTTTGTAAAGAGAGACATAATCTCCGAAGGCGGATTCGAATAAAACCAACGAAGTCTCCATTTTTTCCGGGTGAACGGTAGAGCTGTGGGTGACTTCCCATTTCGGGGTGAACTGTCCCATCTTTTTATGATATGCCCAACGTCCTTCGTCGTTTATAGCAAAAATACTCTTTTTGCGTTTGTATTGATCTTCGTCCCACGGGTCTGTGTAGTATTTTACAGACGGTTTTGTTTTGGAAATTCCCTTCGGACGCCCCTGTACTCCCCGCCAAAGGCTTTTTGATCTTTTGTTCCATTCCATTGTCGCATCTGCATTGTAAAGGCAGTCCCACGGGTTTTTCCTTAATTTCATATATTCTTTGTAAGCGTTGTCTGCCGTGTAGAGACTTCCGGATTCTATGGCATCTTTGACAATTTCCTGAATTTGCCAGTTTCCATCTTTCAGGCGTTGAAAGAAGTACCAGTGATTTGGACGATCATCACGGTAAACTAACAGAGCGAACTGTTTTTTGAATTGTCCTTTTGTAAGAGGGTTTGTGAAAAACCAACTGTTTTCTCCCATCTTCACCACCATTCCTTCTTTGAGTACAGCATTTCAAAAACAGAATCGGATTTGGACTTCGGAACAGACGGCGACTTAGAATCCATTTTCGGCAGACCTCTCGGCGGTTTGGTGAGATTCTTCAGAGAGGCACTCCTGCGATTGTCTGATTTAAGCAGTTTCCTGAGATCGTCATCGGATGTGTTTCCGGTTTTGCGTTTTTTCCTTCCGCCGCAGCCGGAGGTTTTATTTCCGGTTTTCAGGAGTTTGCGGACATCGTTCTCTTTGTTTTTCGCCGTGGCTTTCTCCCAAATCTTCCGGACATCTTCTCCGCGCGTGATCCTGACCGTTTTGTCGGTCTCATAAAATTTGACGCCTTTGTTGCCGTTCTTTTTGAGAGTCCATCTGAATTCGTTCATCGAGACAGGACCGACATCCCATGTTCCGAGATTCTTCAGCCTGCCGTTGGAGATGCCGGCTCTCTTTTTAGTTTTTAAGAAATAGTCGTTGGATTTGTTGCTGACCGGTTTGTAGCTGGTCAGCTCGACGACAGAGTCGTATTTGTCGCCGTACATCAGGACAGCGTCTTTTTCGGGCATCTTTGAGACTTTCAGCATTTCCGGGATCTCTTCGGTGTAGCTGAAGTATTTACTCTTGTAGAGTGTTTTTTTGCCGGGATGCAGGAAATCGGCAATTTCAGAGTAATCCATTTTTTGTCACCTTCGTTTTGTTGTTGCCCGATCATTTAATCAGATCATGATACAGTCTTTTGCCGTCACGGATCATCAGTTTGTCGTAAATTTCTATAACGTTGTCGGACCAGTCATCATATTTGCGTCCCCCGAGACTGTTCAGATAGGAAGCGGCATAGGTCTGCGGAGACAGTTCGATTGCTTTTTTTGTAGGGTGACGTTTTTTGAGATTGTACCAGCCGACCTGATCAATAATGACTTTTATTGCATAGTCTTCTGCCTGACTTGATGACCTTTTCCCCCTTTTAGCGACACCCATCTGCCGTTCGAAATCATCGACAAATGCTTGTTTTCCGCCGGCGCCTTTATACCATGAAAGGATGTGTTTTTTGTTTTTTTCAATGACTTCTTTTGAGTTGAGACTGACCATTTTTTGTCACCTTCGTTTTGTATTTCAGAGACTGTTCGTTCAGATTCTTCTGCCTGTTCCTCTTCTGCTTCTTCTGACGGTTCCCCGGAAAGGACGCTCATGAACGTCTCCGTCATGCCCGGAAGGAGAACGATGTCTCTGTGATCCTCGACGTGATCATACCGGCGTTTCCGGAGGTTGCGGTTCTCGTTAAATCTGACGATCATATCATTCAGAGCATACCGACCTTTCCGCGTCAGCGTATAGATGAAATATCCCCGGAGCTTTGTGTCTTCGTCCGTTCTGGGTGTTTTTGTCAGAAGTTTATATTTGACAGAATACCGCCGGATCAGATCGACGACACGTTTCCGGTGAATGTGCGTCATAAACTCGATCGAGTCGGTCGTTGCAGGCACACCGGACTTCGTCAGAACGTCAACGGCGAGAAGAATTTTGAGCTTCTTCAGCGAATCATAGTTTTGATTAATATTATAAGTGGTGTCGGAAGTTTCATCGGCGGCATCCGAAACTGTTGTCGGACTTCCGACACCCGTATCGCCTGAAATCATTTTTTGCGAGACCTCCCGTTCATAAGCGCCTTCATCATCGCATCGTCGATCGCATCCGCGGTCCTCGCAGCCTGCCTCCGCTCCGTTATTAGTGTCTGCTCCGCAGATTTCGCACGTTGCTCCTCTACCATTTTTTGCTTTAAGGCGTCTCTTTGTTTGGAATATTCTTCGAATACATCGTTAGGTGGGTGGAATAATAATACGCGCTTTATGATACATTTGGGGCCGTTCCGGGGATAAACAAGATAGTCATTTCCTCCATTTTGGTTGAAAAGGTCGGTTTTTCTGAATCTGATCAGACAGCGGATTGCAAGATAGTATCCGTCAAGTTTCCGGTTTCCGGTTTCATCTTTTACATAATGAGGCACTTTGACTTTTTCTTCAGAATGAACATAAACAGAGTAGGTAGACCGAACACGATTCGTGACACGCATCTCATCAAGAGTTGTTCCGATCATTGAGATTCCGTCTGTTCTGTTTAACTGGACGATGTCTGAGAGTTCCTGATTTTCCTGAGACATCCATTTGTGAGACGACCCGAACTGCCGGGTCCCCATCTCATCGCACATGACGATATCGCCGCGTTTGAGCGTTTTCGATTTATCCAGCCATTCCTGAACGGAGAATGCAACGTGTTTTTTTACGTCGAAATTCGGGTTGTACCTGTAACAGATCGAAAGGGCCAGTGTTGATTTGCCCGATCCTTTCGGGCCTGTAGCCAAAAAATCGTATGATTCGTTGTATTGCGTCACACGATAGCGTATAAAAGAGATGACGTCAAGAACCGGATCAAACGAAAAATCCTTCCGACGGAGCGGCACCCAACGTGTCATTTATTGACGACACCTCCCGGAACAGATGCGGGCGTATAGTTCTCCGGAAGACGCGTATCCATAATATCCGGCTGCTGAAGGATGTTTGCACGATTCATCAAAGCAGAGAACTCAGATTCATGAAGCTGATAGATGACGTTATGAACACCTTTACCGCCCGCATTGAGCATAGGGGCATAGTGTTTTTTGATCTTGATACAGTTCTGGACGAACGGGATATCAAATACCGGCGCAAACGTCGGGAGGATTCCGTAAAAAAACACACGCGCATCATCAAAGCGTCCGCAGCTCTTCAGGTTCATTGAATGCGTGACATAGTTGGTATACATGTAAGCATACTCTGACCGCTGATTATATCCCAAGATGTCATACCCTTGTTCAAGCGGATCAAAAAAGTCATCTTTGACGCTTTCGGGATCATATTCTTCCGATATCTGCAGATATCTCTCAAAATCAAAATCCGTCGGTGCAACGGGATCTTTCAGCCCTTTTTTGTACATGATCGTCTGAAGCGCCTCAGAGATCTGAAGACCGATCTTCAGGATTTTCATATCATGTTCGTCAAGATTTTTGCCGAGCGCCGGGATTGAAACGGATTCATCCCAGCGATTAAATTTCAGGATCAGATCTTCAGGGAGCATTTCGCGTGAATACTCAACAAGCCTCTCAATACTGAAAACGAAATCCTCATAGCATTTGATGACGACACCGTCCGGTGTTTTGAGGTTGTTTGAGATAGACCGCCTTTTAGAGACGGTCTTTATCGTTGCTGTTTTGTCGCAGAGGTCTGCAATTCCCTGCCTGATGATGGACGTGAATTTTATAGAATCCCCGCTGCTTCCGAAGATTTCAGACCCTGCGTCAGATCCTGCGTCCATCAGACGCCTCCTGCCTGATTGTTCAAAACGATAATGAACGCGGCCGCACCGATACACAGAATAAAGGCGACGATGGCATACAGAATGAGGTTGTGTTCTTTCTTTTTCGCCTTCAGCAGAGCTTCCCTTCTGGCGTTGTCGACGAGAGCCTGGACATCTGTGGAGACGACCGAGGCGCCGAGCGTGACGACGTCTGAGACATGCTGCCATGCAAATACAGACCCGCCGAGATGATCATACCCCACAAAGGTGTGTTCGAGATCCTGCTTGATGTTTTCAAGCTGTTCATATTCCGCTTCGGAAAGCTGGAACTGGAATGATTTGAGGACCGTCCGCGTCACCGGGATCTTTTCCATGACAGGCATCTGCTGTGTCTGCGGCACTCTCATTATGTGCTGGATTCCGTTATCATCCCACATTTCCTGATCGATGTAGACCGGCTGTCCGTATTCGTCAAGAACCGGGACGTCATTAAAGAGAGGCATTCCGGATTCATCATATGCCTGTTCTTCGCGGAAAACAGGATTTCCGTATTCATCGATGTCCTGTTCTTCAATCTTTTCTTCGACGTAGCCGCACATCTTTGTTTTGTCCAGCTTCGCGCGGAAGAGCGCATCAAGGATGTTCGTTGAAAGAGGCAGACCTGCTTCACGGAGTTTTTCACAACAGCCTTCAATCGCATAGGCCGTGACGGAATTGACAGGGTAAGGATGTCCCTGAATAGTGTGGACGATCCTGAAATTTGCAGACTGTTCGACATGACCTTCATCACGGGGAATGAATTTGATCCCTAACTGTTTGTCGCCGTCAAGGGACATTTTGCCGATCTTGGCCGTGTGGAATCTGACGTATCCGTAGCTTGTGTGATCCATCACGATGTAGAGATTCGGATTCATGACCGCTTTTGAGAAGATCTTGATCTCAGGGTTTGACCAAAAACGATACAGGAGACTGCCGGTGACGATGCTGAACATCGTCGGAAGTCCGACACCAAGACCGAGCAGCCAAATAGGAACGCCGACGGCGGCGGAAAAGATAGACATTTGTTTTAATCCCTCTCGTAAAATTTTTTTGACGGTGACGGGGGGTTCAGATTAGTAACCGTCTCGGAATGTCTTGTCTCATTCTGGGTGTGACGTTCAAAGCCGTCTTTGGATCTGAGCAGACGGGCATCGATAGAAGAGAAAATGAGTTTTTCCATCAGAGAGAAGACCTGATTGTTTGAATCCACTTTGGGAATTGACATTTTGAGAGTGATCCATGCATTTCTGAGCTGCAGGATCTGCACCTCGATCTGCGGACCGGAAAAATTAGTAAGGACGAAGTCGGGCGATGCGCAGGTTTCAATAAACATTTTGATCTTCTGCGTACCGTCGACAGTGAGTTGGTTTTTGTACTGGTCGAGCAGTTTTTTCAGTTCCGTTGCAAGCGGATACCGAGAAAGGTCTTTGCGATAAGTGTAGAGCTGATCAGTAAAACCGTATTCATCTTCCATAAAAATCACCTTTTAAAAAAAAAGGAAACGCCAGCGGAAGTGATGACCGGCGTTTCCTGATTGATTGTTTGCGGCATATTATGGCGTTATTACGCTCACTGGGTTCTCGGTGCCATGAAGAAACCGAAGGAACGGAGGAGAGTAATGATGATTGCACCTGCGATCATGACGATCAGCAGAACGGCACCCATGGAATAGGCGCTGGAAAGGCCGGTGGTGATAGACTGAGCTGCACCGGAGAAGGAGGTGTTGTTGAGGTCAACTGCGTCGACGACGCCGCTGGAAATTGCGAGACCGATGTAGAACACGACACCGACGAGAATGAGACTCACGACGGCGGCGACCTGATCGCCCATTGCTTTTTCATCAGAAAGTGCGTCGTTAAGAGTTGCTTTTGCGTAAGAGTTAAAAACAGAAATCTTAGCTTTGGTGTTTTCAAACATTGTAAAACTCGTTAAAGCCGGTCCTACCCGGCACGCACAGAAATTCTGCAACGTATATTATTGAATATATTAGATGGAGTATAAATAACAAACGTTCAGCTTAGCGTGATTTTTTGGATTTTTCTTTTTCGACGCCCCTGACAAGGCACACAGTATTGAAAATAAATTATTTATTGTTATAAATACTAACTGAAAAACATCCGTGTTGAGGGGAAAACGGAAACGATAAAAACATAGTTGTTGGATAAGAAATCAGAAAAAACAACTGAGGGAAAGAAAAAGAAATGATACCTTACGAAATTTTCGGCATGTTTTTTGTTGCAGACCTCGTCTTCCTGTGGGCCGCGTTCCTCCATGAAGATACAGGATTCTGGGAATCGTCGGTCTTTTCTGCTGTCGGAATGATCCTCTCGTTTATGCTCGCATTTTGGATATTCGGAGGCGTGTCTGTTGACGGCGCGTCTTGGTCTAACGCCTATGCTGCAATGTTCATGGGTGCAATCGCTTTGCTCTGTTTGAGTAATTTCGTCATCAGAACACTCGATGGATTCGGGAAAAACATCGACGTGAGCAAAATGTTGGAGAGATGGTTATGATGAATTTCGACCACATCATAGACATTTTTACCGATTACGCGATGTTCTTCATCGTGTTCTGCTTAATAGTAATGGATGTAATGATGATCCACAGTGAGCAATATCTGGAACTTGCCGTTGCAGTGCCGACGACGCTTTTCGCAGCATTCGTAGCAATTGTGTTTCATAATACCGGCAGCGAAGAAACAGGGACATTCTGAACTGGTTATACAATAGTCTTTTCGTGTGTGTTATAATGATTTCAGAAGAAGAGTTGATTGATTGTGACTATGATGATTTATCTGACTCAGATATAATCGTATTACTGATTGTGGATGAAAAAAGACCTGTCTCAAAAACCCGTCTTCAAAAGACCGCGTTACTCAACTACGAACTGTACGAAAAAACAACAGGCGCTTGTGGTCATACAGTTTAGAGGTTTTGTTTTTTCTATTCAGACGATATCGATGAATCAGCAGTCAATCTTGCCGACAAAGGCATTCTTAAAGAAAACATGAATGGTTATTCACTGACAGAATACGGATATAAATTACGTCAGTTCATTTTGGACGAATATGAAAACGAGGAACAAATTTGTGGAATAGACAATATCAAATCTGCAACATCATCGATTCCGGATAGGAATCTTGTTGGATTGACATATCATTTTTATGGTGAAACTGCTATCTATTCAGGAATAAAGGAATCTGTTAGGAAGTTAAACGAAGCTTCGTTTTATGATGGCATCTCATTAATGGAGTATAGAAAAACGGATTTTGAATTAAAATTGCGCACAGGCGTTCCGATAAGAGTAGGGAGTTAAGAGTTGCGGAGCCTGTTTTTTTTTATAAACATTTTAAAAAACAATATGGAGAAAGAATATGAGTTCTTTTGGAAAGATCATACCGGCCGTCGGCCTTTTTGTATCTGTTGCAATCGTTTTGCTCTTCGGAGTTGCGATCATCGGCGGTGTCAGTGACGAGGTAAGAGAAACGGTCCCGGAAAATCAGACGGCTGCCTACGACGCAGTTCAGTCTGCTGTGTCTTCGACGTTGAGTCTGACAAACGTTCTGCCTTGGATCCTGATCCTGTCCGTCCTGTTTTTAGGCATTCTGTGGCTGGCGAAAATCAAATGATGAACATTCAGATTCTTGCGGAAGACGTTGTCGTTTTTTTGTTTTTGGTCGTCTTTGCGATTGACGACCTGCGGGAAAGACTGATCAAAAACAAAAAAATAGGCCTTTTTTTCTTGTGTGTTTCAGCGATGCTTCTTGTCCGCGTGGGCATTCCGGATATGGAATACATAACAAAAACAGGACTCTGTCTGCTTTTCCTATTTTTGTTATATTTCGGACTGAGAGCGATCGGCGGTGCAGACCTTAAAATAGTGTGTGTGCTGTCGTTCCTTTATGGACCGTCAGCCGTTTTTTATGCGCTGATCAGCATTGTTGTCGGTTTCGTTTGGAAAAAAGTGTTTGTGAAAAACGGGGAAGACCGCCTCTTAAAAATACCGTGGGACGGCATCCCCGTCATGTTTTTTTATTTGTATGTGTTCACGTTTTTCGAGATAGTGGTCGGTTCCATCCGTCTGGTGCAATGACCAGAATTTCGATCCCGTCTGCGGCAACCGTGTACACTGTTGCCGGGATATGGAGATTGCCATGAATGTCGTCATTGCGGTCATAGATCAGGTTTGATCCGGTAATGACTTCGGTGAGATCATCGATTTCTTCGATTTCGGTGTCATAATGGATGATGTCCGAAGAACAGTCGACAAGTACTCCCGCGAACAGACGAGGAATGCTCTCAAAACTCGCCCAATTGCAAATGATCAGGTCGCCGTCCGGGAACAGGAGCATCCCGGACTCCTGATGTGTTATTTCTTGGAGGGTCGGCATCAGAGATTTCCCTCCTGCCAGATCCTCATCAGATCGTCCCTTGTTGTGTTTTCGTCAGGAAGAACGTGGTAACTCCTGTAATAATACGGCTCAAAAAACCCATCCGGGTTGTCATCAACAATCTACAGAGTAATGAGAGGATCACGGACGTCGGAGTAGCTACACCCACATATGTGGAGCGACTCGATGTCATGGAGGGCCCATACTCTTGACGAGAAATCGGACTCAGCACATCTTCTGAGGACGCTTTTGATTGCGTCAATGTTGTTGTTGATCATATTCTTGCGGATGTTGTCGTTAGGTCTTGTCTGTCCTATCTGCATGTTTGATCTCCTGCCGTTTGGCGGCAAACATATTAATGTTTCCAAAATATAAATAGTTTTTTGTAAGAATCGAGAATCGTCAAAAATTTCCCAATGATGACCGATCTTGACACAAGGAATTTTATGATTTTTGCATTGCCAATAAACCGTCACGATGCTGAGATTGTGTTTTTTTGCATACTCTTCTGCCGTGATTGTTTTGCGATCTCTGTTTTCGACGAAGACGACAACATGACTGCCGCAGACATCAAATTCGTAGGCAAGCCACGGCTGATTTTTGACATATCTGAAATCCTGCGCCGGTGTGTAATCAATGAACGAAACAACGCCTGAAAAAGATTCGAGGAGATCGTTGACGACTGTCGGATCGACTGCCGGAATGTCTGTATCAAGTCCCGTGACTTTGTGAGACCGGATCACCGGAAAGCCGTTGATGCCCGACCAGTCAGCCGCATAGGCGTAGGAATCGGTCGGAAAATAAATGACACCTTTTGTGTCGTGTGTGAGATCCATTAAATTTTTGAGAGGTATCATTTGCTCACCTCAGGGGTTAGAATGTTGCAAAGATATTTAATAATGATTGGAGATATTGTAAAACGGGAGATGACAAACATGAAAACACTTGATCAGATAATCAACGATTTCAGACGGCATTGCTTTGCGCGTGGTCTTGTCACGAAGACGGCGCTGATGTATGCGAGTCACATCAGGAAGTATTGCGAGTTGAACGAGATTACGACGCCTGAGGATTTGTTCCGTGACTCTCAGCGGGAATATCATGATCCGCTTGAGACGCTGAACGTCTGGCTTCGGTCTCAGAACAACAGATCGGAGAACACTGTCAATGAGTACTTCTGTGCGCTTGACCGCTTTTACTCATGGCAGATCTATCTCGGAAACACGGAGATCAATCCTGTGCCGTTTTTCCGGAAGAACTGCATCTATTACTACAAACGCCGCATGCCGGCGCAGGCATATGTGCCGACTCTTGAGGAGATGAGCAGATTCCTCGAATTCATCGATGATGATATGATCAGATCGATGCTGATCATCTGCTGCAAGACGATGATGAGAAAAGACGAGCTTCTGTCCGTCAGGATCGGAGACATCAGCAGGAAACATCGCATTCTCATGATCAAAGACCACCCGAAACGGCAGAACAGGATCGTGTTTCTGGACGATGAGGCCATGCAGGCTGTTGATGATGCTCTTTCTGCGAGAGGTCCGGATAAAAATCCGTATCTGTTCATGAAGTCTCCGGGGCATCCTTACAACCGGAACAACGCGCGTGAAGATCTCACGAGATATGCAAAAGCTTTTGGGATGTACACTCAGGACGGTCCTCACGAGCTGAATTTCACATGGAATTCCTGCCGCCGCTTCGGCGTGACAAGACTGAAAGAAGCAGGAATGGACACGGATTACATCAAATGGCTTCGCGGGGACAACATGATCAGAGTCGATGATATGACGATCCGTTATCGCGCCTTTGATCAGGAGCGGATCCAAAAAGAGTTTGAAGAAAAGGTGTTCAAGTTCCGGAGGAACTCGGCCGGGAGAAAGACAGGGCAAATGCCTCTCTGTATCGGACCGGAAACGGCCGGATGAACCAAAAAAAAGGAAGGATGCCGAAAGGCGTCCTTCCTTTTTTTTGTTATGTCCCAGACAATCCTTTTTTTTTGAATTGCTTTGAGAAAAAAGAGATCATTGTTTAAATAATAAACATACGAGGTGTCGGGCGGCACAGATGACAGTGCCGCCCAATCCTATGGCATCTGTGGAGATTTTGGATTTTGGAAGCATGCAAAAAAAGGATTCTGTAGATAAATAACAATCGTTCAGAAGAAGGAAAGCGGCGCATCGCGCCGCCTTCTTATGCCTTTGCTATCTCATACAGGACGTGTGATAGATGTGCAGACTGTGTGTTTTTTTATTTTAGGAGATCAAACATGATGCTCTGCCGGAGGAAAAATATGATGCAAAAACACCGGCATCGCATTCAGGAGACACACGTCTGCAGACGAAAGAATGGCGTCTGAATATATATAACAAACGTAAGAGGACGTATTTGTGCAGAAGCGGCCGGAAATAAATAACAGAAAGTTTCATTCAGTCGTGTGTCTGCGTGACAGAAAGGTGTTCAGAAAAGACGGCAACGCAGACACACGGAAGACAAGGGTTGATCTTATCTGCTGAAAAAGTTTTTTGAAACAAAACACAAAAGGTCTGTCGGTATAAAAACTTATCTAAAAAAAGAGAGGGTTCCGGTGCGTCGGCAGCGCGACGCACCATGACCGAGGATGTTTTCATGACACATTGACAGCGACAGGAGAGAATTAACAACATTGACAGACTCTTCAGGAGTACCGACTATGTCGGCACTCCTGAGATCCGTATCTGACCATCTTCCTCTTCTTATACGAGGTTTGTTGTTATATTTCCCTGCGCAGGGAATCCCGATGCGGGCACTCACTCCACACCGGATGTCCTAAGTCCGGCATTTTTGTCGGCAGATTACTCGGATCGACGCCAATGACAGACGAACAGCACAGACAGATCCGAGTGTAAAGATCCGTCTGACCTGCACAGACATACAGAAAAAGGCAGATTTTTATAAATAACAACCAGTTCAGAAGGCTTCCAAAAAAAAAGATCTGCCCGTTTCGGTGCAGATCTTACAATGGAGCATCTCCATTTTGTGGTGATTTCGTTTTTAATAAAGAAACGCAGGAACGTGTTTTTTGTTTCTGCGCATTCCAACCTATGCTCCGGTCGGGACTGGAGCATCCTTCCCGGAGCATGTAACGGTTGGAATGAGCTGAAACGTTCGACGCCGGAATCACTTAAAACGTCTGAAGTTTCAGGCTTTTACGGTTACCGGCCGCATTCCTGATGTAAACAACCGCATATCGGATATTTAAATCTTCTTGTAAACGCTGTTGACGTAAACACGGAAGCTTATTTATCTAAAAACGCGGTATTGTGGGATTGTAGAAAATTCGGCAAATCCGAAGAAACGGCATCGGCAAAATGAACCCGATCGGAAGGGGAATTTTTGCTGAGACATCTTGGCAGTCTGATACTCCGCCGGCTGTCGCAAGAACTGTTCCTATGAGTATAGGAATATATAGTCTTGCTATTCTATAATATATTATTTACTTGATATTGCGTAGCTTAATATTGCGTGTTTGGGAGTTCTTCCGGTAAGTAAATAAGCTTACAGTTTCTTTACTTGTTAACCAATGCCCGCAGTTATTTTTATTTTTTCCGAAATGATTTTTCTATGTTTTTTGTGGGTATATAAACAAAACAAAGGTTTTTATATATGTAGGATGTTGTTATGCCTGTCGGCCACCAACCGACAGAGGAATCACAATGAAAACCATCGAAAACGATAGCAGTAGCTATCAAAGAATTTCAACACTGATCTCTGATCTCGAAGCGAGAATTGAGAGTCAGGATTTAGAGATCGCTTTTTTAAAAAGAAAAACAACGGCAATCGCGTTTGCCGCCGGCCTTATGTCTGAAGACTCGGCCAATTTCTATTCTCCGGAAGATCTGAAAAATCTTATCAGCGAGTTCGATCTGACTCCTCAGTGTGTCCTGATGACTGCTGACTCAGAAACAACAGTCTTCCAACTCTACGAAGAAACAATTAAACGCGGATTTTTGACCACATCAGATGTCATGAAAATGCTTTCTTACTCCCGTCCGGGTGCAATCCGGATCATGAGGCAGACAGCAAATCTGCATTCTGACCTTGTTTTCGCAAAACGCAAGATCCGCAACAACAGCGCACGCCGTGTGTGGATTTTAGAACACGTTGAGCATATGGCGACTGTTGCCGTTAACGGCTTAGGCTTTGCATGATCTCGGTAGGTGATCCTATGGAAACATGCAACTGGCGTGTCTATCGCACGCGCGGAGGTCTCTCCAACACCTACACGTCATGCGGTTCTATCCTCGTTGACGGAAATGCAGAAGATTTCGCTTTTTGTCCTCGTTGCGGTCGCGCGGTCAACATCCGCAAAGCACAGACAAGAGAGGCGCAGAAATCATATGTGATCCCGAAAGGGCAGCTTGCACAGAATTTCGGCAATTTTCTGCGCAACATCCGCGAACAAAAACAGATGTCAAAATCACAGCTCGGAACAACTCTCGGCGTCTCAGTGACATCGATCATGAATTATGAACGCGGCAGATCTCTGCCGTCTGTCCCCGAACTGTTCCAGATCTCCGACACGCTCGGTGTATCTGTTTATGATATGTTCATGATCACTCCTCCGGCAGGTGATGTCAATGCGGATGAATGAACTGCTGGAGAATAAACCGACAATGGAAGACATATGTGTCTGGAATTTATCATTCGAAGACGACCAGGTCGTTGACGTAAATTCATCATGCGGGAAGAACTTTATTTTCGAAAAAACATCGTTCTGGACGGAATGCAATGTTCCGTTCTCATTCTGTCCGGCCTGTCGCAGAAATATTAAAACAATCTCCGACAGACATCAATATATTCCGGTTTCGGAACACCTGCTCACACACAAAAGTTTTTCGTTGGCAATCTCAAACTTTTTGTATGCAGAGCAAAGTCGCAGCTCTTTATCGTGGAGGGATTTAGCAAAAACAACGGGCATTTCATACCCTTCACTCGTTAACTTCAAGCGCGCACAGACGATTCCTTCTGCTCTCTATCTTTTCAAACTTGCGGAAGCATTCCACGTCTCCGTTTATGACATATTCCTCTATGCGCCGACAGAGGACGGTGATCAGGATGAATGAGTTCTCGTTTGTCCCGCTGAACGTCCCGAAATACCCCGTCTTCCCGCTCGATTACGACCGGAAGCAGGACGGCTCTTACACGCAGGGTGTGAATAAGTCGTATTTCTCCGGCATCGAACTTCTCATCAGCGAGTATGCTGATCCGGAGCTTTATGCCGCACTTGTCCTCAACATCAACAACAGAGGCGCATACGTTGGGATCTGCAGAAAATCAGATCCGCACGTCAACGGCTTCTGTCGTTTCCCGATCAGTCGTTTCGTCACGAGTGATCTTCTTGTCAAAACGATTAACGACAAAACGTTCCTCGCAAACATGGCAAAATTCATCTCCAACCCGGAGAACAAAGACGAGTAGGAACGTTTCCGCTGTTGTGTTGCAGATTATCTCACAGAATTTGAGCTATATGTTATCAACAAACCGGAAATGATCGACACGGAGTTCGATGATGTCGTTTCGTCCTGTTGTGACGATGTAGGATTTTTCAACATCGACGAAGTCGCGTCAAAAATAATGACGCTTCACGGCTCCGCATACCTCGACGGATGGATGTATATATTATTTACAAAAAACGACGCGGTCGAATATCTCAAAAAAGAGTATGAAGATCTGTTTGCAGAGGAAGATGATTGAAATGGTCGTCAGAAATGTAACCTCTCCGCGGCAGATTGACGGACTGATCGACGAGTGTGTCCATCAGGTCTGCAACGATTACGGGATTTTTTTCATCACAGACGCGATCAGGAGAGTCCTTCTTCTCGAAGGGAAATTCCTTTTCGGAGAGCGTCTGCGTTTTGTTTTTACAAAAAAGGATCTGGAATCGTTCCTCAGATCCGAATATGAAATGACAGAATGTATTGAAACGGGAAGCGGCGAAATTGCGCCGAATTGGGAGGCTGAGAATTGTGACTGAAGGCATGAACATCATTGAAGCAGAAGACAAGTCTATCGTGAAAGTCGGAAATGATCTTTTTGAACTGTCCGTCTGCTCCGGAAAACCGAAACTCTGCAAACTCCCTATCTGGAAAAAATACTCTCTTGCAGAGCCGTTTTTCGTCAAAGACATCGACGAAAATATCGTCGTTGTTTCTGCACGCGGTCGTGACGACGTGTTCATTGACAAAAAAACATTTGATTCTTCCGTTGCCGTTCTTTTTGACACGCCGGAAGAGTTCGTCGGCTTTTTCCCGGAACCGATCAACGACAAACCGTATGACGGCGGCGTCGAGGTGAACGCGGAAACAAAAAACGCACCAACATGTCCGGAGTGTTTTGTCACAATGGATCCACAAAAAAGCGTCGTCTGTGAGGTCTGCGGAAAACGTCTCTGCAGTCACTGTATCATACGGTCCCGTTACAACCGGTTTGAACAGAATCTCTGTCCCGACTGCTATTATCAAAAAAGGAGTGCGGCGGTGATTCTGAATGACTGACAGACCGGTTGTCATGCTCAACGGCGAGGATCTCAGAAGATCGGCGCTTAAAAAAGCCGTGAATTACACGAACGCGATCAGAACGAGATGTCATGATAAGGAAGTTTACACAGAAACAGTCAACGACATCGTGTCGTCCTTCATCGCTTATGACGCTGTATGCTGTTTCGTCGTTTCCGGCGGCAACGTCGACTCGTGGCAGGGGATCTCCGCCGAACTTCTCGCAGAACCCGAACAGATCCTTCGCGCACTGAATTACCTCGTCGGTCTCGGAGGCGATCCCGTATGACCGGCTACTCTCCCGTCTACATCAGACCGTCTAAAAAAACGCCGGCACGCATCCGTGATACGAAGAGGCACTATCTCCTGATCAAAAACCCGGATACGTCTGCCGTCTCTCTCGTCGACACGACGACACGTCGCGGATGCAAGGAATTTGACCGGCTTTATATGGATCTTGGCGGCGATCTGATCGGCTCGATCGATTCCAAACTATCGATAAAAGAACTTCTCAACGTTCTCGGAGGACTGAAAAATGAGGTCTGAAGAAGAGATTAAAACACGGCTCGAAGAGATTGATGCCGAAATCGAGAATCTCAACCGGAAAAAGAACGTATCGACGCTTGATGCGATCATCATACACGAAATGAAAATGAGACGCAAGACACTGCTGTGGTGTTTAGAATGATCATCATTTCTTTCGGAGACGCCGCCGAGACGGAATACAAATCCATGAAAGCCGCAGCCGGTGCCCTCGGCATCTCTCTCTCATCAATGTCGACAAAGCTGAAGAACGGCGGCGGCCGGTTTGAAACATTCATCAACGGCGTCCCCTGCCGCGTCGTTCATACCGTCCGTCAGACGGAAACACCAACTGATCAGATGATCTCGCGCATCCTTGAGATGTACGAAACGGATCAGTTCTTCTATTCACAGATCGCCTCAGAGTTCGGGATCTCAAAATACACCGTGAGGCACATCGTCAGAGACAAAAAAAGAAACAAAGGAGATTAAACATGAAAAAAACATTCGATGTCTGTAACATCTCTCTCATTCACCGCGTCGAGCCGGATCTTGCATGGAAACTGCTGTCTGAGGCTGACCAACTTGGATTTCTCGAGTATCACTACCCGTTTCACAGAACGGAGATGAAGAAAAACCTTCTGGACGGCTTTGTGGAGGAACGTTGGGATATTCGTTTCGAACAATATGCTGTTGCGTTTTCCGGAGAGTTGCCGTAGGTCCTTTCCGTTTATGGTCACAGCGGGAAAAAACCGAAGATCTACCTTCACTGCAACGACGGATCAGAGTTTGATGAAACAACGGCCAACACGTTCGAGATATACGGTTTTATCAAACTCACAGAACTGGCTAAGTCTCTGATTGACAACGTTTCCGTGACTGTCCAGTATCACAACGGCATTCCGACTGTCAATAAATACGACGACCTGAGTCAGGGACATCTTGCAGATGAAGAACATGTACTCAACGTGCTTGAGAGGTGTGTCCGATGTCAGGCGGCGCAAGGAGGACGTTTGAAACCGTACTCAAAAACGCCGACAACGGCGAGATCCGTACTTTTGCATCGATCACGGCTGCCGGGATCTTCACAAACGTCAGCAGAGATCCCGTCGTCAGGGCTTACGAAAAAGGCTCGATCATTCGGGCACGGAACGGAACAAATTGGTATGTCGTTGAGATCAAAGAATGGCGGAGACCTTACCGATGGAACATAATATTGTCAGGTGTGTCGCCGTCAACGCGGACGACACATCATATGCTGCCGTTTATGCAAAATGGATGTGCGGAGAAATCAAACACTACAGTGAAAAATCAAGATCAGGGGAATACGAATGGGTCACATTCCCCTTTTTGGATCATCACAACGACTACATCCAGTTACTCGTAAAATCCTACGGCGGGAACGGCTACATGGTCTCAGACAACGGATTTTTCTACTGCGATCTGATGGAGTCCGGCGTAGACGTGGAATCCGGCGAAAACAATGATCTGTTGCGTGAAATTATTACCGGATTCAATCTCGGAATCTCTGAGGATCTGGCGATTTTCGACTGGGCAGACTCAGAAGCAGATCTTCCTGAAACCATCAACAGGGTGCTTCAGGCGGGAATCATGATCTCTACGATGTATACAAAAATACACGGAAGGGAACCGTTGGGCGATGACGAGGACGAGACGGAGGAACATGGGTGATATTCCGTCTCGATGATCATTATGGGAAATTATAAAACAACACCTGAGCAACGCTGTGAGATCTACCTTCTGCACAAAAAAGGAGATCTCCTGAATCACGACATTGCTCAAAAATATGGAATCAAAGCAAACTCGATCAGAAGAATCGTCAAAAGTGAACGCAACAGGTAGGGTGTGTAAATCAACATGGTGAAACCTAAAACAACCCCGGAACAGCGCTGTGAAATTTATCTCTTACACGAGTCCGGAAATTTTCTGAATCACGACATTGCGCAAAAATACGGCCTCAAATCATGTTCGATCAAGGACATCATCAAAAGAGAGCGGGAAAGATAGGCTGTATAAAAGCACAAAACAAACACACACGAGGTGATAAAACAAATGGGCTCTGAACAATTGAATTATCTGTGGTTGCACATTCAACCTTGGAAAAACTCAACCTATGTCGCAACACTCTGGAAAGGATATGATTCAAAAAAATGGATTACCTGTTATTCCGGAGACACATAGGCAGACGCATCAATGAAATGTCTGAAAATGTGTCTACGCGTTCTTGACACAGAACCGGAATTGAGGTTGTTTTATCCGATCTCATGGACAAAAGACGCCGAAACGTTTGCAGAATCGTTATGGATAAACTGCGTTGCTCCTCGCATGGTTTTTGGGAATCTTTCAGTTACTCGGAAATTCGGACTCGGCGGCACATTCGCGACACAATAGTGGGATGAATATGGCGAAACAGATCTTGAATGAACAAAAGAAAAAAGAACTCTTTGAACTGTACGAAAGCGGGCAATATCTCAACTCTGAGATCGCATCTATGTTCGGGATCAAGAGGAACACTGTGCATCTGATCTGTCGTCAGATGAGATTACAAAAAGAAACAAAAGGATAAGAGTTGGTATAGTCAAAAAAGACAGACGGGAGGACAAAATGTCTCCAAGACCCGGAACAAAAACAAGGATCAAAAACCTTACAACAGGAAACGAATTTGAAGTCAGCTCTCTCTCAGGAGCAGCAACAAAAATGAACACCGATAAAGAATCGGTCAAAAAAGCGTATCTAAACAATCAAACGATCAGATCACGGGACAACTGTGTTTGGATCGTTACGCAGATCGGATGATGTGTTATATGATTCATTTTAACAAATCGGAAAAAATATCACCCGTGAAATGACAACAAAAAAAGGTGAATGAATGATTCCGCATATGAGCGTTGTCTGGAGTGACTGCGGCTCTCAGATCAATCCTGTCACTGTGATCGAATCAGGTCACGATCATTAGTGTTTTTATAGCGATTTCAACAGACATAAAAACACAGACACATGGCTGTTCTCAAGAGGTCTGTGTTACCATGCACTTTATTGGACAACACAGGCGCAGATCTATTCATACAAACGGAAAAAGGCTGGCTACACGCTGTAATGGTGGACGGAAATGTATGATTCAAAAAACTATGACGCTTTGACAGTCGCAGAACATATCGTCAATTACTGCAACGGCAAAAAATACGATATCACTCACAGGAGGCTTCAGAACATTCTTTTCGCACTCAACTGCGAATATCTAAAAAAACACGGGTGTTTCCTGACAGATGATGATTTTTATGCACGTCTGACCGGTCCGCGGATCCGCGCGGTCTACCGGAAATACGCCATCAACGGCGGTCTTTCTATCAACAAAACCGGCAATCCATCGGGTGTTTGCGAAAAAGACAGAAATGAGCTGAATGCGCTGATTGAAAAATATGCAAAAATGACCGAATGGGATCTGCAGGAATTTGTGAATGGTGCCGAACCGTATCTGAAAACAATAGAACGGTTCGGCAAAAACAGCAGAATATCAAAGTATGCGATGTGGAGTTATTTTGAGCCGATTCTCGGCACATCTGAATGTCCAGCATCCGGCCGGCCGTCCACAGCAGATCGAGATAGGCATCCTCCGTTTTTCCTGATGGATCAAATCCGGCTCTCCTGATGATCTCGAAAAACTCCGGAGCGGTCCAGCTGCTCCGGTGTTGACAACGTCTCTCAAGGCCCGCAAGGGTCAGTTTCTCAAGGGATGTCTCTTTTTTCGGGTAGAGGTAATAGACCTCTTCGATATAGAATCCTTCGTCATCGATGTCTTTGTACTGAATCTTCACTTCGCAGATCTTCGCTTCGTTGTCTGTGTAGAATCCGCAGTTCCGGATCCTCATCAGGCGGGTCGAAAGCGCGTATTTCAGACGGGCGGCGTTGGAATCCCATTCACAGGCACTAATAAAATCTCTGATTTTTTCGATTTTGTCGTAAAGTGTTGTCATTGTTTGTCTCCTGCCGTTTACCGGCAAATGTTATAATGTTGTCATCGTATTTATATTTTTTTGTAGTTGTGTGTGCTGAACTTCCGACACTACTTATTAATAAAAACGAATCCAATTTTTCCAAAAAGACTCTCCGAATGGTGAAACCATGGTCGACATTCGCTCTCAAAAAAACTCGCCTATCCGTCCGAACAAACCGGGACGTGAGGATCTCGCCGTCAAAGCCGCACAGTCTGCCGGCCTTAACTTGTCATCTCAGCACATCAAACAGATGCAGGTCATTGACCGTCAACAGAAACAGCGCGCGGCTCTTGCTGCCGAAGAACAACGCAGAAAGCAGGAAGCAGAACGCAGAAAGCAGGAAGAAGAAAAGGCAAAACGTGAATATGAAGCACGTCTCCGCATTCAGCAGGAAGAGGAAAGAGAGTTCAACAACTATGTCGGATTCCGCTCGATTTCCGGTTATGAAGACGGCGTTTATACAATTAAACTCTCAGACGGCTCAGAAAAGAAAATGAGTTCAGATGAACTTCAGAAAAAACTCGTTGCTGACCGCAATTTTTATATGAAATATTCATCTGATCCTGTCTCTGTCCGTGATGATTTTAACGGAATCCTTGCCGATGTCCGTCAGAATGATGCGAAAAACGACGCGATCAACAACAGAGTCCGCTATGAAGGAGTCTCGGATTTTGCGAACGGCCGCTTTACAGTCCAACTTTCTGACGGATCGACGCAGGAAATGCGCACGCAGGAGCTTAATCAGTTCCTCGATGAAGAAGCGTCTTTTTTTGAAAGCCTCCCCGGAAACGATAAAGTCGATGTTAAAGGGCAGTATGAAAAATACAAAAACGATGCACAGATTTTCAAAGCATGGTCTAAAAGAGAGGAAGCGAGGAAAGAGCTTTCGACTGTCCTTGACGACGATTTTGAAACGCAGGTAAATATGTTAAACCTGCAGAATGACCAGGCTCTTTTCAGAAATGCATCTCAAAATCAGGGTGAATCTCCCTTAGGTGTCGCAGGCACAGAAGAAGATTACGAAAAACACCGCGCAGAGTATGAACAATATATAAGAGACACCACTCAGGAATATGCCTCTTTGTTCGAAAACGCATCCCAAAATCAGGGAGAATCTCCGTTAGTCGGTGTGGGATCTCAGGAAGAGTTTGACGCACTAAAGGAAGAGATCGATCAAAATATCCGTAACAACGTCCGGGATTATGAATACGCGCTCAAAAACAACGCGAACAGCCTCATTTTTGAGACTCCTCTGGACGATAAAGGGGACGAGGAACCGGCAAGGGCAATCAGTGACCCCGGGTGGTCACCGAAAACACAACCCGGTGACGACGAACTCGAAAAAAGGTATCATGAAATAATTGCAGAAATACATGAGCCTGAAACCGAAGATGTCGAACAGGCAGGTGAAGAAGAAACACCTGAAAAACAGACACATGAGAATTTTTCATATTCCGGATACGAATTTGATCCTGAAACCGGAGATCTCGTTGTTTCATTTAAAGATTATACTGCTCCGATTTCCGGTGAAGAGGACGGAGAGTATGAAACACAGACAATCAGGTTTAATTCCGTCACAGATAAAGGACAGTATGATGCTTTTTCGAAACTGTTCAAGCAGTTTGCAGAAGCAGACGAGAGCTATGCGGCTGCAAAATCATTCTACGGAGACGAAGATTTCAATCAAGCAACGACTTCCATAAACGCATGGGATCAAAACATCTCCGGCATGTCCTCTTATTTCGGTGCCGGCACCTTAAAAGTCAACACTGACACTGCCCGTGCCAATGTCACCGGAAGTGCAGACCTCTATCTGAACGGCTACAGCGTCGACTCTCTCGGCAAT
>Ga0310696_10000798_pt1 | contig 46898 bp, 48 predicted proteins | sample AusTroGonzalo_MG_4_FD_203885 | JGI IMG/M metagenome (GOLD analysis project Ga0310696, IMG submission 203885) | Bovine rumen microbial communities from tropical cattle in Woodstock, Queensland, Australia - Gonzalo_02 (v2) (version 2) | ecosystem: Host-associated > Mammals > Digestive system >... | reverse complement strand
TACAGCAGGTCAATTAAAAATCCGTAAAGAAGCATTGGGTATGACACCCGGTATCGAGGCTGAACTTGTATTAGAAGCAAAAGATACAGATAGTTTATATGACGATGTTGGTCATGGTATAGAAAACAGAACCCAGGCATCATTATATCGTTCTTTGACGGGCGATGCAGACGATGCGAATGCCTTGAACGACAAAAAAGAAACATCTGCGACCCGTGTTAAAGGTGGTGCGGCTGCGGTTGGCGCAGGTGTTGTTGGTGGTGTTGCTGGTAATTTATTGATAAATCATAATGATTCAAATGACAAAGTGGAATTGGATATTGATAAGGCAAAAGAATTAATAAATCAATATGGAAACAAAAATATTACACAATGATATAAAAGGAGATGTAATGATAAAATGTAAAAGTCGGCTGGTTGGCCTAATTTTTGTATTGGTGTGCGGTGTGAATGCCCCAGGTGCGTTACATGCCGATAGTTTGGGTGATTTAAGGTCTGCGCTGAATAATGCCAAAAGTTCGTGTTCAGGAATATCTGATAAATTGGCAGATTTGAAACGGATGGCAGGTATTAATACGGCGGTGACTGGTGTTGGAACCGTGGCCGGTGGTGTGGCTTTTGGGGCCGGAATTGCCAAGGCAAAATTGGATAAAAAAATAAATTCTGTGTTACAATCGGCAATCGATTCAAATCGTGATAATGCCCAAAATACAGGTAACGAAGGGGATAAGGTGTCAGCATTAGGGGTTCAGCGTAATGGTGGTGCTAATGCTGCAACAAATAATGCAAATAACCAAGATATAGAAAAATCAAAAATGTTGGGTGATGTACGTACAGGTGGTATGGCTGTTGCGGGCGCAACAAATGCTGTGGGCAGTGTTATCGCATCAAAAAATACATCAATGGATGATTTAGAAGATTCTATTGCAAATTGTACTGGGGCAATCAAGAATCTTGAAAATGCGCAAATGCAAGTGCGTACCGATGGCAGTGATACAGATGGAACATTGTCACAACGTGCAACAAACGCGATATCAAAATGTAAACAGTTAAAAACAGTTGATTTATCCTCTGTTACGAAAAAGGCCAAAGGCGCAATGTTGAGCAGTGTGATTGGCGCGGCATCGGGCGCGGTCGGGACGGTTGTTTCTGCGTTGGCCAACAGTCAAAAGGTGCGTGATGATGACACCGATACAGGTGTAGAAAAAGAAAAAACATTAAATACTACATCTAATGTGTTGGCGGGCACAACAACTGTGGCATCCGCGGCATCAACGGTGTTTAACGCAACACAAATTAATACAATCAAAAAGATTTCTGCAATAGCAGAAGAATGCGAGGGGGCGTTTTAATCATGAAAAAAATATTTATAATTTTTAGTTGTTTATGTCCAATATCTTTTGCGTTTGCTGCGGATCAGTGGGATGAACAACATGTTTGGTCATATCATGCATTGGCTGATACTTTGGAGAATGTGTATAATCAATGTAATACGGATACAACGGATATGCTGGTTCAATTGAGTGATTTCGTAAATGCAAATAATGCCGAAGTTTCTGTAAGACAATTGGTGGATAAATGTGTCGAAATCAGTGGTTCTGGGGCATGCGATGTTGTTGATAATGCGGGTATAGAGGCATGGACGGAAACATTAAGTAACCAAGATAATGAATTTTGTGACGTATTCGTTTCTAACTTTGTGCAAAATCAAAATAGTTATGTTGGGGTTTATAATGTTGATGGCGTTATGATGGAAACAGGGTATGGTTGTCCACCACACAGAGCTGCTTCTAATGATGATATAATTTTTTCTTCTGTGACTTCGTGTGAGCGTGTATTTGGAAATAATAGCGCGCAATTGGCGAGGTGTACTAATTGTGTAGGTAATGCAGGTAGTTACGAATTAGATAAAATAGATAATAAATATAAATGCTATATAGAGGTAATAGCATGGTATTGCACAGGGAAAGGAGAATGGCTTGAGCATGATGCCGGTCATGCGAATCCAATAAATTGTGCAAAAGACAATAAATATAATGGTTGCCGTATAGTACGTAAATATGTTGATGCCGAAAAACCATTTACATGCGATGCTGGGAATTTTGTGCCGGCTGAAAATATTACCTTAAGCGGTTGTGCACAGCATGGGTGTTCTGGTGGTGATAAACATCCGCCTTTATATATATATGGTGATAAAAATCAAGATTGTAAAACACCTTTGTACCAGAATACACAATGGCGGTTTGTAAAGAATGCTGGTACACGTGCTGGTTTTAGATATAGAGGTACAAAACATAGTTCCACAGATTGGTGTATGTTGAATGCAATAGATGGTCCGTGGAATAAGCATAATAATGATGATACAGGGCATTTTTGTGTGGGACGTCCAAAGTTAGAAGGCGGACAAAGTATACCGCGTTGGTTCAAGTTATAATATAGATGATATTGAATGTAGTAAAAAAAATACCCGCCAATTAGGCGGGTGTTTTTTAGTGCACATTATTTTGACAATTTGTGGATGACCAAACCACTACGCAATTTTGGTTCAAACCAAGTTGTTTTTGGTGGCATAATGTTGCCTGTATCTGCGATGTTAATGATTTGGTTCATTGTGACCGGATACAATGCAAATGCAGCAACCATTTCACCACTGTCTACGCGTTTTTGTAATTCACCCAGTCCGCGGATTCCACCAACAAAGTCAATACGATTTGATGTACGCAAATCACCCAAGTTCAAAATTTTATCAAATACTAAATTAGATAAAACTGTCACATCCAACACACCGATTGGGTCGTTGTCGTTATATGTACCTGGTTTTGCAGTTAACGAATACCAATGACCATTCAAATACATACCAAAGTTATGTAATGCGTTTGGTTTGTAAATTGATGTTCCCATGTCGCGTACTTCAAAAGATTTTTCTAACTCTGTGATAAATTGTTCTGGGGTTAAACCATTCAAATCTTTGACAACACGGTTGTAATCAATCACGTGCAATTGTGATGCAGGGAAAATCACAGCCAAGAAATAATTGTATTCTTCGTTGCCTGTATGATTTGGGTTGTTTTCACGTTTTTCAGCACCAACACGTGCTGCGGCGGCTGTTCTGTGGTGGCCGTCGGCAACATACATCGCAGGAATGTTTTTGAATATTTCTGTGATACGTGCATTAACTGTGTCATCGTCGATTTTCCAGAATGTATGACCGAAACCATCCTCGGCAACGAAATCGTATTCAGGTGCGTGATTGTGAATCCAATCAGCAACCAATGTGTTCATTTCATCAACGTCTGGATATGCAAAGAACACAGGTTCCAAATTCGCATCTTGGATACGAACGTGAATCATACGATCGTCTTCTTTTTCTTTACGTGTTAATTCGTGTTTTTTGATTTTGCCAGACATATAATCGTCAACGTTTGCAGCGGCAACCAAACCATATTGTGTGCGGCCATCCATTGTTTGTGCATAGATGTAATACATCTCTTTGTCGTCTTGTTTTAACCAGCCACGTGATTGCCACAATTTAAAATTCTCGACCGCTTTGTCATATGTGCGTTGTTCATGTTCGCCAGCAATTGGATCGAAATCGATTTCTGGTTTGATGATGTGCAATAATGATTTTTCACCGGCTTCGGCCTTGGCTTCCGCTGAGTTCAAAACGTCGTATGGACGTGATGCAACTTCGGCTGCTAATTCTTTTGGTGGACGTACACCGGCAAATGGTTTTATTTTCATATCTGTTACCCCCTTTGTTGTTGTAATAAAATGTTTTTTTATTTTTTTCTTTGAAAGAATTCTTTGATTTTTTGTCTGCGAATTTGTCTTGGTGTGATAACACCGTCTTCCAATAATACCTGTTGTTTTAATTGTTCAATACGGTCAGTCGGCATAAATGGATGTGTGTGATATCTGTAAAAACGCGTATCGTTTTTATCATAAAAATGAAAGTTTGTTTCAATTTGGCCGTTATAGTCTGGTTCAGCATGAACCAAAAACCAATCTGTGATTGCACCCAATGTAGTATAATGTTTAAAAGTGTATAAATGTTTTTCTGTATCGTGTTGCCAATATCCAGGATACCAAGTGAAATACCCCAGATCGTTATCGGTTGGTTCTTGGTTTTTATTTATTTCGTATTTAAAATCGCCGATTAATTCAGGATGAAATTCTTGGATGTTGACCCAGAAATTTTTGAATTGTGCTGCATATTTTTGATTTGTATGTTTTATGTCAATGTATGCCAAGATATCATTTTTGTTGTTGCACAGCATTTTCGTCAAATCAGGTAAATACATTAAACCAGATTTATAAATAATAGTATATTCTGTATTGTTATCTTGATTTTGTGTTTTGGTAAATTCTATATCGTATTTAAGTGAACTTGTTTTCTTTTTTAACATCAATAACCCTTTTTGACTTTTCTGTTTCGTGATTATAGCCACAGAAAAGCCAAAAAGCAAATTTTATTACAAATTGATTTGGACCGGAATCATCGTTTCTGTTTTGACATCATCCAGTGGACTGAATTGCAAGGGGACGGTTTCAAAATTTATGTTATTCATATCAATTTTACGGATTACACGGTTAAACATTGTGTGATAATAAATCACTTTGTTTTTTAAATCGCTGGCAATTGTCCATTGGGTTGCAGACGGCATTTTGACGGGTTCGCGGCCCGGGGCAAATGCGGTGCCAAACGGGACGTCAAAGTTATTTAGTATATGAAACGCCTGGTTTATTGTGTTGGGGCCGTCTGGTTGTTGAATTATCATGTTACTGAAAAAAGCAGCGCGAACAAACCGGGATGGGGATGAAAAATCACCGGGTAATCCTAATAATCCTGTGCCGCCACTGAAAGATTTTAATGTATCTGGGCCCAATTTCATTGGTTCGGCGGTACCCGATTTTAAATTTACATAATTATTTAGATTTGTGTGTTGCCATGTAAAACTGGGGCTGTTTGCGATTGTACCGATTTTGTCTTCGTGAAATGTTGGTGTACCGTTAATGATTTCCAGTACCGCCACACGTCCATTTGGTTCGGTAATGCGCCAATGTGTTGTCGATGAAGTTGGTTCAATCCCGACAATGCGGACGTTGTTTATGTTGGCTTTTACTTCGTCAATAGATGAAAAGTTTGCTAAAATCCAAGATACCACTTGCAAGTCTGACAAAGTTATATCGCGCATAGTTTCGTCGTATTTTTGGTATTCTCCGTAATCAGGAAAATAGAATAGGGCAGCATTTAATCCTGTTTCATTTGTTCCATCAATTACAAATTCGGGACGTTGGGCACCCAATCCTACATAGCCATAATTTGCGGTGAATTGTACACCATTTTGAGTCCCGTCTGGCAAGAATGATTGTGTGGTATGTCCGCGTGGAATAACTGTGTAAATATTGTTTGTTTCGGCTTCGGCCCAATCAATTGTACGTGCAGAAATGGTTGCACCATCGCGTGCATGTAGTGTGATACCAGTGCAGGCCAGGGCGCCATGTGATATGATTGTAATGCATATAACGAATAAAAGTTTTTTCATATATTACTCCTTTGATATATATTTTGCTATATCAAAGGTTTTTTTGTGATAGGTATGATTGCCAATTAAATTAATCCAGACCAAATATTGTGCAGTTGTTGTGTGTCAACATTTTGTTCCATAAAACTGATTGTTTGTGTAATTGTTTTGCGCTGGGCATCTGTCCAATTTAAGTGTGATAATTGTTTTTCAAAGAAATCTGTCACAGATTCAAATTCATTATTGTGTAAAATATTTGTTTGTTCGAAATTTGCACTGCACCAATCAGATACCATTTCTATTAATACATCGTGTGGAATATTTTGGACGTTTTTATAATATTCAATATGGTGTGGTTGTGTTGAATGGTGTTCGCGATTTGCTTTGTTAAAAGCATCTGCATATTGTTGTGAAATTTTGCAGTCTGGATGATAGTTTGTATAATTTATATATGCATAACCCACCTGGATTGGATCATTAAATTTATCATAATCGTGTTTTGGGAAATGGTACCCCATCAGTCCAGCAAAATAGTTCACAGCCGCAATATGACGGTGCGTTCTGGATTTATGGAATGCCAAGATTTCATCCATTGGTATTGGCATGATAAATGGACTTTGGTTTTATAAAATTTTATGTTTAATAAATGCGACAAAATTTTTTAATTCTGTCCAAGAATCAAACACGAAATTATCAATTGCATTTGGTCCACTCACAGACATTGCGTGATGCCAGCAATAATATGCCAGTGCAGCAAATAATAATGTCGCCAGTATTCGTAACAATGTGGATGTGCCACCCATTACGCCATAAATCAAGCAACGAATACAAAATACTGCACATACAAATGCAACAACGCCCATAAAAACGGCCGAGCCAAAAATAGTTGAAATAATTCCCATCGTTTTTTCCTTTGTTTAACAAGTGTATTTTATCATAAAAAAGCACAAAATAAAACAAAAACTAAACTAATTTGCGGTTTTGAATTAGGATGACTTATGTATTTATGATATAATGTACCCGTATAGAAAAAGGATATAAAAATGCAAAAATGGGAAAAAGCGCTGGATAAATTTTTACAACGATATATTGATAAACCTTGGTTCGAAGGTGCTATTTTGTGTGGCAGCTATTCAACAGGCAGTCAAAATAAATTTTCTGATATAGATATAACAATTGTGGCTTCTAATGATATAGGTTGGAACGAGAAATCAAATTGTTATGTTGATGGTTTTTTGATTGAGTATTTGATTAACCCAGTATATAAATACCAGGTTTTTATGGAATCTGATATAAAAAATAATAAAGTGTTGATACATAATATGTTTGCACATGGGGTCATTTTGTATGATAAAAATGGCAATGTAAAAAAATTACACCAGCAAGCAATTCGTGATTTAAAGAAAAAATTTAAACCGTTATCTAAATATTCTGCCGATTTCAAAAAATATCATTTATGGGATAGGTATGATGAATTGCAATCGTTACAACATGATGGATACCACATAGATTTAATATATTGGACTTTGGTTAGTGAATTAATATCTGCATATTGCAGTTTTAATTGTTTGCCGTTATTACCACAAGCCAAGATAGAAAGATTATTAACGAATAAAGAATATGCAAAACGTTATCACGCAGACAGATTACCAGATAAAAAATTTACAAAATTGTTACTGGATTGCTTTGACGCAAAACAGAAAGATAAAATAAGCACGGTTACGAAACTGTATAACTATGTTATGAAATCTGGTGGTGGGTTTGATATAGGTCAATTTCGCGGAAAACAAAAAATTGAAAAAAGGTAACCGAAACTTTTCAATTTTATGAAATTTGAGTTAAATGAATCTGTTTACATCAAATTCGAATTCTGTTTCCAATACATTATCACGTTTGTGATTTATGAATTCTTTTATTTTCTTGCCACCCAATAATTCATACAATTTACAGACGCGACTGTTGGTTAATGTTCCAGTGGTAAATTTATTTGCACCGTTACTTTTGATACGTTGTGAGAATGCTTGGACCAAGCTGAGTGCAAATTTTATATCACCAATAACAGATTCATCCACATATAATGCTATTAATCGATAATTTCCGTTTTCGTCTTGCATGCCACCAACAGAGCCCACAACTTTACCATCTGGGTTTTCTGCAACTATATTTATAGAATTTTTATCACGAATTATATTCGCCATTTTTTCTATTCTGGCGGGACTGGTGTATTCTTGAATTTTGTTTTCTAAATATTCTTTTGTATGAAGTTCAGCAAAAGAACGACGATATCCAGTTGCAATAATTTGTTGAATTGCTTTTGCGTCATCTGGAACCGCGTTTCTAATTTTTATTTCCATATTATGACCCTTTTTGTACGAATTATATCACAAAGAGAGTTTGTTAAACTAATTTTCGGCTTTGAACCCATGATAAATAATGTTTTTTATCATCCAGTTTATAAGCATACTTTTTTAATGGTTTGAAGTTATCAATTAATTTTATAACTTCGGTTAATACTTTGTCTTTATTTTTACCAGCGATATCAACCATTACTTCATTTGGTAGCAACTTTCGATTTTTTATTACCGAATTTGATCGTTCGATATATTCAGGGCGGAACAAACCACCTTCATTATTTTTTCTGTGTTCCATTTGTTTTTGTATCTGTTTTGTGTCGCTGGATACAAGCCTGATAATTATAAATTTATATCCGCGAAAAATTTTTGGTAATTCCCGTACCCGGATATCATCGAAATCAAGTGCAACAATATTTCTTAATCCCTTTTTATAGAAAAATTTTATCTGTGTTAAGGTATTTTTCCAACATAATTTTTCTTCATATATTCCAACATCTTTCACATTTTTAGGAATAATAAATTCTGGGACCATATTTTGTTCGATATATACACCATTGTAGTGCTGATACAATTTTTTTGCCAATGTTGTTTTACCAACGGCACTTGGACCAATAACAAATATAAAATCCATTATTTTACACCTTTTTACAGATTATATTATACCACAAAGAGACTTCGAAAGTGGTAAAAAATTGCGATTTTCTAAAAACAAACTTTCGAACTCGGTGAAAATATTAGAAACCAAAAGAAAAACCGCCTTTATCGGCGGTTTTGTCTATCTTGGTTGTGCTATGTGTGCAATTCGCGAGCGGAATTACTGGAAATCGGACGAAAGATTAACGAGCTGAAAAAGAAATCAGTGTTGACGGATTTTTATTGACAATAACAGTGAATGATGTACATTTTCTCAAAAGAGACATGGTATCAAATGAAAATAAATTTGCATTGTCATACGAATTATTCTGATGGCGATAGTATTTTTAATATGGCATTGGAACACCAAAAACAAGGTTTTTCAGCCTTTGTCGCAACAGATCATGTATATCCATTTTTGGGAAAAAATAAATCTTCGCTATTTATGTCTTCTTATACAGAATTTAAAAACCAGGCGCAGGAATTAAATCAAATATCTATGCAACTTAAATTTTCTTGTATCCAAGGTATGGAACTTGCTTTATGGGGCGAAGAAATTTTGGTTTTTGGTGAAAAGGTCTCAAAAGAAATTTTTGATTTTATGAGGAATACTGATTTACAAAAACAGTCAATACAAGACGATAGATTGGTTTTTGCAAAAAAATGGGTTGTACCGATTATTCAAATTTTGAAAGAAAATAAAAAAGATAGTGCTATTATTTTATGTCATCCACACCTTAGCCCAACAAATGATTGGGTATTAAAGCCACTTTATCCTGTATTGGATGGGTATGAATTTCAAAATCATGGGCATTATTATTTTACAGATGAAACAAATGTGAACGAGATTCGTCGTAGAAACAGACCGATACCACAAGAATTACAAAACAAAAATAAATTTTATAATTCTGATGCGCATAGAGTAAAAAGTGTCGCAATAGGGAAAAGCAATTTTCATGATAAAGGAATCGAAACTTTAACGGATTTAATTGCATACATAAAAACTCCCCAAAAAGAGAAATAGCAACAACAAAGTTCGAAAATGCAAAAAATAGTTCTTTTTCAAAACCAAACTTTCGAACTCCGTGAAAGTGTTGCAAAACAAAAGAAAACTTGCCCTGGTGGGCAAGTTTTGAAACTATGGTTGGGGCAGCTGGATTCCCTCGTCCGTCGCATAAATGCGACGCGACTGTGGGGAAACCGTGACGATTTCAATGCGCGTTGCTTTTGAAATCTACTTGTTTTCGAACCTGGCAAACTTTGTTTGCCCATGTTATCAAACCAACGTACCACAAACCAAAAATTAAACCGGCACATAGGCCGGTTAAATTCTTGGTTGGGGCAGCTGGATTCGAACCAACACTAGCGGAGTCAGAGTCCGATGTTCTACCATTAAACTATGCCCCAAGGGATGTGCGTTGTATTATAAATGTAATATATGGTTTTTGCAAATAATTTTTTAATAAAATTTTGACCTGTTTTCAATAACCGATTCGTAAAAAATATGGGGATAAAATCATAATTTGAATTTATGTATAAATGTGTATTACTTTGTTTTGCTTAGATTTTAAGACGTGTAGTGTATATACATAAAAAAAGTTGCAATTGAAAATATTTGTTCTAATTTTAAAGGGAAAGAAAGGAGAGCCCATATGAATAAATATTTCCATGGTTTGTTAACTGGTATTTCTGTTTTGCCCGCGTTGCTGGTTATGCCTGCGATGGCGACGATAGAGGCGACAGATGGTGCTTTGATAAATACTAATATCACAGAAAAGTATCATGTTAATGGTGTGGATGTCATGTTTGATGGTGCCAGTGCACAAGGTTTATCAGGTGCTGTGTACGGTGGTGTTATCGAGGCCGAAGGTGATGGCGCGGATGTAACAATCAATAATTTTACTTTTTCTGGGAATTCTTCTACTTCTACTTCGGGGGCGGTCGATAATTATGGCTCTAATTTGAGTATCACAGGAAATACGTCTTTTAATAACAACTCGTCCAGCAGGGGTGGTGCTGTAAACAATTGGGGTGGCGGTACACTGGGAATTAATGGTCCAGTGGAATTTAATAACAATACAGCGCAAGCTGTTATACTAAGTGGATTGCAACAACCGACCAATACGAATTATTATTTGCAAAAATATACAGGTGGTTTCGGTGGTGGGTTATATAATTATAATACCGCAACAATTTCAGGTGCTACTTTCACAGATAATCATGCAAAGCAAGTGTTACGTTTGGCTTATGCTGATGCAAATGGTGATGAGGCTTTGCCTGCAAAGAATACGTATGGTGGTGGTTACGGTGGTGCCATTTATAATAATGGAGATTTAACCGTTAACGAAGTGAGTTTTGTTAGTAATGATGCAGATGTTGATGGTGGTGCCATTTATAATAGTGGAGATTTGACCGTTAACAAAGTGAGTTTTATTGGCAATGACGTGGATGGTTGGGGTGGTGCTATTGCGACTGGGGGCACGTTAAATATTGATAATGCTGTTTTTGATGGTAATACAGCGAAATATGCTGGTGCGATTATTGATTATTTAGATTCAACAGGTGGTGTTAGTATTAATGGAACAATATCAAATACTGTACTTAAAAATAATTCAGCTGAAGAAATAGGTGCTGTTGGTTTGTATACCAAGTATGCTGTTTCGAATTTTAATAACGTTGATTTTATTTCTAATCATGCAACGTCTGGTGACGCTGATAGTGATGGTTCTGGGGCGATGTTTGTTGGGGCCGAGGCAGGGGTGAATATAAGAAATTCTGTATTCGATTCTAATACATCGAATGCTGGAGCTGGTGCGATTGGAACCCGTGGTTTTAAGTTAGGATCTAATAATGCGGCAAAGATGAACATATCTGGTTCGACGTTTAAAAATAATGTTGCTGTGACCAAAGGTGGTGCAATAAACAATTATTTGTATAATGATGCAAATGATGATGGTTATGTGAGTGTTACAGATTCTTTGTTTGTTTCAAATAGCGCGGCAAATGGCGGGGCCATTTATAACAATACAGGACATTTAGGGGATAAATTGATAAATCCTCGGTCCGCAAATGCGCAGGATGTGCAAGATATTGATACACCGCTGAGTAGAATTCAGGTTGGTAATATTTATTTTGGTGACACCAGTTTTACTAATAATATTGCATCAGCAGATGGTGGTGCTATTTATAATGAAGGTGTTGTAACGATTGCTGCTAATAACAAGGATGTTATGTTCAGTGGCAACAAGGCAAATGTGGTCACAGATGGCCAAGGTGCGATTACTTCATTTACTGCAAATGATGTTTATAATGTTGGTACTTTGAATTTAAATGCTGCATCAGGTAAGATGATCGCATTGTCTGGTGGTGTTGATGGCAGTGGTGTAATGAATGTTTCCGGTGCAGGAAAGGTTGATGTTGCAAATACTTTGAAAGGGCAAAATGTAACAGTTGCTGCAAATACTGGTGAATTTCATTTGAATGGTGTTGATTTAACTGGTTCTACGGTTTCTGTGGCCAGTGGCGCAACATTGAATTTGATGGATAATAATATTAATAATTATTCTGGAATTACATTGGCCGGCGGTTCAAATTTAAAAACAGATATTGATTTATCAAATGGTGGCAAAGATGGTTTTGTGGCCACCGGTGCATTTAATTTGACCCAGTTGGGAATTGTTGGTGATTCTGCGGCGGGTGCTGTGACACAATTTACTTTGTCGGATCAAGTGGTGAACGTTGCGGATAATTTGAAAGTCTTTACGACTAATTTAGCATACACTGTGGAAGATGGTGAATCAGCAGGTAAAATTAAAGTTACAGCCGGTGCAGCAGCATCTGGGGGATTGGCGGCCGCAGCAGGCAGTACAACCGAAATGACACGTGAAAACATTGTTTATTCGGTGACGGCTGATGATGCGACTGTGGCGGCGTCTGCGGTCGAGGTTAAGAATGCCGATATGTTGATTGCAGGTCAAGGAACAGGTGCCTTGGATGAAACAGTTACTTTGACCAAGAATTTGACTGTTGGTGATACGTCGACATTGTCAATTGAAAATGCCAAGTTTGCTGGTGCTGGTACTATCGAGAATACTAATGGTGGATTTTTGACCATTTTGAATTCTCATATTGCAACAGATATTAATAATGCCGGGTATATGTATTCTGACCCATCGGTATATTCTGGGACAACAAATAATATAGGTGTGATTGATTATGCCGAAGCAGATACGTTTGACACAACGGCAGTGTTGAACAATTCTGGGGTTGTTAATGTATTGAATGGTGTTACATTTAATTCTGGGGCAACTGTTACTGGTAATGGTGTAATTAATTTAGCCGGGGGTACAACACACTTTAATAATACAGCGTCTGCGAATACTGTTAAGTTGGCCAATGGTGCTGACTTTGATGGAACTTTGGCGAGCACAGGTATTTTGGATACTCGTAATGGTAATATTGATACGATTACTGGTGGTGTATCGGGTGGTGATTTGTATTTGGATGCGAACTTGGTTGCTGGTACGCGTGATAATTTTGGTGATGGTACCACGGGTGCAACGATTAAAGGAATCAAGTTGGCAAATGCTGGGTATGGTACCGCGGACAGTGTGACATTGGATATGGGCGGCGCAACATTGGATAGTGATGTTGATATCCAAGGTGTAAATTACTATACCGAAGTTACACAGTCTGGGGATAATGTAACATTCGCGAACAAATTGATTAATGAATCTAATTTGTATAATAAATTAGGCGCAAATTGGACTGGTGGTAATTATATCAAAAACGCGGCAAATTATACTAATGGCGCGGATGCCACTCATTTGACGGTTGGCGAAGCGTTATCCGCGTTGGATACTCAGGTAAAGGCGAATACTGATGCTATTGGTGATGTAGATTTTTCGGATGAAAGTTCTACAACGTCGATATTGAAAAGTGGCGAGACAACAACAGTTCGTGATGCTTTATTGTCATTAGATACCGCAATCGCAAACAATGTGGTAATGATGAACAATACATTCGCGGCTACGGTAGCTGATTCTGCAAATACCGCAACATATGATAACGACACCGTTTATAACGATGGTACGGTTGGTGCGGCTATCAAGACAATAAATACAAATATTGGTAAAGTTCATGGCTTGATAGAACATGATACGCCAAGCGATTCAAGTACTCCGTTGAAGTTCCGTGGTTCTGTGCCGACAGCTTCGACGAATGTAGTAAATGAAGAGTATAAAGGTAACTTGGCGGTTGGTACAACAATCGAAGACCACTTGGTTGCGCTGGATAACACATTGGGTACGATGTCAACACTCAGTGGTGATCATGTTGATAATACCAAAAGTGTTGCAGGTAATTTGGAACAATTAAGTGTTGCAATCGATAATGCCGAGGCGCATGCGGCGGCTGATGCAACATTAAAGATGAATAATGCCATTAACCAAGCGAATGCATATACAGATGCCAGGTTGAGAGTGGCCAGAGATACAGCTGTGGCCCAGGCAAATGTTTATACCGACAGACGTATTGAAACGTTGGATAAAGACTTGTCTGCGGGTGTTGCAGGTGCGGCGGCATTGTCTTCGGTCGAGGTGTCCAATGTTGGTCGTGGTGAAATGTCCGTGGGTGCCGGGTATGGGTACTTTAACGGTCAATCTGCGGCGGCATTTGGTGCGGCAATGGGATTGTCAAACAGATGGTCTGTGAATGCAGGTGCGGGTGTTTCGAATGCTGATGTGACATTCCGTGCTGGTACGAATTACAAGTTCAAATTATTCTAAAGTTTTATATCCCGAAAGAAAACCGCTGGGTTTAACCAGCGGTTTTTATTTTGTTACATAATGTGGATTATTTACAACATCTAGCGACTTCTGCTAATATACTGTCTTTTAATGCAGATGTTTTTTTCACAGATTGTTCCATTTCATCCAATGCATGTAAACGTACGCAAATTTTATCTAATTCGTTTTGACGTTTTTGGAATGCTGGTCTGGTGAATGGAGGAACCACATATCCACTATCGCCAACTGGACGATGTCCTTTTTCATAATTCGCTATGTCTTCTTTGTCAATAACAGAATGACGATCTACTGGGTACAAATCGTATACACCATTTCGATATGTTTCTCTGTAATATTGATAAGTCACGTTTTGATCATTGTAACCCATATCTACAAGGTCTTGGAATACAATGCTGTAGAAATCAGAAGTTTTTTTATCGGAAAATTCTGTAACACTCCACAAAAATTCATTTTTGTCTTCTTTTTCGTTGAATATATAAACACCATATTTTGGGCATTCAGCTACATCATCATCGCGAATAGCACAGCCAAAAAGGCTGTATGCGGCATTATGCAGAGAGTCTCTTTCGTGTTGAATTTGTTTGGTTTCTGATGATATTTTTTTATCGAATCTGGCCTCGATGGCTTGTTTCGCTTTTTTGTTTTGTTTATTGTTGATACCGTAAGCGGTAACAAAGCCTAATGCCATACTCAAAATGACGCTGGCGGTAAATAATAATTTTTTATTTATTTTTCTTGTCATAATTAACTCCTTTTAATAGTTGTACCAGTTTGATAGTTATTTTGTGTTTGCTTGAACTTTGTTCAACATTGCATTTTTGATAGAATCAAATTCTGCTTGTCGTTTTTGTTCTTCAGATTTTGCAGGGGTCATATCATTTTGCATAGTGTTTTTTGCATATACAAATTGTTGACGCTGTTTTCTGGCATTTATTGTGTCCAAGTTTACCAACATATAACTATTTCTTTCGTCTAAAATTAATAAGTTGGGAGTCCCGCTCAATTGGGCAAATACGACTGTATCGCCAACTTGTGAATAATTAATGTTATTTTTTGCAAAAAAAGCGTCTGCAAAACGTTTGCGTGATCCGGCCCTTTTACCTCTGCCACCGAAATCTTTTTTTTCAAAGATTTTTTCTTTATTATCTGCTAAATCTGTGAACAACACTTGATCGTCTGTTATTGCTTCGATAACAGCTTTGGATTCAATGCGTTCGTTTCTTACTGTATATGGTGTTGGTTTGTTAAGGTTTTCTGAGCCGCGTCTGTGACGAGCGCAACTGGAACATAATACCAATGCGGTTAATGGTATCAAAGCTGCTAATTTATAACGTGTATGTATTTTGTGTGTCATGTTTACCTCCTGGGTTGTTTATACTATAAATATAATACTTTTTTTCTATTTGTCAAGATTTTTATAGAAATTTATATAATTCTTTGTAAAATGGGCTTTTTATTATGTTTTTACCTGGTGTTCGATAGGGAAATGTTGGATGCAAACTCGTTCGATTGGATTTTATGTGCTGTATCGATTGCATTTTTGAACAAAATGCCGCGACCGCCGTGTTCAATCCATTCGTTGATGTTTTCTTGTCTGTCGTCAACAAGTATGTCAGTTTGTGTAGGGTGCATTAGGGCGCCCTTGGCAGTTTTGCAAATGATTATATGTTCGGCATCAAAAAAGTTGTTCAAATGTTTCAACACCCATTTGCGTTTTTCGTTCGCCACAAATTCGACATATTTGTCGCCGTTAATAAAATGTTTTGCACCTGGGGTTTTACTGAGAATGAATATTTCGCCAACGTTTTGTGCAACAGACAACATATGTTCAGCATTTTGCATCACAGGGATGTCGCGCCAAAAATTTGGTTCTTGTTCAATGGTGCGCCAAAATTGTGTTTTAGCGATACGTTGTTCAGGGGTTAAATCTTCACTGGGGTGATTTAATGACGTGTCGTTTGGACGCATTGCATCAAAATGTGCCAGTACCCCATCCATATCAAAATAAAATTTCATAAATTTGTTCCTTTGTTTTTTGTCTGGCAAAATATAACATAAATGTTTTGATTGTCTATTGTTTTTTATCCTTGCAAATTTTGGGTTTTTTGTTAGTCTGTTTCGTAAAGAGTTATATAAAAAAGGAGTTTAATATGCCGTATGTAGATACAGGTGATGGAAAAAAACATTTATCAACATGGATGCATGAATATAGTGTGCATGGTTGCAATTGCCCAGAAGGGATGACGGTTGAAAATTGTCCTTTGCGTAAAGAATTGGCGGATATGGAAACAAAATACAGAATTGGATATCGCGTGTTGGATGATGGGACATTGTTGTTTCCTTCGCATGCTTATTATGAACGTGAAAACAAGTCATTTAATGTTGGAGAAATTCAACGTAATATATGTGACGAATGTTTTAAGAAAAGTCGCGAAAATCAAAAGGGATAAATATTATGTATAAAAAAATCGAAGAATATAATTGGTGTGATATTTATAAACATATTGATGCAGGTGTTTGGGTGTCTGCATATGATGGTGATATCATTGCCAGTGGCAGTTATATGAAAGTAAAAAATGCTGTCTTGGATTTTTGGGAAAATACAGTTTGCCGTTAAAAAAAACCGCCAAAATGGCGGATGTTTTTTTATGCGGCTTTTTTAATGCCAGATTTTACATCGCGGATATATTTGCGCAAATCGTCGATTGGAACTAATGTGCCGTCGCGTCTTTGTGCAGACCAATAGTCCCAGCCATTGAAACTGACACTGTGTTGTATGCGCGCGGCCATAACGTGAATTGATGCTTTGCCGTACAGTGTGTGTACCAATTGCCCATCGTGTGTAATCATAACACGTTCGCCACGCGGGCTGACCAATGTTTGACCAACATACAGTAATCCAGCATCGATAAGTTCACGGAATGCAACACGGGGTTCACTGCGTTTTGGTTTTGATACTTCGATATTTGATAAATCAACGGTTGCTGTATTTGCAACGCGTTCACGTGCGGCATTAACATACGTTTCGTTTTTATCAATACCAATAAATTGACGGCCCAATTCTTTGGCGGCGGCGGCGGTTGTGCCACTGCCGACAAATGGGTCCAATATAACATCGCCGGCTTTTGTAGAAGATAAAATCACACGACGCAATAAATCGAGTGGTTTTTGTGTATTATGTAAACTTTTACCATTTTCGTCTTTGATTCTTTCGTGGCCCAGGCAAATATCCAAATTCCAATCAGAACGCATTTGTTTGCCGCCATTTAACTTTTTCATCGTTTCATAGTTAAATGTGTATTTACCTGTTTTTGTTGGTGTCGCCCAGATTAATGTTTCGTGTGCGTTTGTAAATCGTGTGCCACGGAAATTTGGCATAGGATTTGTTTTAACCCAAACGATATCGTTCAAAATCCAAAAGCCCAAATCTTGCATAATTGCGCCGATTTGGAAAATGTTATGATATGAACCGATTGCCCACATTGCGCCATCTGGTTTTAATATGCGTTTGCATTCTGTTAACCAATCGCGACAAAATTGATTGTATGCCGCAGGCGAATCAAAAGAATCCCAAGAATCACGCACAGCGCGTGCCGCAGTTTGATCTTCAGGGCGATACAGAGTTTTTTCGCCCAGTTGTAAATTGTATGGGGAATCAGCAAAAATTGCGTCCACAGATGCATCAGGCATTTGACGCATAATTTCAATACAGTCGCCAAATAAAATTTGGTTTAAATATTTGTCCATCTCTCCTCGCAGTTCCCTATGGGGTATATTTTATCATATTTCAACGTTATTTTTTTTGTGGTTTTGAAAAAAAAATAAATAAAAAGTCTTGATTTTTTTGAAAAAAGCATTTTTTTGAAAATTTATATTAAAAAATATACTTTACACAATGATTTTTCGTTGCTAAATTTATATTCGAAATGAGATGTCCTTACTGTAGTTCTACTGATAGTCGGGTATTAGATTCCCGGCCCGATATAGAAGACGCGATTATACGTCGTCGTCGCGTGTGCAATCAATGCGGTGCACGGTTTACGACGGTTGAACGTGTTCAAATGCGTGATTTGATGGTGCGCAAAAACAGTGGGAAATTAGAACCTTTTGACAGGGAAAAGTTGAGTCGTAGTATTAAATTGGCATGTCGTAATCGTGATGTGGGTGACGAACAAATTGAAAAATTGGTGACTTCGATTCATCGCAGATTGGAAACAGAAAATGCTGATGAAACGGTAACGTCTGCGGCTGTTGGTCAAATGGTTGCTGATTCTTTGTTGAATTTGGATCCAATCGCGTTTGTTCGTTTTGTGTCTGTGTATCGCAAATTTTCAAAAATTTCTGATTTCAAAAAAATCATTAACCAAATACCCGAGGCTGATGACGACGCCATTGTGTGTAAATTGCCCAAGACAACATTGTTTTGATATGAAAAAAATTATTGCGATTTTTGTTGCTTTATTTTGTGCAGGGGCCGCTTATGCACGTCCGGTCATTGATGTTTTAACAGATGCCGATGCGGATATTTATCAACAGGTATTTATGTTACAGTCCCAGGAAAAAATTGATTCGGCAAAAAAAATAGAATCAAAAATTACCGATGATATTTTAATGAACGAGGTTTTATATCAACGTTTTTTTTCTAAAACGTATCGTACACGTGGTGTGGAAATTTCAAATTGGATGAATAAGTATTACGATATGCCCGGGGCCGAGCGTGTTGCAAAATTGGCAAAATTAAAAAAGGCAAATGTTCGTGCACCTGTGACATATGCTGTATTAACCGGTAAATCGCGTGGGGAAACGGCACAAAGTGAAACGTGGACAACAAAAACTTATTCTAAAAATACGGATAAAAAAATTACTTCGTTCAAACGTGCAATACGCAGTGGCAGTACGCGCAAGGCCCGTAATATATTGGAAGAAAGTGCATTTAAAAAATCTTTGACAACGGTTGATTATGGGCGCTTGGCGGGGCGGTTGGCATATATTTATTATACGAATGGTGAACTGGAATTGGCAAAAAAATGGGGATTTGTTGCGGCTGATGCAAACAGTGAATATGGTTTGTGGACAATGGGTTTGTTGTATTATAAAGAGGCCAAATATGCCGAGGCAGAAAAATATTTCAGTAAAATTTTAGAATTACAACAAATTAACGATGCCCGTAAGATAGAGGCTGCGTTTTGGGCAGGACGTTCTGCGGATGCGAATGATGATATGGATTCGGCGAAAAAATATTGGGAAATTGGTGCGGAACATCCAATGGCTTTTTATGGTGCGTTATCGGCGACAATGTTGGGTCGAACCCCGGAATACGAATTCTTTGAACAAGATTGCACAGATGAAGATATCGAGGCTTTACGCGAATCGAAATTGGGCAAAGTTGCATTGGCTTTGTTACAGGTTGGTCAAAACACGCGTGCGGAACAATATTTAAAATCTATGATTACGGCCAAGGCCCCAGATAAAATATTGCATGCGATAAATTCTGTGGCGACGGCATATGGGTTGCCACGTGTTGCTATCCAGGTGTCCGGTGTGGTGCGTGACAGGGGAATTTTGGAAATTGATGATGATATTATTTATTCTGCGCAATATCCGTTGCCAGATTGGGAACCAATGGGTGGTTGGTCAATCGACAGGGCATTGCTATTTGCAATCACTAAACAAGAAAGTGGTTTCAGGACGACTGCGAAATCTGGGGTGGGGGCGAATGGTGTTATGCAGTTGATGCCGGGAACCGCCAAATTGATTGCACATAAAAACAAGGTTAAATGGTCGGATATTGATATATCAAACCCGGAACATAATATGTTTTTGGGTCAGCAATATATCGTTGATTTATTGTCCCAGCCGGTAATTAACAACAGTATTATAAAAATGTTGGCGGCATATAATGCGGGAATTGGTAATGTTGTAAAATTTGAAAAATCATTTAATACATATGATCCGTTATTGTATATCGAAAGTTTTCCTGCGTATGAAACACGTGGATATATAAAGCGTGTTTTGTCGAATCTGTGGTTATATCGTGCACGTTTGTCACAACCGTTAACGTCAATGCAAGAATTGGCAAATGGTCAATGGCCTTTGTACAACAGCGAAGATGAATATGTGCAACGACAGATAGAAAATCGTTTATCAATTTAATTTTGTTCTTGCGTTAAATTTTTTAATTGTGGTAAAATTCCCAAGGTAAGGAAAATAGAACAAAAACAATAACAAAAGGTTGGGAGAAAATATCGGTTTTTGCAGAAATGTAGAGAGAGAAAAAAGTCCTGGCCTGGTCAATGGAATATACCATGAAATTTAAAATAAAATTCAATTTTTGCACTGTTATCACTGCATTGATGATGTTTTTTGTCGTGCCAGTGTTTGCATTGCCATCCGGATATACCGAGTTAGAGTATATTCAATCAACTGGAACACAATATATTGATACGGGAATTGTGCCGAATAAAGATATGCATATTACTTATACTGCTGAATTTGTGGCGATACCAACAGGTGGTGGTTCGTTCGGTGGTGCAAGACCTGGCGGAGCTGTTGGTAATGGTTATAATTTTGGTTATACGACGGGTTCGTTTACTATTGACTTCTTTGGGGAATCTGCAAATGATCGTTGGAATAATGCTGCCACTATGCAAGTAGGTGTTAAATATAAATTTGATGTTGAAAACAGTCGTGGAACATTGTATGCCAATGATGTTTCTGTGGGTACGCATGATTTTAATGCCACGGGTTCGGCACCAGGAAGCGTATTATTGGGTGCTTTCCATAACGGTTCAAATATTTTGACCTACACAACACCAATTAAGATATATGCGTTTAATATAGAAGGTGTGTTTGATGGTGTCCCTGCGAAACGCAACAGTGATAATGTTGTTGGTATGTATGATACCGTATCAAATACATTCTTTATCAATAATGGCAGCGGAAGTTTTACAGCTGGACCAGAAGTGCATATGATGGTTGCAACAAAAACATATAATGATGCGCAATTTACACCGGTGGTATCGGCATTACAATCTGCGATTACCAAGGTTAACAGTGTTGTGTCCAATACTATTACCCAGGCGGGGCAAATTGCGACTTTGGCGACAACCAAACAAACACGGCCGGCAACAAATTGTCCAAATGGTAAAAAATGTTTGTTGGTGAAAAATCCGCAACAGCAACTTGCGTGGTATGAAATTCTGGAATGTACCCAAGATGCGTTTTTGGATAATGTTGGTACAAGACCATCGAGTAATTCTGAATTTGGATATAATGTCCAAGGTACAAATACAGATTTATGTTCATTGTCTGGGGTTAATTGTGGCAATAATGAATGGGTTGTACAATATGGTAATGGACGTGTTTATGGTTCGGCTGCATTGGTCTCAATTGCGGAAACCAGTATTGGTTCGATTGTAACATTGAATCCAAATAGTATGCCATCGGCGGGTAATGTGTGTGTGTGCAAAATTAATGGGTATTCAACTGGGTCGAATGGTGTATATGCAATACGTACAAATGTTACAACAAATAAATGGATGATACGTGATGCTGGGCGTACAGGGATAACATTAGCAAATTGTTTTAGTTATTGTACACGATATGATGATGCGGAACCTGGGTATACGTACAAGGTTAATTATTATCAAAATGTTGGAAATTCATGCAGTGCCGCGGCGCCAAATGCAACACCGCTTTAAAAAAAACGCCAAATCGGCGGTTTTTTTTATAACTGGATCACCACGCATCGCAAAACAGTCAACGCGATGCTTTTGACAGATTTTGCTTGCTCGTGATGACATGGTTGTGTGCGATACAGCCATATTTGTCATTGCGAGCGCAGCGTGGCAATCTAGTAATAAAAGTCGGCACCATTGGTGCCGTGCATTATAATTGTCTTTGATGTTTTTTTGCCATCATGCGTATTATATCAGCAATGTCATGTAAATCTTGGGGGGATGATGTGTTAACAATATTTTCCAGTGTTTTAACGTTGTTGTTTAAATAATCAAAATCATCTGCATATTCGTTGGCTGTTTTGTTTGAATCAAATCCTAATTTTGCGCCGATTCCCAGTAATACTACATTGAATCCGCATGAAATGTAATTGTGATGAAAAGCGTCCATTGTGGCGAGTACACCAAAAGTAACACCCATGGCATGTTCGGCCGTGGATATGACGCGCCAACGAATTTTTTTGCGTTTCGCTTGTTTCCGTAAAGTTTTCATTTGGCTGATTAACAACGTGTGGATATCTTGCATATCTTGCGTTGTTTGGTGTGATGTTTCTGAAAAACTAAGCGGTCTGTTTGACATTTTATATTCCCAAATTACTGCGCGTGGATTCCAATATTTGTTTGTGTTGTTCAACTATGCGGTCGTATATATATTGGGCCGTTTTGACGTCTTGATCATATTTTACCGCCTGGTCATATTGTTTTTGTGTCGCAATAGCCTGGTGTACGTATGCTGATTCTGGCATTGTTAATCCTTTTTGTTTTTGGGTAGTATTGCACAAGATTAAAGTTTGTCAAGTAAAAATTCTGTTGTTTTTAGGGGAAATTTGCTATGATGGTGGGGATGAAAACAAACCCAACTTTTGATTACGAATATGAAATTGGTGGCATTGTTGCCGGTGTGGACGAGGCCGGACGTGGCCCGTTATGTGGTCCGGTGGTTGCGGGCGCAGTGATTTTTCCTGATAAAAATATTGAAATTCCGGTGGTTATACGCGATTCAAAGCAAATGACCGCGGCGCAGCGGGATGTTGCATATGATTGGATAACTGCGAATACCATTTGGGCAACTGGTATGTGTTCGCCGGCCGAGATAGACGAATTAAATATATTGTGGGCATCAATGCGGGCGATGGAAAGGGCGGTAGATAGCCTGGCACTGCAACCAAATTGTTGCCTGGTTGACGGGAATAGGCTGCCGAAAAATTTGCATGGGCGGGCGATTACCAAAGGTGATGCAAAATCATTATCGATTGCGGCGGCATCGATTGTGGCCAAGGTGACGCGGGACAGAATAATGCACGAATTGGCACAAAAATATCCGCAATATAATTGGGAAAAAAATGCCGGTTATCCAACAGCCGAACACTTGCAAGCGATAAAAAAATATGGTATAAATGAACATTATAGACGGTCATTTGGACCGGTAAAAAAGATTTTGGAACAAGGAAAGGAAAATGAAATTACGTGTGGTTGATTATGGTGCGGTGCGCTCTAAATATATTTTGCTGCGGGTGGATTTTAATGTGCAAATTAAAAATGGAAAAATTTTGGATGCTTTCCGTATTGAACAAAGTATGCCGACCATAAATAAGCTGCGCGATGCTGGTGCACGCGTTGTAATATGTGCGCATCTGGGGCGGCCCAAGGGTGAACATGTGCCGGAATTATCACTGCGGCCGATTGCGGAATATATGAAAATTCCATTTGTTGATGATTGCCTGAAACGTGATTTTATGGCGGATATGCGTGACGGCGATATTGTGCTGATGGAAAATGTTCGATTTTATGCGGGCGAAGAAGAGAACAATGCTGAATTTGCAAAAAAATTAGCAAATGGTTTTGATGTGTTTGTAAATGATGCCTTTGCTGTTTCACACAGGGCTGCGGCGTCTACGGTTGGTGTTGCAAAAATATTGCCCGCGTTTGCTGGTGATTTGTTAGAGGCCGAGGTTGAAAATATTTCACGCATAATGGAAAATCCTGCGCGTCCATTATTGGCGATCGTTGGTGGCGCCAAAGTATCATCTAAAATTGGTGTGTTAAAAACATTGTGTAATTTGGCGGATACAGTTATTGTTGGTGGCGCAATTGGGACCACATTTAACTATGCGTGTGGGAAAAAGGTTGGTAATTCGTTGTACGAGCCTGATATGGCCGATACAGCGCGCGAAATTATGAAATTAGCGGCCGATAATGGATGTAAGTTTTTAATTCCTGTGGACAAAGGTGTTGGACCAGAATTTAAACCGGATGCAGAACGCGTAAATAAATCTGTTGATGAAATCGCGGATCAGGATGTGATCATTGATGATGGAGAGGAGACAACTGCGCGCAATTTGTTGGAAATTGATAATGCGGTAACTGTGGTTTGGAATGGAACGTTCGGTATGGCTGAATGGGGCGATCGTTGGGGATATTCTTCATTTAGTATGGCACGCGAAATTGCCAAAAGGACGAAAGAAGGAAAACTGGTCAGTGTCGTTGGTGGTGGCGAAACGGTCGCAGCCGTGGATGCGATTGGTGTGCGTAATGATATGAGTTATGTGTCAACGGGTGGTGGCGCGTTTTTGGAATTTATAGAAAAAGGTACTTTGCCGGCACTTGAAATATTGCGGTTATAATTTATATTAAGTTCAGCGGAAAATTTGCGAATTGCTTTTTTTTATGCTATAATTACAAGAAAATGGTTAATTTTAAAAGGTGGTAATATGGCTTTGATACCTATGGTTATAGAAGAATCGCCACGTGGTGAGCGTTCTTTTGATATTTATTCACGTTTATTGCGTGACAGAATTATTATGGTTACTGGGGAAATAGAAACAGGTATGGCGAATTCTATTGTGGCCCAGTTATTGTTGTTGGAATCAGAAAATCCAAATGCTGATATATCTATGTATATTAATTCACCGGGGGGCGATGTGTCCGCGGGTGAGGCTATCATAGATACAATGAATTATATCAAGGCACCTGTGTCGACAATTGGGATGGGTTTGGTTGCGTCTATGGCTTCTGTGATTTTGGCGGCTGGTGAAAAGGGTAAAAGGTTTGCTTTGCAAAATACCCAGATTATGATTCATCAACCGATGGCGGGGACCCAGGGTCAGGTTACTGATATGGAAATTCATGTTGCAAAATTTAAAGAAACCAAAAAATTATTAATCAAGCAAATGTCTGGGTTCACGGGTCGTAAAGAAAAAGAATTATTTGATGCAATGGAACGCGATAATTGGATGACATCTGAAAAAGCCAAAGAATTTGGTTTGATTGATGGTATATTGGTGCGTAAATAAATTGTAGTGCGGGGGATAAATATGGCCGATAATAAAATAACATCGTCTGATGAAAAAAAGAAAAATAATCAGTTTTGCAGTTTTTGTGGCAAAGCTGTGTACGAGGTTAAAAAGTTAGTCAGTGGTCGTAATGTGTGCATTTGCGATGAATGTATCGCATTGTGTAATGATATTATGGCCGATGATTTAAAGGCTGATGTTGTTAAAAATGGTCAATCTAAATTACCAACACCACATCAAATTTATGATTTCTTGAATGAATATATTATTGGCCAAGACGATGCAAAACGTGCGTTGTCTGTTGCTGTGTATAATCATTATAAACGTCATACGGTTGCGACAACTATGGATGTGGAAATTCAAAAATCTAATGTATTGTTGATTGGTTCTACTGGTACGGGTAAGACTTTGTTTGCGCAAACGTTGGCGCGCATTTTGGATGTGCCGTTTGCAATAGCAGATGCAACAACACTGACCGAGGCTGGATACGTTGGTGACGATGTGGAAAGTGTTTTGGCACGTTTGTTACAAAGTGTGAATTTTGATGTTGAACGTGCAAGTCGCGGAATTATCTATATTGATGAAATTGATAAAATTGCTCGTAAATCTGAAAATCCGTCACTGACACGTGACGTTTCGGGCGAAGGTGTACAACAGGCATTGTTGAAATTAATCGAAGGCACCGTTGCGAATGTTCCTGTTGGTGGTGCAGGGCGTAAACATCCAGGCGAGGCCACTGTTCAATTAGATACCAGCAAGATTTTGTTTATTTGTGGTGGGGCTTTTGATGGTTTGAATAAAATTATTGGTAATCGTAAAAGTGTTCGCGCCGGTATTGGATTTGGTGCCGAAGTTCATTCTAAAAAAGAACGTGAAGAAACGAATCATTTGGTTGATGTTCAACCCGAAGACTTGGTGAAATTTGGAATTATACCTGAATTGGTTGGACGTTTGCCTATCATCACAACTTTGCAAGATTTAGATGAGTCTGCATTGATTAAAATTTTGACTGAGCCCAAGAATGCTATTGTGAAGCAATATATGGCAATGTTAGATTTGGATGGTGTTAAATTAACTGTGACCGAAGATGGTTTGGCGGCGGTTGCGAAATTGGCCGTTGCTCGTAAAACTGGTGCGCGTGGATTGCGCAGTATTTTGGAAAAAATATTATTACAACCTATGTTTGATGCGCCAGAAAAGAAGGGTTTAACAGAAATCGTTATAGATAAAGATGTTGTGTTGGGTAAAAAACAACCTGTTGAAATTTTTGAAGAAACCAAGAAAGCAGCATAATTTGTTTTAGTTAATTTGATTGCCAATGTGCATACAGTGTCGTGTTTGATGAAAAATCGCATTGACGTACAGATTTGCCGTCTGCATCATAATACTTTGTTCCTGTGCCATTTTGTCCAGTGAAATATCCTTTAAATGTTTTGCCAGAGTATGTGGGTTTAGCTACAGCAGGCATATCATCGCCATATGTTGCGATAACTGTATATGATGACGATTTGCAATTGGTGTCGTTGGTGCCCTCGCACGGATTGGATGTCAATGTTATGGTATAGGTTGTTTTTTCTGTTTCTATTGTTTTGCAATAACCCCATTTTTTGTTCGTTCCTGTTTCAGTATAAAATTGTTCATACAGTTTGATATCACTATCTGTTTCTTCGTTATATGGGTTGGTAATCCAAATACCACCCAAACGTTCGCATTCACGGGATAATTCTTGACTCATAGATATGCGCATTTTATCCATAACAATATTTATATCTTGTAATACCAGTGTTGGTACCTCGTTGTTCAACACTTCGTATTTGGATGGACGGATGCAGACCTGCATCGCATAATTTACAAAGCGATGATATAAACTGTTTACATAATCATCACCGCATCCAGCTATATTTGCATTGGCGTTATTGCAGGCCGAATTTGTGGCATATTGTTGGTCGCCTGGGGCATAAACACGACAAGTATACGGATAAGAATGCACGGTGTCTGTTGATTGTACGGCGCACAAGTTATTTCCAAATTCAGTTAATAAACTTTGGCATTCTGCAACGATTTTTTGGTCAACAATATCGCGCATAGTGTTTACCAATGCGGCCAATCCATCTGGACCACCACCGTACAGATTGCTGCAAGTACTTAATTTTTCGCGGCATAAATCTTCGACAGTTTCCAAATTTAATCCCAATAAAGTTTTATCAGATACGTTACTGAAATCTTTTAATTGATTTGTTTGTTCGTCGTAACATTGGTTAACAACGCCCAAACATTCTGTTTTTACTTTTCTAATTTTTTCTTGTTGTTGTTGATGAATTTCTATGATGGTTTGACGCATAAATTCGTCCCATATACTGCCAGACAAATCGCGACATTTATCCAGTGAATTTTGTGCAAAAATTTTTTTGCTATTTAATGCGCCTATTATCATGTGATTTTTTTGATTATTTAAAATATTGCCAGATAAAGAAATTTGATTTGCCAGGTTATAAAAGTTTGTGCTGTATATAGGTTCGCCAGTATCAACATTTAAATACAAACCTGTTACGTCCAGACAATGTACAAAATCTGGACCGCATGCAGTTGGGGCTGTTAAATCATTACGGACACTGGCAATACAATCATTTATCGATAGAGAGTTATGTGCATCATAATTTTCCAGGCGTGCGATGCCAACCTCGCGATTGGTTTGACGGATGGAAGCATTTGCCGTATTTTTTTGTTTTGATAAATTTGTGGCCAGTGTTGAACAGTCGTTTTCTATGTACATACCGTATGCAGAAATTACCATATTCAAAGCCGATGTTGGACAAACAGAAGCGACCATTTCAGCACATTGTGCATTAACAGCATTGTATAGTGTTTCGCCCGTCAAATTTGCGATATTTGCCCCGGATGCTAAATCAGTTGTTGTCCATATAGATTTAATGTCGCCCCCAGCATCCAAAGTTCCGCTAGTTGATAATGATTTGCTTTTAGCCTTGGCCAATACGGCACTGATTGCGCTGAGTTGTTGGGCAGATTCAGAATTATCATTTGCAGATGCAGCAATTTGCTCGCCGGCGGTGGCCGATGTCATTGCTTTGACTTCGGCGGCAGATTTTTTTATAACATCCAGATTAAAATCATGAAAGTCGGTTAATGAATCAGCACTTTGGCTTAATGCAGATTGTTTTTGTTTGATTTCGGCAAGTCTGGATGAACAAACACAACGACGATATGTTTCATCAACGTTCGCACAAAATTGGTCCATACAGGTAAAGTATGCATCGCGACATGCATCATACCCAGATCCAAAACTGATGTCACTGTTATTCACGTTTGTGTTGGATAATGTTGCTGCGCGACTGGTAATATTATGTTTTTGCAAAGATAACAGCCCAGAACGATTTGATACAACTTGTCTGTGTCTGGATTTTGTTGTTGATGAATTTGTAGCGGAACGGCCCGTGGTTGTGTTAACGGTTTTGGTACGCGTTTTAGTGTCGTTGTTTTTGGAACGTACCGATATTGTTAAATGTGATGGTGATACGGATTGCTGGGTACGGGCGCTTTTGGATGCAGAACGAACCGCACCGTCGGCATAACCAATGGCGGCAATGCATATTAAAATAACAAACAGAAAACCTTTCTTTCTCATCCTTAATCTAGATGTTATCAAAAAAAGTTTTTTCTGGGCAATAAAAAAATGCACAATTATGTGCATTAATTGAAATATTTTTTATGCATTTGGTTTGTCGGTTGGTAATGCATTTTTCTCAACAAAAGTAATGCGGCCTTTGTCCAGGTCATATGGTGTCATTTCCACACGAACCTTTTTCCCAACATTAACCCATATGCGTGCTTTACGCATTTTTCCGCATACTGTTGCGATGATGTCGTGTCCGTTATCCAGTTTTACGCGAAACATTGTGTTTGGTAATTTGTCTGTAACGGTGCCACTAAAAACGATAACGTCGTCTTTTGCCATAAATTAAATCCTTTGAGTTAGTTGTTGTTTATGATATATCGCATAGGCAAAAATATCAAGATTTTTTTTACTTGTGCTTGATAATATGAAATTTTTTTGATAAAATTATATGTGATTATAATACCCGGAGAGAGCTATGAAAATTAAAAAAATCGCGCTTGTTTTGTGTTTATTACCTATTGCTGCGTGGGGGGCGGAACGTGCCAGCAGTGCCCGTGTTGGTATTGTGCATAACAATGCGGCATCATCGCGTATGCCGTCTATGTCATCGGTCAAAGTAAAAAGTATTAATAATGCGCCTGTGGTGGAACAAAGAAATGGGGCGGCCGTTGTGACAACGACTGATGTTGAAGAAGAAATAGATGACGTGGTCCCAGAAGAAACCAAACCAGAAACTTGTCGTGATGTGTACCAGGCATGTATGGATGATTTTTGCCTGTTAGATGAAACCGAAGGGGCCAGGTGCGCGTGTTCTGATAATATCGAAAAGTCCAAGTCTTTGATTAAAGAAATTCAAAAAATTCAATCCGAGGCAGATGAGTTATATACAACTGGGGTTGAACGTGAAAAAATGGGTGCCAAGGCCAAGGTTATCTTTGGTGAATCGGATGCTGCTAAAAAAAGTTCTTTGCGGTCGGGTATTGATTTTACCAGTTGGTTAAACAGTGGAGTGGATACAGATGACGATATCGGTGAAGATGTTGATATTGGGCAAAATTTGTATGCTATGGCGGCGAATGCTTGTTCCGAAGAATTGAAAAAATGTGGTGCCAAGGCCAAGGCCGAAGAATTGTTGTATAGTCGTAAAATTACCGCAGATTGTAAATCTTTTGGTACATATTTGTCAGACCAAAAGCGCGAGGCTGAAATGAACAAAAGAACGGCTGAATCCGCGGTGCGTGCTGCGCGTTTAGAAATGTATGACACAACCAATAAATATAATCGTGGTGAATGTTTATTGGTTTATCGTTCTTGTATCGCGGACAAGGGTGGTTGTGGTGTTAATTTTGAAAATTGTTTAGATGAAAGTTTGTTAACACGTCGTTCCCATGCTTGTACTGATGTTTTGGATCAATGTATGGCGTCCAGGGCAGATGTTGAACGTGATTGGAACGAAGAAATGGATAGTATATTAAAGGAAGCAAAAAATTATACAGAAAGAAATCAACGTGCAACATGTTTGGCCAAAATACAAGATTGTTTGGAAGAAAGTTGTTCAACGGCCACGGAATCTGCGTGTTTAACTGATGTCAAGGTTGCGGCTGGTATTTGTCCAATTATTACAGAATGTAATAAAAAAATACCAGGAATACAGAATGTTATAAACGACAAATTGGGGTATTTGCGGACAAAATTCTGTGAAAATGATGTGGATGCATGTTTGAAAGAAAAGTGTGGTACAGATTTTACCAAACCTGAATGTGTTGGCAAGTCTGCTTTGACTGATATCGCGGCTTTGTGTCCACAGGAAATGTTCCCATCATGTAAGAATGTTAGCCAATATGATATTATAGTTAGCTCTGCAATGTTGCATATGGATTATCAATTGTTGACAGGGTGTATAAATCAATTTGCTGAAAAGTTAACGGCTGTGTGTGGAATGGATATGGCGTGTTTGCCGGTGTCCAAGTTGTTGCCAAATGTAGATAAATGGGTTGATTTGGTGAGTGCTGATGGTAAAAAATTATTAGATGAATCAGAAAGTAATGCAACCAAGGCGGTTGATGATTTCTTTGCTGATTTTGAAAAAGATTTGACATTGTCTGCTTGCCAGGATGTTTATGGTAAAGGGTCAACCAAGGTCAAAGGGCGTTCCAGTATGAAAGATAGTATAAATATGACGGCCAAGATGATTGCGTATCAAAGCGCAAAAAATAGGGCGAATAGGGAATTGGCATCTTTGATGAATGAATTAAAGATTAAAGAAGAAACTGATAGAAATCGTAAGTATTGTATTAAAAAATATCAGGAAGAAAATAAACCAACGGATACTGAATCTAAAAGTTATACGTATATTCGCAGTGTGAGTTATGAAAAAGATTTACAAAACTGTCATGTGTGCCGTGTACAACAAGTGTGTGAAACAGGTGGTGAATCAAAGTTTACAAGTGCGGCAAAAGCAGCGGCAGGTGGTGCTGCAACTGGTATGGCGGCCGGACAGGCTGTGTTACCTGGATGGGGAATGGCAATTGGTGCACTGGGTGGTGCCGCGGCTTTCGGTTTAGGCGGCTATCTGTTGTCTGATGGAGAAAAAGAAAGTTGTCAAGAATTAGAATCGTGTGAAGATATTAATATATCTGGGGTTACCGAAGCCGAGTTGAATGAATTAAATTAATGTTTGAACTTTATGCTTGAGGAGAGAAAGTATGAAAGTGAAGTTAATGCATGTTTTTTTGTGTGCGGGCGTATTGTCGATTGTTGTGCCGGCGTATTCTGCAACGAAATCGACAGATAAACAATCCGCAATTCAACAGGGAACCAAAGTTCGTGCAAAAACTAATGCATCTGGGTTATATACCCAGGAATGTTATGATGCGTATTATGGTTGTATGGATCAATTTTGTATATTGGACAACGATGATGGTGGCAGTTGTGCATGCAGTGATAAAAATGAAGAATATGCAAAACGTTTAGAAAAAGTAAAAGATACTTTGATGGAGGCAAATCGCCTAAAAACTGAAGAAGTTGAACGTGTGCAGGCGGGTGCGAATGCCGATATTATATTTAATGGTACACGTGAATATGATAAAAAGACGGGTGACGTTGTAAAAAGTACGGAAAAATCGGCCGCGGAAAAAAAGAAAGACTTATTATCTTTGTGGGATACGTTTGATAATGATGATGATTTGTTCGGTGATTCTATGGAACTGATTGCGGACAAGACTGGTGATGCTTTATATAGGGCGGCAGATTCTTTGTGTCGTGAACAGATGGATGATGCATGTAATAAAGAAATTGCTTTATTGAAACAAATGTATTCGCGTCAAATTGTGGCTGATTGTAAGGGATTCGCAAATAGTATAGAAAAGAAAGAAGCCGAGGCCCAGGCAGAAATGGATTCTGCGAATGCTGCGGTGCGTACGGCATTGAAAGAATCTTTGAATTCTGCGGATAGGTTTGATCGTGGCGACTGTATGGTTGAATATAAAAAATGTATGCAAGGAACGGATGCGTGTGGTACAAATTGGGAAAATTGCGTGTTTACGATTGCGTCTGAAAATATGCAAAATAACCAAGCAAAAAGTACGGCAAAAACAAAAGTAAGCACTATTAATACTTATGATATTACACCATCTACGATGGAGATATTGGAATCTAAACGTTATATATGTGAACGTGTGTTGGATCAATGTGTGTCTTCGCGTCAATATGTATGGCAAGATTTTTTACGCGAAGCGGCACCGACCATCAGGTTGGCTGAAAGCAGGATTGAATCGCAAAAACGTCAATCATGTTTAACCGACATTTCAGATTGTATACAAAAAGCATGTAAAGATGATATAGCAGGCAAGGGCAAGGATACAATGGATGCTTGTTTGGCACGGCCTGATATGGCACGTAGTTTTTGTAAAGTCGAAATTGATCCATGTGAACGTATGGAACCGCAAATTTGGGCCTATGTGAAAGACAAGTTGGCGGCGATGCGTGTTGATGCATGTACCCAAGAGGTCAAAGATTGCTTTACAGATGATACTCGTTGTGGACCAGATTTTTCAAACTGTATCGGTATGGATTATGCATATATACATGATATATGCCCGATTGATAAATTGGTTGTATGTAAGAAAGCAAATCCAAATTTCCAGATGTCAGATTTAGACTCTATGTTGATGGGATTGTATTTGAATATAGATAATGCTGCATTGGAAACATGTCAAAATTTGGTCGAAGAAAAGATGACCGAAGTGTGCGGCTCGACAACTGATTGTAATAAATTTGCAGCTGATGACACAATGGGTGCGGGTTCGTTACGTTCTCAAAAAGATGGTGGGGTTTATCGTGTGACAGGTATGATTTCATTTGGATCAATAAAAATGGGTATGGCCAGTACGCGTGTCGATGATGGTGGTGATGTGTTAAAACCTGGTGAAATAGGTGTTGCAGATTATATTGCACATGTTTATGAAAATTTTTCTGGTGAACCAGATGCGGATAAAATTATCCCGACAATAGAAGAAGAATTGAATAATATTGCAGGGACAATTAATCGTGTAACTGAAATGATTGAACAAGATCCAAAAATTCAGTATTGTATAACAGGACGTCGTTTGGATCAAATTACGGGTCAAAAAGGTGCGAAAACAACAGCACGTTTTCCAAATTTGTTGAACCAGGTAAAAATGCAAATTGCAATTGCCGCGTTACGCCAAGCCCAGGATAATTATAATAAAAAATTTAACGAAGCTGTGGCTGAGGCAACAAAAGATGCGTCAGCTGATGTCGCGCAATATATGTGTCAAAAGATGGCGCAACTAAGAGTTCCTGTGTACAACTTTATGAATAAAAATGGTCAAGATGATGTGGTTGATTCGACGTTGAAGGTTGAATTAACGCGTCCTTATGCTATATCGTACGATGTTAGTACAGGGTTAAAGAATGTAATGTTAATGAAAGGTGGCTCTGGTTCAAATAGTTATGGATTTACTAATAGTAACGGTAGCGGAGGTAGCACAACGACGGAAGTAACCTCTACATTTACGCGTGATACTAGAAATTGTCATATTTGTCGAACAATATCTACACAGAGTTGTTCTACCCAGGGTGGAAATTGGTTTAGGAAAGCAAATACTGATTGTTCGACTAGTACCAAAGATCCTGTATGCGAAGATATTTCAATGTAAGATTATATAATAGGGGTATGTTATGGATGATGCAAATGAAGTAATTGCTGCAAATATTCAAAGCAGTTTGCAACATGTCGCCGATGTGCAACATGAATTGGTTGATACACCAAAAACAGCGGCACAATGGCAAGATTTAATTCAATCTTTGTTGGGATCGGCGGTTGATTTTTGTTTAAAATTGTTGGCTGCGATTGCAATTTTAATGGTTGGTATGTGGATTGCAAAACGTATAACACGATCTGTGAAATTTGCAATGGAAAAGCGTGAATTAGAGCCGTCGTTGGTATCGTTCACGTCTTCGTTTGTAAATATATTATTGCGTGTGTTTGTGATAATCATTGTGTTAACCACGGTTGGTGTTCAAATGACATCTATTGTGGCGGTTTTGGGTGCCGGTGCTTTGGCGGTTGGTATGGCATTGTCTGGGACTTTCCAGAATTTTGCTGGGGGTATTATAATTTTATTTTTGAAACCGTTCAAAGTTGGTGATGTTATTCAAACTGCGTCTGGGCGTACGGGAACGGTTAAAAAGATTATGATATTTACAACAGAATTGCATACGTTTGATAACCAAGTTGTATTTATTCCAAATGGTCCGTTGGCAAATGGTGAGATTACTAATTTATCAGATCGTAAAAATCGCCGTGCAGAAATTCAAATTGCAATTTCGTATGGTGATGATGTCGAAGTCGCACGTCGTGCGATATTAGCGGTATTGAACAAAGATAAACGTATTATGAAAACACCTGAACCTGTTGTGTTTGTCAGTGATTTAGCGGATAGTTCTGTTGTGTTGACTGTTTGGTATTGGACCAAGTATGCTGATTGGTTCACGTCAATGGGTGATATGCGTGAGGCGTTATATAAAGAATTACCACGCAAGAAAGTTAACTTTCCATTCCCGCAAATCGATGTACATATGAAAAAATAAAAAGTGCCGTTTCGGCATTTTTTATTTTTGTATAATGTGTTGCAAATCAATCCTATATGTTTCATGTGTTGTCGGCGGTATAATTATCGTGTGTAACAAACAATGGAGAGAAAACACATGAAAAAAATATATTCTTTGGCTTTGGCATCTGTTTTTGTATGCCCGTTCGCTTTTGCGGGGGCTGGGATGAATAATAACAATATGGCAAACGCAACAATTACGACGACTACGGTTGTTGAACCTGTGGTGGATGCTATTGTAACGGTTAATCAAATTCCAAATATGACTGATAATCAAAATGTCGTTATGACAGGTTATTTAATTGAAAGTTTGGGTGACAAAATGTATGTGTTCCAAGATCAAACAGGAACAATTACTGTTGAAATTGAACCTGTGGTTTTGGGTGAATTGATTATTGTGCCGGATACAAAGATGAAAATAAAAGGCGAGGTTGATAAAGGTGATGATGGCGAAAGTGATATAATCGAAGTTGATTATATTACAACTATGTAATTTATGTTTTAAAAAATACCGCCAATTTGGCGGTTTTTTTTTATCTGTTTGTTAATTGTAATTCTATGCGACGATTTTTTTGTAACGATGCCGCGTCTTTGCCCAGTTCAATAGGATGCAAATCGCCAAATCCACTGGGAACCAGCCGGCGTTTGGACACACCGTTTTTAGCCAATTCGTCGACGACGGCACTGGCACGTAACATTGATAATTGTAAATTATTATGGTACGCGTGTGTTCCAGGAACGACAGGTTTGTTATCTGTATGTCCATCAACACGAATTATCCATTTAACAGACGGATCGATTTTTGATTCAAAATCTTTGATCGCATTAGCAATCGCACCCAGTTGTTTTTTCCCGTCTGCGGACAGTGTATATTTTCCGGATGGAAACAAAATATCACTGGAAATTATAAAGCGGTCACCATCTGGGCGCATAATTGTGCGGTTACCTAATGCTTCTTTGATTGCTTTGTAAAATTCTGATTGATATTTTGCCATTTCATTTAATTCGGCGACTTTGTCAGCCAATGCTTTATTTAATTGGTTTGACATCGTTATGTATTCAGCCTGGGCTGCGGCGGCATTTTCTTGGGCCTTGGCCAATTCCATACGCAGTTTTTCCATTTCAGCAGTTGATATTTGCAGTTGTGCGTCAGCCTGGGCATCCAATTTCTTTTGTAAATCATCGATTTGACTTACCAGGTTTGCACGTTCTGTTTTTTGACGATTTACCTGTTTTTCCAATTCCGCAATTTTTTCTTCGTATTGTGTTGATGTCAATGTGTTGTTTGTTTGTAATGCGTTAATTTGGTTTTGCAAATTTGTGGTTTTATTTTCCAGTTCTTGTAATTTGATTTCATACGCAGTACTCAAATCAACAAAACTCGATTCGTTAGAGTTTAATTCGTCACGTGCCAGTAATAATAGTTGTTTGGCTTGTTGTTCGTCGGCCTCCATCTGTTGAATCAATGCGGCTTGTTCGGCATTTGTTTGACGTAATTCGTTAACAGCGCGTTGACCGCTGTTTTTGTTAAATACACTGGTTGTTGTCCATAAAAATACAAAGACTATTAACAGAAAAATTAAAATGATGACCAGATTGGAAAATAAATCTACGAATCCTGGCCATGCATTTGCTTTTTCTTTATATCTGATGCTTAACATGAATTTCCCCCCTTGGTATTTTCTTTAATTTGCGGTGTTATGCTGTATGTCGGTTACCGCAGCAGTTATTTTTTGTGTATTTAAATCAATACTTGGTAATATGCGTGCCGTCACATCACAATCAACTGTATGTGTGTGTGCCGCCATATAATCGCCCAGTTCTGTGTAAATTGTATTTTGTGCGCGACCAACCAAGTGTGATAATAATCCCATAATTAAACTGGCCCCCAGGCCCAATAATGAACTGGTAAATGCGATTGCCATCCCAGATAGTGGTGCAGAAAGTCCAGATTTCATAGATGCGATGAGATTGGTGCTTTCTATATCCAGGCCAGAAATTAAATCACCAAATGCCCCAAGTGTGGTTACCAACCCCCAGAATGTTCCAAGTAATCCTAAAAAGATAAGTGCGCTGGTTATATAACGAATCGATTCGCGTGATTCGTCGAATCTTATGGCCACCATTTCCATCATACCGGATAATGTATCCGCATAAATACGACAGGGGCGTTTTTGTAAAACCAGTGCAACCTGGCGCAAAATATATGGTGGTAATGTTATATTGCGGCGACCACTGGTATATGCGGACAACCATTTATATTCAGGTAGCAAGCGCAACATTTCGTAAAAACATAGTCCAATTCCAAATAATCCTGTGCCGATAATAATCCCATTTATAACATAATTTGATGCAGCCAAAGCCATAAATTCATCATAAAAAACACCAAGTAATACGACAACCACCGTAATAAACAACGCCATAAAATTTAAAATCCTGTGAAATTGGTTTGTCATAAATTCCCTCTTGGTATCGTAAAAATGGTAGTAAATTTTGTAAAGGTGTGTCAACAACTTTGCGTGGGGATACAAAGCGCTTGTTTTATGTTCGTAAAAATGGTATGATTTCTTTGTAAAAAGGAGAAAATAATGCCAGTAAAAAAATCTGTTAAAAAATCAACTGTTCGTCGTAATCCTGATGTATCTAATGATAAAATGGTGCCATTTGGTCGTGCTGTGGCGAATTTTTTCAAAAAGTATGCACAATTTAATGGCGTCGCAACACGTGCAGAATATTGGTGGGCGATGTTGTTTTGGGCTTGCACTTTGTGTGTTTTGTTGGCATTGCCATTTGGTTTAAGGTCTGTTGGATTGGTTGGACTGTCCGTTATTGTTTTCATATTATTGTTTGTATTTTGTATCGGCACAGTTGTTCCTATGTGGGTGGTTTCTGCGCGTAGATTGCATGATGCTGGGTTTACGGCTAAATTATTGTGGGTGAATTTTGTGTTCTTTTTGTGCTCTATGTTGTTACAAAATGGGATGCCATTTGAATCTACTATAAAATGGCTGAGTTTTATGTGGAGCATAGTTATGTTTGTTTTGTTCGTGTTCCCATCAAAGAAACGTGATAATCCATACAGAAGTTAACAATATCTGTTGTAATATTCAAAAAAAGCGTCCGGGTGTGGGCGCTTTTTTGCTTGTTTCGTAATTCAAAAAATAGTAAAATGGTACATATGCAGGAGGAAAATAATATGCCAATAAAAAATACAAAATCTAAAACAGTTCGTCGTAACAATGTAAGTAACAATGGTGCAATGGTGCCATTTGGCCGTGCTGTGGCGAATTTTTTCAAAAAATATTTCACATTTAGTGGTGTCGCAACACGTGCAGAATTTTGGTGGGTGTTCTTGTTCTTAATAATTGTATCATTTATTCTCACGTTGGTTAGTGTTGGTGTTATGCTGGGGTTGCAGCCCACAGATGATCAGGTGTTGTTGGTGGCGCGGCGTGTGGTTGTTGGATTATTCACAGCAATGTATGTTGTTGTGATTGTGCCATGGTATGCTTTGATGTCGCGCAGATTGCATGATGCGGGGATTACCGCGAAATTGTTATGGATCAGTGTTGCGATTAGTGTGTGTACTTTATTTATGCCACATAACGGGGCAATTGCAGTAATCGATTGGGTTTGGTTGCTTATTATGTATGTTTTGTTCTTGTTCCCATCGAAAACAAAAAATAATCCATACAGAGCTTAAAATATTTATGGGTATTAAAAGGCGCCATTGTATATGGCGCTTTTTTACTTGATTTTTCTAAATTTTTGGACATAATATAGCCTGTTCCTGCTGATTGCAATGGTGCAGTCGGCCGAAGTACAACGTATTAAGACCAAAGGAAATAAAATGGCTTACTATGAAAGTGTCTTGGTTTTCCGCCAGGACCTGACCGAACCGCAGGTTAAAGAAAAAGCGGCTAAATTTACTGAAATTATCAAAGAATTGGGTGGTGATGTTAAATCCACAGAATTTTGGGGATTGAAAAATTTGGCATACATCATTCGTAAAAACCGCAAGGCTCACTATGTTTTGTTAAACATTGAATTGCCGGGTAACCAGGTTACTGAATTGGAACGTCGCAGTCGTATCGACGAAGATGTTATCCGTTTCTTGAACGTTCGTGTTGACGAATTGGCGACAACACCTTCGATTATGATGAAAAAGAATACAGATACCGAGGAGGCAGAATAATGGCAGTTCGTGCAGCAATTTATCGTAAAAAATCTAACCCTTTAAAGGGCAAGGTTATTGATTACAAAGATATCAAGACTTTGTCACATTATATCACAGAACGTGGTAAAATCGTGCCAAGTCGTATCAGTGGTGTTTCCCAGAAAGATCAACGTGCTTTGGCAACCGCCATTAAACGTGCACGTCATTTGGGGTTGTTACCATTTGTTCGCAACAACTTGGGTTAATTGGTTATAACGGCATATCTGGCTTGTTGTTTGTTCGTTTATGTACTACTTGTACACTGCACTTACAAACAACGGCGCATCTATACCGTTCTTCCCAATTTATAAAACAGGAAGAATAAATGTTTGGGTTGAAAAACTCTAACTTAAAAAATAAAGGACAGACAAAATGAAAGTTATTTTAACAGAAAAAATTACAAAATTGGGTAATATCGGCGATACAGTCGAAGTTAAAACTGGGTTTGCGCGTAACTATTTGTTACCAAATAACAAGGCTATGCGTTGGACACGTGAAAACGTTGCTTTGTTCGAAGCGAAAAAGGCTGAATTGGTCGCACGTCAAGAAAATACACGCAAGAAAGCCGAAAGTTATGTGGATGCGGTCAAGAACGCAAAATTCTATATGATTCGTCAGGCAGGTGATACAGGTCAATTATATGGTTCTGTGTCATCACGTGATATTGCACGTACTTTGAAAGAAGTGGCAAATGTATCTGTGGAATCAGCCCAGGTTTTGTTGGGCAGCCCAATTAAAACAATTGGTGCATTTGATACAAAAATCGCTTTGCATGCAGATGTGGTTGTGCCTGTGAAAATTTATGTCGCACAAACACAAGACGAAATCGAAGCTTTGGTTGCTGGTAAAAAATTGACTTTTGGTACCAAGAAAGTCGAAGAAGAACCAGTTGAAGAAAAAGCAGAAGAAGTTAAAGAAGAAGTCAAAGCAGAAGAAAAACCAGCCGAAGCTGCGGAAGAACCAAAAGCCGATGCTGAATAATTTTTGTGAACATTATAAAAAAACACCCGGAAATTTCGGGTGTTTTTTTATTTTAGTGATGTTGGCGGGAATGGAATGTTGAAACCCTTTCTTTGGTTTGTATAGGGCGATCCGGGGTGGCGGTTTCTTGAATGCGTTTAACTTTTGGTGTGAATGTTTTTGTGGAACGTTGGATCGCCGATTGTCTGGGTGTGCTTTCTGTTGATATTCGTACTTGTCTGGCGGGGGGTACCGCAGTTTTTGCAGTGGTGAACGCTGAAGAAATATTACCGAAATCAAATTTTTTGGCCGTGGTTGATTGTGTTGCATTGGTTGTGGGTTCCGTTGCATTTGTTGTGTTTGATTGATTGTTTGATGTTGATGCAGGTGTACCGTTATTATTATTTGTTGGGTTAGATATAGTATGATCGCTGTCTGTTTGTGTTGTGGGGTGTGCGCTTACTTGTTCTTTGAGTGATGTTGGTATGTTAATATTGTTATTTGATTTTTTTAATATATTTTTTAAATTTGATGCCGCTGTGTTCGCTTGGTCCAGGGCGGATTGCAAATTCGTGAGTAATGTATTGATGGTGTCTGTGTTATAATTGCCATCGTAATTTTGTGTTACATTATTTGGTATTTTATAATATTCTTTTTGTCCTTTGGCATTAACTTTATAACATTCAGATAAAGATTTCGCTCCATTAGCAGAAGACGGGTGGGTTATCGGACATTGAAATATGCCGTTGGGGTCATCTGCATCGCTCCAGCAGGCATTTATGTATACAAAGTCCCCATTCATAAAGCCATAAGCTCCAAAATAACCTTTATAAAGTTCTGAAAAATCTTCAAAATAGTATGTTGCTGGAGGACCAGGAAAATCACGATTTGCAATCCATGAATGACAAATAGATATGCCACCAGAGGTGCTACTAGTGAGATTCATTTTTGATGCGGGTTCGTTGCAATGATGTTTGATAATTGGTTGAAAGATTAAATTCTCCATTATTTAAACAAAAACATCCAGCAGGGCAAATCGTTGCACTCGCATTACCGCCACACAATACGGATACCATTATTGCAATACATATTAAACATTTTTTCATGTGATATCTCTGCTGAATAAATTTTACCAAAAAAAGATAAAAAAAGTAATATAAATATAATTATGAAATTAGAATCAAATGGCATTCCACTTGTTGGGCCAACACAAATTATTGATGAAAAACTGGGACTGTTTTTCTTATTTTAATATTTTTATTAATATCACGCCATTGCGGAGGATGTGGTTTAATCCATCGCGTTTATATGGTTTTAGTGTTGATTGACTCAAATCGATTTGTTTATAAAAATAACTGTCGAAAAGTTTTAATATACTGGATTGGCGGTTTTGAGCAACGGTCCAATGGTCACCCATTTCTGCATTATGCATACGTATTATGCACGATGTGTTTGGGTGTTTCAGGTATGCATCAATATAATTCCCAATTTGTGATACGGATAATTTTTTATAACTGATTATTTTTTTGTAATGAAAACTTATGTTGTATGTTTCTTGTAAGTATTTTTTTGTTTCCGCCAGTAAATCGTTCATTAATTCTATGGACGTGCCGTGATATAATACGTCCAGGAATTTATCGTTGTCATATAAATATTGCATTAAATGTTGAAAAAATGCGCAACTTTGTTTGTATGTGAACCTTGGAATTTTGCCAGTTGCGATTCTGGTCGCATTTATAATGGCATATATGGCGCAAAAATAATCGATTTGACCTTGGTAAAATGCTTTCATGATTGTTATTTCCTTTGATTCAATTTTATCAAGAAAAAGGTTGAATCACAAATGAAAAAAGTAATATAAATATAATTATGAAGTTGGAATCAAACGGTATTATTGTGTCGATGCGGCCCTTTGGCGAAAGGGATGCCGTTGCGCGTATCTTTACCGAAAATCATGGGGTGTTATCTGGGCTGTTGCGCGGTGCAGGGGCAAATTCTAAAAACAAACCCTTGGTTGGTCAGGTCGGTTCGGTTGTATGGAATGCACGTTTAGATTCTCAACTGGGTGTGTTTCATTTTGAATCGCAAAAAAATTTAGTAGCAACGTTAATGTTTGATAGTCATAGGTTAGCATTTATGAATTCTATGTTTTCTTTGATTGAAACATTATTGCCAGAACGTGAATCATGCCCAAGTCTGTATGCGTTAACTGTTGATACTTTGTGTGATATAAATTCAAATACGTATTTACAATGGGAATTGGGATTGTTGCGTGATTTGGGTTATGCGCTGGATTTCTCACATTGTTCTGGATGTGGGCGACCAGATAATTTGGTGTATTTGTCACCACGAACGGGCAGGGCTGTGTGTGATACATGTGGCGAACCGTATGCGGATAAGTTGTTCAAATTACCGGTAAATTTAAATGTGACATTGCGTTTTTTAGAAAACGTTTGTCGGCAACAAGATGTGTCAATTCCAAATTTTAGAATTTTTTTGCAAAAAAATTAAATCTTTACTTGCGTTTTGTTTAAATTGTTTTATCTTTATGTTGTTCAACAGAAAAGGAGAAAACAATGATTTGGACAATTTTAATCTTGGTTGTTGCCGTTGCTGCCTTTTTGTTCAGCGGAATGCTTGGCAAATCTGGCAAGGGTGGTGAACAGTCTTTATTGCAAAAATGTGTTAACGTGTTGGCGATTATTTTGATTGCTGGCAGTGTTGCTCGTTTGTATATGCCTTATTATTTGACATCTGTAAATCCTATGATTTTGCAGGATATGGCAAGTGGTTTGCAAGAACAACAAAATGCAGAAAAAAATAAAGCGATTCGCGCCGCTGTTAAAACTGGTGCGGAAAGCATGATGGCTGATGCCCCAATTTTGGGTAATGTTGATGCCAAAAATACAATCTTTGTTTGGACAGATTTCTCTTGCCCATATTGCCGTCGTGTTCATGGCGAATTGGATAGAGTGTTAAAAGAACGTGATGATGTTCGTGTTGTTATCAAAAACTTCTCTATTCATGGTGATTTGTCTGATGCTCCGGCTCGTGCTGTTATTGCTGCAAAGATTCAAGACAATTCAAAAGCTGCCGCTTTGGTTGAATCTTTGATGACAAAAGAATATTATTCACAAGACGATATGAAAGACAGAGACAAATTGGGCGAAAAAGTAAAAGCTAATGTTTTGAAATTCGCAACTGAGGCTGGTTTGGATGTTGCTCAATTGGAAAAAGATATGGAAGGTGATGTCGTTACACGTGAATTGGCAAATGTTCGTGGTATGGCACAACAATTTGAAATTAACGGAACACCATTCTTGATCATCAATGAAAAGGCTTTTCCTGGTGCAATTCCATATAGTCAAATTGTTGATGCTTTGAAATAATATTTCATATCAATAAATAAAATCGCCCGGGGATTCTGGGCGATTTTTTTGTATGACATATTTTTTTATCTGGTTTTGATTTTTTTTATGTATGGTAATGGATAAATTCCGGTGGGGATTTCAATTGTTTTTGTTGATGTTAATTTTGTGTCAATCCATTCGATGACAAATTTATCCCCAATGTTTAATTGCTTGGCCAATGTGTAATCTGGGGATAACATTGGTACACCCATCATGTACATACTGCGACCTATTTTATATTCAATCAAAATAAGTTCGTTTAAATCAGTGGTTTTGATACATGTACCAGTTTGTTCTTTTTTCATTTATATATCTTTTTTCATAATTACTGCATTATGACCGTTTTCATAATAATGTGGACGTGTACCTATGTTTGTAAATCCACTTTTTTGATACAAACTGATTGCAGGAATATTTGATTCATCGACTTCCAGGAAAATGGTTTTTGCACCATTTTGTTTCGCGTCATGTTCCATTAATTGCATTAATGCGGATGCAACACCGCCGCGACGCGCGTCTGGGCGTACACCAATGGATATGAGTTCGGCTTCGTCTGTGACGGTTCGCCAAACAATGAAACTGTTTTGACTGGCAATAATATCGCACCCAGATTTTTTTAAATCTGCGAAATCAGCTGCCTGCCATTTTTGTGTTTTTTCAGGAAAACATTCAGCATAAAGATTTTCAAGTTCAACATACATTTTATTTTCTCTGGTGTTTTTCTTCTGCGTAACTGGGACGTAGATACATTGGAATTACAGGTTCATCGTCGCCAGATTTTAATTTTTTTGCTACAATATCAGTGGCCAGATTTAAATTAAAAGGTTTGTGACCAACGGTTTGTGGCCAATCCATTTGCCGTGTTTCCAATTCTTCGATTTCCATGGTACATGGTTCCAGATTTTTTGCAGCCACAAAGAAATCACCACGTCCAGATTCAATTGCAACAAATGCGTTCGGCGTTTCCGCCAGATAAAGTTCAAAAGCATTTATTGGTATTACTGGAATGTTTAAGCCTAATCCCAAACCTTTTGCATATGCAATCCCCAGTCGTATGCCGGTAAAACTGCCAGGTCCAGTTATGATACCGATGGCGGTTAAATCAGACCATTTTACATTATTAGTTTGTAAAAATTTTTCAGTGGCATTTGGTAATGTGACGGCCTGTTTTTCTGCATCAATATGTGTTATTTTATCATTCAAAACTAAATCTATGCCGTTACCAGATGTGTTTATAATCAAAATCATGTGTTTGCCTGTTTTGTTATATTTATTGTGCGCGCATTCCAAAACCGATTTTATGTGTTATATCGCTGCAACTGCGAATCGATAATAAATCATCAATTTTTTCGATTGTGAATTCTGTTTTCTCGTCTATGCCGTTGTTGGCGAGTAATTGCCTGCGCAATAATGTGGCCAGTTCACGTTGTAAACCACGTACACCTTGTTCAGAAGTATAGTTGCGTATAATATGGCGGATGGCATCATCGGATATGACGATATTTTCGATTGCCCATCCATTATCGTCGGCAACGCGTTGTATTAAATGTTCGCGCGCGATTTTCAGTTTGTCATCTTCGCTGTACCCAGGAATATTTATGATTTCCATACGGTCTTTTAATGCGGATGACATATTTAAAGAATTTGCGGTTGCGATGAACAACACATTGGATAAATCAAAATCAACCTCTAGGTAATGGTCGCGAAATGTTTTGTTTTGTTCCGGGTCCAGAATTTCCAAGAGTGCAGATTCTGGATCGCCACGCCAATCGCGTCCCATTTTATCGATTTCGTCCAAAACAATAACAGGATTATCTGTTTTGCAACGTTTTAATGCGTCCATTATGCGGCCGGTTTGTGCGCCGATGTACGTTTTTCTGTGTCCACGAAAATGTGATTCGTCGGAAATCCCGCCCAGCGATATTCTTTGATATTTGCGTCCTAATGCGTTTGCAATAGATTTGCACAAAGATGTTTTACCAACACCAGGTGCACCGACAAAACATAGTATGCTGCCCCTGGGGGCACCAGTTTTTTTCATAACGGCGATGTGTTCCAAAATACGTTCTTTGACAGGTAACATCCCAGAATGTTCGGAGTCTAAAATCACGCGTGCTTTTTGTAAATCAATAGGCGCCTGGGCTGAATGTGTCCATGGCATAGATAATAATTCGTCCAGATAATTTTTTATCAAACCGCCTTCTTGGGACATTGGTGACATGGCGCGCATACGTTTCCATTCTGATTTCGCTTTTTCCATCACGTCAGCAGGTAATCCAGCGTTTTCAATTTTTTTACGCATGTTGGCGGTATCGGCTTCGTCATTATCCTCGCCCATTTCGTGTTGGATAGCACGAAGTTTTTCTTGTAATATAGCCTCTTTGCGTCCTTTTTCCATTTGTTGATTTATGCGGCGATTGATGCTTTCCTCTATTTTTGCGGTTTCAGCATTCAAGTTCACTTGTTCAAGCAAAATAATAAGTTTTTCGCGCCAACTGTTCGCAGATAAAATCTTGATAGCGGTATCTGTATCTATGTTCAGCATTTGAATTACACTGTCAATAAAAGCAGGCAGTGGGTAATTACGGACGACATTGTATATCTTGTCCATTTTGATTTTTTTTGAACCAGCCAAACTGCGTAAGTTTTCAGTGATTCTGTCACGCAGGGCGATTGTTTGTTCAAATTCATCGTCGTTTATAAGTGCTATTTTTTCGGCATGGCCCATAAAAATGCCGTCAACCAGTTGTATATCTGATACCTTGACAGCGTCCGTGGTGCGAATGATACAGTGCACGGAACCATCGGGCAGGTTTAAAACCTGGACAATATTGCCAATTGTGCCCGTGTCGTACATATCATCGGGACATGATGGGTACCCCCAAGAACGTTGTGGTACCAAAATAATTTTTTGCCCGAAATTTGATGCTGTCTTTAAACAATCAACAGATGCAGGATTGTCTAAATAGATAGGCATGGTTAATCCTGGGTGAACAACTAGATCGCGAAGTGGTAAAATATAATTTTTCATAGCACATTAAATATAGATTGTTTTTGATTTTTTTCAAGATAAAAAACCTCAATAAAATTTATTGAGGTTTTTAAATTTTTTACCATCTGTAAAAAATTAACGACGGCGATATCCGTTGCCAGAAAAAGACGCGTTGTTGCTGGACGAAGAACGTTTTGATAAATA
>Ga0310696_10000796_pt1 | contig 47048 bp, 36 predicted proteins | sample AusTroGonzalo_MG_4_FD_203885 | JGI IMG/M metagenome (GOLD analysis project Ga0310696, IMG submission 203885) | Bovine rumen microbial communities from tropical cattle in Woodstock, Queensland, Australia - Gonzalo_02 (v2) (version 2) | ecosystem: Host-associated > Mammals > Digestive system >... | reverse complement strand
ATCTTTCGTTGTCCAAAAGGGTTGAGGGTGCGTCCCGCCGATTGCAAAGCGGGGAAATTATAATATACTATAAAAACGCATAAAGTCAAGTTGAAAGCCCGGAAAAGGCAGGGTTTCCCGTTGCGGCGACGGCAAAGCGGAGACTCGGGACTCGAAAAACGAATCCCCGACTGTTACGCCGTTTTCGCATGAGATCCGGTTCCCGAAATCCCCGGTTCTTTTCGTGTTTTGTAAAAAAGTACATGCTTTCGATGATTTATTCGCGTATCGGAGGATTGTATTTTCCCGGGTTTGCTGTATAGTAATGAAAAACTGAATCCGCGCCCGCAGCGCGCACCCGTTTCCCGTTCGCATTCTCAACCCCTAACCAGACAGGAAAAAAGTATATGAAACCGCAAACCTACGGCTTCCTCGCCGGCGCCCTGATGCTCCTCTCCACGCCTCTCCTGGCCCAGAACCCGATCATTCGGGACAACTTCTCGGCCGACCCGTCCGCACACGTCTTCAACGGACGCGTGTATCTGTATCCGTCGCACGACATCCCGGCTCCGTACGACTACAACCGCAAGGACTGGTTCTGCATGGCGGACTACCACGTGTATTCCTCCGACAACCTCGTCGACTGGGTCGACCACGGCGTGATCGTGGACCAGACCTACGTGCCGTGGGTGAACACGCGTTCCTACAGCATGTGGGCCCCGGACTGCAACGTGAAGGACGGCAAGTACTACTTCTACTTCCCGGCGAACAACCGCATCGGCCTTGCGACCGCCGATCAGCCCTACGGTCCGTTCCGCGTCGAGGAACAGCCGATCCAGGGCGCGAACGGCATCGACCCGTGCATCTTCATCGACGACGACGGCACCCCGTACCTGATCTGGTCCGGCATGGGCATGCAGATCGCCAAGCTGAAGGACAACATGAAGGAATTCGACGGGCAGTCCAGAGCCATCCAGCACAACACCCCGCAGAGCGGCATGAAGGAAGGTCCGTTCATGTTCAAGCGCAACGGCATCTACTACTTCACGTTCCCCTGGGCGGAAAAGGAGCGCGAGACTCTGGCGTACTGCATGGGCAGCAGCCCGTACGGCCCGTTCGAGTACAAGGGCAAGATCATGGAGCAGTCCGAGACCGTGTGCTGGACCAACCATCACTCCGTGGTCGAGTTCAACGGCAAGTGGTATCTCTTCTACCACCACAACGACTACTCGCCCTACTTCGACAAGAACCGCTCCGTCTGCATCGACGAGATCACGTTCAACGAGGACGGCACCATCAACCTCGTGAAGCCCACTCTCCGCGGCGTCGGCGTCTCCAAGGCCACGCGCGAGATTCAGATCGACCGCTACTCCTCCGTCGGACCGGAGAACGTGAAGATCGACTTCCTGAACTCCGACCGCACGTTCGACGGCTGGAAGGCCATCTTCTGGAACACCACGGAATACCGCCAGCCGATCTACCTGACCTACGACCGGGTTGATTTCGGCGATGCCCCGCTGAAGTCCGTCACGCTCCGCTGCCACTCCACCGCGGGCGGCGTCATGGAACTCCGCGCCGACGGCGCACAGGGCCCGCTCCTCGCCTCCGTGACGATCCCCGGCAAGCCCGACTGGACCGAGGTCGTCTGCCCGCTCCAGACCAGCGACGTGAAGGGCGTGCATACGCTCTACGTGAGCATGCGCAGCGGCAACCACATCGAAGTCGACTGGGTGCGCTTCAATCCGTAAGTCCGATCCGATCGGGATATTCTTTCCGCCGTGGCAGATGTCGTCAAACACATCCGCCCGGCGGAAATTCCATATTTAAAACAAAAAAGCCGGGCATTTTCCCGGTCCGCATGTTCTGAGGAGGGACGGTCTGTGTGTCCGGCGGGATAAGTGCGTTTGGCGTTTTCCGCCCGGATGGGGTCCGGCGGCGGTGCGTTCAATCAAGTTCCGCCCGCACGAAAAGCCTGTTGTCCCGGATTTCGACGGAACGGAATTTGAGCGGGAGCGGCAGGATCCGCTCCGGGGCGAAGGACAACACGGCGGCGGATTCCTTTGTCAGCACCCCGCGCGTCACATTTTCCAGAATGCCGACGATGCTTCCCTGCGCGATGCGGAGCAATCCGTTTCCGATGCGGTTGCTCGCGAGTCGCACGATCTCGATCAGGAGTCTGCCGGAGTCGTCGCAGGACAGCCCGATCTGAATATTGGTCCCGAGGACGAAGCTCTGTTCAAACGAAAAGAGGCCGTCGTCGGTGAGGCGGAAATCGCTCAGTTTGCCGAGGGCGTCCTCGCCGGTGACGGCGTGCGCCGCCCCGACAAGACGGTCGATGTCCCGGGCGTCAAGTTCAAGCGAGATCATGGGCGGTCCCTTCAGTCGAGCTTGACTTCGGCGTCCACGCCGTCCCGATCCATCTTCAGGTCCAGGTCGCCGGAAACCGTGTCGTACGCGATCCGGCTTTTCAACGCCAGTTCCGCATCCCGGACCGCAATGGTCTTTCCCTTGATGTTGAGCTCAAACTTCCCGTCGTTGCATTTTACTGCGGGACAGAAAGCCTTCAGGACGTTTTCGATATCGTTTTTTTCGATCCGGATCTTCATGCGAGGGTTTTCGTCGAGGAAAGCGCGGAGCAGGCGAGGACGGGGGTCACTCTTCTTCCTGCTGCTGTTTTTTGCGTCCGATCACGATCTTTCCGTCGGGCACCTGAAACACGTCTTCGCTAAACGTGACATTGAGCTCGAATTCCTTCAGCAGGATGACATCGTGCCGGTCTTCGCCGATGGTCGTCTTGGTGATGGTCGGCATGAGCACGCCGCTGCGCTTCTCGAAGCGGTCGGGCAGGGCGACATAGAGGTATTCCTCTCCGTCGTCGGTGTACAGGATGGTCTCCAGTCTGACGGTGATGAACCGTTTTGCGTCGACGTACATCACGTACGGGGCGATCTCGATGTCGTCGACGCGGCAGACCACGCGGTAAAGGCGTTTCCCGTTGTCATAGACGGTGGAGATATCGATGGTGCTGAACACGTCCTCGAGGTTGGTGTTCGGGTGGGTGAACGAGTTGAAAACGTGGAAAAGGCGGAGCTGATGTCCGGTAATCTCCGTAGCCTTGCTCTTCTTCGGGTCGATCGTCCAGGCGCGGCCGCCTTTGAACAGCAGCGAGGCGAACGGTTCGCCGTTGCGGTAGGAGATCTGGCGCTCGAAATCGGGCTTGCGGAACTTGATTTCGGTCTCGTACTGGTCGACGGACGTCTTGGTGCGCTGGCTGAACGGGTTGTTGTCCATATCCTTTTCGGACTCCTCCACGACCACTTGGCGGAGGATGTAGGATTTGGCGTTCTTGAACTTGCCTTCCGGGTCGGTCGCAGCTTCCATGTGCATGATAAGCTGTTCCACCGTGAGGTCGGCGGGCTCGCCCGGGACGTTCAGTCCCAGCATTTCTTCGATTTCGACGTCCGAAAGCCTGCATGCCGGAAGCATGGCGCAAAGGACGAAAAGGAAGAGAACGGAAGAGAGCAATCTGGTCATGGGAGAAAACCTTTCCGGAAAAAGTTTGCAGAAAAAGAAGTCAAACAGCAATATACCACAAACTCGGCTTAAATCAATAGCGCCACGTATTTTTTTCGGAAAAAACATGCCTTCCGCGGCGGGATGGAGTGTTTCCCGCATGTCTGCCGGCGGGCGCGTATCCGCTTTTCGATCTTCGCGGAATCTCAGGAAAAAAGCCCCCTGTGTCCTGTCTTCGTCGGGATTCGCCGGATGAGGCGGCATTCGGGAAGTCCACAATTCTTCTTTTTTTTTGCGGCCGGATGATTGGAAAAACCCCGGAATGGTGCTATATTACCTTAAGACTACCAGAAAAACACCATTTCCCCCCTCGAATCGGAGACAGAACGGCTATGAAAAATAAGTCCCTGCGCTTTGACTGGCATAACAAGACGTTCAATATCTGCCTGGCCGCCGTCGGCGTGATCCTGCTCGCATACATCGCTTACAATTCCCTGGTCCTTCGCGCCAACATGAAAGAGATGGACCATGCCCGGCAGGAATATCAGGATTATACCCGGGCGAAGGACCGTATGCGAACCGGTTCGGACAACCTGACCGAGTGCGTGCGCTGCTACGTGACGACCGGCGACGTTCATTACCGCAATGAGTATTTCGGGGAACTCCACGAGTCGAAAAACCGCGAATTCGGAATGAATCTCCTTGAGCGGCCATCCGACGAAGACAACGGATGGCTGGGGTGGACCGAACGCGAGATCAGGGAACGGGAAAAAAACGTGGAGGCGATCAAACAGGACTTCCTCAAAGCAAAGAAGTATTCCGACGAGCTGGTGAACGTGGAATGTACCGCGATGCGCCTGGTCGCGACGCAGGCGGAGCTCGCCGACAGGAACTATCCGCAGATGTTGAGAGACGCCGTGCTCTCCCCTGAGGACATTGATCCTCAGTTGCTGAAAGATGCCAAGGTCTCTGTTGAGGATCTTGATCTTCAGTCGATGAATGACGCCAGTCTTTCCGCCGAGGATTTCAGTGCGGTATATCGCGGCCGGAAACGGATGGCGATAAGAATGCTGTTCGACGACAATTACGCGAAGGCGAAGCGGAGCATTTACGATGCGCTGGACAACAGTCTGACGGGCGCGGCAAAGCAGGCGGAAAGCCGCCGCAGAAACGCTTCCGTGAGAGAGCGCAACCTCTGGATCAACCAGATCGTTTCCATGACGCTTTTCGTCGTTACCTTCCTGCTGCTTCTCATCTGGTCCGAGAAGCTTTTCTCCCGCAGGACCGCTTTCCTCCAGCAGATGCTTGACACCATCCCGCTTCTCATTTTCCTGAAGGACCGGAGGACCAAATGCTATGTGGGCTGCAATCAGGCTTATTCCGATTTTCTCCACCGGAACGGAATCGAGGACCCGAAGGGCAAGACGGACTACGATTTCCTGAGTCCCGAGACGGCGGATGAGTTCGTGAACAACGACGAGGAAGCGCTCGGCAGAGACGAACCGTCCGTGTTTTACGAGAGCATGCCCGGCGCCATTGGGCAGACGCGATATTTCCGTTCGACCAAGCTCGGCATCAAGGATTACGAGGGGAATCCGTGTTTGCTCGGCATGGCGCTCGATATGACCGAGGAGCGCGAAAGCCAGCTGAACAGCGAAGCCATCGAGGAGGCGCTGATGACGCTCCAGCAGGAGCCGTTGCTTGCGACCCCGGTCAAGATCCTTGAGATCATCCGGCGCAGATTGAACGCGGATTACTGCTACATGGCACGCTGCAACGAGGAGGAAAGCACCATTTCCATCGACCCCGAGGCGTTTGTCATCCGCGGCGGAGCCAATTTGCCGAAGCGAATTTCCTCCCGAATCAGCTCGGTGGCCGAGCAGATCGACCGCGTCCGTCTGCTCGGAATCTGCACGCTCGGCGAAGACGAATCCGCCAGGATCCGCAAGGTCTTTAACATCGACCGGACCGCGCAGAATACTCCCCGGGCCGTCATCCATGTGGCAGTGCGCCTGACGGTGCAGGGGGAATTCTGGGGGCTTCTTTCCGTAGCATATGTTTCCCGCCGCGAATTGAGCGAACAGGAGAGGCATTTCCTTCAGAAGTGCGCCCGCATTTTCGAGTCTTCCCTTGAACGCACGATCATCTATGATGCGCTCGCAAAAGCGAAAAATGAGGCGATTTACGAGGGCAATATCTCCAGCAGCGTCCTCAACCTGATGCCGATCCCGTGCGTCGTGAAGGATCCCGGAAACGAATCCCGCTACATCCGCTGCAACCGCGCCTTCGCCTCGCTTCATCACATGGAGCCTTCCGAAATGATCGGCAGGCGCGACGAGGATTTCTATGCAGACGAATCCCTCGCCGTCATCCGGCGCACCGACGCAGAAGCTATGGCAAAACGCGAAATGATCCACTTCGAGGATACCTGCCTCTGGGGCGACTGCAACCGCCGCGTCTTCCTCTACTGGAAGCTTCCGATGACCCTGAAGGACGGCCGCACGCTCCTCTTCTGCGTGGCTCAGGATGTGACCGAGATCAAGCAGAAGATCAACACCGAGCACTTCCGCAACGAGATCACCGCCTTCCTGCTCGGACATTCCGAACCCGAAGAGCTGCTCGACTTCGTGGCGAAACGCCTCATCGAGACGCTCGGCTGCCAGCATGTGCTCCTGCACAGGCATGACGGCACGCGCCAGGACTGGTTCCCGGACGACGAACACACCTACTGCAACAAATGCGTCGACTGCCCGCTGAAGACCGCAGATCCCGAACTCTTCTGCCACAACGGAAACGTGGTGCTGAACGATGCCAATATCTCCGAGTTCCCGCTGCCGGACAACTGCCCGACCAGGATCCTCATCGCCCGCCAGATCTTCTTCGAGGGCGACGAATGGGGCAAGATCGGCACCCTCTTTACCGGCGACGCCTTCGAGTCCCTCGGTTTCTGCGAGGAGCTCCTCGAACAGGTCGCGAACGTCGTTTCCGTCTGCATCGAGCGCAAGGCCCGGAACATGGTCATCAAGCGTCAGAACGAGGAGGTCATCCGCATCAACCGCCAGCTTCAGCTTGCGCGCGACCGCGCCGTTGCCGCCGAAAACGCCCGGAGCTATTTCTTCTCCTGCATCAGCCATGATGTCCGCACTCCCCTGAATGCCATCATCGGTTATGCCGAACTGCTGAAGAAGGGCATCCGGGACGAAAAGGAACAGGCCGGCGCCTACGATGCCATTACCATGAGCGGACGGTCCCTGCTTCAGCTCGTCAACGACATGATCGACCTCGCAAGACTCGAATCCGACACGCTTGTCATCGAGCCGGTCCTCACCGACCTGAACGATATCGCCGCGAAGGTCCTTCATTCCTTCGACATCGCCGTCGCCGGAAGGCCCGTCACGATCCGCGGCGAGTGGGACGACGCCATGCCGTACCTCGAGATCGACCCGAAGCGCATCTGGCAGATTCTCTTCAATCTGCTGGACAACGCCGTCAAGTTCACCGAACACGGCGAGATCGTCCTGAAGCTCGCGTTCGAGCAGGAAAAGGACTCCGACCGGGGTGTCTTCTCCGTCGTCGTTTCCGATACCGGCAACGGCATGAGCGAGAAGGAACAGAAATGCGTCATGCAGCCCTTCGTTTCTTCCGAGAACGGCGAGCATGAGACCAGCACCGGACTTGGCGTAGCCATCAGCCGCCACCTCGTCGAACGCATGCACGGGACCATTGAACTTCGTTCCGAATTGGGCCGCGGTTCCGTCTTCGACATCCGCATCCCCGACATCAAGTTCTCCAAACGCACGAACAGCTTCCCCAGACCCGGCAGCCTGATCGACTTCCACGGCAAAGCCCGCGAAGCGCTCCGCGTCCTCATCGTGGACGACGTCCCCCTGAACATCTCCGTCCTCCGGGCCATGCTCCGCAAGAACGGCGTGAACGACATCGTATGTTCCGTGAACGGCAGGGATGCCCTCTCCAAGATCCGTGCGGATGTAGCCGGGTTCGACCTGGTCCTCACCGACCTCTGGATGCCCGAGATGGACGGCAGGAAGATGCTGCGGGAGCTTCGTTCGGATTCGCGCTTCAAATCGCTCAACGTCATCGCCATTACCGCCGACGTCGACGCGAAGGACGAGTGCATGAAGCTCGGGTTCAGCGACGTGATCTTCAAGCCCGTCACCATCGCCAGGATCGTCAATTTCCTTCCGCCTGCCTCCGCCCCGCAGCAGAAATGATGCGCTCACGCGCGCTCCTCAACCATGACGGACTCCGTTGAAACATCCGAAAACGGCGCGGGAACGCCTTCCGTTCCGGCGCGGAAGCCCTGCCGCCGCGGACGGCTTGTCCTGGCTGCGGCTCTGGTCCTGCTCTTCCTCGCGCACCTTGCCGCAGACGTCTTCGTGGCGGAACGCCGCCCGGAATTCTTCCTGCACGACGACGGAAACGAATACCTCGCCGGAGTCCGGTCCTTCGCGGAAAACGGCACGTTCATGGCCGGAGAGGAACGCTATTACGAGGCGCCTCGTTCCCGCGATATCCCGGAGGCTTTCCGGCCGCCGCTCTTGGCGTTCCTGGCCGGACTCCTCGCGAAGGTCCTCGGCGATCCCATGACCGCCGCAGCGGTGTTCACGGCCCTTTCCGCCACATGCCTCGCGTGGGCCGTCTTCCTGATCGCGCGGCGTCTGGGCGGCACGGCTGCCGGGCTGATCTCCGCCGCCCTGGTCACGTTCCATCCGCTTTTCCTGACGTTTTCCCTGCGTTTCTCTTCCGAATGTTTCTTCATCCTGATGCTGGCGGTATATATCCTGGCCTGGACGGAGCTTGATTCCCGCTGGAAGTACCCTGTCATGGGCGTTGCCGCCGCACTTGCCTGCGGCGTGCGTCCGACTGCATTGCTCCTTCTGCCCGCGTTCGGCGTGTTCCTGCTGCTTCGCTGCGTGTGCGGGAAGTTTTTCCGGGACGGGACGCAGGACTCTTCATCCGCGAAACGGTCCCTGATCGGCTACGCGGTCTATGCGGCGGCGTTCCTGTTGTTCCTGAGCCCGTTCTGCATCCGCAATCACATGAATTACGGTTCGTGGAATCCCGCAGGATGTCTCGGCGGATTCAATATGTTCGTGGGAAACAACCGGGATAACGTACTGGCCTACCGCGCCCCGGACGGAAAGACGTTTCTGGAGCATCAGAACGCCGGCTGGGAACGCGCCATCGCGTTCGCGAAGGCCATGCCGCGCGATCTGTCGCCCGTGGAGCAGGACAGGCGGTTCCGGGCCGCGGCCATGGAGGAAATACGGCTCACGGGCGCGGGCGGTTTCGCCTGCATGAGTCTGGCGAAAGCCTGGCATTTCGTCCGGCCGTGGCCTCTTCACGGCGCACACTCCGCCCCTGTTTTCTGGTTGATCTGCCTCTCCGAACTTCTTCTGTATGCGGGCGGCGCGGCTGGCGTCCGGCTTCTGCGTGAAAAACGCTCTTTGCTGCTTCTGCTGCTGATGATCTTGTGCGTGGGCTGGTCCGCCCACACGTTCGTGCACCTTCAGATGCGCCACCGGGTGCCGTTTCTGGATCTCCCGCTGGTCCTGCTCGCCGGCGTTGCCTTCGGACAGATTTTCCGCGCCGTCGTTTCCGTGTTCAGGCCGCATGCGTCGGCCCGCGGCAAATCCGTCCCGGGATCCTCCCGGACTGTCTGAAATAACCGTTCCTTTTTTGTCCCTGCACCCTGTGGCGTAATGCGCCCGTGAGCAGTCTCCGTCCCCGTTCGAAACGCAAAAAAACGCCCGAAGCCGATTCTGATGCCCGGCCGGGCGTTCTCTGTCCCGCTGCCCGCAATTCTTCTCCGGCGATCCCGCCGGGCAGCTGCGGACAGCGCACGATTTCGATGAAAAACTTCCGATATCCTGTTTGCCTGCGCCGCCCGGATCAGGGGAATGCCGGGGCGGCGCAGGGCGTCATGTTACCGGTCAGGCCTGGGGCTGTTCGACGGGCACGACATCGTCCGCCTGAAGTCCCTTTTTCCCTTCGCCGACCGTAAATTCAACGAGCTGGCCCTCTTTCAGGGTGCGGTAGCCGTCCGCCTTGATGGCGCTGTAGTGGACGAAAATGTCCGGTGCGCCTTCACGCTCGATAAATCCGAAGCCTTTTGTGTTGTTGAACCATTTGACTTTACCTTGTTCGCGTTCGCCCATGTTTTCTGCCTTCGATCTTGTTGCACCCGGGGGTTGTTTATTGAACAGCGACGGAATCGTGCCCGGGCGCACAGGTCCAGTCGCCGGATCCGCATGTACGCCGGGGCGCGACCGTACGGCGTTCCGGAGAACGCTTTTGCGGGTCCTGCGGATATTATACCTTACAAAACGGAAAAAAAGAAGAGAAAAAAATGGGAAAAAGGAAAAAAAGCGCAAAAAAAGCAGAAAAAAGCAAAGCTGGAAACGTTAGTTAACGTCAATTTGCTCTGTTTTATACAAACAATCTTGTACAAATGGTTTTTTTCGGCATGAAGTCGTCTCGCTGAATATGACGCTTCGGACGCCGCCGATTCCGTCCCGGCACGGGAAAGAAGTTTAACCCGCTGAAAGAAAAAAACGGACTTGTCCGGGAAAAAAAATGTGCCGGATCGTTGCAGCCGGGGCGTTCGTGCACGATCGTCCACGGATTCCGGCGTCCGCGCCCGCGTCATTCCGGCGCGGGGAAGATGAATTCCTTCCGCCGGATCCGGGGTGTGAGGCCGATCTCGTGCAGTACCTTCGCGCAAGTCAATGCATCCTCCAGCGCATTGTGGTGTTGGAAACGGATGCCGAAATACGCCGCTACGGAATTCAGGGAATGCGATGCGAGTTCCGGCAGGGTCCGACGGCTGGCATTCAGGCTGCATACGTAGGGGAACCGCACGGGCGGCAGGTCGTAGATGTTCAGCACGGCCCGCAGATGTCCCAGGTCGAACGGCGCATTGTGGATGACCACGCAGTCCGCCGACAGCAGAAGTTCGCGGAGCTCCGGCCAGACCGCGGGGAATTCCTCCGCGCCTTCCAGTTCGGACGTGCCGATCCCGTGCACGCGCTGGCAGAACGGGTCCATCCAGTTCAAGTCCCGGTGCGGCCGCACAAGGCGTTCGAGCAGTTCGCCCGGTTCGCCGTCGTGAAGGATTCCGCATCCGACGGCGCAGATGCTCCCGGCGCAGCCGTTTGCCGTCTCGAAATCAAGTCCCGCCAACCTCATTTGCCTGTTCGGTCTTTCCTCTTCTGTTTTGCTGTTGCATACATATCATACCATGTTTTCTGCCGTATTGCAAATCGCGAACACTGTTTTCCGTCATTTTTTCAGGCAGGCGATCATTCGTGCCGAAATTCCCCCGTGCGGGAGCGAAGCCCGGTATCGCAGCCGTGGAGGCGCGGCCTTCCTTTGGAGCGGTTCTCCGCGAGCGCATCGCACAGATCCAGGAGCGACTGGAACGCCGTCCAATGTTCCGGCAGGGTGCTGCCGCCGCAGACCTGCTTTACGGACTTCTCGCCGTCGAACAGCTCCAGGCCCCAGCCGGGGCCGTCTGCCGCGGGCGAGGAATAATCGTCGTCCCACGTCTCGAAATCGCAAGCGTCGAGCTTCAGCTTCAAAACGTCCAGCAGGGGCCGCGTGAGGCGTCGCCAGTTGACTTCGCCGCGGAGACCCGATTTCACGGTAAGTTCGCCGATCCCGCCGAAATCGACGGTCAGCACGTTTCCCCGGTCCTGCAGGTCCGATTCCCGGTAGACCAGCTTGTCGAATTGCATGTGCGGATCCTTTCCGTTCAGGCGCAGGCGAGTTTCAGGATTACAGCGAGGGAGACGGCACAGACGATGACGAATCCGAGGTCTTCTGCGACGAGGTTCAGCAGGATATTCAGGGCGGCGGCGGTTTTTTCTTTCATGATGACAGCTCCTTGATGAAATGTTATCGGTTCGGCGGAGAAATCGGCCGGTCCCGGCTTGACTTTTTCCGTGTTTGCGAGTATAATATAGCACGGCACACTGTCATGGAGTGTCAGTTTAAAAAACAAAGGCGAAAAAAATGAAAAAAAGTTCCCCTCAAAAAACTCCGGCGCTCCGGGCAAAACGCGGTCCGGCCACGAAACGGCCGCGCACGATGCCGCCGCGCATCCAGGTCTTCCGTCTGGCGCGGATCGCCGCGCTCCTGAAGAAAAACAGTTGTCCGACCGCGGAGAAGCTGCTCAAGGAATACGAGTCGCTCGAATTCGAGGAGGGGAAGACCATTCGCGCGAAATACAGCCTTCGCACCGTGTACCGCGACATCGATACGCTGCGGAACGACTTCGGCTGTCCGGTCGCGTACGACCGCGCCAACAAGACTTACTATCTCGAAGACCGCAACTGGGAGTTCAACTGCCCGGCGCAGCTGTCCGAGTCGGCCATGCTCGCGCTCGTGATCGGCGGACGTATCGCCGAGGAAGTGTTTCCCGACCCGGTCCGGGCGCGGATCGCCAGGGCTGTGGACGAGATTCTGAAGGGAAACAGCCCGGATTTTCTGGAGACGACACTCGTTCGTTCTCTGAAGGTGTTCGCCGAGGCCGGAGCCTCCGAGGAGTCCCGCATCTTCGCGGTGGTGTTCGAGGCGTGGCAGAAGCACCGTCGTCTGCGGATCGTCTACGACGATATGAGGGGCGGCGTGGTCGAACGCGACGTGGATCCGCACGTGCTGTTCCTCTACCTGCGCGAATGGCGCATTAAGGCGTTCTGCCACCTGCGGAACGAGCCGCGCACCTTCGTCATCAACCGCATCCGGAACGCCCGCATGCTGCCCGAAACGTTCCTGCCGGACTACGGCATCATCAACTCCGTCACGCTCGACACCCTTGTCGGCTTCCGGCGGCTGAAGGACGTGAAGATCCGTTTGGCCGGCGATGCCCCGAAGTTCGCGCGATCCAACCGGATGCACTCGAAGCAGCTCGTCCGGCGGAAAAAGGACGGCACGTGGATGTTTGAACTGCCCGAGGTCGCCGCGGAAGTCATCGTGCCGTGGATCCTCTCGCAGAAAGGCGAGGCGGTTCCGCTCGGTCCGCCGGAGCTCATCGGCGCGGTCCGCAAAGCCGCCCGGGCCACACTGGACAGCCTGCCGCCCGCGCCGTGACCGGGCCTGTTTGAAAAAAAGGATTGCCGTGATATATTATTCCATCTCAAAAAACACGCGAGAGAACATGAAAACGGTCATCATCCACGGACAAAGCCACAAAGGCTCCACATATCACGTCGCGCACATGCTGGCGGAAAAGATCGGCGGGGAAACGACGGAATTCTTCCTGCCCGCGGACTTCGGCGAATTCTGCACGGGTTGCAACCAGTGCTTTTTCAAGGGCGAAACGGTTTGCCCGCATCACGGCAGGCTCGCCCCCATCACGGACGCGATGGACGCGGCGGACGTCGTGATCCTCGCAAGTCCCGTCTATGTGTACCATGTCACGGGCGCGATGAAGGCATTTCTGGATCACCTCGGATTCCGGTTCATGGTGCACCGGCCGGAGGAGTCCATGTTCCGCAAGCAGGGCGTGTGCCTCTGCACGGCCGCGGGCGGCGGCATGAAGTCGGCCCTGAAGGACATGGAGCACAGCATGTTCTTCTGGGGGACCGCCAGAGTCTGCAAGTACGGGCCCGGCGTCGCCGCCGCGAACTGGGAAGGCGTCAGCGACAAAAAGAAAGCCGCCATCGACAGGGCAACCTCGCGGCTTGCGGGGAAGATCGTGCGGCGACACGGAAAGGTCAAACCCGGCCTGAAGACCAGATTCTTCTTCAACGTGATGCGCCTGGTCCAGAAGAAAGTGCGCATCTGCCCGTGCGACGTCGAATACTGGACGGAAAAAGGCTGGCTCGGAAGCAAACGTCCGTGGGACTGAGCGGAGCCGGGCACGAAGCATAAAATCGGGGCTTGCGAGGTTTTGAGCCCGCAAGCCCCTTCAGATCGAACGGGGAAGGGAGGAACGTCTCAGCCCTTGAATGCGGCGAGGGATTCCTCGACGCGGGCGAGCTTGTCCTTCAGGTCGGCGAGCTGCGTCTTCACGTCTTCGACGACTTTCGCCGGGGCGCGGCTGACGAACTTCTCGTTGGAGAGCTTCGCCTCGGCGGCCTTGATCCAGCCGGTGAGCTCGGCTTTCTGTTTCGTGAGCTTCTCGCGCTCCGCTGCGGGGTCCACGAGGCCCTTCAGCGGCAGGAAGATCGCGCCGGCGTCGCAGACGATGGAGGGCGCGGGCGTGCCGTCTTCCGAGGCGTAGTTTTCCAGCGAGACGCTGATGAGGGAGGCATTCAGCATGGCGGTGAGGGAATCCATCTGTTCGCAGAGGGAGTCCAGGATCTCCTGCGAGGCGGCGCGGATGTGGTATTCGATGCGCTTGCCGGGGGCGATGTTGTTCGAGAGCCTGAGGTTGCGGCCGGCGGAGATGAGCGCGTACTTGTCGGCGGTCATTTCGGATATCTTGTCGGCATTGGCGGGCAGCGCGAGGTCGGCCGCGGGGAAGGCCGCGGTCATGATGGACTGGCCGTCGGCGAGGAATCCCATGCGGTGCGCGAGCTCCTCGGTGATGAACGGCATGAAGGGGTGCAGGAGGCGGAGGAGCTTCCAGAGCGCGTAGTCGAGCACGGCGAGCGCCTGTTTCTTTGCTTCCTCGTCGGCATTGAAGCGCGGCTTGCATGCCTCGATGAACCAGTCGCAGAAGTTGTTCCAGACGAGCTCGTAGATGTCGTGCGCGGCGGAGTGGAACCGGAATTCGCGGAGCGAGGTGTTCACGTCCGCGCAGGCTTTTTCGAGCGTGTTCAGCAGATGGAGTTCGTCCTGCGTGAGCTTTTCGACGGGGATCGCGAGCTTGTCGAACGATTCGGAGACGGGGCCCTGCATGGTGCGGAACCGGCATGCGTTCCAGAGCTTGTTCGCGAAGTTGCGTCCGAGTTCGCATTTCTCGTTGGAGTAGCGGATGTCCATGCCGACGGGCGCGATGTAGACGATGGAGAAACGGAGCGCGTCGGCGCCGTAGGTCTCGATGACTTTCAGCGGGTCGGGCGAGTTGCCGAGGGACTTGCTGAGCTTGCGGCCGAGTTCGTCGCGGATGATGCTGGTGAAGTAGACGTTTCGGAACGGCAGGTCGCCCTTGAACTCGTAGCCCGCCATGATCATGCGTGCGACCCAGAAGAAGATGATGTCCGGGCCGGTCACGAGGTCGTTGGTCGGATAGAAATACTTGAGCTCGGCGGTGTCTTCGGGCCAGCCCATGATGGAGAAGGGCCACAGCCAGGAGCTGAACCACGTGTCGAGCACGTCTTCTTCCTGATACCAGCCGTCGCCTTCGGGAGGATTCACGCCCACATAGACTTCGCGGTTTTCATCGTTCACGTCGCCGCGGTACCAGGCCGGGATGCGGTGCCCCCACCAGATCTGGCGGCTGATGCACCAGTCCTGAATATTTTCCATCCAGTGGAAATAGGTCTTCGCCCAGCGGTCGGGATAGAACTTGATCGCGCCGGAGCGGACGGCCTCGATGGCGGGCCTCGCGAGCTCGTCCATGCGGACGAACCACTGGTCGCTGAGGAGTGTTTCGATCTCCACGCCGCCGCGCTCGGAGAAGCCGACGTTGTGCACGATGTCCTCGATCTTTTCGAGGAGGCCGAGGCTTTCCATGTCCGCGACGCACTGCTTGCGGCACTCGTAGCGGTCGAGTCCGGCGTACTTGCCGCACTGCGCGTTCATGGAGCCGTCGCGGTTCATGACGTTGATGAATTCGAGGTTGTGGCGCTTGCCGACCTGATAGTCGTTCGGGTCGTGGGCGGGCGTGATCTTCACGCAGCCGGTCCCCTTTTCCGGGTCGGCGTGTTCGTCCTCGATGATCGGGATCTTCCGGTCGGTGAGCGGGAGATTCACGGTCTTGCCGACGAGGTGTTTGTAGCGCGGATCGCCGGGCGGGACGGCCACGGCGGTATCGCCGAACATGGTTTCGGGGCGCGTGGTGGCGACGACGAGGTGCCCGGAGCCGTCGGTGAGCGGGTAGCGGAAATGCCAGAACTTTCCCTTCACTTCACGGTAGATGACTTCCTCGTCGGAGAGTGCGCTCTGGGCGGCGGGGCACCAGTTCACCATGCGTTTGCCGCGGTAGATGTAGCCCTTTTCGTAAAGCTGCACGAAGACCTTGCGGACGGCGGCGCTGAGGCCCTCGTCCATGGTGAAGCGTTCGCGGTCCCAGTCGCAGGAGGTGCCGAGCTTGCGGAGCTGTTTGATGATGGTGCCGCCGTAGAGCTTCTTCCATTCCCAGACGCGTTCGATGAACTTCTCGCGCCCGAGGGTGCGGCGGTCGACGCCTTCCTTCTCGCGGAGCACCTTGTCGACTTTGCTTTCCGTGGCGATGCCGGCATGGTCGGTGCCGGGGAACCAGCAGACTTCTTCGCCCATCATGCGGTGCCAGCGGATGAGGATGTCCTGAAGCGTGTTGTTCAGGACGTGGCCCATGGTGAGGATGCCAGTCACGTTCGGCGGCGGGATGACGATGGAATAAGGCTTCTTTTCCGGATTGGGCTTGCCGTGGAAGCGCTTGTTCTCCTCCCACTCGGCGTACCATTTCTCTTCGATTTCAGCGGGCAGATATGCTTTGGGCATTTCCGGCATGATGACGGTCTCCATTCAATATCGGTTGATTCGGAATAAAAAGTCAAAACATAATATAGCACGGTTTCAGCCATTTTCCCATAAAATAATGCGAAAAGAGGCGGCTTTTTTTTGAAAAAAAGGCGTTTCGGGGGTATAGTATGGTGTATTTGTTATTTTATCCCGGGAAACGAAATGGATTACAACCTCGCCCAAGGCGCCAGCCAGAATCTGGAACAGACCCATGTCCTTTCGCCTCAGCACCTGCAGGCGTTGAAGGCGCTTCAGGCGCCAGCCATCGAGCTTGCCGGTTCTTTCGCGGACGTCCTGGCGGAAAACCCTCTCATCACGACCGAGGACGACGAGGACGGCGAAGACGATCTCCGGCAGGAGGACGTCCCGGCGCGGGATGACGCCCCGGTCGAAGCCCTGGACGAAAACCGCCTGGACTACGACGAGGAGCTCGCCCGCATCCTGGAGGGCGACGACGCATGGGCGTCCGTCCGGCAGGAGGACGGCGACGGCGCGGACAGCGAGGCCGAGAAACGCCGCGAATACATGTTCAATTCCGTCGCGCAGGAGATTTCCCTTCAGGAGGTCCTGCTGGACCAGCTCAGCACCGAGGACTGTCCGCCCGAGGTGCGCCGCGCGGCCGAGGAAGTCATCGGAAACATCGACGACGACGGCTTTTTCCGCAGCGTCCCCGCCGAGATCGCGCAGGCCGTCCCGTGTTCGCTGGAGACCGCCGAAGCCGCGCTCCGGCTCGTACAGACGTTCGATCCGGCCGGGATCGGGGCGCGTTCCCTGTCGGAATGCCTCCTGATCCAGCTTGCCCGTGCCGGAAAGGATTCTCCCCGGATGACCGAGCTTGTGAACCGGCACCTGGACGACCTCGAACACAACCGCCTTCCGAAGATTGCGAAGGAAATGGGCGTGACGGTGCTCGAGGTCAAGGAGATGGAGGACGAAATCCGCCGCACCTGCGACCCTCGGCCCGCCGCGTCTCTCGCGCAATCCCGCACGGAGTACTGTCCCGTCGAGGTCACCGTCGAACGTTCCGGCGACGGTTTCACCGTCCGCCCGAACCGCGAATACGAGCCGCGTTTCCTGATCCCGAACCGCTACATGAAGATGCTGGACGACCCGCTGACCGACCAGGAGACACGCGATTACATCCTGAAAAATGTGAAGAGCCTGATGGAAATCCGCAAGGCGCTCGCCGACCGTGAAAGCACCATCGTCCGCATCGCCAGGATCATCGCGGACCAGCAGTACGATTTCTTCGACCGGGGGCCTGAATATCTCCGCCCCATGACCATGCGCGATGTGGCGGACCGGCTCGGCGTCCACGAGACCACTGTCAGCCGTGCCATCGCGAACAAATACATGGCGACGCCCGCCGGCACGTTCAAATTCCGCGATTTCTTCACCGGCGGCTACCAGAACACCGAGGGAGAGGACGTTTCTAGCTCCGCGGTCAAGGAATACATCCGCGAGGCCGTCGCCGGTGAGAACCCCGCGCATCCTCTCTCCGACCGGAAGATCGTCGAGGGGCTCAAAAAGAAGGGCCTCGACGTCGCCCGCCGCACCGTTGCGAAATACCGCGAGGAGCTCGGCATCCCGTCTTCGCAGGGAAGGAAACTCTATACATGAAAAGTGTCACGAAGTCCGTATCGCTGTTCCTGTCCCGCCACAGACGGCTCTGGAATACCTTCCTGTTCCTCGTCATCCTCCTCACGGCGTTTTCGTTCCGCACGTACCACTACAACACCTCCGTGCAGCTTTTGATCGGCGACGTCGGCGACGTGCCGCTGCACGAACGCGTACGCCATTCCTTCTTCGAGCGGTTCCTCCCGTACCGTCACAACAACTTCTCGCCGTTTACCATCGAGAGCGCCGTGATGTTCTCCTACGCGCAGGACATTGCCGAGGGGAAGGGCGTGCCGAAACGCGACGAGACGCTGAAGCACATGGAAGATATCCCGCCCTATGCTCAAATGAACATGGCGCTCGAGTGGTTCCTCGGCTGGGGCTGGCGGCTGAAGCAGGCGATCGCGCCGGATCCCGAGGCCACTCCGCGGGAAAAGCTCTATCAGGACCATCCGTACATGGCGCAGTGGATGAGCGCGCAGATACGCCTTTGGGCATCGCTCACGTCCGCGCTCATCTTCCTGTGGCTCCTGCTGCTGGGATGCCCGCGCAAACTGGCGTTCTGCGGCGGATTCCTGCATGCCGTGGCGCTGTCGGCCATCGCGCGGTCCACGGGGCAGGACCTGGTGCGCGGCGAATTCTGCATCCCGCTGATTACGCTGACGTTCGTGCTGGCGGCGTGGTGCGGTGCGCGGGCGCGGTGGTGGAAGATGCCGATTGTTTTCGCCGTGGTGTTTCTGGCGTTCATCGCCTGGGACCTGTGCCAGATGGTCTTCTCCTGCTGGGCGTTGATCGAGGCGCTTCGGACGGTCCTCGGATTCCGGATGAAACGCGGGGCGCTGTACGCCTGGATCGCCATCGCCGCCGCCGTCCTGCTGAACGCTCTGATCGTGCCGTTCAACGTCACTTACAAGCTGATCCATGCCCCGATCCTCTGGGTGGCCCTGCCGGCATTGTTCTGCTGCTACGGGGCGCAGATGTCCGCCGACCGGCTGGGATTGCGCGGCGGAGCCCGATTCGCCATGATGCTTGCCGTGCCGCTCATCGTCGCCATTCTGTACATCAACTGGTCGATGTTCGGGAATACGCCGGAATACGCCTCGAATTACAGCCATTTCGCCGAGGCGATGAAGGCGAAGCTCCGGTTCAACAACGTGAAGCCGTACGATCCGCGGCAGCTGAATTATGACGCCCGCATCATGTGGACGCCCTCCATGCACTCCGCCACATGGGATATAGCGGCGTCGTTCTTCCCGAGCCTGCTTTTCATCGGACACGGGCACATGATTCAGTTCGGTCTCTTCCGCTTCCTGTTCGGACTGCTCCCGCTCACGCTTGCGCTGTATGCCGCTCTGCTGCTTGGACTCACGCTGTTCCGCATCCCGCGGACCGAATTCAGGAAGACGCTTTCCCGGACTTTCCTGCCGAATGTCTTCACGATCGGGTTCATCGTTTCGTTCATCTTCATCGTGCGCTACCATGAATTCGTGATCCTCTTCCTGTGCGTTTCCCTGCCGATGCTCGTTCACAGCTGGCTCAGGGCGTTCCGCCATGCTCCGTGGAAGGTCGATTCGCAGGAGGCGTACACGTCTCTTTATGCACGGCCGCGCCTGCTTAAAGTCGTGCGCGGGAGCCTGATCGGCGCGTTTTCATTCATTCTCCTCTGGGAGACTTGCGCTTCCGTCAGCATTTCCCGCGGTTACACGGGCGACGTCGCGTTCCGGGGGACGGCGGCGCTGATCCGCTGGTTCCGCCAGAACCGGGAAGCCGTGGCGGGCAAGGGCATGGCGGCGAACTTCACTATCGGGCCGATGCTGAAGGCCTATGCGGGGACCGGATTGGTCATGAACCCGCAGTTCGGCATGAAACGCATTCGCGACGCCACGGAGAAGTATCTGATGGCGATGTATCACGGCCCCGAGGAGGAACTGTTCAATTACTGCACCGAATACGGCGCGGATTACGTCATCTTCAACCGGGGAAGCGCCAACATTACGATTCCGTTGAACCCCAACTCGATCCCCTACATCGCTGGTGTGGACGCGCTCAAGAACCATTCCGCCGTGGAACGGATGGAATCGGCTCCGAACAGTCTCGTCTGTTTCTGCTGGGTCAGACCCCCGAAGGGATTCGAAGAGATCAACAGCGTCTACAGGGTGTTCAAGGTGATCCGCCCGAAGGACCGCGAGGAGGCGGACCATCTCGCCTCGCTTGGCCGCAGCGCGTTTGAGCTGGAGAATGACCGGAAGACGGCCGCCGAGTACGCGAGAAGGGCCGTCGAACTTGCTCCGACGCGCAATGCGGTCGAGCTCTACCAGATCACGCACGGATGCGAGCCTCGCATCACGCTGTCCGGCGTGGAAGACGACAAATGAGGATGATAGCCGCCTCTTTCCCGGAGGCGGAAAGAGGATGGAGCCCGCGGCCTTATTTCCGCCGCAGCCGCGCCGCCGCGAACGACACCGCGAACATCGCGCATGCCAGCAGCACGATCGCCGCGCCGGCCGGGACGTTCGCCCATCTCTGTGCCGAGATCAGCAGGCCGCCCGCGCAGCTTGCGTAGCTGAAGAGCAGCGACAGGAAGAAAAGCTGACGCGAGTTCCGCGCGAAATTCCGCGCCGTCGCAGCCGGGACGATCAGGACTGCCGTTACCAGCAGCACGCCCACGGCCCGCACGCACAGGATCACCACCAGCGACAGCAGCGCCGAGAACAGATACTGGTACACCGGCACATTGACGCGGTGGACCACGGCGATCTGCTCGTTCACTGAGATATGGAGCATCCGGTTCCACGCGAAGAACTGGAACGCCAGAAACACGGCAAGCAGGACCGCCAGCATCGCGATCTCCCGGTCGTCGATGGTCAGGATGTCGCCGTACAGGAACATGTTCACGTTGCGCGACGCCTCGCGGTTCCGGCTCACGATGGCAAGTCCGAACGCCACCACGGCGGAGAAGATGATGCCGATCACCGTGTCCGTCGAAAGGCGGCTTCCGCGCCGCAGATACGTGATGATCAGCCCGACCGCGAGCGCAAGCCCCGCCATGGAGAGGTCGATTGGCAGGGAGAAGATCAGGCCGATGGCGACCCCGGCGAACGCCGAGTGTCCGATCGCGTCGGAGAAGAACGACATGCGGGAATTCACCACCTGCACGCCGGAGAGCGCGGCCAGAGGCGCAATGAGGAGCAGCCCCAGCATCGCCTGCCGCATGAATTCCGGCGGGGCGAATTCGGAAAGGCGCAGGAGCAGTTCATTCAGCATGGCCGGCCTCCTTTCCGTGCGAGTGTGCGCCGCAGGCCGTGCAGCCGTGCGAGTGCTCCGCGCCGTCCACATGGCAATGGTCGTGCAGATGCTCGTGTTCATGCCGCAGCGGGCAGTCCTCGGGGCATTCCCGCACATCCTGCGGGATGCCGTGGAGGTCCGGGAGTCCGAGGTGCAGGCCGAACGTCTCGGACAGCACCTGATGGGTCAGGGCCACGCGCGGCTCGCCTTCGCCGAACACCCTGTGGTTGAGGCAGATCACGTGGTCCGCATGGGCGGTCACGGTCGCCAGGTCGTGGCTTATCATGAGCTCCGTGAAGCCGTATTTCTCGCGGAATCGCCGCAGAAGTTCGCAGCAGATCTGTCCCCCCTTGAAATCGACGCCGGACGTCGGTTCGTCCAGGATGAGGATGTCCGGTTCCTGAAGCAGGGCCTGCGCCAGCAGCACGCGCTGGATCTCGCCGCCGGAAAGCGCCCCGAACGCGTGATCGGCAAGTCCGGCGCATTCGACTTCCTCCAGATACCGCATGATGCGGTCCGTGTGGCGCTTGCTGTGCCCGAGGAACAGAGGCATGCGCTGGAGGCCGGAAAGCAAATAGTCCATCACCGTCATCGGGATGTCGCGGTCGAACACCAGCCGCTGCGGCACGAATCCGAATCGCGGACGCCGCCCCGTCCCGTCCAGCTCGGGGAACAGGATCCTTCCTGTGTGCCGGATTTGCCCGAGGATGGCGAGCGTGAGCGTGGTCTTGCCCGCGCCGTTCGGTCCGACGATCGCGGTGAACTTGCCGCTCGGGACATGGGCGCAGACATCCTCCAGGATGCTGTTTTCGCCCAGGACGAGCCCGACGTGTTCAAACCGGATCGCGTCGGCGGATGGCTCCGCGGGGGATGTCATTCGGACAGCGCCTTTTCCATGAGTTCGAGGTTCTTTTTCATGGTGTCGATGTAATATCCCGCAGGCGCGTCCTGCGGACCGGACACCACCGGGTCGAGCTTCACGACGGCCGCGCCCGTTTCCTGCGCGATGAGTTTCGCGAGTTCGTTCGGGTATTGCGGTTCGGTGAAGATGACTTTCACGCCGTGTTCCTGGAATTCCTCCGTCAGCTCCGTGATTTCGGCGGGCGAGAGGGATGTTTCGGCATCGGCGAAAATCGCAAACGGCGTTTCGAAGCCGCTGTCGCGAAGGAGATAGTCGAAGACGCTGTGCTGTGCGGCGACGCGGGTCCCCGCATACGGACCGAGCCTGGTCTTGAACTCGTCGCCGAGGATCTGGAGCTGTTTGTCCAACTTCGCCGCGTTTTCATGGTATTTTCCGGCGTTGGCCGGATCGCTTTTCGCCAGGGCTTCCGCGATCGTCGCGACGATCTTGCGCGCCTCGTACGGGCTCGCGAAGAAATGGCCGTTCACGTCGCCGTGATGATGGTGGTGATGATGGCCTTCCGCCTCGTGATCGCCGTCGTGGTGTTCGTGATCGCCGTCGCGGTCATCGGCGTCATCATCGCCGTCATGGTGTTCCTGATCGCCGTCGTGATGGTCGTGGTCCTCGTGTTCGGCACTCTTGATTGCCTCGATCCCGGCGCTTGTGTCGATCACTTCAATGCCCTTGTGCGCGGCCATTGCCGCCTCGCAGATGTGTTCGTCCATGCCCGCGCCGTTTTTGAAAAGCAGGACCGGCAGTAACTTGTCGGAGATCTTTCTGAGGTCGTTCGGGGTCAGCGTGTAATCGTGAGGGCACCCGGCGTCCGCGGGCATCAGCAGCGTCACTTCGCGTCCGGTCCCTTCCGCGATCTCGCGGGTGAAAAGCCAGATCGGGTATGTGGTGGCGACGATTGTCTGGCCGGATTTTACGGAATATGCGGTCCGGATCCTGTCGGGGAGAAAGAACAGGCCGATGCAGACAGCCGTGAACACGATCAGCAAAGCGATGGTGCAGTATTTCATTTGTTATCCCTTTATGATTCTGTTTGAAAGATTCGAGAACTATTACTATACACAAAAAAGCGGAAAAAGCAAGCGGGACAGCCATTTTTCCGTGTTTGCGGTCTCCGGGCGGGGCGGCAGCGGGCGGGGCCGAATGAGCCGTTCCATGCGCGGAATTCCTTCTCCGGTCCGGTTTTCGAACCGCCCGGACGTTCATCCATTCCCGGCGTCCGTGCGGATCCCATCCTCCCGTATGCTCAGCCCTTGTCTTTTTTCGGGAACATGATCTCCCGGACTTTTTTCAGGTTGTCTTTTCCGAACGCGTCGTCCGGGGCAAATTGCAGCAGCTGGTTGCACTGTTTTTCGGCATCCGTGAATTTACGTTCGCGGATGTTCTTTTCGATGACGTGATGCATGCAATCCACCCAGAGGTTGACGATCTTCTCTTCGTAGTTCACTTTGTATTGCGGGAACTTGAGGATATCCACGGCTTCCTCGTAGCGGCCGGCCTCGGAAAGGCGCGCCGCATAGACGTATGCCGTGAGCATGGAGGCCTTTCCGGCCGCGTATGCGTCTTTTGCCGCGTCGAGCGCCTTTTTCTGGTCGCCTTTTGCGTGATATACCTCGGACAGGTTTACATAGATCAGGGCCGGGTTGGGGTATCCCTTCAGGGCCGCCAGGTATTTCGCCTCGCCTTCGTCCAGGCGGTCGGCTTCGCTCAGCCTGTTCGCGGCGTAGAACGCGAATTCCGGAACATCGTCCGGCGCAGCGGCGAGCATTTCCAGGGCCTCCTGCTTCTTCGACTCGTCGCCGTCGGCCACCAGGACAGCCGCGCGGAAGAACACGGCAAAACGTCTCGTGTCCGCGTCCATTGCGTTTTCGAGTCTGTCTGCCATGGCCGCCAGGTCGCCGATGCGTTTGTTTTCCCGGCAGAAAAGGAAATACTGAGCCAGCATCTGCCGGTCGGATTCGGTTTTCTCCACGATCTCCCGGAAGGCGTCCGCGGCCTCGTCGTGCCGGTTCGTCCGGGCCAGAGCCGACATGCGGAGGAAATCCAGTTTGGCGCTGCTCACGCCGTTTTTGTCCGCCTGCTCGGTCAGGGCGAGGAGCTGGTCCCATTTGTTTAAGGCGAGGAACTGTTCCGCGGCGATCTCATACAGCAGCAGATCGTCCGGGAATGTCGCAAGCGCTTCCATCACGTCCTGTTCCCGCGTCAACCCTTTCCTGTTCTGGTCGGTCAGGATGATGTCCGTGAGGAGTCTGATGCCCTGCATGCGGGCGGCAAGGGGTTTTGCCAGAGTGGCCATCCGGGATGGATTGTTCTGGTTTTCCGGCTCCTTCATCTGCCGGGCGATGTAATCCAGGCAGAGCGCCAGCGCCTGCTCGTGCAGGTCGTGGAAGGGCGGATGGGCGAAAAACTCTTCCGTCATGGCCAGGATCTCGTCGTAGGAGTCCTGTCTTATCGCCAGGCGCAGACGGATGAAACGGGAAAGCGGCGAGGATACGAGGTTGCCGAAATTGCGCATGGAGGTGTCCAGTTTCGCCGTGTCGTCCTCCATGTAGGCGACCAGGATGCTGCAGTAATCCGCCATCTGCCGCATGTAGCCCGTTTTCCCGAGAAGCTTCTGTTCCAGTGCTTTGAGCTTGTCTTCCCTGTCGGAGAAAACGCAGCATTCCGCGTACAGCAGGGAAAGTTCGAGGTTGTCGATCCGGTCCAGATACGGTTCCGCCACGGCGATCGCGTCGTCGAACCGGAATCGCGAGAAATAGAAATCGGCCAGGATCGGCGTGCCTGCGTAATAATTGGCCGCGACGATCTGTTTCAGAAGAGATTCGAGCTCATCGTCGTCCGGCACGTCGTCTCCCGTGCGGGCCACGGTCCGGAGCATCATGGAGTAGAGCGCCTCGTACCGGACCGACGGGTCTTCCGATTCGCGCATCCGGTCCAGAAACGCCTTGCACTCGCCTTCGGACATGTCTTCGGAGATCGCCATGTACTCCGCCATGCGGCCGAGGTCGTTTTTGTGGAAGGCTTCGGGATCGTCCTTCACGTATTTCCTGTACGCGTCGTCGCCGTCTTTCGAGTAGGACGACCGGTAGGATGAAATGACGTAGTAATACAGCTCCTGCCCGGTGAATTCCTCCTGAAGCATCTTCTTGCGTGCCAGGATGCCGTGCAGGTTCAGGTAGTCCACCGCGTTCAGCGTGCAGACCAGCATGTTGTTGCGGTATTCCTCGTTCAGCGGGTTCAGCGAACTTGCCTTTCCCCACATCTGCGCTTCCCGGCCCGTGTCGCCGAATTCCCGGTAGATGTTGGCGAGCGCCACGACTGCCGGTTCGCTGTTCTGGTCTTTTCTGATGTAGGCGCGCAGGAGACGTTCCGCCGTAGCGTAGTCTTTTGCTTCGTAGGCGGCCATGGCGGCCTGGCGCTGCCGGGTCAGACGGAAGGTCTTCACTCCGAACCAGCCGCATGTCAGAAGGACTGCCAGAAGGATGACGCCGAGAATCGCGACCGCCACGAGTTTCCGAGTCGCGATCGGGCGTTTTTTTTCTTTCTTCTGCCGGCTGCTGAGGAGGTTTGCCTTCTGTTTCATCTGTGTCCCGTCTCTTCTCCGCTTTCCGTTTCCGAAAATGGACTTTCCGTTCAAATAAAGGAGTGTCGGCCCTGGGGCGGGGCTGACTCTGTCCTGTCCGGCGGAATGCCGCCATTTTTCGTCCGGGGGGCCCGGACGGCGTTCCGGTTTTTTATCATTCCGCTGCTCCGGGAAAAGTCCCGGAGCGGACGGTCGGTTTCAAGTCAAATCAGGCTTTGACCTGCTGTTTGCGGTTGCGGTACATCACGATCCCGGCGCCGAAGGCGAGGGCGATGAGGAGCGTCACGACCGGAGTCGGCAGCGGGGCGCCGACGGTGCCGTCTCCGTTTCCGCCGAAATCGATTCTGCCCTTGTCCGTGCCGTTCTTGGTGAAGGCGATGACGGTGTCGGTGGCGGCGAAATGGAATTCGGCATGGTTCGAGGTGGCGCCGTAGGAATAGGCGTCCTTCTTGTCGGCGGAGCCGCCGCCGTTGCTCTGGTAGGCCCAGACGCCGATCTTGGTGACGCTCGTGTCAGTCAGGTCGATCGTGTTTTCACCGGTGGCGAGCTCCATTTCCCAGTTGTTGCCGGTATCCAGGCTGTAGAGCCCGTAGTGCCAGTTGGCTCCGCCCGGCTTCGTCAGGGTGACGGTCAGGGAGTTGTCGGCTTCCGGCTGGAGCCAGTAGTAGCCGTTTTCTTCGGTGACGATCACGGCGAATGCGGAGGTCGTGGTGAGGAGGAACAGGACGGATGCGATGAGGAAGTTGCGCATGATCAGATGCCTTTCGTTGTGTTGGGTCCGGCATTTTGCCGGGAGTTTCAGCCGGGTGTTTGTGGATTGTCGTTTGGTCGGCTGAAAGATGTTTTCGCGGGCTTGATGCTGTAAAGTCCCGCCGCGGCCGGCCCGCAGGCCGCGGTTTCCGTTCCGGCGCACGTCTTCCGCGGCGTCGCCGGATGCCGCCTCATTCCCTTTGACAGAATAAATCTGGTCCGGGGGAGATCGTGTGAATGGTTTCAGGCGGATTCAAAAACAGATTTTTCATGCGGAGGAGACGCGCCGCGAGGAACGCGGCTTCCGCTGTGTTTTGTTCGGTTCCAAGTGCGTTGCGGCGAAGCCCGCGCACCTTGCGGGCGAGGCCGAACGCGGCGCCGATGAGAAGGGAGATCAGGAGCCCGGGGAGCGGCTGGCCGTGGACCCGTTTGATGCCGAGCTCATGCCTGAGGAAGCTTTCCGCCGCGGTCTTCACGGAGCGCGTGAAGAGGAAAATGGTCGTCGGCGCATCCGTTCCGGCGGTGGCTTCGGCAGAAATCGTTTCTTCCTCGGTTCCCGAGACTGCGGATTCGTCCGCGTTGACCGCGTCGAACCTGTCCGCATCGGACACATCGAACGTGTCGACTGCGAAACACTCGGCGCGGAAGCCCGCGGCGAGCAGAAGCAGAGCCAGGATCGTTAAGAAACGTTTCATGAAGCCTAAATCTTTCTTGTTTAACAAATGCGCATAAGAATAAATATACATCCCGAACGCTTGTTTTTCAAGCGGAAATCTCAAAAATATCAGGACATCCGGCGTTTTTTTCTGCGTTTAAGTTCAGAAACTTAGAAAAACGGAGGGTTACGGAATGTGTCCGGAAATCATAATCTTAGTTTCTAATGGATAAAAAAATGCCGAATGCAATCCGTCCCGAATCCGGCGCGTTCCGGGACGAGGCAATGAAGGAACCGTGCGCCGCGTGCGAAGACGCGGAGACGGTTCCGGCCCTGGAAGCAGCTTGTTTATGCTGTGCGAAAACGGCTTATTCGTGGAAGACGATGGCTTCGAAGACGGTGAAGGACGCGCCCTCGCGCCAGGCATTGGGCGGCAGTCCTGCCTTCATCGAGAGATGGCTGAGCGTCTCTTCGATGCCCCAGCCCTGTTCCGGCGCGACCTGCGGGAGGAAGACCGCCGAACGTCCGTTTTTGGTCAGTGTCATGCCGTGCCGTCCGATCACGATGTCGCGCCAGCTGCCGACTGGCACGGCGGGCGTGAGCGCGGAGATCTCGATCTCGACGTCGGCAAATTCCTCCGCGGTGAGCGGCAGAAAGCGCGGATCCCGGAATGCCGCGTCGATGGCGCGCCCGAGGACGGCTTTCCACAGCGGGCGGAAAGGTTCGATCTCGCCGATGCAGCCGCGCAGACGGTGATTCCGCTTCATGTTGAGCGTCACGAACGCGCCCATGTGCTTTTTGAGCGCGGGGGAAAGCGTATCCGGGTTCACGCCGAGCGCGTCCGCGGTGGCGACCATGCGCGTGTTCAAAGCATATTGGATGGCACGGCGGGCCAGGTCGAGCAGGAACTTCCTGTCGGATTCGGAAAGGACGTCGCCGCCCGGCTGTTCCGCCGGGGCGGTCTCGGTACGTTCGGGGGCGGGCGGGAACTCCGCATGGAACCCGATGGAGCAGTAACAGACGAACCGCGAGAAGTCGCGGCTTTCGTCCGAGCTGGTGGCATAATGCAGCACGGTCCCGGTGCAGCCGTCCGGGAGCATGCGCAGCGCGGCGCGAATGGGCTCGCGTCCGCAGATGGTCGCGCCGGATTCGTTCACGATGCGCTCGAAAGCCGCGGTGTCCCGGCGGCGGATCGCCTCGGCGGCGTCGAGATTGAGTTTGCGCGTCTTCGCCTCGGTGTCCTCCGGGAACGGTTCGTAGTCGAAATCCCTGCCGTAGTGGATGAAATCCGAGCTGACCAGCAGCAGGACGTCGTCCGCCAGGAACGGCTTCAGGGCGCGGGCGAGCGAGTCGGCCGCCGCGTTGCTCAGCATGCCCGTGATGATCGGCAGGAGCTTGAATTCGCCGAGGCAGTGCTGGAGGAACGGGTATTGGATTTGTGTGCTGTGTTCGAGCCGGTGCACGCCGTCATCCGCGCGGAACATCGGCGAACGGAGCAGGGCGTCCCGCATGGCCGTGTCCAGCGGGATCGTCCCGAGCGGGGTGGAGACGGCGTCCGAGATCGGCATGACCGCGAGGTCGCGGATGGCGAAACGGTGGCTCGGCGCCAGCAGGATCACGCGCCGGATGGCTTTCCGGTCGAGCGCTGCGTAGGCGTAGCCCGCGGTCGGCCCGGAGTACGGATAGCCCGCGTGGGGGACGACGAGCACGTTGCATGGCTTTTCCGGCGCGGGGCAGGGCGCGAGGAACGAGTCGATCATGGCTTTGAGGCGGGCGGGCTCGCCGGGATACCAGGAGCCGGCGATGGTCGATGCGAGTGTCTGGGAAGCGGACATGGCGGGTTTTCCTTCCGGTTGGATGTTTGCTATGGAAAACATATCATGCGTTCCCGGAAAATGCAAGCGCAAACGTGGGAAAACGTGCGCGGATGCTGCCGGAACGGGTGAAATCGTCCGGCCGGAAAACGCGTCCGGCGGCGGGGATTACGATGGTTCCGGTGCGGCTTCGGCGGGGACTGTTTCAGGGGACACGGTCACTTCCGTTTGTTCGTCGGTCGTTTGTGCGGACGGTGTTTCCTGCTTGAACAGCCACGCGTAAGGGATCAGCAGCACGATCAGCAATGCGGCGATGGAGACCGCGCACACGGCCGCCGCGGGGAGCCCGAACGGAAGCCTCAGGTGCTGTTCGGCACGTTCGGCTGCCCAGTCCCGGATCAAGCCCGGCAGCACGCCGGCGGCTCCCGCCAGAAGCTCCAGTTGCGTCCCGTCGAGATTTTCGTTCAGTTGTGCCGCCGCTTCTCCGAATCCCGGCAGGCACAGCCCGGCGTATGCCAGTGCGGGGAGGGCGCAGAGGATCCCCCACCACCACAGCAGCGGCAGAAACGCCGCGTATTCCTTCCGCACGGCACGGCGCAGGAACGCCGCGGCTGCCGCCGAAGCGGCCGCGACGAGCAGCGTCGGGAGAAGGCATGGATGGATCGTCATAGTCGGTTTCAGCTGGGCGCGAAGCGGAAGCTTTCGAAGTCAAAAAAAGTGAGACAGCAGGGAAAAAGGGAGGGTAAAACCCTGCTGCCTCAGGAGTGCGGATTCTTTGTGCGGCGTCTGCCTGCCCGGCCGCCGGCCCGGTTTGCTCCCGGGTCCCGCCGGACGGAACGCCTGACATATACTTTACGCTCTTTCCCCGGAAATTCAAGCCCCTTCGGGAAAAAACCGCGAAAAAAGCCCGGACACGTTTCATAAAACGACTTGATTTTCGGTTTTCCGCATGGTATAGCAATCTCACCGCCGCAGAAGCGGAAGCTGTTTGAAATCCGATTCCTTTCAGCAAATGCTCCGTAAACCAGCCAGTTTCAACGCTTTTGCTAAGCTCACAGGTGAATTGTGCCCGGGTGGATTGTGCCTTCACATCCTGCCGGACGCTTCTTCATCTTTGCATGTGTTTAGCGGGTTCTGGCTGGACCTACGGAGCAGTGTAAGGCAATGATCGAGCGTTCGGCTTTTTTGTTGCCTGCCCGCCGCGCCTCGCATCCGCCGCGCCTCGCATCCGTCGGACACCGCCCTCCTTGTTGGGGACGTTTGCTTTGAAATCGGCAAAACGAAACGAATCAAACGACCAACAGGAGGCTGAGAAATGAAACAAATCGCAATTGCAAGGATTAACTGTTCTGTTACTGAGGATAACAAAAATATCCTCAAACAGGCTTTGAGCAGGGAATTTGAAGAGCCTCTTCAGTGGGAAGGAAACGAGCTTCACTTTATCTTGGATTCCTATTTCGTTTCGGTGACGATAGATTTGTTGCCTGATTCACAAGGCTATGTGATTAGAGCCTGTGATGAGTGTACTAAGAACTATGGCTGGGAGACGACCATAGTGTTTCTTTTTTTATGCGGCAGCATCCTGTTTTCTCTTAAAGATATAACATCAATAGGGGATAAAATCGCGATAGTTGGCGTGATTTTCTTTTTTGTCTATGGGGGAAGCTACGCAGTGAATGGGTGGAAAACAAAAATAAAAGTTCAAAAAGCATTCAAGAATGTTTCCGAAATAATTAACTGAAAACATTTTTTTTGAAACCTGATTGAAATTAAAGAGAAAAGAAGCGGCCTTCTGTATAAAACAGTCCGCTTAGCTCGCCTCGCAGGCAAAGAAAACGGCAAGATGTTCTTTCTCCGGTTTGTAAAGGGTCGCGTGCGGATGTGTCTTTCATAGTGTTGCCCGGATGCGGCATGCTCACAGCCGGGCGCAGGATTCCAACCGGTTCCGGGCGTTTTCCGGGGAATAATCTTCGTCTTTTTATCGAAAAAGATTTGACTTTTGTCAAAAGACGATATATATTGTCTCATGCCAAATCAAATTGGAGTTTATTATATTGGAACGTCTTAAAAAATGTCTGATCCTGATGTTCGGAGTCGATCCCGGTCTTGTCCCCGTCAAACCGGCGAAGGGGTTGCCGGCGCTATATCCTGCGTTGTTCCGAATGTGGCTCGGGACAGTCCGGGAAATGCCTTGCCTGTTTGCATATGCCCGAAGCGCAAACCACCTCACTCCGGCACAAATCGAGCGGTACATGACCGTTCTTTCGGAACATTTTCATGTGCCGGCGGTTTATGTCGGAGAACGTCTGGCGCCTCATGAACCGGAGCGTCTGGTTTCCAGGGGCGTACCGTTCCTCGTCCCCGGAAAACAAATGTTTCTTCCATTTGCCGGAACTCTTTTGAAACAGACAAGACAGCATCGTAGGATCGAGCATGACTATTTGGGAACCTGTGCGCAACTGATCGTTCTGGGCGTGTTGCAGAACTATCTTGCCGCGCCTGTGCGCATCATGGATGTCGTAAGCAGGCTTGGCGTTTCCCGGAGCACGGCGATCTCCGCGCTGTTCGAACTGGAACGTTTCGGACTCGGGATGAAGGAGAAAACGAACGGAAAGGAAATCGGGTTCCATTTCATTCCGTCCGGGAAGGAACTCTGGGATGAAGCGCAGCCGTTCCTGCGGAACCCATGCAAAAGGACAGTCGGCCTGGAGACTCTTCCTGATGACCGTGCGCTGCCCCTGGCCGGAGTCGACGCTCTGGCCGAAGAAACCATGCTGAACGCGACGAAGTCGAAGTGTTTTGCAATGAGCTTGAGCGAGTTCAGGAAAAGCGACATCAGGACGGTCAGTGCGGCAACGGCGGACTGTCATTTGCAACTGTGGCTGTACCGGCCGCTCGTTTTCGAGCCTGGCCGGATCGATATGCTCTCGCTTTATCTTACGCTGAAAAATGATCCCGATGAGCGGGTTCAAATCGCTCTGAACAAGCGAATGGAGGAAATCCGATGGTAAGAGGTCTTTCCAAGTTCCGGGAATACTTCTCCGACTATCCGGACAGCTATATCCTGATCGGCGGCTGCGCATGCGACCTCAATCTGGAACAAGCGGCGCTGGAATACCGTACGACTCGCGATCTGGATATTGTTCTTTGCGCCGAGGAACATGACCGGGACTTCTTTCAAGTTTTCTGGCGATTCGTCAAAGACGGTCACTACAAGTGGAAAAAAAGCTCCGGCGAAAAAACATTCTATCGTTTTCACAGCCCGGGATCGGAGGGTTTTCCGTCCATGCTGGAACTCTTTTCCAGACGACTGGATGAACTTGAACTTTCCGGGGATGCCCATTTGACTCCGATTCCCGTCGATGATGAGATCTCCAGTCTCTCGGCTATCCTTCTGGATGATGACTATTATCATTTCCTTCGGAACAACAGGATCGTTCGGGCCGGTTTGTCCGTCGCCTCGCCGGCGGCGTTGATCGTGCTGAAAGCGAAGGCATGGATGGATTTGAATCTGCGCAGACAAAACGGGGAGCCCGTCGACTCGCACAACATAAGGAAGCACAAAGGCGATATCGCAAGACTGGTTCAGCTTCTGCCGGAAGAACCGTTGGAGCTTCCTCCGAACATTCGATCCGATATGAAAGGTTTCCTGATTCGATTTGCTCTGGAACCGATAAACCCGAAAGCCCTTGGAGTCTTCATCCCGGAAGAAAGAGTCAAAGAAGTTTTGGGAAAGATATTCGCGCTAAAATAGCACCGATGGATCCAACGCGGGCAATATCTGTGCTGGAGGATGAGGATACGAAAAAACCGCTCGGACGGGGTGTCCGGGCGATTTTTGTATGGAACAGTCTGTTGAACAGAAATCCGACGGGCAAACTGATAAGCAGTCTGAAAATCGGAAGTCTGCCGAACAGAAGCTGTCAGGCTTACCGTGCGTAGTATTCGACCACGCGCATGGATTCGACGGAGCAGGGGGCGTCGGGAACGGAAACGCCATAAAAAAACCGTCCGGGCCGGGAGGGCTCGAACGGTTGAATCGAACAGGAAAGTCTGTCAGGCTTACCGTGCGTAGTATTCGACCACGCGCATGGATTCGACGGAGAACGGAATGGCGTCGATGGTGGGAAGCGTGACGAGCTTGATCTTGAGCTGTTCCTTGTCGACCTCGAAATATGCCGGGGCTTCGGTCGTGACGGCCTTGGCGACTTCGGCGATCTTCGGGGACTTTTCGGCGTTGATGGAGATGACCTGGCCGGGCTTCACGATGTAGGAGGCGCGGTCGACGATCTTGCCGTCAACGAGGATATGACGATGGCTGACGAACTGCTTGGCCGCGAAGATGGTGGGCGCGAAACCGGCGTGGTAGACGATGCTGTCGAGGCGGGTTTCGATGCGCTGCATCATGATTTCGTTGGTCTTGCCCTCGATGCGCTTGGCATAGAGGTAGATTGCGCGGAGCTGGCTTTCGGTGAGCGCGTAGTGGGCTCTGAGTTTCTGCTTTTCGAGGAGCATTTCGCCGTAGGCCGTGAGTTTTTTGCGGTGCGCGTTCTTGCCCTGGAGACCGGCGGCGTAGGTGCGGGCGCGGCCCTTCACGGTGGGGCAGTTCGGCATGTTCCAGATGCAGTAGCCGATGCGGCGGCAGATTTTGTGTTTCGCTTGACCTTGTTTCATCCCTTGTATCCTTTCTGAAAGGTGTTTGAGTAACGGTGCGGATGGCGTCAAGCTCCAGTGTCCCGGGGGCCGTCCGCGCCAAAAACGAGTCTTATAATATACAGCCGCATCCGGAAAAATCAAACCGGAAAAGCGAAAAAAGACGGAAGCCATCTTCAATTGAGGGGAAGAAAACCGTGTTTGCCGGAGGAAAGAACGGAACCCGGCGCGGGCATCGGCGCCGGACCGATGCGGCGCAAAACTCTTTGTCCCGCCGCGCTTTCACGCGATCCGTCCGGCGAAAATGCGGAAAATAACAAAGAAAACTTGAAGAATCTGGAAAAAGAGCTTGCTTTTTCCGAAAACAAGGATAGATTATGGTAAAACCCTGCTCACCTTCGTTCGGACGCGTTCGCGGAATGGTCCCCGGACCGGGGGTCGCATCCCCGGTTTCAGGCGGACACGGCCGGCGCGCCCCGGACGAATCGACCTGCACGCAAACGAGGACGGAATCCCATGAGACATTTGCGAAACCTGAAGGCAAGCGGACTGATCGTTTCCCTGACTGTCCTGCTGTTCACCACCGTCTTTTCCCAGGAGCGGTCCGTTTCCGAGAACAGGTCGGATCCCGGGACGCAGTCCGTCGAGAGACGGGAACGCCGCGAGGCGGTCCGAGAAGAGTCTCCGGACCGGAGAAACCCCGCGTCTTCCCGCGACGACCGTGCGGACGCGAACTCCGGCGCGAAGGAAAGCCCGGTCCGGAATTCCGAACTGGCGGTTTTCGTCAGGAAGTCGATGGTCGAGCATCCGATCCTGACCAATCTGTGCATTTTGGGCGTGCTGATCGGCGCCGTCCTGTTGAATCTGATCATGCGGCGCATTTTCCAGTTTGTTCTGAAGAAGGGGTTCCAGCGGTTTCCGATTTACGACGACGAGGGCAAGAAGCTTTTGTGCAAGACCGCGGCCCGGCTGTCGTTCATCGTGCCGATCGTGCTGTTCTACGTCCTGCTGGAGATGCTGGACGTCAATCCGGCCAATCTGATCCGCATTCGCAAGATCTGCATGGTGCTCACGCTCATCTGCGCGGTGGCGGCGGGGGTCGGCATCCTGAACATCCTGGATCTCTGGTACCGCAATCAGTCGAACTCGCACAGCCACTCCATCAAGGGCGGCATCCAGCTGCTCCAGATCTTCGCCGTGATCGTAGCGCTCATCATGATCGCGTCGATCCTCATGAACAGGAGTCCGGTGATCCTGCTTTCCAGCCTCGGCGCGGTGGCGGCGGTGCTGATCCTGATCTTTCAGGACACGCTTCTGGCGCTGGCTTCGGGCATCCAGCTGAGCACGAACCACATGATCCGGCTCGGCGACTGGATCGTGCTGCCGTCGGAAAACGTGGACGGCATCATCATCGACATCGCCCTGCACACGGTGAAGGTGCAGAACTGGGACATGACCATCGTGACCGTGCCGACGCGCAAGCTGACCGTGGAGACGTTCATCAACTGGCGCGGCGTGTTCGAGTCCGGCGGCCGGCGCATCAAACGCGCGATCAACATCGATGTGCGGAGCATCCATTTCCTCGACGACGACGAGATCGCCCGCCTGAAGGATTTCGTGCTGCTGGACGGCTATCTGGACGAAAAACGGCACGAGATCGAGGACTGGAACCACACCCTCGAGGCGAAGGGCGCGAAACCCGTCAACGGCCGCCACATCACCAACATCGGGACGTTCCGCATCTACATCGAAAAGTACCTGCGTTCCCTGAGCACGGTCAACCAGAATCTGACCCTCATGGTGCGTCAGCTGGCCCCGGAGGAGAACGGACTGCCGATCGAGGTCATCTGTTTTACGAACACCACCAAATGGATCGAATACGAACGGATCCAGTCGGACATCTTCGACCATCTGCTGGCGATCCTGCCGTTCTTCGGGCTGAGGGTGTTCCAGCGGAGCAGCGACATCGTTTTGAAAACGGGGGCGGACACCGCGAAGATTCCCCTGACGGGGCCCCGGCAGTAACGCCGCGGGAGTTTTCCCCCGTTCCGCGCGCCGGACGGGAGATCGAACGGGATTGCGTCCGGGGTCGTTCCGCTTTCCGGCGGATCCGGCGGCTTACGCGTCCACCTGGCGGCGGAATCCTTCTCTTTGGCCGGCGTTGCGGCTCGCGAGCCGGAAATAGAGCCGGAAGAACCGTTCCGCCGCCCACCTCATGGACGGATGTTTCATGAACGTCAGCACCCAGAATCCCGCCATGCGCTGTGCCCGCGAGCCGTATTTCAGCATGTCGCGGTAGACGTCGAAGCCGTCGGGGAAGATGAGCCGGAGAGTTTCCAGGCGTTTTTCCCGGGGGATGCTCCTGACGGCCTTTTCGGAGAACCATGTGTGATTCATCCGGGAGAGCCACTGGCGTACCCAGCACGGCACGACGCGGCGGTCGAAGTCCGGGGTCCGGGAAACCCGGCCGTAGAAGGCGATCAGGGACCCGGTGATGATGGCCCAGTCCTTCTGGAAATAGCCCGTGCACTTGGCTTTTGCCTGGACGGAGCCCGTGCGGATGCGGTAGAGGTAGAAAGGTTCGTGAAGCGGCACGACGCGTTTGGCGAGGTAGAGCGCCCGGGGGGAGAACTCGCTGTCCTGGTTGCGGAGCCCGTAAATGCACTTGAGGTCGTGTTCTGCCAGAAACTCCCGGCGGAAGACCGTAAGCTGGAGCATGGGGCAGAAATTGCCCTGCCAGTGATGCTCCAGGTACAGGGTCGCCTCCACGCCGGTGAGCTCGGCGGGCGCGTCCGGACGGTAATTGTCGCGGATCTCGTCTGTCCCCCCTACTTCGTTGCGCGTGACAATCACGCACGGGTACAGGTCGGCTCCGGGGCGGGCGCAGATCTTGTCGTGGATCCGGTTCAGGGAATCCGACTCGATGGTGTCGTCGCCGTCCAGAAAGATCACGTATTCGCCCGCAGCATTGTCGGTGCCGACATTCCGGGACGCGGAACATGACCCGGACCGCGGAGCGGTGAAGATGCGGAAGCGGGCGTCGCCTTCGGTCTTCTTCCGAATGACTTCCTCCGTTTTGTCTTTGGATGTCTCAATGCCGATCAGGCATTCCCAGTCCTGAAACGGCTGGTCGAGGATGGATTGCAGGCATTCTTCGACGTACGGTTCGACGTCACAGCAGGGGATGACGATGGAGAAGAACGGTTTTTTCATGGCGGTGCGTTTTTTTATGGGTTCGGGAAAAGGCAGTCGTAATCGGCGGGGGGATACGGGGGGAGGGCCGGTTCAGCCGGTACCCTCGGCTCCGGCGAGGATGCGGTCCAGGACTTTATGCTGGTTTTCCATGTAGGTTTCCATGGAGAAGGCTTTCGCCCGGGCGGCGCAGTGCGTCAGAGCTTCCTTGTGGAAAGCATCCTCCCGCAGCAGCCGCGCCAGGATTTCCGCCGCCTCGTCGTCCGTGCTGTAGGTGAGGCGGGGGGAGGCGACGATCTCCGTTGTGCCGCCTTCGTCCGGCACGATCGGGATGCATCCTGCCTTCAGGTACTCCGTGACGGAGATCCCGAACGCCTCGTCGCGTTCCGCGTGGATCGCGTAGGTCCCGGAGCGGAGGAAGTCTTCCTTCGCCTCCCCGTAAACGGGCCCGACGAGCTTGATCCAGGGCTTTTCTTCGGCGAGTCTCCGGATGAAGACGCCGTATTCCCCCGGGTCCTGCGGCCCGGCGAGATGAAGCGTGAGGTCCTGCCCGGAAGCCGCCCGGACGCGTTCCACGATGCCGGCGATGTCGGGAATGCGCTTTTTCGGATTGAAGCGGCCGATGTACACGACCTTCAGCGGATCGCGGGCGGGGGCGTCATGGTCCGCGGGGGTGAACGTGGTGGGCGGGTAGAACAGCGTGCCGTTGAACGGGCTGTAGAATTCCCGGAGAAGCCGGTTTACATATTCGGAATTCGGGTAGATGTGCTCGCGCGGGTCGCGGATGATGGCGCGTTTGGAGCGCATGCCGGAGAGTCTCCGCAGGACCGTTTCCGCGAAGGCCCGGCGCAATCGCCTGAGCGCCGGGATCCGGCGATGGTTGACATAGTCCGCGAAGCCGTCGTTGCCGAACGCGATGATGTTGATGAAGTGGTGCCCCGGCTTTCCGAAGTCGATGATGTTGCAGGTCGAAATGCAGACGTCCGCCTGCCGGGCCAGCCGTTTCAGGCGGCGGGACCGATGCCAGGAGCTGAGGAAAGTGTGTCCGGCGAGCGTGTAGCCCTCCGGCATCAGCTGTTCGACCCGGAGCCCCGCCAATGCGTGATCCATGCCGAAGAAGGCGGCGCTTTTCCCGTATCCCGACTTCATGTCGACCGCCAGCGTGACTTCGGCGCGCTTCAGGAGTTCCGCGGCGAAGACCAGCGGCAGATAATCGCCCCCGCCGACGGGGTAGCTGAAATTGTAATAGAGCAGGACTTTTTTCATGGGCCGCATCTCCTATTCCGCCCCGGAAACGATCTGTTCCAGAAGCTTGTGCTGGCGTTCCAGGTACGCCGCCCGGGTGAACATCCCCGCCTGTTCCGCGCAGTGCCGCCGCTGTTTCTCCCGGAAGTCCGCGTCGGCGAGCAGACGGGCCAGGATGCGTGCCGCCTCGTCGTTGGAGCGGAATGTCAGCTCCGGCGAATTCACGATCTCGCATGCTCCGCCTTCTTCCGGTACGACGGGGATGCATCCGGCCTTCAGGTATTCCGTCACGGAGATGCCGAATGTCTCGTTCCTCATGGCGTGGACGGCATAAGTCCCGGAACAGAGAAATGCGTCTTTTTCCCCGCCGATGACCTGTCCGCGGAGCGATACCCACGGTTTTTCCTCTGTCATTTCCCGCAGATGGCCGGCATATTCCGATTCGTCGAGCCCGCCCGCGATCTGCAGCGTGACATCACGCCCCGAAAGCGCCCGGGCACGTTCGACGATGTCGATGATGTCGTCGATGCGCTTTTCCGGATGAATCCTCCCGAGGCAGATGACTTTCAGCGGGTCTCGGTCCGCGGCGCATCGCGGTTCGAAGATGGTCGGGGGATAGAAGACGGTGCTGCTGAACGCTCCGTAGAACCCGCGCATGACCGTTTCGGCGTACTGAGAGTTCGGGTAGATGTGTTCCCTCCGGTCCGCCAGGATCCTGCGCGTGGAACGGATGCCCAGGAGCCTCCGCAGGATATGTTCGCCGACGAAAGTGACGAATTTCCGCTTGAGCCGCTTCGCTCCGGTCGGAGGAGTTTTGTGAGAGCAGTAGTCGAAAAAGGCGTTGTCGCCGAAATTGCGCAGCAGAAAGACGAAGTGGTGGGCGGGCTTCCCGAAGTCGAACATGTTGATGGTGGAGATGCAGACGTCGGCGTCCTTCGCGAGCTTTTTCAGCTGGCGCGTGCGGTAGAAGGGCAGGATGGCGTCGAGTCTCTGCGCCAGATGGTTCTTCGGCTTGATGAACACGACCTTGAGCTTGGAGACGTCGAGATCGACGCCGACCGTTTTCGCGTATCCCTCCACATCGGATTTCCAGTCCAGCGCAAATGTCACGGCACATTTTTTCTGCAGTTCGGCGATGAAGGAGAGCGGGAGATATTCCCCGCCTCCGAACGTGGAGTCGAAACTGCGATAATAGACCAGCACCCGTTTGGGCGGAGCGCCGTTCGCCGGCGGATCGTTTCGAGTGTCTCTCGCCGTCATGCCATGCCGTCCTGCCGTGCAGCCGTTTCGGAAGCCGTCCCGCGCCCCGGCTCGGAACTGCCCGGTCTCCGGGGTGAGACTGTTTCCGGGAGACGGGCGGTCGCAAATCGCACTGTGAACCGCCGGGACTTGTCGTTCATGGCAGGGACGCTCCTTTCGGTTGATGGGGGCGGGGATCAGCAGCCCGGTATGATAATCGGTTTCGACGGCTTCACGGAGTACTTGGAGACGTCCGGGAGTTCGGGGTCGCGCTTGAGGACGAGTTTCAGGATCTCGGTGCATTTTCCGCAGTGGGTGCAGTCCGATGCGCAGAGTCCGGCGATCTTGCCTTCGCTCCATTCCTTCGGGAAAGCCGTGTTGTCGATGATCTTCGGGCGCACGAAATACGAGTACCCGGGGTCCAGGATCAGAAGCAGGTCGCCGTCGAACTTTCCGGACGTGTATGCCTTCAGGATGAGGTCGGGGCGGTCGGCCTCCCGGGTGGAGAGCTTGATGACGGAGAAGTACGGCTCGTACTGATGCAGGTCCTCGGGGCGTATCCAGGAGGCGCGGAGGAGTTCCTCATACTGTTTTGCCTGGATGAGCTCGACGCACAGGGTCGGCTGCATTTTGATCTTCTTCAGTTCCGGCAGGGCATGCTTGAAGTTATGGGAAAGCAGCGTTTCATGGAATGTCTGCCACGGGCAGTAACGGAGACAGCCGCTGTTTGCCAGCATGCAGATCTTCTTTCCTGAATTTCTGCTCCACTCGGCGAACTGCTTCACCGTCGGCAGGTCGCGCTGGATATCGCGGCAGATATAGTAGGAATCGAATTCCTCCATCAGGTATTCCATGGCCAGTGTCGAATTCAGGCGCATGTTCACGCTTGCGCGGCGGTCGATGGATGCGGTGAATTTCTGCGTGATCCTGGCGATGTAGGGCGACGTGGTCGTGACGATTTCCGGCATGAGGCCGTACGAGTCGAGTTCCTTCAGATGTCCGTAATACAGCTCGCGCTGGGTCTGCGTAAAGGAAATGTCCCCGTAACAGGTGGCGTTCACGAGCAGATCAAGCGCCAGCCCTTTCGAACGGCAGAACTTCAGGTCGTCGATAAGCCTTTTCTGAAGCTCGGTCGAGTTTCCTTCCAGTTCCCGGGCGGAAAGCAGACCGGGCCACGGAAAATAGACCTCTTTCAAGAACGGCGCATATTGTTCGACAAGGTCCCGGAATGTGAATCCGGCGCGTTTTTCGAAGAAATATCCGAAAGCGAACTTGCGGGACTGCCGGGCTGTCCGGTTCTTTTTGAGAGAGGGTGCTTTGAGCGTTCCGAGATTCAGTTGAAAAGTTTGCTGGCTCATGGATGAAAGACCTTTTTATTCAAATTTGTGTCTGTTGTCATGGATGGGGGCTTTCCGTTCGGTTTGACGGTCCTTGCGTCTGTTCCCGTTTGGTTCGTCGTCAGGTTCCTTCAGGTTCGCAGCACGGGATCGTTGAGAGTGTAGTCCAGCCGCGTGTTCCGGGGAATGTCGTATTTCAGGACCTGTTCCAGGATTTGTTCGCATTTTCCGCAGTGTTTGCAGTTCTCCGCACATTTCCCGGCGATTCCGCCGGTCGCCCAGTCCGCAGGGAACGATTTGTTGTCGATTCGGTACGGACGGAATCCGCTTCCCTGGTACGGTTCCGTCAGATGCAGAAGATTGCCGTCGAAAGACTCGTTGAGATACGCCTCCAGGATTTCGAAGGGGTAGTTTGTCCGGCGTGTGGCAAGCTTGATCGTTTCGAGCTCCGGCTCGAACAGATGAATGTCCTCGGGTCGTATCCAGGTGCCTCGCAGAAAATCGGAGAATCGTTTGTTTTTGGTGTAGAGGTTGTAGCACACGAACCAGAGCTTCTGGTTTTGCATTTCCGGGAAGATGTTGAGGTAGTTGTGTCCGTGATGCAGGATGTGGAAGACATGCCATGGGCAGTCACGAACACAACCGCTGTTCACCAGCATGCAGAGTTTTTTGTCGTGGTTTTTGCACCAGGCCGCCATCGCGTGGAATGTCGGCAGGTCGCGCTGGACGTCGCGGCAGATGTAAAAAGAGTCGAAAAGCGGAGAGAGGTATTCCAGCGCGAGGGTGTTCCGCAACCGCATGTTGACGGATGCGCGGACCTCGATGTCCGGGAAGTTGAGCTTGAATAGTTTTGCGATGTACGGCGATGTAGTGGTGATGATCTCGGGGTAAAGCCCTTCCTTGTCGAGACGGCGGATGATCCCGGTGAGCTGGAGCCGCTGTTCTTCGGTGCATGCCTTTTCCCCGTAACACGTCGAATTTGCCAGAAGATCCAGCTTCATTCCATGTTTGCGGCAGTATTTCAGGTCGGAGATGATGCGTTCCTCTTCATCCGGGATGTCGACGATGTGGGGCCTGCCGTTCGTAAGTCCCAGCCAGGGGAAATAGACTTCACGGAGCCTGGGCGCAAAACGTTTGACCAGTTCGGTGAAAGAAGCCGGATCATCCGGTTTGTCCGTCACATAATGGCCGATGGCAATCTTTGTTCTGCTTTTTTTTTCTAAGCTCATGTCTGTCTGAACTGTTTTGCGATGCAGCCGGTGCGGCAAAATGGAGGCACGGCATTGGAGCAAGCCGGGAGCGTTTCCGTTTCTTCGGGAAGGTCCCTGCTCCATTCTCCCGGCTGTTTTTTACTTGATTTCCAGATTTTCCGGCACCTTTCGCGAGGGCGCCAGAAGAGAGAAGTTGTTGCTGATGGATAAATTCTCTGCTCGGACGGTATGATCGACGTCGTATTTCAGCACCTGCTTCAGGATCTTTTCGCATTTCCCGCAGTGGGTGCAGTTGTTGGCGCAATTCCCCGCGATGCCGCTGGTGACCCAGTCGGCGGGGAACGACTTGTTGTCGATCCGGTTCGGGCGGAACGCATATCCGTGGATCGGATCCGTCAAACGCAGCAGATTGCCGTCATAGGAGGCGTTCACGTATGCTTCCGTAATCTCAAGGGGGTATTTTGCTTCGCGGGTGGAGAGTTTGATCGTCTCAAGTTCCGGTTCGAATACATGGATATCTTCGGGGCGTATCCATGTGCATCTCAGAAATTCCAAAAGGTGATGGGACATGAAGAGCCGGTTGCAGACGATGTCGATATTCTGCTCCGTCATTTCGTTGAAGGACTTGGAGAAAGTATGGGACAGAAGCGTTTCATGGAAGACCTGCCACGGGCAGTTCCGCACGCAGCCGCTGTTTGCCAGCATGCACATCTTCTTTCCGTGGTCTTTGCACCAGGCTGCCATCCTGTGGAAGGTCGGCAGATCGCGCTGGACGTCGCGGCAGATGTAGTAGGAGTCGTAGAGCGGGGCGAGGTATTCGAACGCCAGAGTGTTCCGCAGCCTCATGTTGACGGACGCGCGGACCTCGATGTCGGGGAAGTTGAGCTTGAAGAGTTTCGCTATGTACGGGGACGTGGTGGTGATGATCTCGGGGTACAGTCCCATTTTGTCGAGGTGCTTGATGATCCCGATGATCTGAAGCCGCTGTTCTTCCGTGAACGCGATTTCTCCGTAGCAGGTCGCGTTCGCGAGGATGTCCAGCTTCATGCCGTGGGCGCGGCAGTATTTCAGGTCGGCGGCGATTCGCTCCTCGTCGTCCGGCTTGTCGTAGACCTTGGACCGGGCGTTCGAGAGGCCCGGCCAGGGGAAATAGACTTCGCGGAGTCTGTCGGCAAACCGTTCGGCCAATACGCTGAACGACGCCGGATCGTCCTGGGTTTTCGTCAGGAAATGACCGACGGCGAATTTTGTCCTTTTGATGTTCTTTTCGTTCATTTTGTCTATGATCCGTACGGACTGCGGTCCGCCGGCCTCTTTACTAATGTTGTTCGTATTTTCCATTAATGTAACTCTGCCACCGGATTTGTCAAGCCATTTTTCCTGAAAAGTCTGAAAAAGGCTCGCGTTTCACGTCCGCATCAACTTTTTCCCGATAAATATTCTTTTTTTTCGCGGATTCGCGCTTTTCCCGTTTGCATTCCGTTTGTTTTTACGCTATATTGTTTTGGACCAAACGTATTTGAACCCGTCTTTCTGAAAGGATTCCCGAATGAAATACCTGGTTTCAACTCTTTTTGCCGCATTTGTTCTTGCATTCGCTTCCGGCTGCTCCTTCCTGGCCCGAGGCGAACAGATTGTCGCCGTCACGGTCACCCCGAGCGACGCTTATGTCATTGCGAACGGTCAGGAATATCACATGCTCTCTCCGATGTTCATCGAAGTGCCGACCCGCGACGCCCTGCTGATCACCGCATACAAGCCGGGCTACCGCACCGCCTACTACGCCGCGGACAGCGAACTCAGTTCCACCGGCAAGCTGGACGCCCTCGGCGCCATCTTAATCCTGCCCGCCACGGGGCTCCTCAGCAACGGCGCATGGAGATTCACCGAGAGCAACATCGTCATCGATCTCCAGCCGCTCCCCGAACCCGAGGAGTCCGCCATTGAGCAGGAGGCCACGCAGCGCAAACGCCAGGAAGCTGCCCGCGAGTTCATCGACCAGACCGTCGGTCTTCCGGCGATTCCGCTCACGGATGCGACCGCCAGGGCTTCCGACATTCGCACTGTGGACAAGGAAGGCGTTTCCGTGACCAGCCAGGAGCCGCTTGACAAACCCGCGCCTGCCGATCCGGATGTGATCTCCATCGAGTGACCGGAAGCGGGACGGAGCGCACAGCTTCGCACCCGGCTCCATCGGCATGTTTTTCCTCCGCCGGAGGCTTTTTCTGGAGCTTCCGGCGTTTTTTTGCCGTTTCATCGCCGCTGTCGTCCATCCCGTCTTGATTCCGGGAAAAAAAGCGGTATATTATTAGGTTATGTTTTTCTTGGAACCAACGGAGTCTCATCATGCTTGCCGTACAGGAAATCAAATCTCTTGCCGCACGGAAAATCCTGATCCTGGACGGCGCCATGGGCACGATGCTTCAGGCCGGACACCCCACGGCCGCCGACTTCAACGGCGGCGAATTCGCGTCGCATCCGGTTCCGCTGGCCGGCGACAACGACGTGCTGAACATCACGCGTCCCGACCTGGTGAAGTCCGTGCACCGCGCCTATCTTGAGGCCGGGGCGGACATCATCGAGACCAACACGTTCAACTCGAATTATTTCTCCCAGCTCGACTACGGGTTGCAGGACCGCGTGTACGATCTGGCGTTCGCCGGCACGAAGAACGCCCGCGAGGCAGCCGACGAGTTCACGGCACGCGATCCCTCGAAACCCCGCCTTGTCGCGGGCAGCGTCGGTCCCACCGGCCGCACCGCCGGGATGTCGTCCGACGTGGAGGACCCCGCCGCGCGCAATGTCACGTTCGACGAGCTCGCGGGGACCTATCAGACGGCGATGGAAGCCATGCTGGATGCGGGCGCCGACCTCATCCTCATTGAAACCGTATTCGACACGCTGAACTGCAAAGCCGCACTTTTCGCCGCCGAGGAGGCCATGGCTTCCCGCTGCCGCGACGTCCCGGTCATGGTCTCCGCCACGCTCAGTGACGCCAGCGGACGTCTCCTTTCCGGCCAGTGCGCCGAAGCCTTCCTCATTTCCGTTTCCCACGCCCGCTTCCTCTTTTCCGTCGGCTTCAACTGCGCCCTCGGAGCCGAGGAGCTGCGCCCCCACATCGCCGAAATGGCCGCCAAGTCGCCCTTCCTCGTCAGCGCGCACCCGAACGCCGGATTGCCCGACGTCGAGGGCAAGTACACGCAGACTCCGGACCAGATGGCGGCCGTGATCCGTTCGCTCGCCGACGCCGGACAGCTCAACATCGCGGGCGGCTGCTGCGGCACCACGCCCGCCCATATCGCAGCCATCGCGAAGATCCTGGACGGCGTGAAGCCGCGCGTCCCCGTCCCTCAGCCGCGCCTCCTGCGGCTTTCCGGCCTCAACGCCTTCACCGCCTCCCGCGACAGAAACTTCATCAACATCGGCGAACGCACCAACGTGGCGGGTTCCCGCAAGTTCCTGAACATCGTCAAGGCGGACGACATGCCCGGCGCGATGGCAATCGCGCGACATCAGATCGAAAACGGCGCGGCGATCATCGACGTGAACATGGACGATGCCCTGCTCGACGCTCCCGCCGCCATGAAACGTTTCCTGCTGTACGCCGCGGGCGAGCCGGACGTGGCAGCCGTCCCCTTCATGATCGACTCCTCGAACTGGGAGGTCGTCCGCACCGCGCTCCGCTGCGTCCCCGGCCGCAGCATCGTGAACTCCATTTCCCTCAAGGAGGGCGAAGCTCCGTTCCTCGCGAAAGCCCGCGAAATCCGCCGCCTCGGCGCGGCCGTGCTTGTGATGGCGTTTGACGAGAAAGGACAGGCGGACCGCTTCGAACGCCGCATCGAGACGCTGTCGCGATCCGTGAAGCTCCTGACCGAACAGGCCGGGTTCGCGGAGGAGGACATCGTGCTCGATCCGAATGTGTTCGCCGTGGCGACCGGGATCGCCGGGCACGACGACTACGCCGCCGACTTCATCCGCTCCGTCGCCGAGCTCCACAGGCGTTTCCCGCTCTGCGGCATCAGCGGCGGCATCAGCAACGTTTCGTTCTCGTTCCGGGGCAACGACCTCATCCGCGGCGCGATCCACACCGTTTTCCTGAAGCACGCCATCGATGCCGGGCTCACCATGGGCATCGTGAACGCCGCCCAGCTCGGCAATTACGACACGATCGAGCCAGAACTCCGCGACGCGGTCGAGGCTGTCGTGCTCAATGCTTCGCCCGGCGCGGGCGAACGCCTCCTCGAACTCGCCGCATCCATGAAGGACGCCGCGGGCGCCGCGAAGCCCGATGCCTCCGCCGCCCCGGAATGGCGTTCGCTTCCACTCGCGGAGCGCATCGCCGCATCGCTCGTGCGCGGGGATGAATCGTTCGTCGACGCCGACATGGCGGAGGCTCTCGCCTCGTACCCAGACCCGATGGCGATCGTCGAGGGGCCGCTCATGGACGGCATGCGGAAGACCGGCGAGCTCTTCGGCGCCGGAAAGATGTTCCTGCCGCAGGTCGTGAAGACCGCCCGTGTGATGAAGCGCGCCGTGGCTGTGCTGATGCCCGTGATCGAAGCCGCGAAAACCGCCTCGTCCGCCTCGTCCGGCCCGGTCGGCGTGTTCGCCACTGTGAAGGGCGACGTCCACGACATCGGCAAGAACATCGTTTCGGTCGTGCTCCAGTGCAACAACTGCGTGATCCACGACCTCGGCGTCATGATCCCCGCCAACGAGATCGCCGACGCCGCCGAACGCGAGCACGCGGATTTCGTCGGCCTCAGCGGCCTCATCACGCCCTCGCTCGAGGAAATGGCCCGCACGGTCGCCGAGTTCGAACGGCGCGGGCTCCGCATCCCGATCCTGGTCGGCGGCGCGGCCACCTCGGCGCTGCACACCGCCCTGAAGCTCCAGCCGCTCTATTCCGGTCCGGTCATCCACACCACCGACGCCTCGGATTCCGCGGTCGTGGTGAACACGCTCATGAACCCCGAAAAGCGCGGCCCGTACCTCGAATCGCTCCGCCGCACCTACGACGAACTGACCGGAAAGGCCGCGAAACGCACCGTGCCCGAGCTCATTCCCTACACGGAAGCCTGCGCGAAGGCTACCCGTGAAAAACCCTTCTGCCCCGTCCCGCGCGTCGTGCGTGAAGATCCTGATGATGGATTGGACAGCAGTTTCGGGCGCGGTTTTTCCGCATCCGAACTTGCCGGCAGGCTTGACTGGGGCGCGTTCGCCCGTGCGTGGAAAACCCCGTCCGAGGCCGCCGGAAACCTCATCGACGACGCGAAAAAGCGCCTCGCCGAAGCAAAATTCGATATCTGGTCCTGGGGAGGCGTTTTCCCGGCGGAACGCCTGGACTGCAACACGTTCAAGGTTTCCACCTGTCACCACGCGTCGCTGCGCGAAGATCACGTCGGAGACCATGCTGTCATCACCTTCCC